>Ga0157372_10000657_pt1 | contig 37956 bp, 27 predicted proteins | sample C55metaG_FD_115307 | JGI IMG/M metagenome (GOLD analysis project Ga0157372, IMG submission 115307) | Corn rhizosphere microbial communities from Kellogg Biological Station, Michigan, USA - C5-5 metaG | ecosystem: Host-associated > Plants > Roots > Rhizosphere > Soil | place: USA: Michigan...
AGACCTTCATCGTGCGCGAGATCCAGGAGATGCTGCGCGCGGGCGCGGACGTGCGCATCCTGTCGCTGCGCCGCGCGAGCGAGCCGCTGGTGCAGTCGGACGCGGTGGCGCTGCTCGACCGCGTGATCTATCCGCCCGGCACCGCCGCGACCCTGAACGCGATCGCGCGCGCGCCGCTGGAGGACCTGGGCGACCTCGCGCGCATGGCCGTGGGGCTGCGGCGCCATCCGCAGGCGCTCGCGAAGAGCGCCGTCGCCTGGAGCCGCGCGCTCGGCGCGCTGCCCGCGATCCGCGAGTTCGCGCCCGACCACATCCACGCGCACTTCGCGACCTACCCGTCGACCGTGGCGCTGCTGCTGTCGCGCCGGCTGGGGGTGCCGTTCAGCTTCACCGCGCATGCGCACGACATCTTCCTGGAGGATCACCTGCTCGCCTGGAAGCTCGAGGCGAGCGCCTTCAGCGTCGCGATCTCGGAATTCAACCGCCGCTTCGTCGGCGAGCGCCTGGGCGAGCCCGCGGCGAGCCGCATGCGCATCGTCCACTGCGGCATCAGTCCCGCGCTCTTCGACTTCGAGCTCGAGGGCCGCGACCCGCACCGCATCCTCGCGGTCGGCCGCCTCGACGCGATCAAGGGCTTCACGCACCTCGTCGACGCGTGCGCGGTGCTGCGCAGCCGCGGCGTGGAGTTCACCTGCGACATCGTCGGCAGCGGCCCGCTCCAGGCCGAGCTCGCGCAACGCATCGAGGCGCACGGGCTGGGCGCCAAGGTGCGCCTCCTCGGCGTGAGGCCGCAGGAGGACGTGCGCGAGATGCTGCGCACGGCGGGCGTCTTCGCCATGCCCTCGGTCGTGACCCCGCGCGGCGACCGCGACGGCATCCCGGTGGCGCTCATGGAAGCGATGGCGTGCGGCGCGCCCGTGGTGTCGACGACGGTCTCCGGCATCCCCGAGCTCGTGCGCGACGGCGAGACCGGGCTGCTGGCGCCTCCCGGCGACGCGCACCGGCTCGCCGATTGCCTCCAGCGCCTGCTGCGCGACCAGGACCACGCCGCTTGGCTGGCGCTCCACGCACGCATCGCGGTGGAGCGCGACTTCGACATCCGCCGAGAGGCGGCGAAACTGCACCGGGAGTTCGAGCTTGCCGCGGCCTGACCGGCTTCGCGTGCTGCTGCTCACCGACGAGCTGGAGGTCGGTGGCACGCAGCGCCAGATCGTCCACCTCGCACGGGGCCTGGACCGCTCGCGCTTCGAGCCGACGGTGGGCTTCTTCCGCAACCGCTCCTTCCTCGCCGGCGAGCTGGAGGCGGCCGCGGTGCCGGTGGCGCAGATCGAGAAGACGCGCCGGCTCGAGCCGCGCTTCGTGCGCGACCTCGTGCGCTTCGTGCGCGCCGGCCGCTTCGACGTGATGCACTGCTTCGCCTTCACCGCCGAGCTCTGGGGCGCGGTGGCGCACGCGTGCCTCGCCGCGCCCACGCGTCCCGCGCTCATCACCTCGGTGCGCAACAAGTACGACTGGTACTCGGGCACGCAGTGGCGGCTCAAGCGCTGGGCGACGCTGCGCTCGCAGCGCATCATCGCGAACTCGCGCGCGGGCGGCGAGTACGCGTGCTCGCGCATGGGGCTGCGCGCCGACGCGATCGAGGTCGTCTACAACGGCGTGCCGGAGACGCCCGCGCCGGCGCCGCGCGATCCCGGCCCGGTGCTCGAGCTGCTCTTCGTGGGCCGCCTCGTCGAGCAGAAGAACGTTCCCGTGCTGCTGCGCGCGATGCACCGCCTCGCCGCGGCGCGCGTCCCCGTGCGCCTGCGCATCGCGGGCGACGGCCCGCTGCGAAGCGAAATCGAGGCGATGCGCGTGGCGCTCGGGCTCGAGGGCTGCGTGGAGATGCTGGGCGAGCGCGAGGACGTGGCGCAGCTCATGGCGCAAGCCGACGCCGTCGTGCTGCCCTCGCTGCGCGAGGGCCTCTCCAACGTGATCCTCGAGGCGATGATGGCGGGCCGCCCGGTCGTCGCCTCGCGCGTCGGGGGCAACCCGGAGCTGGTCGAGCACGGCGTGACCGGCTCGCTCTTCGCGAGCGGCGACGACGTCGTCCTCGCGGATGCCCTCGGCACGCTCGCGGCGAACCCGCACACGTGCGCTCGCATGGGACGCACGGCGCGCCGGCGCGCCGTCGAGCACTACTCGATCGGCGCGATGGTGGGCGCCATGGAAGGCCACTACAGCCAATGCGGGGAGGCGAGATGGATCGCGTGACGCTGGACCATGCGGTGGGAGATTTCGTGCTCGTCGTGACGCGCGTGCCGGGGCTCCCGATGCCCAAGACGCCGCACGACGCCTGGCGCGTCGACTTCGGGCTGCCGCGGCACGTCGCCATCGCGCCGGGGATGTGCCTCTCGCTCAACGGCAACGCGTGGTGGGAAGCCGAAGGTCCGCGCGGCGGCGTGGCGCTCGTGCGCTCGCCCGAAGCGGGCGGCAGCGGCGCGGCGCGCGAGATCCGCGCACGCGAGGCGCTGCGCGATTTCATCGCCGGACGCTCGCCCGCGCGCTCGCTGCGGGCCCGCTACCTGCTCGTGGCGTGGGATACCGAGAAGCGCACGGTGCGCATCGCGGGCGACGCGTACCGCACCTATCCCCTGCACTTCAGCGCGACCTCCGAGCGGCTCGTGTGCTCGACGGACCTGGGCCTGCTGCTGGGGACGCTCGGCACGCGCCCGCAGGTCGATCCCGTCGCGCTCTACCACTACCTCAACCTCGCCTTCGTGCCGTCGCCCTTCAGCCCCGTGAAGGGGATCGCCAAGCTCGGGCCCGACGACGAGCTCTGCTGGCCGCCGGGCCGCGTCGTGCGCGGGGAGGCCACGCCGCGCTACACCGGCGACCTGCCCGGCAGCGAGGCGAAGCGCGCGGAGGCGCTGCGCGAGCTGATGGTCGCGACCGTCTCCGACTACGTGCCCGCGTCGGACTCGCCGTGGGGCACCTATCTCAGCGGCGGCACGGACAGCTCGAGCATCGCGGGGATCCTCGCGAAGCACGCCCGGCAGGCGCCGTTCGACAGCTTCTCCATCGGCTTCGCCGAGCAGGAGTTCGACGAGGGCGAATATGCCGCGCTCGCCGCGCGCGCCTTCGGCCTGCGCCTGCACACGCGCGACGTGGGCGAGGATGCGGCGGTCGCCGCGATCCCGCGCCTCGTGCGCGCCTTCGACGAGCCGTTCGGCAATCCCTCGGCGATCGGCTCCTACTACTGCGCGGAGCTCGCGCGCGAGCAAGGCAAGCGCGTGCTCCTCGCGGGAGACGGCGGCGACGAGATCTTCGGCGGCAACGAGCGCTATGCGAAGGACCAGGTCTTCGCGCGCTACCGGCGAGCACCCGCTTTCGTGCGCGCGCTGGGCGGCGCCTTCGCGCGCGCCCTCGAGCCGCTCGACGGCATGCATCTCGCCAACCGCCTGCGGCGCATGGAGGCGCGCGGCCGCATGCCGAATCCCGACCGCTTCTACGCCGACACGGCGTTCGCGTCCGAGCATCACGGCGCGATGCTGCAGCCGGAATTCCGCGACGCCGTCGCGCGCGACGCCACGCTCGACTTCATGCGCGACATCTACCGCTCTCCCGCGCAGGGCGGCGACCTCGACCGCATCATGTACGTGGACCTGCGCCTCACCATCGCGGACAGCGACCTCGTGAAGGTGATCCGCACCGCGCGCCTCGCGGGCATCGAGGCGGCGTTCCCCTACCTCGACCGCACGCTCGTGGATTTCACCGGGCGCCTGCCGGAGCGCGACAAGGTGCGCGGCCTCGAGAAGCGCCGCCTCTTCAAGAAGGCGATGGCCCGCGTGCTGCCGCTCGAGATCCGGCGCAAGAAGAAGAAGGGCTTCGGCATTCCCGTGGTCGACTGGCTGCGGCGCGACGGGCCGATGCGCGACCTCGTGCGCGACACGGTGCTCTCGCCGAGCGCGGCGTCGCGCGGCTGCGTGCGTCCGGAGTTCGTGCGCGCGATCCTCGAGCGCCACGAGAGCGGCGCGTGGGACTACTCGAGCGAGCTCTACCGCCTGCTCATGCTCGAGCTCTGGCACCGGGAGTTCATCGATGGCCACCGCTGACCTCGTCCGGCAGGTCGAGCCCTGGCACGGCGACGCGGCGCTCCCCGCGTGGTGGGCGCCGCTCTTCGAGGCCACGGAGGACGCGGCCATCTTCCTCTCGCCTTGGTGGATGCAGTCGTGGCTCGACACCTACGGCGCGCGCTTCCGCGGCGAATGGGTGCGCTGGGAGCGCGAGGGGCGGGTCGTCGCCGGCGTACTGGTCGTGCGCGGCACGCTGCGCAAGGCGCTGCTGCCGCTGCGCTGCCTCTTCCTCAACGCGACCGCCGAGGACGGCGAACGCCCGCCGCTCGCGGAGTACAACGACGTCCTGGCGCTCCCCGATCACCGCGCCGCGGTCGCCGCGGATTTCCGCGCGCTCCTGGGCGCCCGCGCCTGGGAGGCGCTGGCCCTCTGCGGCTACGCGGAGGGCTCGGTGATCGATGCCGCCACGGCCGCCATGCCGGTCGCGTTCGCGCGGCGCGAGGCGCGCCCCGCGCCCTATCTCGACCTCACGCGGCTGGGAGACGCGCCCTACGACCGCGCGCTCGGCCCCAACACCGGCAGCCAGGTGCGCCGCAGCATCAAGCTCTACGAGCAGCGCTCGGGCCCGCTCGCGCTGCATCGGGCGGACAGCGCTTCCGAGGCGCTCGCGTTCCTGCGCGCGATGACGCCGCTGCACAACCGCCGCTGGGAGGCGACGGGCATCGAGGGCTCGTTCGCGCACCCCCTGCGCGCCGGGTTCCACGAGCGCATGGTGCCGCGGCTGGCCGAGGCGGGCGTGCTGGACTTCCTGCGCGTGACCGCCGGCGACGACGTCGTGGGCTATCTCTACAACTTCGTGCATCGCGGCAAGGCCTATTCGTTCCAGTCCGGCTTCGCGGGCGAGGAGGATGCGCGCTTCAAGCCGGGGCTGGTCTGCCATCGCATGGCGGTGGAGGCGTACCGCGCGCGGGCCTTGAGGGAATACGACTTCCTCGCGGGAGATGCGCGCTACAAGCGCTCGCTGGCGAACGCCGGACGGCGCCTGTCGTGGTGCATGCTCTACCGCGATCGCGCGTGGCTGCGCGCGCTCGCATGGGCGTGGCAGGCGCGCGGGCGCATCGCCGCCGCGCATCGTGCCTCGGGGAGTGCCGCATGACGTTCTGGATCGCCCTCTTCGCGCTGTCGCTCGGCGGCCTCGCCTACACCTTCGCGGGCTATCCCGCGTGGCTCTGGGTGCGCGCCAAGCTGCGCCCGCGCCCCGTGCGGAAGGCCGCGTTCGAGCCGTCCGTCGCGATCGTCATGGCGGTGCACAACGGTGCCCACGACGTGCTGCGCAAGATCGAGTCGTGCCTCGCGCAGGACTATCCTCCCGAGCGGTTGCGCATCGTGGTCGCCTCCGACGGCTCGACCGACGCGACGGATCGCATCGTCGAGTCGCTCGACGACCCGCGCGTGCGGCTTCTGCGCTTCCCGCAGCGCCGGGGAAAGGCCGCGTGCCTCGTCGATGCGGTGGCCGCGTGCCGCGAGCCGTTCATCGTCTTCACCGACGTGCGCCAGCCCCTCGACCCGGCCGCGGTGCGCACGCTGATGGAGAACATGGCGGATCCGCGGGTGGTCGCGGCGAGCGGGAAGCTGGTCACGCGGCTCGAGGGCGGCGACGGCTACGCGCGCGGCCTCGACGCGTACCTGCGCATCGAGCAGGCGCTGCGCAAGCTGGAGAGCGCCGGCGGCTCGCTGGTGGGGGTCACGGGCGCGCTCTACGCGCTGCGCCGCAGCCGCTTCCGCTCCATCCCCGCGCGCACCGTGCTCGACGACATGCTGATCCCGCTCAACGCGCTGCGCGGCGGCGGCCGCATCGTCTTCGAGGAGCGCGCCATCGCCTACGAGCCGCTCGCCGCCGACCCGGCGAACGAGCGCACGCGCAAGGTGCGCACGCTGGCGGGCAACCTGCAGTTGCTCGGCTGGTATCCCGACCTGCTGCTGCCGTGGCGCAACCCGGTCGCCTTCGAGCTCTTCTCGCACAAGGTGATGCGGCTGCTGGGGCCCGCGTTCCTCGCCGGCGCCTTCGTCGCCAACGCCGCGCTGGCGGCGAGCCAGCCCGCGTTCGCGATCCTCTTCGTCCTGCAGCTCTGCGGATACGCCGGCGCCGCCTGCACCCTCGCGTGGCCGCAGGCCGCGCGCTGGCGCGTGGCCTCGCTCGCGGGGGCCTTCCTCGCGCTCAACGTGTGCGTCGTGCTCGCGGCGCGCGAGTTCTTCTCCAACGCCGACGTGCACCTGTGGCAGCCCACGGGCGCCGAGATGGGGTCGCATGACTGACGCGGACCGCACCGTCCTCCTCGTCCTCGAGGGCACGTTCCCGCGCCATGGCGGCGGCGGCGCGGAGAGCCAGGTCGCGACCCTCGCGCGCTGCCTCGCGGCGCGCGGCGTGCGCGTCGTGGTGATCGTGCCGCGCGTGCCGGGCGGGCCGCAGGCGCTGCGCGAGCGCATCGAGAACTACGAGGTGGTGCGCATCCCCTACCCGCGCGTGCGGCTGCTGGGCGGCCTCGTGCTGCTCGCGCGCCTCTTCTGGCGGCTCGTCGCGTGGCACCGGCGCTATGCGGTGATCCACGCCCACATCGCGCACAACATGGCGGCGGCGAGCGCGCTCGCCGGGCGGCTGCTGCGCAAGCGCGTGTTCGTGAAGATCACCGGCGTGCACGAGATGCACGGCGGCATCCTCGATCCGCACCCCGGTTTCACGGCGCGCCTGCGCCGCGCGGCGCTCCTGCACGCCACGGGCATGCAGGCCACCAGCACGCGCATCGGCAAGCTGCTGGTCGAGCGCGGCTTCGCGCGCTCGCAGGTGGCGCTCGTGCCGAACGGCGTGGACACGGCGCGCTTCGCGCGGCGGCCCTGCGACGCGCAGTTGAAGAGCGAGCTCTGCGCAGATGCGGCGCGCGTGGGCATCTTCGTGGGGCGCCTTTCCATGGAGAAGGGCCACCCGCTCCTGCTCGAGGCGTGGGCGGCGGCACTTGCCGGCTCACCCGGCACGCGCCTGCTCCTGGTGGGGGAGGGCCCGTTGCGCGACGGCCTGCAGCAGGCGGCGCAGCGCCTGGGCATCGGCGCCCAGGTGGTCTTCGCCGGCCACCGCGACGACGTCGAGCGCCTGCTCGCGATCGCGGACTTCGCGATCCTGTCCTCCCATGGCGAAGGCCTCTCCAACGCGTTGCTGGAATACATGGCCGCGGAGCTGCCCGTCGTGGGCAGCCGCGTGAGCGGCACCGAGGACTTCATCGAGCACGGCAGCAACGGCTGGCTCTTCGAGCCCGGTGACGGGGCGGGGCTCGCGCGCGCCCTGCGCGAGGTCGCGCTCACGCCCGAGGACGAGCTGCGGCGCATGGGGCGCCAGGCGCGCGAGCGCGTGCAGTCCGTCGCCTCGAGCGAAGCGGTGACCGGGCGCCTCCTCGCCCTCTACGGCTTCGACGCGCCACAACCCCCGCCGCGCCTCGTGCGCGCGGCATAGGAGGCGACATGTGCGGCATCGCGGGCCTCGCTTCGACCTCCGCGCAACCCATTCCCCGCGGCGTTGCCGGCGCCATGTGCAGCCTCATCGTGCACCGCGGCCCCGACGACCAGGGCGTGCGCACGACGGCGCGCGCGCAGATCGGGATGCGGCGCCTGTCGATCATCGACCTCGCCGGCGGCCACCAGCCGATCTCCAACGAGGACCAGACCGTGTGGGTGGTGCTCAACGGGGAGATCTACAACTTCCGCGCGCTCAGGCGCGACCTCGAGGCGCGCGGCCACCGCTTCGCCACCCACAGCGACACCGAGTGCATCGTCCACGCCTACGAGGAATACGGCGTCGCATGCTTCGAGCACCTGCGCGGCATGTTCGCCATCGCGATCCTCGACGAGCGCCGGCAGCGCCTCGTGCTCGCGCGCGACCGCCTCGGCAAGAAGCCGCTCTACCACGCGCGCATCGGAGCCACGCTCGCCTTCGCCTCGGAGCTCAAGTGCTTCTTCGCGGTGCCCGGCTTCGAGCCGCGCGTGAGCGCGCAGGCGACGCGCGAGTACTTCTCGCTGGGCTACGTGCCCTGCCCCGGCTCGATCTACGAGAACGTGGAGAAGCTGCCGCCGGCGCATTACCTCGTGCTGGAGGACGGCCGCACGTCGGTCCATCGCTACTGGTCGCTCCCGCAGGGGCCCAAGTGGACCGACGACGATGCCACCCTCGAGGAGCGCCTGCTCGGCCACCTCGACGAGGCCGTGCGCATGCGCCTCGTGAGCGACGTGCCCTTCGGCGCGTTCCTGAGCGGAGGCCTCGACTCGAGTGTCGTCGCGGCCCTCATGGCGCGGCGCCTGGAGCACCCGGTGCAGGCGTTCACGATCGGGTTTCGCGAGGCCGCGTACGACGAGCTGCCCGATGCGCGGCGCATCGCGCGCCACATCGGCGCCGAGCACCACGAGCTCGTGGTCGATGCGCGCGCCGCCGAGCTCATGCCCGCGCTCGCGTGGCACTGCGACGAGCCGTTCGCGGACGCGTCGGCGATCCCGATGTTCCTCGTCTCGAAGCTCGCGGCCGGCCGCGTGAAGATGGTGCTGTCCGGCGACGGGGGCGACGAGGCTTTCGCGGGCTACGAGCGCTACGGCCGCTACCTGCGGCTCGAGCGCTATGCGCGCGCGGCGATGGGCGCGGGGCCGGCGGCGCTGCGCCTCGCGGGCGCGCTCGTGCCGGGGCACCGCGGGCAACGCCTGCGCCGCATGGGCGAGCGCATCGCCCTGCCGTGGCCCGATCGCTACCTCGCGAGTGTTGCCGTCACGTCGAGCGCCGATGCGCGCGTCCTCGCGCCCCACCTCGCCGCGCTCGATCCCTTCGCGCGCGTGCGCGCCCCCTTCGGGGAGGGCCCCGGCGATCCGGCGGAGGCGATGACCGCCGGCGACATCTCCACCTACCTCGTGGACGACGTGCTGGTGAAGGTCGACCGCATGACCATGGCGCACTCGATCGAGGCGCGCGCGCCGCTCCTCGACCACGCGCTCCTCGAGTTCTGCGCGCGCCTGCCGATGCGCCTCAAGCGCGATGGTGCCGCGTCGAAGATCCTGCTTCGCCGCGTCGCGGCCAAGCTGCTGCCGCCCGAGGCGCTGCAGAAGCGCAAGCAGGGCTTCGGGATTCCGCTGGCGGAATGGTTCCGCGGCGAGCTCAAGCCGCTGGTGGGCGACCTCGTGGCCGATCGCGCTTTCCGCGAGCGCGGCGTGTTCGACGCGGCCGCGGTGCGGGCCTGCCTCGACGCGCACGGGCGCGGCGACGACGACCACGGCGAGCTGCTCTGGCTCGTCGCGACGCACGAGCTCTGGGCGCGCACGTTCCTCGACCGGCCGCCGCGCGTCGCCGCGCCGGAAGCGGAGATCACCACCGCCGCGGCGCGCCGCGACACGGGCCAGGCCGCCCCTGCCGCCGCGCCCGTGCGATGAGGTTCACCGACCTCCTCTTCGCCTTCGCGATCGTCTACCTGCCGTACGAGGCGCATTACCCGCTCGTGCTGGACGTGAAGGGCGTGAACGCGCTCAACATGATCATCGTCGTGCTGCTCGTGGTGATCCTCGTGCGGCGCGAGCGCGCGCCCACGCCCACGCCGCTCAAGGGGCGCTTCCTCTTCTTCTTCGCCGCGCTCACCATCGCGTTCCTGATCGGGGAGTCGTACGACTCGTGGACGTTCGCCGACGACCTCACCGTCCTCAAGGACATGGTCATGTACGCGTCGCTCTACTTCATCTACTACCACGGCGCCCGCGACGAGCGCAGCGTGCGCGTGCTGTACGCGGCCGTGATGCTCACGCTCTTCCTCATCTCGCTGCAGGGCGTGCGCCAGGCGTTCGATTACGGCATCGCCTCGTACAACCCGAACCGGCGCATCACGGGACCGTTCGGCGGGGGCGCCGTCTTCGGCGCCAACATGGCGGCGGGCTACTTCATCATCATGCTGCCCATGGCGATGGCCACGCTCGTCATGGCGCGCTCGCGCCCGCTGCTGCGGCTGGCGAGCGCCGTCTGCATCGGGCTCGGGACGTTCGCCACGTTCTACACGTACTCGCGCCAGGCGTATTTCGCGCTCGCCGCGCTCTTCCTGCTCATCGGCGTGCGCCGCAGCGCCTTCTTCGCCATCGTGCTGCTCCTGCTCGGCGCGACCTTCGACCAGTGGGCCCCCGACACCGTGATGCAGCGCATCGACCAGACCGAGCAGGTGAGCTCCGGCGGCGAGGAGCAGCTCGACGCGAGCACGGAGAGCCGCTTCCTGCTCTGGCAGGGAGGCATGGAGCTCTTCTCGGAGCGCCCGTGGGGGATCGGCCTCAACCACTGGAAACGCAGCATCGGGCCCCACGTCCCGGCGGCGTACAAGGGCTTCGATGCGCACAACGGCTTCGTGCTGCTGACGACCGAATGCGGCGTGCTCGGCATCGCGTCGTTCGTGTTCCTGATCGCGGGCCTGTGGGGCCTCGCGCGGCGCATGGAGAAGCTGCCCGACGCCGACTCGCAGCTCTACGGCTATGCGTTCGGCATGGCGGTGCTGGGCCTGGTGTGCGCCAACCTCTTCGGCAGCCGCATCTCCAACGGCGAGGTGATGGTGGATTTCTGGGCGCTGGCCGGCATCGCGGCGCGGCACTACACGATGGCGCTCGCGCGCTCGCGCGAGCCGGCGAAGGCGCAGGCGGAGGCGCCGGGCGCCCCCGCCCCGGCGTCAATGGTTGAAGTGGACCTTCACCACGCGGCTGGTGGATCCCGCCGGCAGTAGCGGCGTCTTCGCGGCGAAGTCCAGCCCGTTCATCAGCCACACGCTCACCGCGCCGCTCGCGTTGGTCCAGATGATGTCGTCCTTGCCGTCGTTGTCGTAATCGCCGATGGCGCCGACCGTCCAGCCGCTGCCCGCCGCGAACTGGGTCTTCTTGTTGAGGACCGTGAGGCCGCTCATGAGCCACGTGCCGACCGAGCCGTCGCGCCCGAGCCAGAACAGGTCCGCATTGCCGTCGCCGTTGATGTCGCCGGTATCGGTGACCGTCCAGTTGGTGTTGGCCGGCATCACCGGCCCTTTCGTGACGATGGCGCGGCCGTTCATGGTCCACACGGAGACCGTGCCGTCGGCGGTGTTCTGCCAGACGAGGTCGCTCCTGCCATCGTGGTCGAGGTCGGCCGTTTGCAGCACCTCCCAGGTGGTGGGGCCGTTCATGACAGGACCGCGGTCCGCCGCGACGAGCCCGTTCATGAGCCAGATGTAGACGGTGCCGTCGTAGGAGCTGCGCCACACGATGTCCGACTTGCCGTCGCCGTTGAAATCGCCGACGTGCGTGGGCACGCTCACCGCCCCGGCGCCGATGATCGACGTGCGTTGCTTCTGCGTGGTGCCGTTCATCAGCCACAGGCCGACCGTGCCGTCGAGGTTGTGCCAGAGGATGTCCGACTTGCCGTCGGCGTCGAAGTCGCCGGTGCCCACGACCGACCAACCGTGGCTGATCGGCATGATCACCCCCGTCGCCTTGATCGCGGTGCCGTCCATGAGCCACATCTCCACCGAGCCGTCGAGGCGCTGGAAGAGCAGGTCCGCCTTGCCGTCGCCGTCGAAGTCGCCGGCCGAGTGCATGACGTGGCCGGGCAGGGTCGGGACGATCCTGGTCCCCATCAGCTTCACGGTCGTGCCGTTCATGAGCCAGATCTCGACGGAGCCGTCGGCATCCTCGAATACCAGGTCCTCGTTGCCGTCGCCGTCGAAGTCGAGCTTGGCGAGCGCGACCGGCAGGGCGTTCACGACCTGCACGACGGTGCCCGACGTGCTGGTCGAATAGGTGCTGTCGCCCGAGTACTGCGCGGTGATCGAGTGCGAGCCGACCGCGAGATTGGACACGGTGCAGTTCGCGATCCCGGCGACGACCGCGACGCCTCCGCCGCAAAGCGTGGTGGTCCCGTCCTTGAAGGTCACGGTGCCGGTCGCCGCGATGAAGCTCACCGTCGCCTTGAAGGTGACCGCCTGCCCCGCCGTCGAGGGATTGAACGACGAGGTGAGCGCGGTCGTCGTGGTGAAGAACGCGGGCTCGAAGGCGCCGATCGACCGCGGCGTGGGGCGCGTGTTGCCCACGAAGTCGGCCAACGGCAGGCCCGCCACCAGGGAGGTGCCCGCGCCCACCGCGGGCGAGGATCCCGTGATGCGCGCGTTGTTGAAGTCGTACGTCGGCACCGACGCGGCGGTGGCGCGGAAGGCGGTCACGTCCACGAGCAGCGGATCGGCGAAGAGGCTGTTGGTGTCCGCGGACATGGCCGTCTTCCACTGCGTGAAGGTCATGCTGACGACCGTGTTGAACCCCGCCATGAACGGGTGTGCCGCGGCGCTGTAGTACTCGTTGTAGTCGATCGCCACGCCGGGGATCGTGCCGTTCTTCTCGCTCGCGACCAGCGGGTCGCTGTTGAAGCCGTAGACGATGTTGTCGACGATGGAGGAGCCGGTGCTCTTGGTGCCGTTGTCCTGCAGGTAGATGCCGAAGGTGTCGCTGTTGGTGAACGTGTTGAACGGCATCACGATCGTGTTGTTCGCGATCAGCGTGTTCTTCAGGCCATGGTTGGCGATGGCCTGGGTGCCCTCGGAATAGTCGCGGATGCTGATGCGGCATCCGGCGAGCACGTTGTTGTAGACCTGCGTGCCGCTGAGGTTCGCGAAGCCGCCCGTCGAGTCGCTCGAGTTCTGCTCGTCCGCGAGCATCAGGCAGACCGTGTACTTCTCCAGCGAGTCGTAGGGATAGCTGTTGCTCACGTAGAGGAAGTTCGAGGTGTCCGGCGGATGGTTGAACAGGAAGTTGTTGCGCGCGACGTCGTTCGGCTGGTTGTCGAAGTACATGTTGACGCTCCAGTTGTCGTACGAGACGTTCTGCTCGAAGAGCGCCGACCCGCTGGAGAGCCCGGAGGCGGTGCCGTAGGTGATGATTCCCTCGCCGCCGTTCATGTGGACCACGTTGCCGCGCGCGACGGGCCTCAGGTTGGTGTCCCAGACCACCGTGCCGGGCCAGCCGCCGCCGTCTTCCGCGGCGCCGTTGTTGCCGCGCGGCCAGTTGATGAGGACGTTGTGGTACGCGTGGCTCATCAGCACCGCGTTGTCGTTGTTGCTGAGGCCCGAGCCGCTCAGGTACGACACCGCCGCCTTGCCGTTGAACTTGATGTCGCACGAATCGATGGTGACGTGGTCGCCGTAGCCCCACATGCCGTTCGAGCCGTTGCCGCGCACGGTGAGGCCCTTGAACGTCACGTACGAGACGCCGAACCAGAAGACGAACTGGGCGCTGCCGTTGTCGTCGGGCACGATGACGTCGGCCGTGTTCGGGTCGCCGCTGCCGATCACCGTGCCGAAGTCCGCGGTGATGAGCTTGCTCGTGTAGTTCACGTGCCACTTGCCGCTGCCGCTCGTGACCGCGGCGGCGGTCTGCGCCGGGGCGGTCGAACCGTTCTGCCCCTCCGGCACCTGCTTGAGCGGCACCTCGTTCACGACCACCGCGACCGGCGTGAAGGTCGCCGTGGCCTGCCACACGGTGCCGCCCACGTTGGTCCACCCGGTCACCTTCTTGGAGCCGTCCAGGATCACTTCGCCGTCGCCGAAGGAGCCGAAGGTCACGGGCTTCAAGGCGGTGCCCGAGACGGGCACGTTGATGCCCTCGCGGTAGAGGCCCTTCTTGATGAGCACCGTGTCGCCCGCGGCGATCTTCGTGAGCGCCTTGGCGATGGTCTTGAAAGGGGCGCCGGAGCTCGTGCCCGCATTCGAATCGCTGCCGCCCGTGCCGTCGACGTAATAGGTGTTGCCGGTGGTCGAGGGCGGCACCGCGATCACGCCCTTGTGCCACACCGGGAAGGGCATCGTGAGATTGGGCGGTACCGGTTGCGCCATGCAAACGAGCGGCGCGAAGACGGTGGCAAGCAAGCAGGCGAGCGCGAGGCGCGCGGCCACGCTGGTGACTGTCGTCATTGTTGGTTCCCCTGAGGCATCGTGTGCGCCGCCGTGCGCCCTGCCGTGACCGTCTTGCAGTGCGTCACCCCAATCCTGCCCACGAAACAGCGTATCGGGGAAAGACCGTGAGTGCCTCCATCAGGTGATGGAGACGCGGCCGGGTCTGCCCGCCCTCGTCGTGGCACTCGCGTCCCTGCTGCTCCTCTCGCCGGCGGCGCACGCGCAGATCTTCCGCGCTTACGTCGCCTCCTACGGCAACGACGCGAACCCTTGCACGGTGAACGCGCCATGCCGCCTGGTACCCGCCGCGCTGAATGCCGTCGCCTCCGGCGGCGAGATCTGGATGCTCGATTCGGCCAACTTCAACACCGCCACCGTCGACATCAACAAGTCCGTCTCCATCCTCGCGATCCCGGGCCAGGTGGGAAGCATCGTCGCGGGGCGACCGACGGTGCAACCGTGCAGATCGTGCGCACCAGGATGACCGAGAATGCGACCGGGGGGGCCATCGCGAAGACGGTGACCGCCTCCGGGATCGCGCAGATCACGGTCACCGACAGCGTCGTGCTGGGGCGGCAGGGCGGCCTCTCCATCGGGCTCGACGCGTTCGCTTCGATGGCGGGCGGCGTCGCGAAGGTCTTCGCGAACCGCGTGTCGATCTCGAACGTGGATTACGGAATTCTCGCGTCGCTGTCGGGCAGCTCCGTCGAGATCGGCGACAGCATGATCGTGCGCAACGGCATCAACACCTACGCGGTTTCAGGCGGCGTGATCCGGTCGCTCGGGAACAACCACATTTCCGACGGGACCTCGGCGGACGTGGGGACGCTCACGCCGGAGCCGCTGAGGTAAGAGGCACCCCAGGTCGAGAGCGAAGGTCAGGCGAGCTGCTTGAAGTAGGCGATCGTCTTCTCGAGCCCGGCCTCGAGCGGTGTCGTGGGCTCCCAGCCGAGGGTCGACCTGGCGAGCGAGATGTCGGGGCGGCGCTGCTTGGGATCGTCGGAGGGCAGCGCCTTGTGCACGATCTTCGACTTCGAGCCCACGTGCTTCACCACGAGCTGGGCCAACTGCAGCATCGTGAACTCGCGCGGGTTGCCGACGTTCATCGGCCCCGTGACCTCGTCGCCCGTCGCCATCAAGCGGATGAGCGCGTCGACCAGGTCGTCGACGAAGCAGAAGGAACGGGTCTGCGAGCCGTCGCCGTAGACGGTGATGTCCTGGCCGCGCAACGCCTGCACGATGAAGTTCGAGACCACGCGCCCGTCGTTCGGGTGCATGCGCGGCCCGTACGTGTTGAAGATGCGCGGCACCTTGATGCGCACCTGGTTCTGGCGGTGGTAGTCGAAGAAGAGCGTCTCCGCGCAGCGCTTGCCCTCGTCGTAGCAGGAGCGCAGGCCGATCGGGTTCACGTGCCCCCAATAGCTCTCCACCTGCGGATGCACCTGCGGGTCGCCGTACACCTCGGAGGTCGAGGCCTGCAGGATCTTCGCCTTCACGCGCTTCGCGAGCCCCAGCATGTTGATCGCGCCGTGCACGCTCGTCTTGGTGGTCTGCACGGGGTCGTACTGGTAGTGGATCGGCGCCGCGGGGCACGCCATGTTGTAGATCTCGTCCACTTCCACGAAGAGCGGGAACGTCACGTCGTGGCGCTGCAGCTCGAAGTGCGGGTTCGGCAGCAGGTGCGCGATGTTGTCCTTGGTGCCCGTGAAGAAGTTGTCCACGCACAGCACGTCGCAGCCCTGCTCGAGCAGGCGCTCGCACAGGTGCGAGCCGATGAATCCGGCGCCCCCGGTCACGAGGACGCGGCGGCGGGTCGAGTAGTTGCGGGGCGTGGCCAAGTAAATCTCTCCGGTTCCGGGGCTGCGGGGATTCTACATGCAGCAGGAAACCGGACCGGAGGGCAAAAAAAACCCCGGCACGAGTCCGGGGAGCAAGAGGAGATAGGGACATTGCACCTATTAATCGGCGATTTCATCAGCCATTCGGTGGATGAGGCATCAAAAACTTGCAGGCCCCCATAATCGCCACTTATATTGCCCCAAAGTAATTAACACCGGAGCCGCCTTGCCATCGGAGATCCTCGATCTCCTCGCGCCGCAGTTCGACGCGATCGTGGAATCGATCTACCGGGCCGGAAGCGGCCTCGAGCCGTGGTTGCAGCCCATCGCGCGGGTGGCGGAGGTCTTCGACTCCTGGGCCGTGCAGCTCCTCGGCGTGAACAAGGCGACGGGCGTCATGGCCTTCTCCTTCGAGGCCGGGGCCGCGCCGCCCGCCGCGCCCGTCGAATACATCCGCCACTACCATCGCATCGACCCGCGCCTCGCGAAGACGCTGCCGCAGCCGGCGGGCACGTGGATCTCGTGCGAGGAGCATTTCGACGAGTCCTTCGTCGAGAAGGACCCTTTCTACCAGGAGTACCTGATCCCGCTCGGCGGGCGCTACCTCTACGGCACGAAGCTGCGCGACGACGAGACGATGACGGTGCTCCTGGGCCACCTCGGCAAGGCGCAGCGCCCTCCCCTCGACGCGGAAGAGAAGGAGGCGTTCCGCCGCCTCGCGGAGCATTTCGCCAGGGCCATGCAGATCGAGACCGCGCTCGAGCAGCGCGCGGAGCAGCACTCCATCGGCGCGGAGCTCCTCTCGCGCATGCGCCAGCCGATGATCCTCGTCGACCACCAGCGGCGCATCGGTTATCGCAATCGCAACGGCGCGGAGCTGCTCAAGCGCGGCGAGCTCATCTGCGAGATCGACGGGCGGCTCGCCTGCCGCGACGCCGACAGCGACCACGAGCTCACCATCGCGTTGCGCGACCTGGTGCTCGTGCCGGTGAGCAACATGGGCGACGCATCGAAGCCGCTCGACCGGCGGTCGCTGCGCCTGCGCCGGCGCGACAACGCGAACGTCGCGGCGACACTCCTCGCACTGCGCCCCGAGGCGACGCTGGGCAGCTTCGGGCGCACGCCGCAGGCGCTCTTCACGCTCTTCGAGCCCGGCGCCGCGCTCAACATCGATCCCTTCCTGCTCTCGACCACGTTCGACCTCACGCCCGCCGAGGCGCGCCTCGCCGCGATGATCGTGAACGGGCGCTCGACGGAGGAGTGCGCGCGCGAGCTGAACGTGAAGATGAGCACCGTGCGCAGCCAGCTCCTCTCCGTCTTCGCCAAGACCGGCGCCACCGGCCAGGCCGACCTCGTGCGGCTGATCCTCTCCGCGAGTTCCATATAACGAAACCGCTTTCCACCGTATGGTGGATGACACGGGCAGGTCAGGCTCGGATCATCCGGGCCACACCGTGGAAGACGTCAAGAAACTCGCGCAACTGCTGAGCCCGCAGCTCGCGCGCAACAGCCGCATCCAGTCCAGGGTCCTCGCGAGCCTCGGGCGCTACGGTGCGCTCTCCCATGCCATCTCGCGCCTGCCCGACGCCTACTTCGCGCTCGACGCGCAGGGCGCGATCCTCGACCACAATCCCGCGGCGCTCCAGATCGTGAAGGCGAGCGCCGATACCCTCGCGATTCGCAATGGGCGCCTGGTCGGGGTCTCGGCCTCGATGCGCGCGGCGCTGCAGAAGGCGCTTGCGTCGTGCGCGGCGCATCGCGGCACCGCCGGCAACGTGCGCGAGACGCCGCCCGGGCCCATCGTCTTCCATCGCGGTTCGCTCCAGGTTCCCGTGGCGATGCGCATCGTGCCCATCGGCCGCTCGCTGCTGAACGCGGGCGTGCCCGAGGGACCGGCCGCCATCGCGTGGCTCGTCGATACGGGCACCGTCGGCAACGAGGTCGAATGCCTGCGCAAGCTCTTCAAGCTCACGCAGGCGGAGGCGCGGCTTTCCGAGGCGCTTGCCGATGGTGCGTCCCTCGTCGAGGCCGCGAGCCGCGTCGACATCACGCGCAGCACGGCGAAGACCCACCTCGACTCGATCTTCACGAAGACGGGGTGCAGGCGGCAGGCGCAGCTGGTGCGGTTGATTGCCTGCCTGAGGGGACTCGTCTAGCGCATCGCGCTGGCGGCAATCACGGCCACTGCGACGGCCACGGCCAGCCGGGCCGCGGCCTTCCAACTGAATCGACGCATGGGACCATTCTTCCGGTCTCGTGCGGTCGCGTCATCCTCCGAATGGTGGAAGTCAGCGCTCTCAGCGGTTCTGCTCGACCGTCGTCGCGATGCTCCAGGAGGGCGTTGCCGCCATGACGCTGCGGTGGTCGATCATCGCGCCGCCGCTCATGAGCCAGAGCCCGACGGTGCCGTCGGTCCTGGTCCAGAGGAAGTCGGCCTTGCCGTCGCCGTTGGCGTCGGTCGCCTGCGACGGCACCCAGGGCGCGCCGGCCGCGAAGAGCGTCGACGGCGTCCAGGAAAGGCCGTTCATGGTCCAGAGCGTCACGCTGCCATCGGCGCCGCGCCAGACGATGTCGGTCTTGTGGTCGCCGTCGAAGTCGCCGACCAGCGCCACCGACTGGCCCGAGTTCGCGCCCATGAGCGGCCCGCGCTGCACGGTCGCGAGGCCGTTCATCATCCACACCGAGACGCTGCCGTCGAGGGCGTTGCGCCACAGGATGTCGTCGTTGCCGTCGCCGTTGACGTCGCCGATCCACGCGGCGCGCCACGGGCTGCCGGCCGGGAGCAGCGGGCCGCGCTGCAGGATAGTGCTGCCGCTCATGAGCCACATGGAGTTGCTGCCGTCGATGTTGGCCCAGATGAGGTCGTCCCTGCCGTCGCCGTTGAAGTCGCCGATCTTCGCCACGCTCCACCCGGTGCCCGCCTGCATGATCGTCGCGACCGTCGGCGCGCTGCCGGGGTTCGTGAGCCACATCTCCCACGAGTTGTCCGCGTTCTTCCACAGCAGGTCGGTCACGCCGTCGCCGTTGAAGTCGCCGACGTTCATGAGTCTCGCCGTGGTCGCAGCGCGGAGCGCGGTGGTGGAGAGGACGTCCAGGCCGTTCATCAGCGTGATCGTGGTCGAGCCGTCGGCGAGCTGGCGCACGAAGTCCGCCTTGCCGTCGCCGTTGAAGTCGCCGCTGCGTACGACCGCGCCCGCGGACGCGCCGAACACCGGTCCGCGCGCGGCGATCGAGACACCGTCCATGAGCCAGAGGCTCACGCTGCCGTCGGTGCCCTGCCACACGATGTCGGCCTTGCCGTCGCCGTTGAAGTCGAGGCGCTTGCCGGCGCCCGGCGGCTGCACCGTCGAGCTGATCGACTGCGCAAGCGCGGACGAGGCGACCGCCGTGTACGTCGTGTCGCCGCCGTAAGCGGCGGTGATGGAGTGCGGGCCCGCGGCGAGCGCGCTCGTCATGCACTTCGCGACGCCGTTCCATACCGACGCATTGCCGCAGCCGTTGATGGTCGTGCTTGCGTCCTTGAACACGACGCTGCCGGAGGGCGCGGCGCCCGGACCGGTCACCGTCGCGGTGAACGTGACCACCTGGCCGCTGTTGGCCGGCGTGGCCGAGGTCGCCAGCGCGATGGCGGAGGCGAGGCGCACGGAGAGCGTGGCCGGTGCCGACGCGCTCGTGCCGTAGGTCGAGCTGCCGCCGTACTGCGCGACGACCGTGTGGTCGCCGACGGCCACGCCGGGCAGCGAGCACGACACGGCCGGCCCGGAGACCGGCAGCAGCGAGCAGGCGACGGCGCCATCGACCAGCATGTTGAGCGTGCCCGTGAAGGTGCCCGCGGTTGCGCTCGAGAGCGTCGCCGTCGCAGTGACCGGCTGGCCGCTCAGCGCGGGGTTCGCGGAGAGCGCCACCGTGGTCGTGGTCGCCGCGCGCACCGTGATCGAGGTCGAGCCGGAGCCCGCGTTATACGCGCTGCTGCCGCCGTACGACGCCGTGACCGTGAACGGTCCCGGAGCGAGGCTGCTCTTCGTGCACGCCGCGGTGCCGCCCGAAAGCGCCACGCTGCCGCAGAGCGTCGTGCCCCCGTTCATGAACGTGACCGAGCCCGTGGCCGTGCCGTTGGTGCCGCCGACGGACGCCGTGAACGTGACGTTCTTGTCCTGGTCCGCGGGATTGGCCGACGCGGAGACCGTGATGGCCGGATTGACCTTCACCGGGGCCGTCACGACCTGCGAGAACGGCGCCGAGGAGCTCGTCGCATAGGCGCTCGCGCCGCTGTACTGCGCCACGATCGAGTGCGTCGCGGCCGAAAGGGACGAGACCGGGCACGTGGCCTGGCCGGAGCTGTTCACGGCGATGCCGCTGCAGATCGGCGTCGCGTCCGACGTGAAGCTGACGGTGCCGGTCGCGGGCGTGCCCGCCGGGCTCGTGACGGCCGCCGTGAACGTGACCGACTGGCCCGACGCCGACGGGTTGGCCGAGGACGTCACGATCGTGGTCGTGGGATACGGCGTCTTGGAGGGATAGAGTCCGGAGACGGCCACGCGTGTGTTGTTGAGCGTGAGCGCCGCGTTCGCTTCATCACTGTTGCCCACCGCGGAGCCGCACGCGGCGCCGGCGGCGTTGGGGTCGCCCTTGCACGTGAGCAGCGACGGGTTGGAGAACACCATGTTCTTCGTGGTGGACCCCTGGAAGTACGCCATGATGTCCGAGAAGTCGTTGCCCCAGGCCGCGCTGCATTCCGGCTCGCCGCCCGTGCAGCCGCCCGAGAACGCCGCGCACGAGAGCGCCAGGCGCCCGCCCGAGCACGAGTAATAGCCGTAGGAATACGAGTACGCGCCGGGGATGTTCGCGCCGTTGTTCTCCCACGCGTTGGTCGCGCGGTCGTGCGCGCTGCCGAAGTTGTGGCCGAGCTCGTGCACCCAGACCCAGTCGCACGACGCGGTGCAGCCCGTCATCACCGAATACATGTACTGCGCATCCGGCGTCGACCCGCCGACCCACGCGATGCCGTCGCCGCCGAAGCCATCGCCGTCGCGCAAAAGCGTGACCATGTCGGCGCCGGCCTGGGTGCGAAGGTTCTCGATGTTGCCGAACGCCGCGGCGATGCCGCCCGGGTCGGTGCCCGAGTCCTGCACGCCGGGCGTGATGTCGAAGAGCGCGCCGGCGCTGTCGTTGGCGGTGTCGCTGTAATTCACCTGCACCGTGCCCACGACGCGCACGAAGATGCCCACGCCGCTGTCCGCGAAGATCGTGTTCGCGCTCGTGGCGAGCTGCTGGATGCGCGTCTGCAGGTTGGCGCCGAGGTCGGCCGCGAGGCCGCTCGTGTACGCCACGAGGATGTCGACCACCACGCCGGAGGGGGTCGAGATGGCCGCGGCGGACTTCGCCACGGCGGCGCTGTTCACGCCGGGCACGAGGTCGATGCTTTCCGGCGTGGCGCCTTGCGGCGTGAGCGACGACTTGGGCTTGCCGCCCTTCGGCACCCGTGCGTCGCCTCGCAGGTCGATCTTCGGCATGAACGGCTTCTCCGCGTTCATGTCGACGAGCCAGTCGAAGCCCTCGCCCGGCACGATCGAGTACTCGTTGTCCGGTGTGACGATGCGGCCGTAGGAGCCGCCGGGGCCGGTCGTGATGATCGTGCGCAGGAGCGGTGCCGCATCCTTGTAGTGGCCGACCCACGTCGTGATGCCCTGCCCCTTGTCCTCGCGCAGGTCGAAGACGACGGTGTGCGTGGCGCCATCCGGCAGCGTGAGCTCGACTTCCTGGCCGGGGACCAGGTTCGCGAGCTGCTGCGCGTTGAACCTGATGCGCGTGCCGGTCGACTTGAAGGGCTTCGCCTTCTCCGACTTGGGAACCGACCCGGTGTAGGGGACGATGAGCTGCGGCGAGGCGGCCGCGGCGAGGGAAGCGACGAGGGCGATCGCGCCCGCGAGATAACGGATCATGTTTCGCATGATGGGATTCGGGCCATCGAAATGATAGGCGCGGCGGTCTCGCGTCGAGCCGCGAGTATTCGGCAGCGCGCGTGTGACAAACGTCACAGCCGAAATGGGACCCCCGCCCGCGCGGGGGTGACAGTCATTATGGGGGCGGGTGAGGCGCTCACCGTGCCCCCATCGGACTATTTCTTACGGGCGAAATCCCCGGCCTTCACGATCGTGATCTTCGCGGGGTCGATGTACTTGCGCAGCGCCGCGTTCACGTCGGCGGGCTTGAGCGCGAGGAGCTTGCGCTCGAAGTCCTTGCTGAACTCGAAGGTGCGGCCGAGATAGAGGTTGCCCGCCCAGGCGCCCGCGAGCGTGCCGTCCTGCGCGCGGTTCTGCGCGCGCTGCTGCAGGGTGCCGGACTTGGCCCCCTCCACCTCGCGGTCCGTGAAGCCGTCGCGCAAGGCGCGCGCGAGCTCTTCCTTGAACGCGGCCTCGACCTTGTCCATGTTCTGCGGCGCGGCGATGGCGTACGCCGTCCACGACGATGCGTAGTCGATCGAGCCCACGGAGAGGTCCGAGCCCACGCCGTACGACAGGCCCTCCTTCTGGCGGATGCGCGCGGTGAGGCGGGAGTCGAAGCCCGCGCCGCCGCCCAGGATGTAGTCGGCCACGTAGAGCGCCGGGAAATCCGGGTCGTCGTCGCGCATGCGCAGGTTCATGCGCGCGAGGAAGACGGCGTTCTCCTTGTCGGGCGTCTCGATCGACTTCTCGATCGGCGGCACGTCCTTGTAGTCGACCTCGACGCGCTTGAAGGGCACCTGCGGCTTCCAGTCGCCGAAGGCCTGCTTGATGGCCGCGAGCGCCGCCTGCTCGTCGAAGTCGCCGACGATGGCGACCTCGGCGGGTGCCGCGCCGTAGAAGCGCGCGTGGAACTGCTTCGCGTCCTCGAGCTTCGAGGCCTTCACCTCGTCGAGCGCCTCGTGCAGCGTGGGCACGTAGCGCCAGTCGCCCTTCGGATAGATGTTGAAGTGCTGGTTGATGACGTCGGCCGCAAGCGCCGTCGGCTCCGAGAGCTGCGCGGAGATCGAGGTGATCGTCTGCGTCTTCATCTGCTCGAACTCGCTCTCGGGGAACGTCGGCTCGTGCAGCACGTGGCCCACCAGGCGGATCGCATCCGCGAGGTTGGGCCCCGTGGTCTGGAAGGAGCCGCCGGGACCGCCCACGCGTCCCGAGATCTTGAGGCGCTCGAACTCGTCCGCGAGCTGCACGCGGTTGTACTTCGTGGTGCCCCGCATGAGCATCCGCGCCGCGTTCGAGTAGTTCTGGCGCTGGTTCTCGAGCGCCTGCTCGTTGCCCAGGTGCAGCGACACCGTGAAGTTCACCGTCCCGCCGCGCGTCTTCTTCCGGAGCAGCGCCACTTTCACGTTGCCGACCTGCACGATCTTCGTGCGCTTGTCGATGTTGTCCTGCGAGGGATCGAAGGCCTCGCCGGTCTCCGCCTGCGCCTTCGGATGGAAGTCCTTCATGACCTCCTCGAGCGGCGGGTTGGCCGGGATCTCCGCGCGCTGCGGGTCGTCCGTGGGCAGGAAGAAGCCCACGGTGCGGTCGTCGCGCCGGAAGTACGCCTTCGAGACGCGCGCCACGTCCTCGGCCTTGATCTTCGCGAGGTCGTCGCGCGCGAGGAAGAAGAGGCGCCAGTCGCCGAGCGAGATGTACTCGGAGAGCTCCACGCCGATGCGCTCGGGGTCGGCGAGCGTCTTGTCGATCTCGTTGGCGAGGGCCACGCGCGTGCGCTCCATCTCCGCCTGGGTAGGCGGCTGCAGGCCGAAGCTCTCGACCACCTTGATCATCTCGTCGCGCACGGGCTCCACCGGCTTGCCCGGGGGGACCACCGCGCCGAAGATCTGCAGCCCCGGATCGTGGCCCATCAGCGGATAGCCGAACACCTGGGCGGCCATGCCGGTCTCCACGAGCGCCTTGTGCAGGCGCCCCGTCGGAACCTGCGAGAGGATCAGGTTCGAGAACGCGAGCGGGTCGGAATCGTTGTGAATGTTGGAGGGGACTTTGTAGGCGACGCCCACGATCTGGATGTCGCCCTTGCGGCGCACGGTGAAGCTGCGGTCGCCGTCCTGCGTGGGCTCGACCGTCCACAGCTTGGGCAGCGCGCGCGTGGGCTTCGGGATGCGGCCGAAGGTCTTCGCGATCTGTGCCAGCGCCCTCTTCTCGTCGAACTTGCCGGCGATCAGGAGCACCGCGTTGTCGGGCTGGTAATAGAGCTCGTAGAAGCGCTGCAGGTGCGGGATGTCGACGTTCTCGATGTCGCTGCGGTTGCCGATGGTCGGGCGGCCGTAGGCGTGCCAGTCGAAGGCGACCGCCTGCATGCGCTTCATCAACACGCTGAAGGGCGAGTTCTCGCCGCTCTCGTACTCGTTGCGCACGACCGTCATCTCCGTGTCGAGGTCGCTGCGCGCGATGTACGAGTTCACCATGCGGTCGCTCTCGAGCTCGATCGCCCAGTCCACGTTGTCCGGGTTCGCCTGGAAGATCTCGAAGTAGTTGGTGCGGTCGAGCCACGTCGAGCCATTGTAGCGCACGCCGCGCTTGGCGAACTCCTCGTCGATGTGCGGATGCTTCGGCGTCCCCTTGAACATGAGGTGCTCGAGCAGGTGCGCCATGCCGGTCTCGCCGTAGTTCTCGAAGCGGCTGCCGACGAGGTAGGTGACGTTCACCGTGACGGTGGGCTTGGTGATGTCGGGAAACAGCAGCACCTTGAGCCCGTTGGGCAAGCGGTATTCGGTGATGCCCTCGACGACGTGGACCTTCTTGATGGCGCTGGCGGGTATCGGGTTGCCGAGCTTCGGCGCGCCGGGAATGGGCGTGCGCTTCACGTTGCTGCTGGGCGTGATGACGCGGCCGCCGGGCGCCGGCTCCTCGCCGCTCGAGGACGCTTCCGGCGGCGGCTCCTTCGGTTGCGCGGCAGGCTGGCCCTTGGGCGGCGTCTGCGGCGTGCCCGTCGGCGGCTCCTTCTTGGGCGTGCCCGGGGGGCTGGCCGGGGGCGTCTCACCAGCCGCGGGCGGCGCGGGGGTGGCGCTCGTTGCGGGCTGGCCCGCGGGCGATTGCGGCTTGCGATCCTGCGCGCTGGCGGATTGGGGCGTTCGCGTGGCGTCCTGCGCGTGCGCTGCCGGGACGGCGAGGACGAAGGTGATGGGGATGAAGAAGACGGCGAGGTGTGCGCGGAGGGAGGCGTTCATGAAGGCATTATCGCAAGCGGACGGGGACGTGCGGGTCACGGCGTGTTTCACTCCTCCGCGGGCGGCGCGGGCGGCGGTTTCTCCGTGTGCACCGTCTCCTCGAGGAAGATCTCGCGGTCGATGTAGGAGCGGATCGCCTCCCTTCGCTTCGCCGCGCGGTACTCGGGTGTTGTTGTGCGGACCCAGCCGGCCGGACGCGGCCGGTGCGCGAGCCGTTCGACGGCTTCGGCCGATGCAGGTTCCGGGAGCGCCGTACGGCCGTCCTTGCGCGGGGCTTTCATCGCGCGCTCGATTTCGTAATCGGCCTGCAGGTGCAGCCAGTAATGCGGCGCGAAACCGAGGCAGCGACTGAGCCGCAGTGCGCTATCGGCGGTGATGGCTCGACGGCCATGGACGATCTCGTTCACGCGCCGCGCCGAGCAACCCATCATGCGCGCGAGCTCGTTCTGGCTGAGGTCGAAGGGGTGCATCCACTCCTCGAAAAGGATGCGGCCCGGGTGCACGACGACGCCATTGATCCGGGAATGGATGTACTTGCGGCTGCCCATGGGCGATCAACGCCGCGGCGCGTGCGGGCGATGACACTCGATTGCGGCTTGCGCGACCTTCGCGCGGACCGGCGGGCGATCGAGAACAGAGGGTGGGTACCTATTTTCGGGGGCACGACGCATGACGTCACGCACAGGCAAGCAACGCGTTGAGTGCGCAGCGCTTTCCTCACCAACGCATGACGTCATGGGTGCAGTGCAAGGCTTTGACCCTTCGCGCCGTTTTCGAGACGCATGACGTCATGCGGGGGTGAAGGATGGCCGCGCGCATCAAGGGGTTGCGCGGCCGTGCGTGACGTCATGCGTCATGCCCCTCAAATGGGGTACCGCGTGCACAGCGGCAACGGCCGGCCTCCCCTGCGGATTATTCCGTTGCGGCCAAACGGTCAGAACGTCCCGACGTGCGTGACGGTTCCGTTGGTGATCACGGAGCCGTCGGAGCCGCCATGATCGCACCCGCGTAGCTGTACAACGCACTCATGTAGTTCGCGAAGGTCGAGCCTGTGACCGTACCCCGCGCACCCGTTCCGCTCACGTTCTGGATGGAGATCGCGTAGCTGCCTTCCGTGAAGCTCGTGCGCGAGATCACCGCCTTCATCGTGGCCGTGACGTTCTCGCAGTTCGCGATGATGCCGTTGCCGGCGTTCACGAACGAGGAGTCGCTGACGGAGTTGAAGTTCGCCGAGTGGGCAAAGCATGCCCGCGCGGCTGAGTCGGGGGCCTGCCGAATATTCGGCAGGTTCCTTAGCCCCCGACAGCGGAAGTCAACGTTACGAACCTGAAACCGGCGTCACGGTGCCGCTGATGTTGGTGCCGTTGCTGCGCACGAGATTGGTACCGAGGGACTCGAGGACGGCGCCGCCGTACTGGTACAGGCCAATGCCGGAGAGCGTCGCGGCGCTGTTCGCGATGCTCATGACGGCCGTGCCTCCCGTGTCGACCCCAGCGAGGAAGCCGTAGGATACGTTGGCCACGGTGGTGTCGTGCACGGTCACGCGGACGTTGGCGCCGGAGAGCTCGCCCGCGGAAATGACCCCTGTCACGCCCCCGGTGATCGCACACCCGGTGATGTTCATGTTGGTGGTGGTTCCGGTGCTGCCCGCCGCGAACGCCACGAGCGAGTAGTTCACGTTCGCGAGCTTCGAGCCCGAGATGTCCGCGCTCGCGCCGCCCTGGACGAACACGCCGCGGAAGCCCCCGCGAAACGAGGAGTTGTGCACGGAGATCACGGCGGTGCCGTTGACCGAGATGCCGTTCGAGACCACCGCGATCACGGAGTCCTGCACGGTGAGCCTCCCCGTGGTCATCTGGATGCCGTCGTTGCCGGGGTTGTTCGCGTTGTTGGTGATGGAAACGTTCTTGAGCGCGACGATGAAGCCCGGGCTGATCACGATCGCGGGCGAGCCGCCGGCCGCTACGATGCTGCCGATCTGGCCGGGCACGGCCATGATGCTGGCGTCTTTCGAGATGGTGACCGTCGCCGAGTTGTAGTTGGCCGAGTCGAGCATCCACACCTCGCCGCCGTTGACGATCGCGTTCAGGGCGGCGGGCAGCAGGCGGCAAGGCGCGGCCACGGTGCAGGGGTTGGTGTCCGCGCCATAGGACGCGACGTATGCGCGGAAGGCCTGCGCATTGGCCACGAGCGGCAGGAGCGAAGAGACGATGATCGACAGTACGCAGGTGAGGCTCCGTTGCATGTCTTTCCCTTTCCGTTTTGTAGCGAGGTGCGCGAGGTCTAGCGCGGCGCGAACGAGGTGAGCGAGCCGACATCGCCCCCGACAAGCACCGGGTCGCCGATGTAATTGTTGCCCATCGTCCTGATGACGCCATTGTTGAGCTGCTGGAAGTTGATGTAGTTGCCGCTCACGGCGCTGTTCGCCACGACGATGGTTGGTGCGCCGGTGAGGCTGTTCGCGTAGAGGCCCGCGTGGGTTGCGGCGGAGCCCACGCCCGTGACCGTGCTGCGCGCGAGCATGATCTTCGATGTGGACGTCGAAGTGCCCGTCAGCGCGTGTACGCCGAATTGGCTCTGCCCTGAAATGATCGAGTCGCTGACGCTCACGAGCGTCGTGCTGCTCGCCGCGTTGTTTTCGGCGTCGACCCCGCCATACCCACCCTGCATCTGCGAGCCCGAGATGGTCACCTGCGATCCGTTGTACGCCGAGACGGCGAAGTTCCCGCTGTTGCGGAACATCGAGTTGCGGACGTTCGCCTTGCCCGCATTGACGTTGAGCGCGTCGAACACGGTGTTCGAGAAGACGCACTCCTCCATCGAGAGCTCGGAGTTGGCGTTGAGCTGCACGCCGTAGGTGCCGGGGTTGCTCGCGTTGTTCGCGATCACGACGTTGCGCATCGAGACCTTGATGCTCGGCGTGCTGATCGTGATCGCGGGAAAGCTCCCGGCCGCCACGAAGCTCGCGGTCACGCCGGGAATTGCGAGGATGGACACGTTCTGCGCGATGTCGACCTGCCCGGCGTTGTAGTTGGCGGAGTCGAGGATCCAGATCTCGCCCTTGTCCGCGACGGCGTTGAGCGCGGCGGGCAACAGGCGGCACGGCGCGGCCACGGTGCAGGCGTTGGTGTCGACTCCATACGAAGCAAGGTAGGCACGGAAGAGCGTGCCCGCGTGTGCCACGGGCGTGGCGATGGCCGCCATGGACAGCGCGGCAAGGGCGTGCGGCAGGTAGCGTTTCATGTCCGTCACATCCTGGGTGCCGTCGTGATCGTCCCGGACGTGTTCGCGGTGTTGTTGCGCACGACGTTGTCGCCCATGACCTCCGTGACGGCGCCCGTGCCCCGCTGGTAGAGCGCATAGAAGTTGCCGCTGATCACGCTGCTGCCGACGGAGACGATCACCGACCCGGCGTTGTCCAGCGACGCGACGACCGCGTAGTCGCTGCCGGTGATGCTCGACTCCGTCACCGTGATGCGCGCCGCCGCGGATGCGGACGCCGGATTGGTGTAAGCCCAGACGGATGTGTACGGATTGTCGGCGAAGTCGCAGTTGCGCACCGTGACCTGCGTGGTGAAGGCGTTTGTCGCCGTCGCATAGACGCCCGCGGCGCCGATCGCGACGAACTTGCTGGAGGAGACGTTGACGGTCGCGCCTTCGGTCGCGTAGATGCCGTAGGAGCCGCCCCGGAACATCGCGCCATGCACCGACGCGCGTCCCTGGCCGTTGACGACGACGGCCGAATAGCCGTTCCCCACCTGGAAGATCGAGTTTTCCACCGAAAGGATGCCGGTGGTCATCTGGATCGCGTCGGTTCCCGGATTGGTGGCGTTCGTCACCATGGAGACATTGCGCACGGAAACGACCACGCCGGGAGCGAGGATCATGGCGGGCGCTGCGGCGAAGGGCACGATGCTGCCCACCTGTCCCGGAATCGCCTGGATCGCGACGTTTTTCGTCACGTTCACCGTGCCCGAGTTGAAATTCGCCGAGTCGAGCATCCAGACCTCGCCGCCCGAGGCGATCATGTTGAGCGCGGCCGGAAGCAACCGGCACGGCGCCGCGACGGTGCACGGGTTGGCGTCGCTTCCATACGACGCCACGTAGGCGCGGAAGGCCTGGGCGTGAGCGATCGCGGGCAGCAGCGCTGATGCGGCGAGAAGCAGTACGAGGCGGCAAGCGGTTCGATTCATGGTTCCTCCCCAATCGTTGGGCTGCGTTATCACTGCGTGGGCGTCGGTGTCATCGTCCCGAACGCGCCGGACGTGTCGGCGAAGTGGTTGTCTCCATAGGTGATCACCGAGCCGCCGGGCCCGATATACCAGCCACGCCCGCCGACGATCGTGTTGTTCGCCGCGTAGACGATGGCCGCTCCCACGCTCGCCGTTTCGGCATCGAGCGCGTATGCGGTATTGGTCACGGTGCTTCGGGCCAAGGTGGCCCTGGCGATCGCGCCCGCGATCGAGGTGTAGGCATAGACGCCCTCGGTGCTGTTCGCGATCGTCGAGTCGGACACCGTCACCGAAGTGGTGGACGCGACGCTGCCGGCGGACAGGACTCCCTGCGTGTAGAGGATCTGCGAGCCTGCGATCGTGACCTCCGGCCCGTTCTCCGCGTGGACGGCGTACTCGGCGAGATGGCGGAAAACCGTGTTCTTCACCGTCACGATCGCGCTGATGTCGTGCACGTAGATGGCCGCCCTGGTGAGGTTCGCGAAAAGGCAATCCTCGACCGACAGCAGCGTGCCGTTCGTCATGACGACCCCATAGGTTCCGGGGTTGGTGACGTTGTCCGGGATGACGATGTTGCGCAACGCCACGTTCACGCCGACCGTCGCGATGTTGATGGCCGGCCCGCCGGCGAACGCCACGAGGCTCGCAACCTGGCCCGGCACCGCGAGGATCGACACCGACTTGGTGATGTTGACCGTGCCGCCGTTGTAGTTCGCGGAATCGAGCATCCACACCTCGCCGCCGTCGGCCACCGCGTTGAGCGCGGCCGGCAAGAGACGGCATGGCGCGGTCACCGTGCAGGGGTTGGCGTCGTTGCCGTAAGAGGCGAGGTACGCGCGGAACGATTGAGCGCTGCAGCCGAGCGAGAACAGAGTCGCGAGGACGAGGAGGCTCGCGCGCATCAGGACAGGTTTCATGGACATCACCCCCTATACCCCGCCCACCGGCGTAATGGTCCCGAGCGTGTTGGCAGCGTTGTTGACGATGAGGTTGTTGCCCAGCGTTTGCAGCACCGCGCTCGGATTTCCGTTCTGGGTCAGGGCCGCCGAGCCCACGCCGGAGATCGTGCTGGCGCCCACGGTCGCGGTCGAGCTCGCGCCGGACGAATTGCTGTTCGCGACCACGCCGTAACTGCCGCCGCTGATGCTCGAATCGTGCACCGAGAGGCGCGCGGCCGCGTTGACCGTGACGCCGTCCGCCTCGACCGCGGTCACGTTTTTCGTGAATTCGCAGTCGCGCACCGTTCCATAGGTGGTCACCGATGCAAGGCTGCCTTGCACGTACACGCCATACTGCAGGTTGATGAACTTCGAATGCGAAACGTCCGCCATGGCGCCGTCCTTCGCGAACACGGCGATCGTCGCGTCGCGGATCACCGTGTTGTGCATCGACAGCCACCCGTTGCCGACCACGTACACGCCGATCGAGGGGACCGAGATCGTCGAATCCTGGATGCTGAGCTTCCCGGTCGTCATGTCGATCCCGTCGTTTCCGGGGCTGGTGGCGTTGCTCGTGATGGACACGTTCTTCAGCGCGACGTCGAGACCCGGATTGATGTTGATCGCGTTGCCACCGTTGAATGCGACGATGCTCCCGACCTGGCCGGGCACCGCGAGGATGCTCACGTTCTTGTTGATCGTGACCGCGCCCGAGTTGAAGTTCGCCGAGTCCAGCAGCCAGATCTCGCCGCCGTCGTGGACCGCGGCCAGCGCCGCAGGCAGCAGCCGGCACGGCGCGACCACTGTGCAGGGATTGGCATCGTTGCCGTACGAGGCGGCGTACGCCCGGAAGAGCTGCGCGTGGGCCGTGGCGGCCGTGAAGAGCACCGCGACGAACGAGGTTGCGAGGAAACGCGAGAGGATTCGCATCAGAGTCCCCCAACCGGCGTGATGGTGCCCGCGGTGTTCGGGTTGTTGTTGACGACCTGGTTGTTGCCCATGCTCTGCAGCACGGCGCTCGAGGTGCCGCTCTGGAAGAGACCCGCGAACTCGACGCCCGAGACCTGCGTATTGCCGACGCTCGCGATGGCATTGGCGCCGCTCGCCGAGCTCACGGCCTGGATGCCGTAGATGCCGCCGCTCACGCTCGAGTTGTGCACGGTGAGGCGCGACGTCGCGCCGGCCACCGACGTATTCGCCATCAGCGCGTAGCCCGCTTGCGAGAACTCGGAGTCCTGCACGTGCGCGAAGGACGTGACCGACGCAGCGGTGCTTTCCACGTACAAGCCATAGGCGAGATTGGCGAACTTGGAGTGCGACACGTCCGCCCTGCCACCGGCAGTCACCCACACGCCGTAGAAGCCGTCACGGACCACGGTGTTGTGCAGGGAGAGCGATCCGGCGCCGCCCACGTAGACCGCGTAACCCGGGACCGAGATCACCGAGTCCTGCACGCTCACCTTCCCGGTCGTCATGTCGATGCCGTCGGCACCCGGGCTCGTGACGTTGCTCGTGATCGACACGTTCTTGAGCGATACCGTGAGGTTCGCATTGACGTTGATGGCGTTGCCGCCGTTGATCGCGACGATGCTCCCGACCTGCCCTGGCACGGCCAGAATACTCACGTTCTTGCTGATCGTGACGGTGCCCGAGTTGAAGTTCGCCGAATCGAGGATCCAGATCTCCCCGCCATCCTGGATCGCGTTGAGCGCCGCCGGCAGCAGCCGGCACGGCGCCGCCACGGTGCAGGGATTGGTGTCCGCACCGTGGGACGCGATGTAGGCGCGAAAAAGCTGCGCGTGTGCATATGGGGAGAGCAGCAGGGATGCGATGACGAGCGCAAAGGCCTTACAAGCCACTGGACGATTCATGCCAGCGCTCCTCGATGTCGGCGGGCTAAAGACCGCTCACGGGGGTGATCACGCCCACCGCGTTGTTGGCGTTTCCGCGCACGAGGTTGTTGCCGAGGCTCTCGAAGGTCGCGCCGCCGGCGAACTGGAAGAAGCCGGCCGTCGCATTGGCGAATGCCTGGCTCGATCCCACGCTCGCGACGGCGATGGCACCGCTGGTGTTCGATTGCGACACCACGCCGTAAGTCCCCTCGCTGAAGGTCGAGCCCAGCACGGTGATCTTCGCCGTGGCGCTGGAGACGGTGGCGACGGCGCCGGCGCCGATGTAGTACTTCGAAAAGGCGCTGTCGTGCACGCTTGCGACCGTGATGACGCCCGGGGTGGATCCTTCCACGTACACGGCATACGAAGTGTTGAAGAACTTGCTCCTGGAGACGGCGACGCTCGCGCCGCCGCGCGCCCAGATGCCCGTGGTGCCGCCGCGGAACGTGGCGTTGTGCACCGACACGATGCCCGCGCCGTCGTCGAGGATGCCGCTCCCGTTCACGGCGATGAGCGAATCGTCGACCGAGAGGGTGCCGGTGCTCATGACGACGCCATCGGTGCCGGGGTTGGTGGCGTTGTTGACGATCGCCACGTTGCGCAGGCTGAGCGACAGCGCCGCCCCGAGGCTGATCGCCGGCGAAGAGGCGACCGCCACGATGCTGCCGACCTGTCCCGGAACCGCGAGGATGTTGGCATTCTTGTTGACGTTCACCGTGCCCGTGTTGAAGTTCGCGGAGTCGAGCATCCAGACCTCGCCCCCGCTGCCGATTGCATTGAGCGCGGCCGGCAGCAGCCGGCAGGGCGCCGTCACGCTGCATCCGGGATTTGAATCGCTGCCGTACGAGGCGACGTACGCCCTGAAGGACTGCGCATTGGCGCACAACGGGAGCAGTGAGGCGGCGACGGACAGGGCGAAGCACGATGCGACGCGTTTCATGGGGCTCTCCTTCACTTGGTGGAGGCGACCGCACGGCCGACCGGGGGCCGCATGATGCTCGCATCCGCGAGACGATGCACGCCACCGAGTGGAGGCGATCATTTCACCCCGCGAGGCCCGCGTAATGCCGCGCGTGCGGCAGGAGAAATGCGGAATATTCGGCGGGCGCGCGGGTTGAAGACACGATCATCACGCGGGTACAGTTCGCGCTCGCGGGCCGTCACGCCCCCGATCGCAAGCCGACCCTTCATCCACCCAGGGAGAGACCATGAAGTCGTTCATAACGCGCTTCGCGTCATTGCTGGCTGCATCGTTCCTGCTTCCCCTCGCCGCCCACGGGCAGGCCTTCCGCGCCTATGTGGCGTCCTATGGAAACGACGCCAATCCATGCACCGTCACCGCCCCCTGCCGGCTGCTGCCCGCCGCGATCAATGCGGTCGCGAGCGGCGGCGAAGTGTGGATGCTCGATTCCGCCAACTTCAATTCCGCCACCATCACCGTCACGAAGAACGTGAGTATCCTCGCCGTCCCCGGCCAGATCGGCAGCATCGTCGGGGTGGCCGGAGGACCGGCCATCAGCGTGACCGGGTTCACGCTGCGCCTGCGCAACGTGGCGATCGTGAACAACGCCGTCAATCCCGGAACCGATGGCATTGCGGTCGCGGGCGGGTCGGACGTCTTCATCGAGGATTCGCTCGTGGTTGCCTCCGCGGGCAGCTACGGCATCAACATCTCGGGCGGCACGGTCTCCGCGCAGAACGTGACGTTCCGCGACTCCAAGTCGGGCATCCACGTCGCGGGTAACAGCTCGGCGGACGTTTCCAAGAGCCGCTTCTCGAACAACAACTACTACGGTGTCTTCGTAGATGGCGCACCCGGGTCGGCGACGAGCAACGCCTCCATAACCGACTGCGACTTCACCGGAGGATTCGGGGGCGTGCTCGCATACACGAACACGGGCAGCAACGTCACGCTCAGGGTCAACGTGAACCGCAGCAGCTTCTCGAACGCGACGTTTGGCGTCGCGATAGCGAACGGCGGCGGCACGAGCTTATCCAACGCGGGCGCCGTGGGCCAGAGCAGCTTCTCCAACATCGGCAACACCGCGTTGATCGCGCAGTTCGGCGGCGTTCTCGAGACACTGGGGGACAACCAGGCGCGCCAGGTCCCCACGCCCACATCGGGCACCACCTCGGTGCCCCACGTTTGAGAGTGCTCAGGGCGCCGGCCGGGGCGTGGCGCGTGATTCGCCCCGCACCGGCGGTCGGACGTCAGATCGGAGCCACGCCCGAAATGGGGCCCGAGTTCACGCCACCCATATTCAGGTTGTTTCCCTGCGACCCCACCGCGCCGTTCGCCCCGGACTGGAGTAGCGGCGTGGAGGTGCCGCCGAACATGCTGCTTCCAACGACGGCCACCGCAGTCCCGCCGCCGTCGCCGTCGCTCGCCACGCCGTAGGCGGAGCTCGTGAAGCTGCTCCGCGTGACCGTGGCGCGGGCAACCGCCGCGGCCTGCGTCCAGCAGAACACGCCGAGGTAGCTCGCCGTGAAGACGCTGTCGGTGACGGACGCCGTCGCCGTGGTGCTCGCGATGGAACCGTCCACCCATACGCCGTAGTTCGAGATGTTGGAGAACTTCGAATCGGAAACGTCCAGCGCGGTGTTTCCCGCGATCTGGATTCCATGGGTCGAATTGCGGAAGGCGGTATGGCTCACCGAGATCGTGCCGCCGGCCGACGCGTAGATGCCCTTGCCCAGCGGCGCGATGACGGAATCCTCCACGATGAGCTTGGAGCTGCCGGTCATCTCGATCCCGTTCGTGCCCGGGTTGTTGGCGTTGTTGACGATCACCACGTTGCGCAGCGTCACGGTGATTCCCCCGCCGATGCTCAGCGCCGTTGAGCCGCCCCCCGAGACGATGCTCCCGACCTGGCCGGGGATGGCAAGGATCGAGACGCTCTTCGTGACCGTGACCGTAGCCGGGTTGTAGTTGGCCGAATCCAGCATCCAGATCTCGCCGCCGTCATGCACCGCGGCGAGGGCGGCCGGCAGCAGCCGGCACGGCGAGCCGACGGTGCAGGGATTGGTATCGAGACCGTACGAGGCGATGTAAGTCCTGAAGGCCTGCGCGTGCGCCGAAAGCGGCAGCACGACGGACGCGGCAAGAAGCAGGACGCAGCACGACAGAAGGCGACGCATTCGTTATCTCTCCGATGAGTGGAAGGAAGGTGGCGCGCCGGACTGGCCTCGGGCCGGCGGCGCATGATGCGCCACTATCCGGTTTCGTGCCATCGGTCGCGGTGGGCCGCTAAGCCAACCGCCGCCGCCGCGCCTCGTACAGGCAGATCCCGCTCGCGACCGAGACGTTGAGGCTTTCCACCGACCCCATCATCGGGATGCTCACCAGGCCGTCGCAGCTGTCCTTGGTGAGTCGCCGCAGGCCTTCGCCTTCCGCGCCCAGGACGAGCCCCAAAGGTCCCTCGAGCTTCGCCTGGTAGATCGATTGCGGCGCCGAGTCGTCCGCGCCGATGAGCCAGATGCCCTTTTCCTTGAGGTCCCGCATCGTTCGCGCGAGATTCGTCACGACGATGTACGGCACCGACTCCGACGCGCCCGAGGACACCTTGATCGCGGCGGTGGTGAGCCCGACGCTGCGATCCTTCGGCGCGATCACCGCGTGCGCACCCGCCCCGTCGGCCACGCGCAGGCACGCGCCGAGATTGTGCGGATCCTGCACGCCATCGAGGACGAGCAGCAGGGGCGGTTCCTTCAACCCCTCGAGCACGTCGTCGATGAACTGCGGCATCTTGAGCGGCTCGGCCTGCGCCACGACCCCCTGGTGGCGCGCGCCGCCGGCCATGCCGTCGAGGCGCTTGGCGTCGACGGGAATCACGCGCACGTTCAAGGATCCCGCCATGCGCCGCAGGTCCTTCGCGCGCGCGTCGTTGCGCTCGGCATCGATGTAGATCTCGCGCACCGTCTCGGGCCTCTGCCGCAGGCGGCTCGTCACCGCGTGGAAACCGACCAGGCTCTTCATGCTTTCTTCGTTTTCTTCCGGGGACGCGGCGGCTCGATTTCCGGCTCTTCCTCTCTTTCGCTCGATTCCACCAGCACGAAATCGATCTTCGCCTGCTCCAGGTTCACGCGCACCACCTTCACGCGCACCCGCCCGCCCAGCTGGTAGCGCGCGCCGCTCCTCTCGCCTTTCAGGAGGTGGCGCTGCTGGTCGAACTTGAAGTAGTCCTGGCCGAGGTCGGAGATGTGCACGAGGCCATCGACGAAGAGGTCGTCGAGCGTCACGAAAAGCCCGAACGAGGTGACGCCGCTCACGGTGCCGTCGAACTCCTCGCCCACGTGGTCCTGCATGAAGTAGCTCTTGAGCCAGGCTTCCACGTCGCGCGTCGCGTCGTCCGCGCGCCGCTCGGTCTCGGAGCAATGCATGCCCACGGCGTTGAGGTCCCCCGCCTGGTAGCGCTCGCCCGCGAGCACCGCCTTGATGCCGCGATGCACGAGCAGGTCCGGATAGCGGCGGATGGGCGACGTGAAGTGCGCATATGCGTCGTAGGCGAGGCCGAAGTGGCCGACGTTCTCCGGCGTGTACACCGCCTGCGAGAGCGAGCGCAGCATCACGGTCTGCAGGATGCCGCCATAGGGCTTCCCCTTGATGCGCTTGAGCAGCTCCTGGTAGTCCTTGGCCTTCGGCTCGTCGCCGCCGCCCAGCGTGAGGCCGTAGTCCTTGAGCATCGCGCGCAGCGCCTCGAGCTTCTCCGGCGTCGGGCCCTCGTGCACGCGATAGAGCGTGGGCTGCTCGTTCTTCTCGAGGAAGTCGGAAGCGCACACGTTCGCCGCGAGCATGCATTCCTCGATGAGCTTGTGCGCGTCGTTGCGCTGCACCGGCACGATCTTCTCGATCTTGCCGTTCGCGTCGAAGATCATCTGCGTCTCGACCGTCTCGAAGTCGATGGCTCCCCGCTTCTCGCGCTGGCCGAGCAGCGCCTTGAACACGCGGTCGAGCGTCTCGAGGTGCGGCACGAGGCTGCCGTCGACCGGCGGCTCGGCCTCGCGTCCCTGGAGCACGGCGGCGACCCGCGTATACGTGAGGCGCGCGTGGGAGTGGATCACGGCCGCGTAGAACTCGTAATCCTTCACGACGCCCGAGGCGCCGATCTCCATCTCGCACACCATCACGAGGCGATCGACCTCGGGCTTGAGCGAGCAGAGCTCGTTCGAGAGCTCCTCGGGCAGCATCGGGATCACGCGCCGCGGGAAGTACACGGAGTTGCCGCGGTTGTACGCCTCGCGATCGAGCGGGTCGCCGGGCTGCACGTAATGGCTGACATCCGCGATGGCGACCCAGAGCCTGAAACCCCCGCCTTTCTTGTCACCCCGGCGCGGGCCGGGGCCCGATGCCTCCGCGTACACCGCGTCGTCGAAATCCTTCGCGGTCTCCCCGTCGATGGTCACGAACGCGAGCTGCCTCAGGTCCTTGCGGCCCTTCAGGTCCTTCATCGCGAGCTTCTTGCCGATCTTCTTCGCCGCGGCCTCGACGTCGCGCGGCCACTCGTGCGGCAGGTCGTGCTTGCGCAGCGCGATCTCGATCTCCATGCCCGGGTCGGCATAGTTGCCGAGGATCTCCATCACGCGCCCGACGGGCTCCGCGTGCTTCGAGGGCTGCGCGAGGATCTCCGCCACGACGACCTGCCCCTCCCTGGCGCCGCCGAGGCTGTCCGGCCGGATCAGGATGTCCTGGCTGATGCGCTTGTTCTCCGCGATCACGAACGCCACGTCGTTCTCGATGAAGAGGCGCCCCACCACTTTCTGGTTCGCGCGCACGAGCACCTCGGCGATCGCGCCCTCGAGGCGGCCGCGGCGATCCACGCCCACGACGCGCGCGAGCACGATGTCGCCGTGGAGGACCTTGTGCATCTCCT
>Ga0157372_10000658_pt1 | contig 37942 bp, 34 predicted proteins | sample C55metaG_FD_115307 | JGI IMG/M metagenome (GOLD analysis project Ga0157372, IMG submission 115307) | Corn rhizosphere microbial communities from Kellogg Biological Station, Michigan, USA - C5-5 metaG | ecosystem: Host-associated > Plants > Roots > Rhizosphere > Soil | place: USA: Michigan...
CCAGTTGGTCGCTCAGCAGATTGCCGAGGTAGATCATCGCGTCGGTGTTGCCGGCGTCGGCGGCCTGCTGGAAGGCGGCGCGGGCGGCGGGCAGGTCGGGCGGATCCAGGCGGGTGGCGAGCAGGATGCCGAGGTTGTATGTGGCGTCGACACTTCCGGCCTCGGCGGCCTGTTGGTAGGCGGCGCGCGCGGCGGGCAGGTCGGGCGGATCCAGGCGGTCGCTCAGTAGATTGCCGAGGTTGTATGCGGCGCTGGTGTTGCCGGCGTCGGCGGCCTGTTGGTAGGCGGCGCGCGCACCCGGCAGGTCGGGCGGATCCAGCCGGATGGCGAGCAGGATGCCGAGGTTGTATGCGGCGTCGACACTTCCGGCATCGGCGGCCTGTTGGTAGACGGCGCGCGCGGCGGGCAGGTCGGGCGGATCCAGCCGGGTGGCGAGCAGGATGCCGAGGTTGACCATCGCGTCGATACTTCCGGCGTCGGCGGCCTGTTGGTAGGCGGCGCGGGCGGCGGGCAGGTCGGGCGGATCCAGTTGGGTGGCGAGCAGGATGCCGAGGTTGACCATTGCGCTGATGTTGCCGGCGTCGGCGGCCTGCTGGTAGGCGGCGCGCGCGGCGGGCAGGTCGGGCGGATCCAGTTGGTCGCTCAGCAGATTGCCGAGGTTGACCATCGCGCTGGTGTTGCCGGCATCGGCGGCCTGCTGGAAGGCGGCGCGCGCACCCGGCAGGTCGGGCGGATCCAGGCGGGTGGCGAGCAGGACGCCGAGGCTGACCATCGCGTCGATACTTCCGGCGTCGGCGGCCTGCTGGTAGGCGGCGCGGGCGCCGGGCAGGTCGGGCGGATCCAGTTGGGTGGCGAGCAGGATGCCGAGGTTGACCATCGCGCTGGTGTTGCCGGCATCGGCGGCCTGCTGGTAGGCGGCGCGGGCGCCGGGCAGGTCGGGCGGATCCAGTTGGTCGCTGAGCAGATTGCCGAGGTTGACCATCGCGTCGGTGTTGCCGGCATCGGCGGCCTGCTGGAAGGCGGCGCGCGCACCCGGCAGGTCGGGCGGATCCAGCCGGCTGGCGAGCAGGACGCCGAGGCCGGCCATCGCATAGGTGTTGCCGCCCTCGGCGGCCTGCTGGAGGGCGGCCCGGGCACCAGGCAGATCCGGCGGCTCTGTCGCATATCCGAGCAGGTAACCAATCTTTCGCAGCGATTCGGTGTCGCCGGCGCTGGCGGCTTTCTGAAGGGCGGCGAGCGCGGCGACGACGTTGTCGCGGTAGTAGGCGGCGTCGCCGATATCGGCGGCGTCCTCGGGGGTGGCGTAGGCCAGAACTTGGCCCCAGAAGAGTTCGTGGATCGGCCGGGGGTTGCCGCCTTGGCCGTTGTCGGCGGCGGTCAGGTAGTCGAACGGCCAGTAGCCACGAACCTTGTCGGGCAGCGGAAAGGTGAGCAGAGGCGCAGCGCGGCCGGTGCCCGGTAGTGCGGTACGGGCCCATCGGACGGCGTCTGCGGCGCCTGCATCGTCGACATCCAGGTCGGGTCGCTCGCGCCACAGGACGTCACGGGTGAGCGCGGTCAGGACCGGCTCCGGAATGGGACGAGTCATGCCGGTGCGAGCCCAATCGATGGTAACCCGGACAATGGCGTGCCGGACCGGATGCGCCGCGGCGCTGTCACGGTAGGCGGCAAGCAGCGCGGGGGCGTGCGCGAGGGCCTCCGCCAGACCGGCTCCGTTGAGATCGGTGAGCGGGTAGGCGGCATCGGCGGCGGCGCTCTCGACCGGGTCGCTGCTGGTGTGGTCGAGTTCGACGGTGGTCGGATCGGCGAGGTCGAGGACCGCGCGGGTGTCGGCTGAAAATTCTCCCGTGGCCTGGCGCAATTTGTCCCGCTCCTCCTGACGGAGCGTCGCCAACAACACAGTAGGCCCCGGCCGGCTGGTGAGGCGAGTCACCAGGGCGCGGGTAAGCGGATCAGCGCCGGTGAGATAGCGCTGCAGGTCGTCAAGCCAGATCAGGATCGGGTCGCTGCTGGTCTGCAACCGAGGATGCCCGGCCAGGGCAGTCAGTTGCCCGGGGGCGGCGACGGCGACAGCCGCGCCGGGCCATTCGGCTAGCGCCGCCTGGAAGGCGGTGCGGGTCTTGCCTGCCTTCGACGGGCCCACTAGCACGACGAGCCGTCCGGGTATCAGCGCCTCGCGCAGGCGCCTATCGGCGTCGTGTGCGGTGCGCGCCACGTACGGGTCGTGCACCCCGTAGCTGTCGCTGTTGCCGTAGTCCGAGACGGTCGTCCCCAGTCGGTACGGATCCATCTCGGCCAACCGTGGCAGGCCGCCACCCTCATCGAGTTCGGACACCAGCCCTGCCAGAGCTGCAACCGGCTCGGCTACGGCCCACGGAAGAAGGTCGGTGGCTGGTAAACCCAACGCGGAGCCGACGGCGTGCGTGGCTTCGTCGACCGCGGCTTCGATGCTGATTTGATCAATGGCGACGAGTTGGACGGCGGCGGCACCTTGGCGGGGATGGTGCTTGACGATGACCCCGATCGCGCGGTCGTGATGAAACACCACCGCGCCAGACAATCCGCCCCAAGCTGAACTGGTCCCAGCTTCGGAGGGAAAAGTCACGGTGGTCAGGTTGGGCTCACGAAGCAGCAACTGCCCAGTCTCGGCGCCGTCGGTCCGATACATCACCCCATGCAGCTCGGCGGTTTCCCGGCCTCCGCTGCCTGGGTCGTACTGGAACAAGGGATAGCCCACCGCGACGCAGTCGGTGAGCCTGCCGGTGCGGGTCCGGTCAACGCGGACGTAGCCGGGCGGCGGGAGATCCTCGCCCCGCCACGGCGGCTTGATCAGTCGCAGTACCGCCACATCCAGCACGCCGCTCGCCAGAATCTCAATCTGCTCGGGATCGTCACCCGTGCCCAGGCCATCAGAGGCGCGGATAACCCGCACACCGACCGCCGGTTGATTGGTCGACTTGTCCACGGTGCAATGCCGGGCGGTGAGCACAACCGTGTCGCTGATCAGATACCCCGACCCAACCTGCTCTCGGCCCCCGGCGAGGATCGCGACCACCGCCACTATCCGGTTCCGGGAAACACCGAACCTAGGGTCGCTGTCGCCGGCCGCGCTCACGCCCACACCTTCCGACCGTCATTCAGTTGACGGCGTCGGTGGGGGCGTAACTGGGTTGGTCGCCGTGCTGGGGCCGAAATGCTGGCCCGCCGGACCCACGGATGCGATCGTGAAATCCTCGGTAAGCGTCCCGTCAGGCAATCCCCACAGCGGCTTCAACCGCAACGTCAACGTCTGTGTGGAAGCCGATTCCCGCTTTCCGCCGAAGCCAATGACGCTCCAGCCGAGCTTGCCGTCTATGCCCATGGTGACCACTACTTGCAGCGTCAACTCAATCGGCTCCAATGCGAACCGCATTGGGTTACGAGCACCCATGGCCATAGCCTGCGCCAACTCCGCCCGCAACGACTCCACTGCCGCCGCCACCGACAACACCGGTTCCGCCACCAGATCACCCCCTGCCTGGCCGGACTAGCATCCGATGGTAGATCTACGAGGCTGCCGATGGCGAGGATTGAGGCAACCCACCCGGCCGATCTCAGCTCTCCCGCATCGGCACTCGGACGTCGCGTTCGGCGGCGACCTCGTCGGCACGCGAATACCCAGCGTCCACATGCCGGATCACGCCCATGCCCGGGTCGTTGGTCAGCACCCGCTCCAACTTGGCAGCGGCCAGCTCGCTGCCGTCGGCCACCGAAACCTGGCCGGCGTGGATGGATCGGCCCATGCCGACCCCGCCGCCGTGGTGGATGGACACCCAGGACGCGCCGCTGGCCACGTTGACCATGGCGTTCAGCAGCGGCCAGTCGGCGATGGCGTCCGAGCCGTCGACCATCGCCTCGGTCTCCCGGTACGGTGAGGCCACCGAGCCGCAGTCGAGATGATCACGACCGATCACGATCGGCGCTGAGATCTCACCGTTGGCCACCAGCTTGTTGAACTCCAGGCCGGCCCGGTCCCGCTCGCCGTAGCCGAGCCAGCAGATCCGGGCCGGCAGGCCCTGGAAGTGCACCCGCTCCTGCGCCATGGTGATCCACCGCTTGAGCGACTCGTTCTCCGGGAACAGATCCAGAATCGCCTTGTCGGTACGGGCGATATCCTTGGCATCACCCGATAATGCCGCCCACCGGAACGGGCCCTTGCCCTCGCAGAACAGCGGTCGGATGTAGGCCGGCACGAATCCGGGGAAGTCGAATGCCCTGGAGTAACCGGCCAGTTGCGCCTCACCTCGGATCGAGTTGCCGTAGTCGAAGACCTCCGCGCCGGCGTCCTGGAAGCCGACCATCGCCTCGACGTGCCGGGCCATCGAGGCCCGGGCCCGACCGGTGAACTCCTCCGGCTTGCTGGCCGCGTAGTCCTTCCAATCCTCGAAGTCCACCCCGATCGGCAGGTACGCCAGCGGATCGTGCGCCGAAGTTTGGTCGGTGACGATGTCGATCGGCGCCGAGTTGGCCAGCAACTGCGGAACCAGCGAGGCGGCGTTGCCGAGCAGCCCGATGGACAGTGGCTTGCGCGCGTCCCGGGCCTCCACCGCGAGTTGCAGGGCATGCTGCAGCGAGTCGGCCTGTACGTCCAGGTAGCGATGCTCGATCCGCCGGGCGATCCGGCTCGGGTCGCACTCGATGCAGATCGCCACGCCGTCGTTCATGGTGACCGCGAGCGGCTGGGCGCCACCCATGCCGCCGAGCCCGGCGGTCAGGGTGATGGTGCCGGCCAGCGTGCCACCGCTATCCCTATTCCGGCCAGAGGCCGCGAGCTTCGCGGCGACCGCGGCGAACGTCTCATAGGTGCCCTGCAGGATGCCCTGGGTACCGATGTAGATCCAGGAGCCGGCGGTCATCTGGCCGTACATGGTCAGCCCGAGCTTCTCCAGCCGGCGGAACTCCTCCCAGTTCGCCCAGTCGCCGACCAGGTTGGAGTTGGCGATCAGCACCCGCGGCGCCCACTCGTGTGTCTTCATCACCCCGACGGGACGGCCGGACTGGACCAGCAACGTCTCGTCCAACTCCAGCGTGGTCAGCGTCCGGACGATTGCGTCGTAGGAGTTCCAGTCCCGGGCGGCCTTGCCGGTGCCGCCGTAGACGACGAGTTCCTCCGGATGCTCGGCGACCTCCGGGTCGAGGTTGTTCATCAGCATGCGCAGCGGGGCTTCCGTCTGCCAGCCTCGGGCAGTGAGGTCGGTGCCCCGGGCGGCGCGAACGGTACGGGCGGTCGAAGTCATATGCCCATGGTGTACCGAAGGGCGGTGGGCACGCCAGACCGGGGTGCGCTCAGCTATGCCCCTCGGGACCATCCCTCGGCGGGGTGGTCTGGTGGGTGACCAGCTCAGGGTGGTGCAGGTAGTTGCGTTGTGGTCGCTGGTCTGGGTGCCAGGCCGGTGGTTGCCAGTGCGGGACGCCGTCGAGCAGCACGGTGGTCCAGCCCATTTTCGGGGCGTGGTTGTTGTGGTAGCCGCAGGCGATGGCCAGGTTGTCGAGGTTGGTTTCGCCGCCGAGTGCCCAGTCGGTGGCGTGGTGGATCTCCGACTGGGCGGCGGTACGGGCGCAGCCGGGAAAGGTGCAGCCACGGTCTCTGGCGAAGGTTGCTTTGCGGAGGCCGGGGGTGGCGAGTCGGTGGCCGGTGCCGTAGGCGAGGACACCGCCGGCGTCATTCAGGATCGCGGGCAGCACGTTGCCTTCTGTGGCCAACCGGAGCGCGTCGTTGATGCTGAGGGTGCCGCCGTGGTGGGTGGTGGCGCGTCCGGCTCGCCGTTCCAGGTCGGTCAGGCTCATGGTGATGATCAACTGGCTGGGCAGTCCGGCATGGTTCGGTAGGTCGCCGGTAGCGAGCAGGCGTCGTCCGGCTTCTTCGAACGCGTCGTGCAGCCGCTGCGGCAAGCTCCGGTCGTCCGGTCCGAGTGCGTCGTCGGGCCGGGCGGCGGCCAGTGGGGTGAGGATGGCCTCCCAGATCGCCTGGCAGGACGGGCTAAGCCGTCCTTCCAGCAGTCCGGTGCCGTCTTCGAGCCGATTCAAGCTCACGCGCCGGTGTGCCTGCTGCTGGCGCTGTTCGTCCGGGCTCGGCCCGTCCGGATCAAGATGGGCCAGGATCCGCTGACCCAACAGCCGGATCGTGCGCGGATCGCTGGTGCGGGCATGCTCCAGCAGCGTGGCCTCCACCGGCTCGGCGTGCACAGCCCGTTCTCGCTCCGGAATGGCCTCCACCGTTTCGGCAATCGCCGCCCCGTGATCAGCGTTGATCTCACCGGTCGACAGCGCCTCACTGATAGCTGGGAACATCGGCTCGAGCGGTTCGCCGGTCAGGCTGCGCCGGGCACCGAACCGCTCGACGGCCTGCGCCCGCTTCCGCGCCTCCACCCGAGTGCACCGCAGCTGCACGGAGATCAGATCCGACAACCCACGAAACCCAAGTGTGGCGGGCACATTCCGCGAGTTCAGCTCAGCCAGCACGGAAAGCTGCCGGTACTGCAACCGAGAAAGCTCCGCCTCAAGCTCCACGACGCCAGCAAGCAACTCGGCATCTGAAGCGGTAGCCAGCTGCTCGATCACATATTCGATTCTACCTGACCGAACAGTGATAGACAAGTGCGGGTGTCCGCGAATCACGTTATTCAGAAAGCTAAAACGCAACTCAGCAACGCAACCGTAGCAACAGCAGAACTCCTCGTCGCTGCGCCTTTCGCTTTTAACTCTTGCCCTCTCAAGCGGCTACGCCGACTCCACCAGCTCAGCCAACGCCGGCAGCAACCGCTGGCCGATCTCGATATCGACGGTGAGGTCACGGTCCTCCAGCCCGGCCGGCAGCTCCGCGCACAGCCCGACCGCCGCCTGCTGCGCCGCCGAAAGCGCCGGCGAGCTGATCCGGATCGCTCGCAGCGCGGCCACCAGCTCGCAGGACACCAACAGCTCGTACCGGTCGGCCGCCGTCAGCAGCTTGCGGGCGGCCAGCGAGGCGAAGCTGGCGGTGTCCTCGATACCGCGCGACAGCGTGATGCTCTGGGTGGATGCCGGCGCGGCCGCGTCCCGAAGGTCGCCCAGCGCGGCAGCAGCCACGTACTCGACCACCATCACGCCGGACGCGCCCGGGGTACCGTCGCCCAGGAACGGTTCCAGCCCGGTGTGGTTGGGCTCGCTGACATAGGTCAGCCGGTTCAGCCCCAGCTGCGCGGACTGGATGGCGGCGATCGCGGCGGTGTCACAGGCCAGCGCCAGATAGCCGGCATGGAAGCCGCCGTGGTGGGCCACCGAGCCGTCGGAGAGGATCGACGGGTTCTCCGACGGGGCGTTGGCGAACGCCGCCACGGTGTCGCCGAGCGAGCTCAGCGCGTCCAGCAGGATGCCGTGCGCCTGGGGGAGCGCTCGCAGCCCGTACGGATCCTGGATCCGGGCCGGCTTGGCGGCGCCGACCAGGCCGCGCATCACCCGGCAGGTGCTGCGTGCCCCGGGCATTGGCGTGGCCAGCTCCACCGGCGGCGCGTAGGCCTCGGCATTGCCGTGCACCGCGGCGAAGCTCAGTGCGGCCACCACCAGCGCCGCTCGCGCACTGCACCGGAAGCTGGCCAGGGCGAGGCTGGCGTCGGACAGCGCGGCGGCGTTGCTGGAGATGAACGGCAGCGCATCGTGCGGGGAGAAGACCAGCTCGTCGGCGCCGTGCAGCAGCGACCGGGCCTGCATCGCCAGCGCGGTGGTGGCCAGCGCCGACAGCTCGGCGGTGCCGATTCCGACGAACTCCCGGATGGTGGGCAGCGCGTCGGCGTCGATCATGTCCGCCAGCGCCCGCACCACCTCCCAGCGAACGCCGGCACCACCGGCGCACAGCTGGTTGAGCCGGATCACCAGCATCGCCCGCACCCGATCGTCCGACCGGGCCGGGCCGGCCGAGGTGGCGTGGCTGCGCAACAGCGCCTGCGCGCTGGCGGTGTCCGGCCGCACCGACACCAGTCGGTTCGCGCCGACGCCGGTGGTCAGGCCGTAGATGGCGCGCTGTTCGCCGGCCAGCACCGCCTGCTCGTGCGAACGCAGTACCCGCTGGCGCGCCTCCTCGGCGATCTCCACCAGCACCGGGCCGGCGGCCGCAGTGGCGATGTCGGCCGAGCTCAGCGAGCGACCGTCGATCCGCAGCACGCTGACCTCCCTCTGCCGGGGCCGTCCGGCATAACGATTCGATGACGGTACGGCACCGGTCGTCCTGGCTGCCGCAGTGCGCGTCCACCGGTCAGCACGGGCCTACCGGCCACCGCGGCTGTGCGTCAGCGATCCGAATACCCCTGCAAAGTAAACCAGTATCCGGCTGGTACGACCGCCTCGGCCGCCCTTGCCGGCCGGCTCGGCGGGAACGTCGGCGGGGACCCACGTGTTGCAAGCATCGGGAGCGGTTGCCCACCACCGTTCCAGCTTGATGAAACAATGCTCAGCGCGAGGTTGCACCACGATGGAGCAGTAGCTGGCCAGTCCGTCTCCTCGGGACGAACCTGATCCCGACCGGCATGGAAGAGTTCCGCTCGTGATCCGGTTCGACTCGGTTTCCAAGCGCTATCCCGACGGCACGGTGGCGGTGGACCACCTCGACATGACGGCCCCGTCCGGTCAGATCACGGTGCTGGTCGGCCCGTCCGGATGTGGCAAGACCACCTCGTTGCGAATGATCAACCGGATGATCGCGCCGACCGAGGGTCGGATCTGGCTGGACGATCAGGACACCGGCTCACTCAAGCCGCACGAGTTGCGCCGCCAGATGGGCTACGTCATCCAGCACGCCGGGCTGTTCCCGCACCGGACCATCGTCGACAACGTCGCGACGGTGCCGTACCTGCTGGGCTGGGATAAGAAGAAGGCCCGCGCCCGGGCGCTGGAACTGCTCGATCGGGTCGGCCTGCCCGCGCACTTCGCCAAGCGCTATCCGGCGCAACTGTCCGGCGGCCAGCAGCAGCGGGTCGGGGTGGCCCGCGCGCTGGCGGCAGACCCGCCGGTGATGCTGATGGACGAGCCGTTCAGCGCGGTGGACCCGGTGGTGCGCGACCAGTTGCAGGAGGAATTCCTGCGTTTGCAGGACGAACTGGGCAAGACCATCGTGTTCGTGACGCATGACATCGACGAGGCGATCAAGCTCGGTGATCAGGTCGCGGTGATGCGGGTCGGTGGCCACCTGGCGCAGCTGGCCACGCCGGCGCAGCTGCTGAGCGAGCCGGTGGACGCGTTCGTGGCCGGTTTCGTCGGCCGGGACCGGGGATATCGCGCGCTCGGCTTCAGCACGGTGGACAAACTACCTACCCGGGACGAGCAGACCGTGCGACTCAATTCGCCTTTCCAGGGCACGGACAACGCCGACGGTTGGCTGCTGGTGGTGGACGAGCAGAACGCACCGCAGGGCTGGTTGAAGGTCGCCGAGGTGTCGCCGGGCACCCAGGTCACCGACGAACTGATGCACCGCGGCGGCACCCTGGCCAGTCAGGGAGGCAGTCTGCGCGCCGCACTGGACGCCTGCCTGTCCTCGCCCACCGGCCGGGGTGTGGTGGTCGACTCCGCCGGTGCGCTGGTCGGCAGCATCACCGCCTCGGAGGTGCTGGCCCTGATCGAGGGCCGGCCCGACCAGCCGGTGACCGGTCGATGATCAGCTACTTCAACCAGCACCACAGCCAGATCCTGTCCTGGCTGGGCTGGCATGCCCGGCTGTCGGCGCTGCCGTTGCTGTTCGGGCTGATCCTCTCGTTGCCACTGGGCTGGCTGGCCCGCCGCTACCGGTGGGTCTACCCGCCGATGGTCAGCATCGCCGGCCTGCTCTACACCATCCCGTCGCTGGCGCTGTTCATCGTGCTGCCCGGCATCCTCAAGACCAAGATCCTGGATCCCAACAACGTGGTGGTGGCGCTGACCATCTACACCGTCGCGTTGCTGGTCCGGGTGGTCGCGGACGGCCTGGCCGCGGTACCGGCGGACGTGCTGCAGGCCGCGACCGCCATGGGCTATCGCGGTTTCGGCCGGCTGGTCCGGGTGGAACTGCCGATCGCGGTGCCGGTGATCGCCGCCGGCCTGCGGGTCGCCGCCGTGTCGAACGTCAGCCTGGTCTCGGTGTCGGCGCTGATCGGGGTGCCGGAGCTCGGGCAGCTGTTCACCAACGGTTTCCAACTGGCCTATCAGACGCCGATCCTGCTCGGCATCCTGCTCTCGGTGCTGTTGGCGCTCGCCTTCGATATCACCATCCAGTTGTTCACCCGAGCTCTCACGCCCTGGCGACGGGCGGTGCGGCCGGCATGATCGTCAGCGACATCTCGCATTGGCTGTCCGACTCCAGCCACTGGTCCGGTCCGGACGGCGTGCCGGCCCGGTTGCGCGAGCACCTGGAGTATTCGCTGCTGGCATTGCTGATCGCGGCGCTCATCGCGATCCCGCTCGGCCTGCTGATCGGCCACACCAGGCGCGGTACGTTCGTGGTGGTGGCCATCGCCAACTCGTTCCGGGCGCTGCCCACCGTCGGACTGCTCACCTTCTTCTACATCCTCATCTCGCCGCACATCCATGGCACCGGCAATACCAGCTATTTCATCCCGAGCGAGATCGTGCTGGTTTTGTTGGCTATTCCGTCCATGTTGAGCAACACCTACGCCGGCATCGACAATGTCGATCCGGGCGTCAAGGATGCCGCGCAGGGCATGGGCATGCGCGGCGGGGAGGTGCTTTGGCGGGTCGAGTTTCCCAATGCGTTGCCGCTGATCTTCTCCGGGGTGCGCAGCTCCTTCCTGCAGGTCATCGCCACCGCGATCGTCACCGCCTATGTCGGCCTCGGCGGACTCGGCAGGTTTCTGCTCGACGGGCTGGCCTCCCAGGACTACCCACAGATGGCCTCCGGCGCCGTGCTGGTCTCCGCGCTCGCGCTGCTGGTCGACCTGCTGCTGGCAGTGGTGCAGCGCTACGCCGTGTCCCGAGGCGTCACCGGGCGTTATTCCCGTCGGCGGTTGCCGCAGGAACAGGCCGAACTGACCATGGTCACCGCGGGCTCGGCGAGCTGAGCCCAACCACCCACCACTACTATCTGATCTCAACTAACAAGGGGAGATAGAGAATGAAGAGCGTACGCGGATTGACTGCGATCGCGGCCAGCGCCGGGCTGCTGGTGCTGGCGGCGTGCGGCAGCAGTTCCAACCCCACCTCGCCGGGTGGCGGTGGTGGCGGCAGCTCGGCGCCGAGCGACACGATCGTGGTGGGTTCGGCGAACTTCCAGGAGAATGTGGTGCTCGCCGACATCTACGCCGATGCGTTGAAGGCAAAGGGTGTCAAGGTGTCCACCAAGCTCAACATCGGCAGCCGGGAGACCTATATCCCGGCGCTGAAGGACGGCTCGATCGACCTGATCCCGGAGTACTCCGGCGTGCTACTGCAGTACTTCGACAAGACCGCCACCGCGGTCAGCAGTGCCGACGTGCTGGCGGCGCTGCAGAAGGCGGTGCCGGCTCCGCTCACCGTGCTCGACCAGTCGCAGGCCGAGGACAAGGACGCGATCGTGGTGACCAAGGCCACCGCGGACAAGTACCACCTGACCTCGATCGCCGACCTGGCCGCGGTGGCCGGCAAGCTCACCCTGGGTGGGCCGCCGGAGTTCCAGACCCGGGCGGACGGCATAGCCGGCTTGAAGAAGGACTACAACGTCACCTTCAAGACCTTCCGCAAGCTGGATGCCGGTGGTCCGCTGACCGAGAACGGCCTGAAGAACGGCCAGATCGACGCCGGTGACATCTTCACCACCGATCCGCTGATCGCCCAGAACGGCTGGGTGGTGCTGGCGGATCCGAAGAACCTGTACACCGCGCAGAACGTGCTGCCGCTGATCAACTCCAAGAAAGCCTCGGACACCGTCAAGAGCGTGCTGAACGCGGTGTCGGCCAAGCTCACCACCGACGACCTGGTCTCACTGAACGAGAAGGTTCAATTGAACAAGCAGGATCCGGACGCGGTGGCCAAGGAGTGGCTGCAGAGCGCCGGCCTGAGCTGAGGTCGCCCGATCCGCTGAGCACCGACGGTAAGGACGTGATGGACGCTACGGCCGGCTTCGACCGGATGTGGAGCGAGCTCGCTCCGGTCGGCCGGTCAGCGGCCAGCGGTGGGTATCGGCGGTTCGCCTGGACGGCCGCCGACGCCGAGCTGCGGGAGTGGTTCGCCGCCGAGGCCGGCCGGCGTGGGCTGGACCTGACCCTCGACCGGGCCGGCAACCAGTGGGCCTGGTGGGGAGATCCGACAGCCGGGCCGGCCGTGGTGATCGGCAGCCATCTCGACTCGGTGCCGGACGGCGGCGCCTTCGACGGCCCACTGGGCGTGGTGTCCGCGCTCGCCGCGGTAGACGTGCTTATCGAGCAAGGCCATTCGCCGAAGCAGCCGGTTGCCGTGGTGAACTTCGGTGACGAGGAGGGTGCCCGGTTCGGCATCGCCTGCGCCGGCTCCCGGCTGCTCACCGGCGCGCTGGGCGTCGACCGGGCCCGCGCGCTCACCGACGGCGATGGCACCAGCATGGCCGAGGCGATGGGTCGGGCTGGTTTCGATCCGGCCGGGCTGGCCGCCGATCCGGAAACCCTCGATCGAATCGGCTGCTTCGTCGAGCTGCACGTCGAGCAGGGCCGCGGGCTGGCCGAGTTGGACCAGCCGATCGCGATCGGCTCGGCGATCTGGCCGCACGGCAGGTGGCGGATCGGCCTGACCGGCGAGGCCAACCACGCCGGCACCACGAGGCTGGCCGACCGCAACGATCCGATGCTGGCCTGCGCCGCCCTGGTGCTGGCCGCCCGAGCAGCGGCCGAACGATATGACTCGGTGGCCACCGTGGGCAAGCTTTCGGTCGTACCGAACGGGGTGAACGCGATTCCGTCGGAGGTCACCGCCTGGCTGGACGCGCGCGGTCCGGTGCCGGCGCGGGTACGCCAGCTGGTCGCCGAGCTGGCTGCGGCCGCCGAGGACGCCGGCGGCAGCCTGGTCGAAGAGTCCTGGACGGAGGAGACCCCGTTCGACGCCGGGCTGATGGACCGGTTGCGCCGGCTGCTGCCGGACGCGCCGGTGCTGGCCACCGGAGCCGGCCACGATGCCGGCATCCTCGCCAACGCCGGCATTCCGACCGCGATGCTGTTCGTCCGCAACCCGACCGGCGTCTCGCACTCGCCGGCCGAGCATGCCGAACTCGCCGACTGCCACGAAGGAGTGCGCGCGCTCAGCACGGTGATCGCCGAGCTCACGGCATGACCGGCAGCTATTGGACAGCGCACGCCTGGCTCGCCGACACGGTCGCCACCGACGTCCGGTTGGTGGAGCAGGACGGCCGGTGGCTGTCGGTGACGGCGAACGTACCGCCGGCCGCCGGCGACACGATGCTGCCGGGGCTGGTGCTGCCCGGCTTCGCCAACACCCATTCGCACGCGTTCCACCGGGCGCTGCGGGGTCGTACCCATGACGGCGGCGGCACCTTCTGGACCTGGCGGGACCGGATGTACGCCCTCGCCCGCAAGCTGGAACCGGACAGCTACCTGGCGCTGGCTCGCGCGGTGTACGCCGAGATGGCGCTGGCCGGGGTAAGCGCGGTGGGCGAGTTCCACTACCTGCACCACCGGCCCGGCGGTGCTCGCTATCCGGAGCCGAACGCGTTCGGCCAGGCGCTGATCGAGGCCGCCGGCCAGGCCGGCATCCGGATCACGCTGCTCGACGCGTGCTATCTGGCCGGTGGCCTGGCCGAATCCGGCTACCTGCCGGTCAACGAGGTCCAGCGGCGGTTCTCCGACGGCACCGTGGCTGGCTGGACCGACCGGCTGAACCAGCTGGATCGACTGTCCGCCGGCCACGCCCGGATCGGGGCCGCCATCCATTCCGTCCGCGCGGTGCCGGCCGACCAGCTCGAGGCGGTGATCGCAGCGGCCGGCGACCGCCCGCTGCACGCGCACGTCTCCGAACAGCCGGCCGAGAACGAGGCGACGCTGGCCCGGTTCGGCCGCACGCCGACCCGACTGCTGACCGACGCCGGTTTCGGCGGGCCACGGCACACCGCGGTGCATGCCACCCACCTGACCGCCGAGGACATCGCACGCTACGGCAGTAGCCGTACCAACATCAGTTTTTGCCCCACCACCGAACGGGATCTGGCCGACGGCATCGGACCGGCATCGGCCCTAGCCGCGGCCGGCGCGGTGCTGACCCTGGGCAGCGACCAGCACGCCGCGATCGACCTGCTCTCCGAGGCCCGGGCGCTGGAGATGGACGAGCGGCTGGCCAGCCTGCAGCGTGGCCGGTTCAGCCCGGCCCAGCTGGTGCGCACGCTGACCGCGGCCAGCCACGCCAGCCTCGGTTGGGACGACGCCGGCGCGCTGGCCGCCGGCTACCGGGCCGATCTGGTGGCGATCCGGCTGGACACCGTGCGGACCGCAGGCTCGCTGCCCGGCCAGGTCGTGCTCACCGCTGGCGCCACCGACGTGGACACCGTGCTGGTGGACGGTCGGCCGATCGTCCGGGCCGGCCGGCACGTGCTCGGCGACGTCGGCGCGCTGCTGGCCGAGGCGATCGGCCCGCTCTGGAGCTGACTTCGCGGACCTGCCTGCGGCTTGCCGGTTCCCACCAGCATCACGCCTGCAGCTCGGCGGAACTGGCCGGGTCGAGCCGCAGCGCGCCGGGTGCCGAGGCCGGCACCACCGGCCGGATCGGCGGGATCGGGGCCAGCCGCCGGTAGGGCTGGCCAGGCGCCGGACGCTGGTCCGCCTCACCATGGTTCGGCCACAGCGCCATCGCACGTTCGGCCTGCGCGGTGATGGACAGCGACGGGTTCACCCCCAGATTGGCCGACAGCGTCGAGCCGTCCACCACGTGCAGGTCGGGGTAGCCGTAGAGCCGGTGGTAGGGGTCGATCACGCCGGTGGCCGGTGAGTCGCCGATCGGGCAGCCGCCGATGAAGTGGGCGGTCATCGGAATGTTGAACAGGTCGCCCCAGGTGCCGCCGGCGATGCCGCCGATGTTGTCGGCCAACTGCCGGGTTGCCTGGTTCGCGATCGGGATCCAGCTCGGGTTCGGCTCGCCGGCTCCCTGCGTCGAGGTCAGCCGGGCCCGGCCGAACCGGTTGCGGCGGCGCAGCACGGTGATCGAGTTGTTCAGCGACTGCATCACCAGCAGGATGATCACCCGCTCCGACCAGTGGTAGGGGATGATCGTCCGGAACGCCAGGGCCGGGTTACGCACCGCCACCGACAGCCACTGTCGCCACCGCTGGCCGACCGAGCCGCCGTCGGTGAGCGCGGTGCTGAGCAACCCCATCGCGTTGCTGCCCTTGCCGTACCGCACCGGCTCGATGTGGGTGTCGGCGTCCGGGTGCCAGGACGAGGTGATCGCCACACCCCTGCTGTAGTCGGCCGTCCGGCTCCGGCTGACCGCGCCGAGCAGCGACTCGGAGTTGGTCCGGGTCAACTCACCGAGCCGGGCGGAGATGTCCGGCAGGTGGCTGTTCCGCAGCTGATGCAGCAGCTTCTGGGTGTTGTAGGTGCCGGCCGCGAAGATCACCTGCTCGGCGCTGAAGGTGCGCCGGCCGCGGCGCAGCCAGCCGCCGGTGCGCCGGGTCTCGACCAGGTAGCCGCCACCTCGGCGCGGCCGCACATCGGTGACCGTGGTCAGCGGATGCACCGCGGCACCGGCCCGTTCGGCCAGTCCCAGGTAATTGGTGGTCAGGGTGTTCTTCGCGCCGTACCGGCAGCCGGTCATGCAGGCGCCGCACTGCAGGCAGCCGGTCCGATCCGGTCCGACCCCGCCGAAGAACGGGTCGGGCACCGTGACCCCGGGTTCCTGCCGGCCGTCCCGGCCGAAGAACACCCCGACCGGGGTGAGGGTGAAGGTGTCGCCCTTGCCGAACTGCTCGGCCAGCCGCTTCAGCTCCAGGTCGGACGGGGTCATGGTCGGGTTGACCACCACGCCGAGCATCCGCTTGGCCTGGGCGTAGAAGGGCGCCAGCTCGTCCCGCCAGTCGGTGATGTGCGCCCACTGCGGATCGGCGAAGAACGGTGCGGGCGGCTCGTACAGGGTGTTGGCGTAGTTGAGCGAACCGCCGCCGACCCCGGCGCCGGCCAGGATCACCACGTTCTTGAGCAGGTGGATGCGCTGCATGCCGTAGCAGCCGAGCTTCGGCGCCCACAGGAAGTTGCGGACGTCCCAGGAGGTCTTCGGGGTGTTGTGCTCGTCGAATCGCTGGCCGGCCTCCAGCACCCCCACCCGGTAGCCCTTCTCGGTCAGCCGCAGGGCGGCGACACTGCCGCCGAATCCAGAGCCGATCACGATCACGTCGTAGTCGTACTGCTGGCCCACCTGAAAGCTCCTCGCCACGAAAGGTACCGACGGCTGGCGCAGCTTGAACAAAGCTGGCGTGGATGTAAACCACCATGCATGAGGGTGCGGACGTTGTCCAACGCTGGCGGTTCGATCTCCAGATCCCGCGGGGCTGCCAGACTTGATCGGGTGAACGCATTCACCGCGGGAATCCAGGGTGGCGCCCTGGTGCCGGCCGACCGGGCGCGGATCTGGGCGGCGTTGACCGATCCGCAGCTGCTGCCGCAGCTGACTCCGCTGCTGGTTCGGATCGAGGCCGATGGCGATCTGTGGCGTTGGCACATGATGCGGATCAGCGCGCTCGGCGTCGGCGTCAACCCGGTGTTCACCGAGCAGATGCGGTTCCAGCCGATGGACCGCATCGACTACCGCCATGCGCCGCCGCCGGGCAGCCAGGAGTACGCCGGGGTGGAGGGCAGCTATCAGCTGACCGAGGTGCCCGCCGGCACCCGGCTGTACGCCGAGATGACCATGTGCATCGAGCTGCCACTGCCCAGGGCGGCCGCGCCGGCGGTGCAGGCGGTCATGCGGACGACCATGGCGCGCACCCGGGACCGGTTCTCGGCCAACCTGCTGCGACACCTCGGATTGTGACCTGCGCGATGATGCCAGCTATGAAGGTCGTTCTGATTACCGGCTGCTCCTCCGGCATCGGTGAGGCCACCGCCCGCCGGCTCAGCACGACCGGCCATGTCGTGTACGCCAGCGCTCGCCGGCCGGAGACGCTGACCGGCCTGGCCGCCGACGGCTGCCGGACCGTGCCGCTGGACGTCACCGACGAGGATTCGATGGCGGCCGCGGTCCGGCAGGTGGAGCAGGAGCAGGGCCGGCTGGACGTGCTGGTCAACAACGCCGGTTACGGGTTGTACGGGCCGATCGAGCAGCTGTCGCCGGGCGAGCTGCGCCGTCAGTTCGAGACCAACGTGTTCGGCCTGGTCCGGCTCTGCCAGTTGGTGTTGCCGGGCATGCGGGCTCGCGGCGCCGGCCGGATCATCAACGTCTCATCGATGGGCGGCCGGACCACGCTGCCCGGCGGTGGCGCCTACCACGCCAGTAAGTACGCGGTGGAGGCGCTCAGCGACGCGCTGCGGATCGAGGTGCGCCGGTTCGGCATCGACGTGGTGCTGATCGAGCCCGGCATAGTCCGTACCGCCTGGTCGGAAGCGGCGCTGCGGCATCAGGCGGCCACCGATCCGGCCGGCGAGCTATCCGGTGGCCCGGCGGACAGCCCGGTCGCGGATCCGTACGGCGAGTACAAGGAAGCGATCAGCCAGTCCTTCGACCGGGCCTATTCCGGCCCGCTGGCGCGGCTGTCGATCAGCGCCGAGACGGTGGCCCGGGTGATCGGCCGGGCCTGTGACACGCCTCGTCCGAAGCCGCGCTACCTGATCAGCCCGATGGCCCGGACGCTGGTCACGGCCAAGCGGCTGCTGCCCGATCGGGCACATGACCGGCTGCTGCGACAGCAGTACCGGCTGCCGTAGCCGACGGCCGGGTCGGTCGGCCGGTGCCAGCTCAGTCGGCCGGCAGGCGCGATCCGGTCGGTGTCAGCTCAGTCGGCCGATAGGACGGATCAGTCGCCCGGCGCCACCGCCGACCAGGCAACCGTGAGCTCACCGAGCCGGTGCCGATCCGGACCGGACAGCACCGGCCAGTCGCCGCTCAGCGCGTCACACATCGCCCGCCACCGCTGCCGATTGCCGAACGCGGCCAGCGGTGCATGCCGGTCCCAGGCGGCGTCCATGGCGCTCAGCAGCGCGTGGATCCGCTCGCCGGCAACGTTGCGGTGGATCAACGCCTTGACTAGCCGGTCGGCCACCTCCGAGGGCCGATGCAGCAACTCCGGGCGGCAGAACAAGGTCAGGCTGACTGCGCTCTCGGCATCCAGCAGCACCCAGCTGCCGCGCCGGCCCAGCTCGTCACAGGTGCCTTCGACGACGACCCCGCCGGGCGCCAGCTGCGCCTGCATCGACCGCCAGGCCGGGACCACCGCCGGCTCCGGGTACTGGCGCAGCACGTTGGCCACCCGGACCACCGCCGGCCGGCGGCCACCTAGTTCGAAGCCACCCTGCGCGAAGCTCAGGCCAGGCTCGGCCGCCGGCTGGGCCGCAGCCACCCGGTCGGCGTCCAGCTCCAGCCCGAGCACCGTCAGGTCCGGCCGGATCCGGCGCAGCCGGGCGAGCAATTCCACGGCGGTCACCGGACTGGCGCCGTAACCCAGATCGATAACGAGTGGATTATCTGCAGACCGAATCCGGCCGGCCAGTACGGTGGCGATCCAGTTGTCCATTCGGCGAAGCCGGTTGGCGCCGGTGGTGCCGCGGGTGGGCAGCCCCAGGGCACGTGCCCGACCGGCCGCCAGCCTCGGCTGCCGGCGCATCAGGCGGCCTGTGGCGCCGGGCCGGGAGGTGCCCACCGCCGCCAGCCGCTCGTCCGGACCGTCCGGGTACGTCCTGAAATCTCAGGCCGAATGTCTCGGTTTGGGGTCTCGACGAACACAGTGTGGATTCTGCCATCGAAGGCGGCCGACGAACCGGTACGCTACGGGCGCACCGACCCGGAGTCGGCCCGCACACACCGTGCGCGCCGCGGTACTGAACGGAGTTAGGCCAAGACGACAATCGCCACTCGGTTCCAGACGCAGTCTTGCTGAACATGCCGTGCGACCAGCACTCGCGGTGAAATTTTTACGACGACACCACGCGAACATGATCGCCGCATCGGTTCTTGACAGAACAGTCGGCCATAATTTGGCGTTCTGCAGGTTTGACCCACTAAGGTGCCTCTCATATCGGACAGAAGGATGAAGTCATTAGCGACGTGAATGGCAAGCGCGTCACCTTCACCGATGTGCTCCGGGTTCGAGAATTCCGTACCCTCTGGTTGGCCGACGCGCAGTCGGCGATCGGGGATCAGATCGGCCGGGTAGCACTCTCGGTGCTGGTGTTCGAGCGCACGTCCTCGGCGATCCTCACCGCCTTGACGTACGCGCTCACGTTCCTGCCTGCCGTGATCGGCGGCGCGCTGCTGTCCTCGCTGGCCGACCGGCTACCCCGGCGTCGGGTAATGATCGGCTGCGACCTCGCGCGCGCGGTGCTGTTCGGCGGGATGTCGCTGCCCGGCGTGCCGCTCGCGGTGCTGTGCCTGCTGCTCGTCCTGGCGGTGTTGACCGAGGCGCCGTTCAGCGCGGCGGAGTCCGCGACGCTGCCGTCGATCCTGCCCGACCAGGAACAGTTCGTGGTAGGCACCGGCCTGAAGAGCATCACCTTCCAGACGGCGCAGTTGGCCGGCTTCGCCGGCGGCGGCCTGGCGATCGCCCTGGTCGGCGCACGGCTCGGGTTGGCCTTCGATGCGGCGACCTTCCTGTTCTCGGCGGGACTGCTCGCCTACGGTGTGCGGGCTCGGCCGGCGGCTGCGCTCCCGGCCGACCCCGACGGCGGCCCACGCCGGTCGTCACTGACCACCGGCTTCTGGTTGATCTTCACCAACCCCAAGCTGCGCTGTCTGGTCGGGCTGGCCTGGCTGGCCGGGCTGTATGTGGTGCCGGAGGGCGTGGCCGCGCCGTACGCGAGCAAGGTCGCGCACGGCGCAACCCCGGTGGGTCTGCTGATGGCCGCGATGCCGTTCGGCACCGCGCTCGGCACCTATCTGTTCGTGCGTTGGATGCCGGCCAAGCTCCGCTCGGCATTGATGGGTCCGCTCGGCATGGCCTCCGGCCTGCCGCTGGTCTTCTGCCTGATGACGCCGCCGCTGCCGGTGTCGCTGCTGCTGTGGATGTTGTCCGGCCTCTTCTTCTGCTACCAGGTGCAGGTGGCGAGCGAGTTCATCCGAGCCGTTCCGGACCATCAGCGCGGTCAGGCGGTCGGCATCGCCTCGTCCGGACTACTGGCCGTGCAGGGTATCGGGATCCTGCTCGGCGGCTGGGTGGCCGAGTGGGCCGGCGTCGGCTGGTCGGTCTGCGGTGCCGGGTTGCTCGGCATGGCAATCGCCCTGGTGTTGTCGGGGATGTGGTCGCGCGTCCGGTCGGCGCCGCCGGATGCGCCAGCCGCGACCGAAACCGCCGAGGTCGCCGAGGTCTCGCAGACGGAGGCCGCGCAGACTTCAGCCCCCTCGGAGTCCCGGCGCGGTGTTCGACGAGGACTGGTCAACGCCGGGCCGCTCAAGCCGGCGAGCCAGCTCAACCCGGCCAACCAGCCGCAGCAGCATCGACACCGAGCCTGATCGGCTGCCGGTAGTGCTTCGCTCGTCCGCGCCCGGACGAATTGCTAGCGCCAGTTGAAGTTGTTCATGGAGTACCTCCGTGTTCATCACCCAGGGTGAACAGCCTTGATCACGGAAAGGCACGGTCACCTGAATGGCGCCGACGGCAGATCGCCCGGCGCATGCCGGAACGGCGGGTGCGTTGACGGCCCCGTCGTCGCGAGTTTGTGGCCGGGCTGCAAGGCGTAGCGGCAGTTACCCGGATCGATGTATCAACCGCAGACTTTGATGTATCAATCGCAGACTTTGACGTACCTGATCTTCAGCAGCGGGATTCCTTCCGGTCGGGGAGCCGGGGTCGGCCGATGCGCGTGCCGACTCGAGTGTGATCACCCTGCGTCACCGTGACGTTCGAGCACGACACGAGGTTCGAGCACAACACGGTGCTTGGTGACGACATGGGGGACGGCCGGTGCGGTGGCGAGCAGCTCTGCTAGCCGCGATGCTTTCTCCGGCTCTGTGGGTGGATGCCGAGCATGACGTCCTTTCGAGGGTTGCCGATACGGGGGCGGCATTTGGGTGGTCGCTCCACCAAAATCATCACCCCAGGCCCGTGGGCTGGCAGTAAGCGTTGGCGGAAGACGACGGTGCGTGCCAGGTAAATCGGCGACAACCGCTGACAGCCGGATCAGCATCCATTAACGTGCTGTCAAGTACCGAGGAGCTGCAGGTGTCCGGATCAGAGCACGGTCGGCGATGGCCGCTGGCACGCCGAGTGTGCTCATGGGAGATCTGGGCGACGCCTCGGGCGATGCGGGCCTACGTGCTCGTCCTCGAGGCGTTGGTGGTGCTGCTGGCGCTGCTGCTGCCGGCGGTCAGCCGGTTCACCGTCATCGACCTGGCCCGGGCCGGCCTGATCGCCGGGTTCGCGATCGGCTTCGAGGAGCTGGGTATCCGGACCGCGCGGCTGCGCACCCGGCTTGCCGAGTACAGCCACGTGGACATGAACTCGGTGTGGACCTTCGCCGCGGCGGCCGTGCTGCCGGCCAGCCTGATCGCGCCGTTGTGCCTGATGGTGGTGGGCAACACCTGGCTGCGGCATGGCCGTTCCGGCGGCTACCGGATCTACCGGCAGTTCTTCGCCGGCACGGTGGCGTTGGCCTCCTGCTACCTGGCGCACGCGGTGCTGCTCGTCTCACCCGGCCCGCTCGGGCCGCTGCCGGCCAACACCACCGCGGTGCTGGTGCTGTGCGCCGCGCTGGTGGTCTACATGCTGACCAACGCCGGGCTGCTGCACACCGCCATCTATCTGGCGGTGCGACCGGCGAACCTGCGCTCGCTATTCGGCAGCAGCGCCGACATCGCGCTGGAGTTCGCCACCCTGTGCCTCGGCGGCCTGACCGCGCTCGCGCTGCTGCGTGAGCCGTTACTGGCCGTGCTGGTGATCCCGCCGATGTTCGTGCTGCAACGCAGCGTGCTGACCAAGCAACTGGAGATCGCGGCCACCACGGACGCCAAGACCGGCCTGCTCAACGCGGCCACCTGGCATCACGTGGCAAGCGTCGAACTGGCCCGGGCCGGCCGGGAGACCTACGGCGCGGCGCTGCTGATCATCGACATGGACAACTTCAAGCAGATCAACGACACCCACGGCCACCTGACCGGTGACGACGTGCTCAAGGCGGTCGCCGAGTGCCTGGCCGAGGAGATGCGCGGCTACGACTCGATCGGCCGGTTCGGCGGTGAGGAGTTCGTCGCGGTGCTGTCCGAGGTGGACGAGATCAGCGCTGTGACGATCTCGGAGCGGATCCGACTGCGCATCGGCAGCCTGCGGGTACCGTCCCGGAACGAGGACGCGCCGGTTCTCACCGACCTGTCCTGCTCGATCGGGCTGGCCTGCTACCCGACCCACGGCACCGACACCGAGTCCCTGCTGCATGCCGCCGACGCCGCGCTGTACGCGGCCAAGCGCGGTGGCCGCAACCGAGTGCAACTGTCCTCGTCCCGGCTTACCGCCTGAGCCTCGCTGATCCCGGAAGCCGCCCCGCCTGACCGCCTGAGCCGTCCGGCGGAAAGGCCTGACCCTAAGCCGGATCGGTTCGAACCAACAGATGGGACGCGGCCTGCGCGCGTGGCTTCACCACGACCAGGTCGAGGTTCACGTGGGCCGGCCGGGTGACCACGAAGGCGATCACGTCGGCCACGTCCTCGGCGGTCAGCGGTTCGGCCACCCCCTCGTACACCTTGGCCGCGCGCTCCGCGTCGCCTCGGAACCGGACCAGCGAGAACTCCTCGGTGGCCACCAGGCCCGGCGCGACCTCGGAGACCCGGATCGGCTCGCGGACCAATTCCAGCCGCAGCGTCTCCATCATCGCGCGGGCGCCGTACTTGGCCACCGAGTAGCCACCGCCGCCCGGATAGACGCCGTGCCCGGCGATCGATCCGGTGAGCACGATGTGCCCCCCGGCGCCGGCCCGCAGCGCCGGCAGCAGCGCCTTGGTCATCCGCATCGCGCCCAGCACGTTGGTCTCGTACATCCGCAGCCACTCGTCCGGGTCGGCCTCGGCCACCGGATCCAGGCCGACCGCGCCGCCGGCATTGTTCACCAGCACCGCGATGCCGTCCGGCTGCTCGCCGGCCCTGGCCGCCAGCTCGGCAACCGAGGACGGTTCGGTGACGTCGAGCCGGATCGCCTCGATGCCCGGCTGCTCGGCCGCGAGCCGGTCCAGCCGGTCGGTCCGCCGGGCCGCGGCCCAGACCGTGAAGCCCTCCTCGGCGAGCCGTCGCGCGGTGGCGGCACCGATCCCGCTGGACGCTCCGGTCACTATCGCTACCCCACCTGTGCTGGCCATGACGGCAATTCTGCCCACCGTCGAATATGCGGCATAGTGGAGGGGAGGCCGGTGTTTGGCCATGCGGGTACTGGGTTACGACGGACGAGCGGTGGAGGCGACGTGCGGCAGGGGCGGATCAGCCGGCACGGAGTACTACCCAAACGAATCGCAACCATCAGCGTGCACACCTCGCCGCTGGACCAGCCGGGCGCCGGCGACGCCGGTGGCATGAACGTCTACGTGTTGGAGACCGCGCGGCGGCTGGCGGCCAGCGGGGTGGCGGTCGAGATCTTCACCCGCGCGGTGTCCTCGGAGCTGCCGCGGGTGGTCGAGGTCGAGCCCGGCGTGCTGGTCCGGCACGTCACCGCCGGTCCGTACGAGGGGTTGTCCAAGGACGACCTGCCCGCACAGCTGTGCGCATTCACCGCGGCGGTGCTTCGGACCGAGGCGCAGCACGACGAGGGCTGGTACGACCTGCTGCACTCGCACTACTGGCTGTCCGGCCAGGTCGGCTGGCTGGCCCGGGACCGGTGGGGGGTGCCGTTGGTGCACACCGCGCACACCTTGGCCAAGGCGAAGAACGCCTCGCTCGCCGCGGGTGATTCGCCGGAACCGCGGGCTCGCATCATCGGTGAGCAGCAGGTGGTGGACGAGGCCGACCGGTTGATCGCGAACACCGACACCGAGGCGGCGCAGCTGATCGACTGGTACGACGCGGATCCGCACCGGGTGGTCACGGTGCCGCCGGGGGTCGACCTGGACACCTTCTCGCCCGGCGATCGGCTGGCCGCCCGCCGTCGGCTCGGGATCCGGCCGGACGCGCTGGTGCTGCTGTTCGTCGGCCGGCTGCAACCGCTCAAGGCGCCGGACGTGCTGCTGCACGCGGTGGCGGCGATGGATGCCGGGTTGGCCGAGCGGGTCGAGGTGGTCGTGGTCGGCGCGCCGTCCGGCTCGGGCCTGGCCGAACCGGAGGCGCTGATGAAGCTAGCCGGCGAGCTGGGCATCGCCCACCAGGTCCGGTTCTGCCCGCCGGCCGGCCGACGCAAGCTGGTCAACTACTACCGGGCCGCCGACCTGACCGTGGTGCCGAGCCACAACGAATCGTTCGGGCTGGTCGCGCTGGAGTCCCAGGCCTGCGGTACGCCGGTGGTGGCGGCCGCGGTCGGCGGCCTGCCGACCGCAGTGGCCGACGGCAGTACCGGGTTGCTGGTCACCGGGCACCGGACGGCGGACTGGGCGGCGGCACTGTCCGGGCTGTTGCTCGACCCGGGTCGCCGAGCCGGGCTGGCCGCCCGGGCTCGGACGCACGCCGAGGTGTTCTCCTGGCGGCACACCGCCGACGAACTGCTGCGGACCTATCGCGATGTGCTCGCCGAATACCGCCGGCCCGCGGCGGTGCGGGACCGGGCATGACCGACGGGCCTGATCCCGAGCAGGCCAGCCAGTTGATCCGGCAGGCGCTGGGTGAGGCGCAGGTGGAATTCACCGAGCCGTCGCCCGGCACCTTCGTCGCCGACCTGCCGGGGCAGAAGCGGCTGAAGACGTCCTGCTGGTTGGTCATCGGCGCGCAGGGACTGGCCGTCGAGGCCTTCGTGATGCGCCGGCCGGACGAGAACGCCGACGCGGTGCATCGCTGGCTGCTCGCGCACAACCCGAAGATGTTCGCGGTCAGCTGGGCGATCGATGATGCCGGCGACGTGTACCTGACCGGCCGGCTGCCGCTGGCCGCGGTGACGGTCGAGGTGGTGGACCGGCTGCTCGGCGCGGTGCTGGACTATGCCGACTCGGCGTTCAACACCCTGCTGGAGATCGGCTTCGGCTCGTCCATCCGGCGGGAGTGGACGTGGCGGGAAAGTCGCGGTGAGTCGCTGGCGAACCTGGCCGCGTTCGAGGGTTTCGTCCGGCGCTCCTCGTCCGGAGACCCTTCTCGCCCCGCCGGGCAATAGGTTGGTCCAGCCGGGCAATAGCTAAGCCCAGCCGGGCGATAGGTTTAGTCCAGCCGGGCAATAGGTAATCCCAGCCGGACGATAGGTTGCTCTGCGTGCGTACGTTGCTGATCCCACCGTCGTTGAACGGCCCGGCGGACTCGGCCAATGGCGGGATCGCCTCCGGTCGGCTGGCCGCGCTGGTGCCGACCGACGGGCCGGTGACGGTGACCCTGCGGCTGCCGCCGCCGCTGGGCCGGGAGCTCATCGTGCAGCCGGCCGGTTCCGGCGTGCGGCTGCTCGACGACGACCGGTTGGTGGCCGAGGCGGTGCCCGCGGACGAGCAACCGGAACCGGTGGACCCGGTGGACTTCGAGGCGGCGGCCGAGGCGGCGACCCGGTTCGCCGGCTTCACCGATCACCCGTTCCCCACTTGCTTCGGCTGCGGCACCGAGCGAACGGACGGGCTGGCCTGCTATGCCGGTCCGGTACGACCGGAGGAGCCGAACTACGTGGCGACGCCGTTCGTGCCTCGGCCGGAACTGCCCCGGGACCCGGCGCTGACCTGGGCCGCGCTGGACTGCGCCGGCGGTTGGTCGATCGGGCTGGCCGGCCGGCGTGCGGTGCTCGGCCGGATGACCGCGCTGATTCGCGAGGTGCCGGCGGTCGGGGAGCGATGCGTGGTGGTGGCCCGCTGCGATCGCTGGGACGGACGCAAGGCCTATAGCCGCTCCAGCGGTTACGGCGAGGACGGCCGTCTGCTCGGCGTGACCAGCGCGATCTGGATCGAGCTGCGCTAGCTTTCGCGCGGCTCGCCCGCGGCGCGGAGGTGGCAGCGAGTCGGCTTACCGCCTAACGCCGTTCGGACCGGTATCGTCCTGCGGACCTGGTCAAATCGAGGTTAGGACGTGCATGGCGCAGGCCCGGGTGGCGTCTGACCGGCGGGGCGAAGCCGGCCACGCGAGCCGGCAGGACGACGCGGGGACGCCGGCCGGACAGTCGGAGTCCGTGCAGCTGCCGGCGCTACCGGGCCTCGCGCTCGAGGCCGCGCCGCTCGATGCCGGCGCCTTCGGTGCTGGCAGCTTTGAGGCGCTGATCGGGCACCTGCGCGCGGCTGCGCTGGCCCCAGCTCCGGTGATCTTCGAGATCCACCTGGGCGGCCACGGCTTCAGCCTCACCGTGATCGGTAACCAGGTCTATCAGCTGGAGGCCTTTGCCTCCGCCGTCGGCGGTCCGGACGAGGATCCGCGGGTACGCGCTCAGGGCCTGGATCTGCGGATGTCGTTGCTTAACAGCATCGGCCTCCAGCGCAGCTACACGCTGGCCGCCGCGACCACGGCCCTTGCCCAGATGACGGCGGACACTCGCGATCAGCGGCAGTACGGCGCTGCCGCGATGGGCTGGAACGCCGGACCCTGCGGTTTCGTCACCGCCCAGGGGGTGAAGGACCCGATGGCCGTCTGGTGGAAGTCCGCCAGCCTGCTCGACAACGCCCAGATCGCCGTCGCGACCGCCCGTCGGGTGCAGCGCCAGGCCGCGGCCATCCGTCAGATCCTCGGGGTGCCGGACGACGGCGGCGAGTGAGTCACTCGCCGTCCGGCCTGCTCCGGGGGCAGTGGCAGGATTGGTCGGGTGACCACGAAGACCCTCGTGCTGCTCCGCCACGGCGAGAGCGACTGGAACCTGAAGAACCTGTTCACCGGTTGGGTGGACGTCGACCTGACCGCGGCCGGCGAGGAGCAGGCCCGCCGCGGTGGCGAGTTGCTCGTCGAGCACGAGTTGCTGCCCTGGGTGGTGCATACCTCGGTGCTGCGCCGGGCCATCCGTACCGCCGAGATCGCGCTGCACACCGCCGATCGGCACTGGATTCCGGTTCGGCGCAGCTGGCGGCTCAACGAGCGGCACTACGGCGCACTGCAGGGTAAGGACAAGGCGGCGGTCCGGGCCGAGTTCGGCGACGAGCAGTTCATGCTGTGGCGCCGCTCCTACGACGTACCGCCACCGCCGCTGACCGCGCACGACCAGTACAGCCAGGTCGGCGACCCGCGCTATGCCGACCTGCTGGACAGCGTGCCGCGCACCGAGTGCCTGGCCGACGTGGTGGTGCGCATGATGCCGTACTTCTACGACGCGATCGTGCCGGACCTGCGGGTCGGCACCGTGCTGGTCGCCGCGCACGGCAACTCGCTGCGTGCGCTGATCAAGCACCTGGACGGGCTGTCCGACGACGAGGTGGTCTCGCTGAACGTGCCGACCGGCATTCCGCTGCGGTACGAGCTGGACGCCGACACGATGCTGCCGGTCCGGCCGGCCGACTACCTCGACCCGGAGGCAGCCAGGATCGCGATCGAACAGGTGGCAAATCAGGGCAAGTAGGATATATTCGCGGCACCGCTCGTACGAAAGGTGCCGCTGTGCTCCGTCGTCTCTCGATTCTGCTGGCTGTGCTGCTCACCACGCTGGGTCTGGCCACGCCGGCCTTCGCGTTCTCCACCGGTTACTTCGCCATCGCCAGTTCCAGTACCTCCGGCGTCTCGGCCGGGCATACCGGGTACGGACCCGGCTGGGTGGCGCTCACCTTCGACACCAGCGGGCAGCCGCACGGCCCGATCATCGGCTACCTGTTCCACGACGGGGTGGCCGCGGCCGTCGGCAACGACCACATGGACGTGTACTCCTACTACACCGCCGGAGCGGCCAGCGTGAACACCCCGTTCGCTGGTGGCTACGCCTGGGGGCACTTCAACGGCTGCGCCTGGTCCTACCTCGACATGAACGCCTACGAGCTCTACCCCGAGGGTGCGCACCACTCGGTGCCGTGCACCAGCCCGCCCAACCACACGGCGAAGATCTTCTGCTACAACCACGCCGCGGATCCGCTGTGCAATGACGGGACGAGCGACAGCACCGAGCCGGAGGCCGGCGTCTGGAAGTCGATCACCAACCACCCGGCCGAGATCAATGCGGGCGGTTGCGACGTGGTCGGCAACATCGGCGCGGCCGCGATCTACAGCGGCGGCACCGCGGCGCCCGGCAACGCCATCGGACACGTCAACTCCGGCACCGTCTACGTCCGCTACGTCTCCAAACAGGACAACTGGGTGATGGGCAACCTGGCTTCGAACGCCAGTCCGCAGTTCGGCTGGGGCATCCAGTGGGGCTTCTTCCCGCGCAGTTGCCTGACCGCCGGCTAGATCCGGACCGGCCTATATCGATCTTCAGCCTATGTCGATCTTCATAAGGATCGGTGGCCATGACGACCGATTCCTATGAAGATCGGACTTTAGGTGACGGGTCCGCTCGAGTGCCGGGTCCGAACGAGTGCCGGCTCAACCAGCCGGCGGCTGTTTGACGGCCGCCGAGCCGGCCGGCATCTGCCCGGTGGCGATGAACACGATCCGCCGGGCCACTCCGACGGCGTGGTCGGCATAGCGCTCGTAGTACCGGCCGAGCAGGGTCATGTCGATGGCCGCCTCGGTGCCGTGTGACCAGTTGTCCGACAGCAACTGGGTGAACAGCTTGCGGTGCAGGGCGTCCATCGAGTCGTCCTCGGCCTCGATGGCCTGGGCCAACTCCACGTCCCGGCCCTTGATCACCTCGGCTACCTTGTCCACCAGCGACAGCGCGACCTTGCCCATCTGGCTGATCACGTCACGCAACTCGGGTGGCACCGCGATGTCCGGGTATCGCATCCGGGCCACCTTGGCCACGTGCAGCGCCAGATCACCCATCCGCTCCAGGTCCGCGACCAGGTGCAGCGTGGTCACGATCAGCCGCAGGTCGGTGGCGACCGGCTGCTGCAGCGACAGCAGCAGGAACGCCCGGTTCTCCAGGTCGGCTCGCAGCGCGTCGATCGCGGTGTCGTCGCTGACCACCCGTTCGGCGCCGTTCAGGTCGCCGTCGAGCAACGCGTTGGTGGCTCGCTCCATCGCGGTGCCGGCCAGGTAGGTCATCGCCACCAGCGAGTTGCCGATGTCGTCGAGCTCGTCGTGATACAGGTCGCGCATATCGACAGGGTAGAGGCTGGTGTCGTACCCGCGGCCGGCCCGCGATGAACGGCGCCCGGCGGAGAGGTGAACAGCCGGTGACAACGGGTTTTACTCGTGCCGCCAGCCTCCTCGGCACGCGAAATCAGCGGTGCTGCGGCCGTACCATCGCCTCGTGAGCCCTCTCGTCGCGGTTGCGGCGTTCCTGGTCGGCGCCGCCGTCTCGGCGTTCGCCGCCGCCTGGTACGTCCGGCGAAGTGAAGGCCATGCCAGGGTGGCCAGCGCGCCGGAGTCGGCGCCGACCACGCTCTCGCAGCGGGTGCTGAGCGCGCTCGACCTCGGCGTGGTGGTGGTGGACCGGGACGAATACGCGGTGTTCGCCAACCCGGCCGCGCAGCGGTTGAAGGTGGTCGACGCGGATCGGCTGGCGGTGCCGACACTGTCCGAACTGGTCCGGCGGGTGACCGACTCCGGTCAGCCCGACAGCGTCACGCTGGAACTGCCCGGTCGCGGGCCGGAGATCTTCTCGGTCCGGGCGATGCCGCTACTGGCCAACCAGCGGGTGTACTCGGTGGTGCTGCGGTTCTTCGACGTGACCGAGGCCCGCCGGCTGGAACTGGTCCGGCGGGACTTCGTGGCCAACGTCTCACACGAACTGAAGACCCCGGTCGGCGCGCTGACGCTGTTGGCCGAGGCGGTCCAGGAGGCGGCCGACGACCCGGCGGCGGTGCACCACTTCGCCGAGCGGATGCAGCGCGAGGGCTCCCGGCTGGGCCGGCTGGTGCAGGAGCTGATCGAGCTGTCCCGGTTGCAGGGTGCCGAGCCGCTGCCCGGCAACGTGCCGGTCGACGTCGGGCGGGTGCTCTCCGAGGCGGTGGACCGCAGCCGGCTGCTGGCCGAGCAGGCCAACATCGCGGTGCTGTGCCGGCCCGAGGACGAACTGTCGGTGCGCGGCAGCGAGGTCCAGTTGATCACCGCGATCGGCAACCTGATCGACAACGCGATCGCCTACAGCCCGCCGCACACCCGGGTGAGCGTGACCAGCCGGGCCGAGGTCGATGCCGACGGCTCCTGGGTGTGCATCGCGGTCGCCGACCAGGGCATCGGCATCGCCGATACCGACCTGGACCGGGTGTTCGAGCGCTTCTACCGGGTGGATCCGGCACGCTCCCGGGCCACCGGCGGCACCGGGTTGGGCCTGGCGATCGTCAAGCACATCGCCACCAACCACGGCGGAACCGTGTCGGTCTGGAGCGTCGTCGGATCCGGTTCGACGTTCACCATCCGGTTGCCGCTGGCATCCTGGCCGAGTCCGCCGCAAGCCGCCGAGCCGATCGTCGAGAGCCATGTGTAATCACGTTTGCCCTGAACAGAAAGGGAGTTCCGAGTGACCCGGGTGCTTGTGGTGGAGGATGAGGATTCCATCTCCGATCCGCTGTCGTACATGCTGCGCCGGGAGGGGTTCGAGGTGTCGGTGGCGGCGACCGGCCCGGACGCGCTCGGCACGTTCGACCGCACCGGAGCCGACATCGTGCTGCTGGACCTGATGCTGCCCGGGCTGCCGGGCACCGAGGTATGCCGCTCGCTGCGGCAACGATCCCAGGTGCCGATCATCATCCTGACCGCTCGGGACTCCGAGGTGGACAAGGTGGTCGGGCTGGAACTCGGCGCCGATGACTACGTGACCAAGCCGTTCTCGCATCGCGAGCTGGTGGCCCGGATCCGCGCCGTGATGCGGCGGGGCGCGGAGCCGGAGGACCTGATCAGTTCGGTGCTGACCGCCGGGCCGGTGCGGATGGATGTGGAGCGGCACACGGTGACGGTCGACGCCACGCCGGTCGCCTTGCCGCTGAAGGAGTTCGACCTGCTCGAGTTGCTGCTGCGCAACGCGGGCCGGGTGCTCACCCGGGGCCAGCTGATCGACCGGGTCTGGGGGGCTGACTACGTCGGCGACACCAAGACGCTGGACGTGCACATCAAGCGGCTGCGGGCCAAGATCGAGCCGGATCCGGGCAATCCGCGCTACCTGCTCACCGTGCGTGGGCTGGGCTACAAGTTCGAGGGCTGAGCCACCGACCCGGACCTCTCGAGAGTGGAGTGATTTGGCGACTGGATCGCCAAATCACTCCACTTCCCGATACGTGGATTAGGCGTCGTCCTCCGCCAGCATCGCCTCGGCGGTGGCCACCACGGTCGCCGGATGCGGTGCGATCAGGCCCTGGGCCAGCCGCCGCTCACACAGCCGGGCCAGTTCGGCATAGGCCTGTTGCCCGATCAAGGCGGCCAGTTCCGGGCCGTAGCTGATGTAGAGCGGCTCCTTGCCGACGTGCGCCTCCGGCGATGAGGTGCAGTACCAGTACAGGTCGTGGCCGCCCTCGCCCCAGCCGCGCCGGTCGAACTCCGACACCGTGGACTGCAGGATCTCGGTGTCGTCCGGCAGCTTGACCCACTCCTGCTCCCGGCGCACCGGCAGCTGCCAGCAGACCTCCGGCTTGGTGTCCAGCGGATGCCGGCCGGTGCGCAGCGCGAGCGCGTGCAGCGCACAGCCCTCGCCGCCGGCGAAGCCCGGCCGGTTCAGGAACAGGCAGGCGCCGTCCACCCGCCGGGTACGTACCCGGTTCTCGTCCTCGCCCACCGAATCCTGCTCGGTGATGCCCTTCTTCCGGCCGACCTTGGCGTACTGCCAGGTCTGCGGGGTGAGTTCCTCGACGTACTGCTCGACCCGCTTCAGGTCCTCCTCGTCGGAGAAGAACGCGCCATGACTGCAGCAGCCGTCGTCCGGCCGGCCTTCGATGACCCCGTGGCAGCCGCGGCCGAAGATGCAGGTCCAACGCGAGCAGAGCCAGGTCAGATCGGCCCGGATGTGGTGCTCGGGATTGGCCGGATCGATGAACTCCACCCACTCCCGGGTGAAGTCCAGGCCGACCTCGCGGTCTCGGGGTTGCAGGACGGGTAGTTCGCGAACGCGGTGTGCCACAGCGGCGACTGTAGTCGCCAGCTAGCGTTGCGGGCATGCGGCTCGGTGTGCTGGACGTCGGTTCGAACACGGTCCACCTGCTCGTGGTGGACGCCCACCGCGGTGCGCAACCCACTCCGCAGCTGTCCCGAAAGAGCGTGCTGCGGCTTGCCGAACACATCGACAAGCGTGGGGATCTGGCCATCGAGGGGGCGGACGCGCTGGTCGGCGCCGCGCTCGGCGCTCGCAGGCAGGCCGCCGAGCTGGAATGCGACGAGCTGCTCGCCTTCGCCACCTCGGCGGTACGGGACGCCGGCAACTCGGCCGAGGTGCTGGACCGGGTCAAGCAGGAGGCCGGCATCGAACTCGCGGTGCTGTCCGGCGAGGAGGAGGCCCGGCTGACCTTCCTCGCGGTGCGGCGGTGGTTCGGCTGGAGCGCCGGTCGGCTGCTCTGTCTGGACATCGGCGGTGGCTCGCTGGAACTGGCTGTCGGCACCGACGAGGTGCCTGAGGTGGCGCTGTCGGTGCCGCTCGGCGCCGGCCGGCTGACCCGTGAGCGGCTGGCCGGCGACCCGCCGTCCCGGCAGGCGGTGGAGAAGCTACGCGGCTACGTGGCCGATGAGCTGGCCAAGCCGGCCCGCAAGCTGCTGGCCGGCGGCGAGCCCGACCGGGTGGTGGCGACCAGCAAGACGTTCCGGACGTTGGCCCGGCTGGCCGGCGCGGCACCGTCCAGCGCCGGGCCGCGGGTCGCCCGCAGCCTGCAGATCAACGGGCTGCGCCAGGTGATCGGCTTCATCTCGCGGATCGCCGCCGGTGACCTGGCCGAGCTGGACGGGGTTTCGCCAGCGCGGGCACACCAGACGCTGGCCGGGGCGGTGGTCGCCGAGCAGGCGATGCTGGCGCTCGGCGTTACCGAGTTCGCGCTCTGCCCGTGGGCGCTGCGCGAGGGTGTCATTCTGCGTCGGCTGGACGCCATCGGCTAAGCCAGCGGCAATGCCGCCTGGGGACACCAGCGGCTAAGCCGCCTGGGACGCCGTCGGCTAGCGCCGAAGCCGTTCGGTCATGCCGCAGGCGGCCGCCAGGCCGGATCGCGGCCGAGCAGGAGCAGGATCTCCTCCATCGCACTCGCTTCGTCCGGCACCGGCAGGTCCGGCGCGAAAGCCGCGCCGGATTGGCTTCTGCTGGCTCCGGTCGGCACTGCCCGGGCGATCGGCAGTGCCGCTCGGGCCAGCTCGTCCGGCACCGGCACCGGCCGACCGAGGGTGACCGCCAGATCCCAGGCGTGCACCACGTTGTCGAGGAAGTGGAAGCTCACCGCCATCCGTGCCGGAAAGCCGCCGCCGGACCGGATTTCGGGCAGATCGAAGCGGCGCTCGGCCAGTCCCGGCTCGGCGAAGGCGGCGAGCGCATCCGCTGCCGCCTGCCGGTAGCCCAGGTCGGTCGGGCCCCAGGCTCGAAGATCCGCGCCGGTGCCACGCGCCGCGGCGGCGAAGCCAACCTGCTGGCTGGCCAGATGCGCCATCAGCTTCGTGAGGTGCCAACCCGCGCACGGCGTCGGCCGGTCCGCATCGGCCGGCCCGGCCTGCTCGGCCAGCTCGACGGTGAGCAGTACGGCTTGACGGTCGTGCTCCAGCAGGGTCATGAACGGATCCACGCCGAGAGCATCCCGCACTCCGAGCAGCGGCGACAAACGTCCGGCGAGCGGTCGCCGCTAGCTCGCGGACCGCCCCGATTCCGGCTTGACAGAATGGACGGATGACCGAGGCGAACCAACTGGCCATCATCGGTGGCGGCAAGATCGGCGAGGCGATGCTGTCCGGGCTGCTGCGGCGCAGCTATCAGCCGGAACGGATCCGGATGGTGGAACGCTCGGCCGAGCGCGGCAAGGAACTGGCCGAGCGCTACGGCGTGCTGGCGGTCTCGGTGGCCGAGGCGGTGCGGGACTGCCGGACGCTGCTGGTCGCGGTCAAGCCGCAGGACATCGACGCGCTGCTGGCCGAGCTTGCCGAGCGGATCGGGCCTGAGCACCTGGTGGTGTCGGTGGCGGCCGGCATTCCGACGGCCCGGATCGAGCGGGCTCTGCCGTCCGGCCCGGTGGTGGTCCGCTGCATGCCGAACACGCCGGCCCTGGTCGATGAGGCGATGACGGCGATCTGCGCCGGCTCACGGGCGGACGAGGCGCACCTGAGGCAGGCCGAGCAATTGCTGTCCGCGGTCGGCAAGGTCGTCCGGGTGCCCGAATCCCAGCTGGACGCGGTCACCGCACTGTCCGGCAGCGGTCCGGCGTACTTCTTCTTCCTGGTCGAGGCGATGATCGACGCCGGCATCTTGCTCGGCCTGCCGCGTGCGCTGGCCGAGCAGCTGATCGTGCAGACGCTGCTCGGTTCGGCGGTGATGCTACGTGATTCCGGCGAGCATCCGGTCCGGCTGCGGGAGGCCGTCACCTCGCCGGCCGGCACCACCATCTCCGCCATCCGGGAGCTGGAGCGGCACGGCGTGCGGGCGGCGTTCCTGTCCGCGATCGAGGCGGCCAGCCTGCGCTCGGCCGAACTCGGCCGCTCGGCGGAGTGAGATAGATCGCCGCAGGGCTGCAGAAGTCCGGTAGCCACGCCGATAGTGCGGGAAATCGTCCTCAATTCGTGAAGAACATCTATCGCAGGAGCACCATTGGTACCGATACCCTCGCACCCAGCACGTGCGTGTCAGGTTGCCGGAGGGGAAGCCGGCTCACTGTCGCGTGCCGAAGGTTCGGTGACGCATGAGTAAGTCCTCTGAAGGACTGCGCGAGGTGCGCTTTTTGACGGTGGCCGAGGTGGCCGCGGTCATGCGCGTCTCGAAGATGACGGTGTACCGCATGGTGCACTCCGGTGAGCTGCCCGCGGTACGGGTCGGGCGGTCCTTCCGCGTCCCCGAGCAGGCCGTGCAGGCCTATCTCAAGGGTGCGTTCTTCGAAGCCGGCTGAGCACTGGGGACGTCCCACGTCGAGTGAGCCGTCCCACGTCGAGTGGTCAGTTCGCCGCCGAGTGGTCAGCTGTAGCTGACCACTCGAGCTGCAACTGACCACTCGCGAGACATCCGTGCGACCACTTGCGAGACCATCCGTGCGACCACTCGCGAGACATCCGCGCGACCATTCGCGGCGCGGTGGTGGCCACCCGCGATCGGGGGTGTGGCTCCTCGGAGGCTCCTCGGCGGAGATCGCCGGAGATCGCCAGGGCCCGGCACGGTAGGCTGGCCGACAGTGACGTGGGTATGACCTGTGGGTGATGCCTGACCGCGCGGCGGTCCAGCGTCGTCGCCAGACCGGGTCCGTCGGCTTTCGAGTTCTCAGCTAGTGAGGTTGTGCACATGGGTTCTGTCATCAAGAAGCGGCGCAAGCGGATGGCCAAGAAGAAGCACCGCAAGCTGCTGAAGAAGACCCGCGTCCAGCGGCGCAACAAGAAGTAACCCGCAGCCGGCCAAGCGGTCGAGGCTCGGCGCGCCAGCGCGCCGACCCAAGGGTCGCGACCTAGAATCGGCGTCGCCGGGTGGCCGAGCAGCGTCCGGCGCGGGGAGTGGTCATGACGCGAGTGGTGCTGGTTACCGGGGTCAGCCGCTATCTGGGTTGCCGGCTGGCCGGCCGGCTCGCCGCCGACCCGCGCATCGACCGGGTGATCGGGGTGGATACCTCCCCGCCGGCGCGGGCCGATCTGGACCTGCTCGGTCGTACCGAGTTCGTCCGGGCGGACATCCGTAACCCGCTGATCGCCAAGGTGATCAGCCAGGCCGCGGTGGACACGGTGGTGCACGCCTCGGTCACCGCGACTCCGCACCGGGCCGGTGGCCGGGCACCGATGAAGGAACTCAACGTCATCGGCACCATGCAGCTGCTCGCGGCCTGCGGCAAGTCGGAGACGGTGCGGCGGCTGGTGATCAAGTCCACCTCCGCGGTGTACGGCGCCTCATCGCGAGACCCCGCGGTCTTCACCGAGGACACGCCCGCTCGGGCGTTGCCGGGCAGCGGCTACGCCAAGGACGCGGTCGAGGTGGAGGGCTACGTGCGCGGCTTCAGCCGGCGCCGGCCGGACGTCACGGTCACCACCCTGCGGTTCGCCAACTTCGTCGGACCCTTCATCGACACCCCGCTCACCCGGTACTTCCAGCTTCCGGTGGTGCCGACCGCGCTCGGCTTCGATCCGCGGCTGCAGTTGGTGCACGAGATCGACGCGATCGAGGTGCTGCGGCAGGCGGCGACCGCCGATCGTCCCGGCATCTTCAACGTCGCCGGGGACGGCGTGCTGCTGCTCAGCCAGGCGATCCGACGAGCCGGCAAGCTGGCCGTACCGGTGCCGGTACCCGCGGTGGCGCTGGTCGGCCGGGGAATCCGGCGCAGCGGCGTGGTGGACTTCTCCCCGGAGCAGACCCAGTTCCTCAACTTCGGCCGGGTGGTCAGCAATCGGCGGCTGAAGGAGGAGTTTGGCTACCTGCCCAGCTACGACACGGCTGCCGCCTTCGACACGTTGCTCAACGGCCGTCCGGTGAACCGGCTGCTCAGTCCGGACCTGGTCGAGGCCGCCGAACGGCGGCTGGCCCGGCTGCTCCGGGTGCCGCTCGCGCGTCCGGTCGGCAGAACGGATCCGGTCCGTCCGGTCGGCAAGGTACGACATGGCTGAACCGCGCCGCGAATCGGCCAAGGTGATCCCGATCCGGTCCGACCAGGAGCAGCCCGGACCGCCGCCGAGCCCCGAGTCCGAGTGGGAACGCCGAGTTGCCGCCGGGCTGGCCTTCCTGCGCCGCCGGCTGACCGGCGACTATCAGGTGGACGAGTTCGGCTTCGATCCCGAACTGACCGAGAGCACCGTGCTGCCGCTGGCCCGGCAGCTGTATCAGCACTGGTTCCGCACCGAGGTGGTCGGTGTGCATCACCTGCCGGTCGAAGGATCCGGGCTGATCGTGGCCAACCACGCCGGCGGCCTGTGGGCGCTGGACGGCGTGATGACCGCAACCGCGGTGCACGACGAGACGCCCAACCACCGGTTCCTGCGGATGCTCGCCGCCGACCTGGTGTTCAGCACGCCGGTAGTAGGCGAGTTGGCCCGCAAGACCGGCAGCACGCTGGCCTGCAACCCGGACGCCGAGCGACTGCTGGACGCCGGCGAGCTGGTCGGGGTCTGGCCGGAAGGCTTCAAGGGAATCGGAAAACCCTTCGCCGAACGGTACAAACTGCAACGCTTCGGCCGAGGCGGGTTCGTCTCGGCGGCGCTGCGAACCGGCTCGCCGATCATCCCGACGGCCATCGTCGGCTCGGAGGAGATCCATCCGATGCTCGGCAACGCCAAGACCGTTGCCCGGCTGCTCGGGTTGCCGTACTTCCCGCTCACGCCGACCTTTCCCTGGCTCGGGCCGCTCGGCCTGGTGCCGCTGCCCAGCAAGTGGTACATCGAGTTCGGCGAGCCGATCGAGACCAGCTCCTACGGCACCGAGGCGGCGGACGACCCGATGCTGGTGTTCGAACTGACCGACCGGGTCCGCGAGCAGATCCAGAGCAACCTGTATCGGTTGCTGATGCAGCGCCGCTCGGTCTGGCGCTGACGGCTGCTGCCAGCGCCCGCCAGCCGGTCAGCCCGAGGCCGGGGTCAAGGCCGAGGGACTGGGGTCGAGGTTCGAGAGGCTTGGGAGCCG
>Ga0157372_10000659_pt1 | contig 37935 bp, 34 predicted proteins | sample C55metaG_FD_115307 | JGI IMG/M metagenome (GOLD analysis project Ga0157372, IMG submission 115307) | Corn rhizosphere microbial communities from Kellogg Biological Station, Michigan, USA - C5-5 metaG | ecosystem: Host-associated > Plants > Roots > Rhizosphere > Soil | place: USA: Michigan...
GAAGACGACCTCACCCGCGAATCCGTGGCCGAAGCCCTCGCGCTCAGGCTAAGGCGTGATGCCCCCCAGGTAGCCGCTCTCCACGCGCGCGCAGCCACATGGCGCATCGCCATGCCCGAGAACAATCTCAAGCAGGCCGACCTCATCGAAGGCGCCTCGTTCCTCACCAACCCCAACGGAAGCGCCCCGGGCCAGTGGCTCGAAACCACCTACTCCGGCTTCCGCAAAATCATCGTCCTCATCCCCGGCCCTCCGCACGAGTGCAAGCCACTCTTCGATAGCGAGTGCATCCCGCGTTTTCGCGAAATCCTTCCCGTGCGTTACATGGCCAAGCGCACTCTCAAAGCCGCGATGATTCCCGAGTCGCAGGCCGACAAACTCCTCGCCCCCATCTACACCACCTACATCGACGTCGAAACCACCATCCTCGCCCACGCGGGCGATATTCAGCTCACCCTCATCTGCACTCATCGAAACAAGGAACTCGCCGAAAAACGCGTAGAAGAACTCGCCACCAAACTCGAAGAAGCCCTCGACGACTGGATGTACTCCGCAGAAGGCGAATCGCTCGAGCAGATCGTCCTCTACTACCTCGGTCTCCGCCAGGCCACGCTCGCCGTCGCCGAAAGCTGCACCGGCGGCATGATCGCGCAGCGCATCACCTCTGTTGCCGGCAGCTCACGCTCCTTCCTCGGCAGCGTCATCGTCTATTCCAACGAACTCAAAACGCAATTCGCCGACGTCCCCGCCGAACTCATCGAAAAGCACGGCGCCGTCTCCAGCGAATGCGCCCTCGCTCTCGCCGAGGGCATCCGCAAGAAAACCGGCGCCACCATCGGCCTCGGCATCACCGGAGTAGCCGGCCCCGGCGGCGGCACCGAATCCAAACCCGTTGGCCGCGTCTACATCGCCGTCAGCGACGCAACCACCAACGAGTCCTTCGAACGCAATTTCCGCGGCGACCGCAACCGCGTCCGCGAGTGGGCCAGCCAGCAAGCCCTCGACCTCGTCCGCCGCAAACTGATGTAAGACGTACTAACAGCACTCTGAGAGAGCAGCGAATTGCAACCTCTCTCGCAGTGCGACTCTCCCGCTAACTTGCTAACCCGCTTGGCGCGAAGCGCCGCTAACTCGCTAAAAGACTAACCGGTGCTGACCGCCGTGCGTCCCACCATCGTGACGCGATCATTTTTTCGCGACGGTGGATACGACTCAGTCCAATCGGGAAAACGCAAATTTCACGCATCCCTGTTCCATAGGCATTTATCTTCTCTACTACGGCTCCATCCTCACCCAAGGCCGAACTGAACGGAGACTTCCCCAATGCCTCTGCCCAATGACGAACGTGTAGTCACTCTCGCCAACGACCTTCTCGCGCAATTCCACAAAATCTTTGGTCCTCATCCCGGCTTCCGCCCTGCCCACGCCAAGGGCCTCATGCTCAGCGGCACATTCACGCCGGCACGCGGCGCCACGTCTCTCACCAGGGCCCCGCACATTGCACGCGAATCCACTCCGGTCACCGCGCGTGTCTCCAACTCCACCGGCCTGCCCGAAATCCCAGACAGCGCACCCGATGCCAACCCCCGCGGTCTGGCGATCCGCTTCAATCTCGCCGACCACGTCCATACCGACATCGTCAGCCACTCCACTGACGGCTTCCCCACTCGCGACGGCTACGAATTTCTCGAATTCCTCAAAGCCGCGGCAACCAGCGGCCCAGAAGTTCCCTCACCCAAACCCATCGAGAACTTCCTCGCGTCGCATCCCGCCGCGCTCCGTTTCGTGCAGACACCCAAGGCGTTCCCCTCAAGCCTCGCGCGCGACACCTACTACGCCGTCACCGCCTTCCACTTCACCAACGCGCAGGGCGAGAGCCGATACGGCCGCTATCGCATCATCCCCGAAGCTGGCAACGACTACCTCACCGAAGACAAGCTCCCCACTGTCCGCGAAAATTTCCACTACGAAGAACTCGAACACCGCGTGAAGCAGTCCCCGATCCGCTTCAAAATCGTCGTCCAGGTAGCCGATCCTGGAGACCCCACCGACGACGCCACCATTCACTGGCCCGAAGATCGCGAACTCATTGAATTCGGCACCATCGAACTCACCAGCGTCCTCCCCGACAGCCTCGCCCGGCAGAAGCACATCATCTTCGATCCCATCCCGCGCATCGACGGCATCGAGCCCTCCGCCGATCCGCTCCTCGAACTCCGCGCCGCCATCTACCTCCTCAGCGGCCGAGAACGCCGCGCCGCCAAAGCCTGAACATGAAATCACACTGATCAGTCCAACAAAGAACTGCATGCCCCGCCCAAACCGCGCCTCTTGCGGTTTAGGGTGGGACCAAATCTTCCATCATTCACAAGCAACCTTCTCAATTCCAATCCTTCCCTACTCCCTACTCCCTACTCCCTACTCCCTACTCTTTGACGTCCCCCACTCACCTCTGAAAAACTTCTCCCATGCGATACAGCGGCAGGATTGAATATGCGGACGCCCGAAAAATGCGCACCCGCAACAAGGGCTATTACCGCGTTCTTCACTGGCCCATCTGGATCTGGGTATTCTTCCTCGCCCCCGGCCCGCTCGTTTTCAGCCTATTTGCCCACGGATTCAGCAAGGCAAACGGCACCTGGCTCGCGCTCGTCCTTCTAGGCACCGGAATTGCCGGTCTCAAAGGCCAACTCCCCGGCTGCGAACCTGCGCCCTACATCCTCCGCTTTGATGAGGATCGCCCCAATCCCCTCTATCGCAAGGTCTGCTACACCTTTGCCTGGAACGCGGTCATCAATTTCGCCCTGCTCAACCTCACCGGACTCGTCATCGCCGTCATCACCGGCGTCTGGACCATGAAGCAGCTTTACCAGTACGTCTACTTCCCTCTCGCCATCTTCATCCTGCTCCTCGGCGCATTCGGAAAACTTCCCCGCGTCGGCAAATCCACCAAGAACGAAGGCATCGAGCGCCGCTACTTCTACGGCTCCGTCTGGGCCGTCACAATTTCACAGACCATCCTCCTCGTCCTCTGGAAGACGCTCCCTCTCACCCGCACCGGCAGTCTGATCAAGCTCGTCATCTACGCCAGCCTGCTCTTCATGATGGGTGCTTTCGCCTACAACGGCGCACTCCCGAGAACCCGCCCCATCCTCCCCGGCGAACTCATGGTCGACTGACGGTCGTCTAGAACATCCTCGTCTTTTTTCGACTGATTTGCGCTGGACTTTCGGGGCGTCCACGATGCAAGCGGCTTGCATGCGACCCGGTTGAAGAGGCTCGAGTACTCGAATCTCGAAATCGCCGTAAACGGAGGATTCCAGCTCCCCACCAGACTTACGGATCGATTGGCGGCTGCAATAAGCGCTGTGCTACCTGCGAGAAGAAGTAGAACCGGGATCGCCGCTCTCCTCATGACGACGAGATGATAGCTCATTCAGGATCACCATCGGTGTCGTCACCATCACACGCAGTTGCTATATCATCCGCAACCGGACGCAATCCGTCCCCGAATTTCACGTGAGAGCAGACACGGCAACACGGCCGACAAAAAGATCGTTCATCAATTCGCCGCCCCGGACACATTGGCTCCTACTTCGCCACCGGCTTATACCCCGTCCCTCCCGCCTTCTTCATTGCCGCCTGACCTTCCTCCACCGACATCAGCGGAGTGGTCTTCACCGTCTTGCACGACCCGCCCGCGCTGATCGCCATCGCAAACGCCGCTGCGCTTACGTTGTCCGGCAGATCCACCACCACGATCGTGTCGTAGTCGCCGAAACACAGCCAGGCACCTTTCAGCGTGCCGCCGAGCTTTTCAACCACCTTGCCGACGACCACTGTCCGGTCCTGCGGCTTCTTCGCCAGCGCCGCCACCGCCTCAGAGTTGTACGAAACCTGCACGAGATAACTGGGCATACAAATTTCATCCTTTCGTCAAGATCTATTCCGGGAATCAGGGGAGCGTCACGAAGTATACGCCAATTGCCCCAGTCTCAGCATTGAAATCTCCTCAGTCCTCCACCACCCCCGCCGTCATCTGTCGGGTCTCTTGCACAACCCACTCCTTCAGCCCCTCCGGCTCCATCACCTGCACGGCAGAGCCCATTCCCAGCACAAAAAACTTGGCCATCCCCTCGTCGTCGAAGTCTACTTCCAGCGCAACTCTGCCAATTCCAACTCTCTTCGCCCATTCGCCTTTCGCTGCACGAGTCACGCACCAGGCCTCAAGCCGCCGAACCGTCTCCGCACGAACCGAAAGCACCGTCCTGAAACTCGCCCTCTTCCGATCCAGTTCCGCCGTCGACGCTTTCCAGTGCTCCGCCAGATCAAACCGCGCAGGCCGCTCAAACTCCACCGCCAGCACTGTCACCCGCTTCATACGCGAAACACGAAACGTCCGCATCCCTTTCGCCGTCCGCGCCACGAGATACCAGCTCAATCCCTTCGACACCAGGCCCAGCGGATCAACCGTCCTGCTCGACTGCTCGCCATCTGCCTTCGTGTACTCAAATGTCAGCTTGCGATCCCGCGCGACCGCCTCCTGCACCACCGCGAGCATCGAGATGTCCTCTCCGGTGTCGCGCCATCCCGTTGGGTCCACATGCAATCGCTGCTGCATGTGAGCTGCCTGCGCCTTCAACGGCTCCGGCATCGCGGCCATCAACTTGGTCAGCGCGCTCTGCGCCGCCGCAGCCATCCGGGGATTCCCCAACGTTCGCGGCTGCGCCATCAACAACGCCCGCAGTTCCGCCTCATCCAGGCTCGGCACATGCGTTCGCCAGCCCTTCTCAAGTTGCCAGCCTCCCTGCGCTCCCCGAACAGCCGAAATCGGAATCCGCGCCGCGCTCAACGCCTCCAGATCGCGATGAATCGTCCGCTGCGACACCTCCAATTGCTCCGCCAGCTCGCGCTCCGTCACCTGCCCCCGCGCCTGCAACAGTAGCAACACCGACATCAATCGATCCGCTTTCATCGCCCCAAAGATTTCCTCAACATTTATTACATTCTCAAACAATATATGACATTGATTGTCATATATAGACGGCGATGATGTTTTTGTCAGCCGGAGGTCACCCGCATGAGCGCCCGTAACGTTTATCTCTTCGTCTTTGACAGCATGTCCGATTGGGAAGCTTCTTTCGCCGTCGCAGGCATCAATAATCCCCGCTTTCAAAAGCATCCCGGTCGTTATCGCATCATCACCGTCGGCCCAACTCGCGAGCCGATCACCACCATGGGCGGCGTCCGCATCCTCCCCGATCTGGCCCTCTGCGAAATTGAGCCCGACCGTGCCGCCATGCTCATCCTCCCCGGCGGCGAGAGTTGGGAATCGTTCAGTAACCTGGAGGCCATCGACGTTGCGCGCGTCTTCTTCATCGAGGGCGTTCCCATCGCCGCTATCTGTGGAGCAACCTTCGCACTGGCTCGCGCCGGCATGCTCGACGACTTCCACCACACCAGCAACAGCGCCGAATATCTCGTCGCCTCGGGCTATCGCGGCGAAAAGTTCTACTGCGATGTCCCGGCCGTCACCGACGAAGGCATGATCACCGCCTCCGGCCTTGCTCCTCTGGAGTTCGCCCGCGAAATCTTCAAGTCACTCGACCTCTATTCCCCGGCCGCACTCGACGCCTGGTATTCCCTTTTCAAGTTTGGCAACGCCTCTCGTCTCCACGAACTCACCGACTGCGTCGCCTAGTGGCTCTGACCCGGAACTCTCAATTTCATCCAAGGAGAAACCATGATCCTCAAGGACTACTTCCTCGCCCAACTCGACCGCGAAGCCGCCTCTACGCGCAAAACCATCGAGCGCTTCCCCGAAGGACACAACGACTTCAAACCCCATCCCCGCTCCATGGAGTTCGGCTACCTCGCTTCCGTTGTTGCCAGCATGCTCGGCTGGATCGCCCTGATCATCGATCGCGATGAACTCAATCTCGACTCTCCTGAAGGTGCCGAGTTCCGCACAAAACCGCTCTTCAGCAAAGCCGAACTCCTCGCCAGCCTCGACACTGCTGTCGCCAACGCTCGTCGCGCTCTCCAGTCCGCCACAGACGAGCATCTCGCCAGGCCTTGGGCATTCAAGATGGGCGGCAACGCCATATCTCAGAATCCGCGAAGCATCATGATCGCCGATTCCGTTTTCAGCCACCTCGCCCACCATCGCGGACAGATGACCGTCTACCTCCGCCTCCTCGAAGCTAAAGTTCCCGCTCTCTTCGGCCCCTCCGCTGACGAGCGCTTCTAAACACCGGGAAGCAGCCGCGCTTTTCCGCCATTCCGCCCCAAGCGCGGCTGATTCTGGTGCTGACGCCGCAAACTCGGCCAAGTCCGTCCGCAAATTCCACACCCCCTTTCCTGCTAAACTCTGTTTGATCATGCTCCTGGGAATCTGTCTGCTCGTCTTGGCTTCGTATCTGCTCGGGTCCATCCCGGTCGGATACCTGCTGGTCAGACTGTTTCGAAATCAGGACATCCGCTCCGTCGGCAGCGGCAACATCGGAGCCACAAACGTCCTCCGGTCCGGCGGTAAAAGCCTCGGTGCCGCAACCTTCCTCCTCGACACCCTCAAAGGCGCCCTCGCCGTTCTGCTGGCCGCGTGGATCGCCCCTCAGTTCGCTTCTGTCCTTCTCCCTCGTGACGTCGAAGCCATAGCCGCGGTTGTCGCCGTCCTCGGACACATGTTCCCCATCTGGCTTCGCTTCCGCGGCGGCAAAGGAGTCGCCACCGGATTCGGCGTTTTTCTCGTTGCAGCATTCTGGGCCGCACTCGCTTCAATCGCTCTCTTCGCAGTCGTGCTGCTGCTCACTCGCTACGTCTCGCTTGCCTCGATTCTCGGCGCGGGCAGCTTCCCGCTTTTCGCGTGGTTTCTCGTCCACGGTGACAAACCCGCACTCTTCATCGCCGCGCAAATCATTGTTTCCATGCTCATCATCCTCAAGCACCACGCCAACATCCGCCGCCTGGTCACCGGAACCGAAAACCGCTTCGGCTCGCACACTCAGGAGAGAAAGCCCGCATGAGCCGCATCGTCGTTCTCGGATCAGGCGCATGGGGCACCGCCATTGCGCTGTCACTCTGTCGCCACGGCGGCCACCAAGTCACCCTTTGGGCGCACAGCGCTGAGGAAGCACGCATCATCGAAGCGGCCCGTGAGAACACCCTTTTCCTTCCCGGGTTTCCATTGCCTTCCGATCTGACGGTCACCGCTGACCTGGCCCCGATCAGCGCCGCTGAGATCGTCGTCTCTGTCATTCCATCCGAGTTCCTGCGATCCACTCTGAAGCGGATAAACGGCCAGATCCACAACGGTCAGTTCATCGTCAGCGCCACCAAGGGCGTCGAAAAGATCACTCACTTCCGTATGACACAAGTCATCTCCGATGTGCTCGAGCCTGCGGGGATCCTCGTATCCATCGGAGCCTTCTCAGGCCCCAGCTTCGCCATTGAAGTCGCCCAGGGCCAGCCCACCGCCGTCACCGTTGCATTCAGAGACATCCAGGTCGCGCAATTCATCCAGCAGGAATTCGGCTCCGAGACCCTCCGCATTTACACCTCCAGCGACGTCATCGGCGTCGAGCTCGGCGGCGCTCTCAAAAACGTTATTGCAATCGCAGCGGGCATTGCAGTCGGTGTAGGCCTGGGCCACAACTCTACCGCGGCACTCATCACGCGAGGCATTGCAGAAATGACCCGCCTCGCCGTCTCCTGCGGCGGCAGTCCCCATACATTGGCCGGTCTCAGCGGTGTTGGCGACCTGGTCCTCACCTGCACCGGATCGCTCTCACGCAACCGCACCGTAGGTCAGGCGCTCGGCGAGGGTCGCAAGCTCCCCGAAATTCTCCAGAGCCTCGGCGGCAAAGTTGCGGAAGGCGTCCTCACCACGCGCGCTGCCCTCGAGCTCGCTCGTGAGCACGATATCGAGATGCCCATCACCGAGCAAATGGAACTCATCCTCGAACACGGCAAAGACCCCCGCGAAGCCATCCGCGAACTCATGCTCCGCCCCGGCAAAGGCGAACACTAGCCGCTGTTGCAACTGCGTTTCCCCGAAGCGAGATCCACTGCTGCGCGCGAGCCGCAACGCACTGTATGATTCGCAAACCGGGCGAGTCCCGACACCTCTCCCCACATCCAAAGGAGGATGAAAGTATGAAATTTATGTCAACATGGACTTTCCAGGGCGGGATGATACCGGACGCCGCCACGCGTTTTCTGGCCGGCGAAGGAACGCCCGACCCAGGGACAACCCTGCTTGGCCGCTGGCATAACGCGGACCTCAGTGGAGGTTTCGCGCTCTATGAAACCAACGACCCTGCCGCTCTTTACAGGGGAGCATTGAAGTGGGCCGACTTGCTGGAGATCAATACCGTGCCGGTGATTGAAGACGCCGAAGCCGGAGCTGCTCTCGCAAGCCAATACAAGAAATAGGACGATCAGCAGCCACCTGCGATCGCCCCAATGATAAGAAATGGCTCTCTTCCGGATGCTATAGCGTCAGGCAGCAGTGTGTCCGGCGATTCGTGCGACAAGTCTTCCTCGCACGCAAAGAACCGCAGAAATGCCCTCCGCTTCAATGTGTCATGCTCGCGAATCGTCCCGCACAGCATCGGATAACGTGCCTCCAATGCGTCGAGCACCGCCCGAATCGTAACCGGCTCCGACACTTCGAGTGCAAACTCCCCCTCCACCCGCGCCAGATTGCGTAGGTGGTAAGGAATCTGCACCCGCACGGTATGCACTGAGTCTGACATGAACTTGTCCGCCGTATGAACGAGGAATGGGTGCCCCAGGTCCCTCGCCTTTGAGGGCCTGGGATCTACAAAAACAGACTACGGAATCGTCTGTACCTCAACCGACAGCACCGCAGGCAAATCGTGCACAATCGCCTTCCAGTTGTCTCCACCATCCGGCGACACATACACCTGCCCTCCTGTCGTGCCGAAATACACCCCGCACGTGTCCAGCTTGTCCGCCGCCATCGCGTCGCGCAGCACATTCACGTAGCAGTCCTTCTCCGGCAGTCCCTTTGCCAACTCCTCCCACTCGTTGCCGCCGCTCTTGCTCCGATACACGCGCAGCTTCCCATCCAGCGGAAAATGTTCCGAGTCGCTCTTGATCGGCACCACGTACACCGTCTCCGGCTCATTCGAATTCACATCGATCACGAATCCGAAATCCGTTGGCAGGTTCCCGCTGATCTCCGTCCAGTTATCGCCCGCATCGTCCGACCGCATCACGTCCCAGTGCTTCTGCATGAACAATGTATTCGGCCGATCCGGATTCATCGCGACATGATGCACACAATGCCCCACCTCCGCATCCTGATCCGGGATGAACTGCGATCTCAATCCCTTGTTGATCGGCTTCCACGTCTTCCCGCCATCATCTGTACGGAATGCCCCCGCCGCCGAAATCGCTATAAAAATCCGATCCGGATTTTTAGGATCGAGAATGATCGTGTGCAGACACATCCCGCCCGCGCCGGGCTGCCACTGCGGACCCGTCCCATGCCCACGCAATCCCGGCATCTCACTCCAGTTCGCGCCGCCATCCCTCGCGCGGAAAATCGCCGCATCCTCCACGCCCGCATACACCGTGTTCGGGTCCGTCAGCGAAGGCTCCACGTGCCACACCCGCTTGAACTCCCACGGATGCTGGGTCCCGTCGTACCACTGGTGCGTTGTCAGCGGCTTGCCTGTCTCATTCGACGCGTCGTACACAAACCGGTTGCTCTTCACGGGCGGCCACTGCGGCGCGCCGGCATTCTCAGTCTTCACTCCCGGCTGGTACCACGTCTTCCCGCCGTCATCCGATGCCTGAAACAACTGCCCAAACCACCCGCTCGTCTGCGAGACGTACACCCGCTCCGGATTCACCGGCGATCCCTTCATGTGATAAATCTCCCACCCCGCAAAGAAGGGCCCGCTCACATCCCAGTTATCCCGCTTCCCATCCGACGACAAAATGAACGCACCCTTGCGCGTCCCCACCAGCACACGAACCTTGCTCATCGATTCAGATCCTCCCCCGCGAAATAGCTGCACTTGGGAAAACGCGGGCTGCCTAGAGATTCTTCCCGATTCCCTCCCACCCCTACAACTCAAAATCTGTGCAAAAGTGACGAACCGGAAATCAGCCCGAACCACCCGGTCATCCACTAACCTGCTGACTCGCTACGTCGCAAAGCGACGCTAACTTGCTGCTTTTGTTCCTGCCCTCACTCCCACTCTTTCGCAATTCCGTCTCGCTAGGTCCGTCCCATTCGCCCCCGCATCACCAAACCCGATAAACTCAATACTGGATAAATCCCGCAATGATCACTCTATTTACCGGCTACGACGAAGAAGACATCAAGAAAGCCCAGAAATCCGAGGGCTCCGAAGAAGAACAGAAGTCGGGCTTCTTCTCCCGCATGCGCGAAGCTGTCACGCGCACCCGCGAGAACTTCTCTACTCGCATCAACGACATCGTCGCCCTCACCCGCGAAGTCGACGAATCCTCTCTTGAAGAACTCGAAACCGCGCTCATCATGAGCGACATCGGCGTCCAGACCACCACCGAAATCCTCGACGCCCTCCGCGAACGCGCCCGCAAGCAAGCCATCTCAGGCGGAGAGGAGCTAGGCGATCTGCTCAAGCTTCAGATGGTCGAAATCCTCCGCGCTCCCATCCGCCCAGTCGTCACCCCCAGCATGCCGCCCAAAGTCACGTTTCTCGTCGGAGTCAACGGGACCGGCAAAACCACCACCAGCGGCAAGCTCGCATCCTGGTATCGCGCGCGCGACAAGTCCGTCCTCCTCTGCGCCGCCGACACCTTCCGCGCCGCCGCCATCGAACAACTTGAAGTCTGGGCCGGCCGCAGCGGCGTCGAGATGATCAAGACCCGCCAGGGCGGTGACCCCGCGGCCGTCCTCTACGACGCAGCCTCTGCCGCCAAAGCCCGCAACATCGCCGAGCTCATCGTAGACACCGCCGGCCGCCTCCACACCAAATCCGGCCTCATGGACGAGCTCGACAAAATGCGCCGCACTGCATCGAAACTCGTCCCCGGCGCGCCCCACGAAGTCCTCCTCGTCATGGACGCCACCACCGGCCAGAACGGCCTCCAGCAGGCCCGTCAGTTTACGCAGTCCGCCGGCGCCACCGGCATCGTCCTCACCAAGCTCGACGGCACCGCCAAAGGCGGCATTGCCGTAGCCATCGCCCGCGAACTCAACCTCCCCGTCCGCTTCGTAGGCGTAGGCGAAAAAATGTCCGACCTCCTCGAGTTCTCCCCCGAAGCCTTCGTGGACGCATTACTGGGATAGCCGGAACAAGCTCCCTTATTCAAACACGGCTGTCATCCGTGAGCGCACGATGGCCCCAAGCGTTTTCTTCAGCTTGGGGTGGTAAGCGAAGGATCTGCCTTTCTTCGAAAGTATCGGCGCAGGGTGTGCCCCATCCGATTTTGCGGAGTAGTGGGAACCCCTCCTCACGCCGCCAATCGCGCAATCTTGACCCGCCGCTTCCGGATGGCTTTCGCCAGATCATAATTCGCTTGCAGCCTGATCCAGACCTGGGGAGAAGTTCCAAAAGCCGCGGAGAGGCGCAACGCCATCTCGGCCGAAACCCCCGTCTTGCCGTGAATCATCCGAGACAGATTGGCACGAGTAATCTTCAGGTGTTCGGCTAAGGCGGAAACCGTCAGCCCCAGTCCCTCCATGTACTCCGAAATGATTTCTCCGGGATGTGCGGGGTCATGCATCATAGGCTTTTCTCCTCAGTGATAGTCCTGATAGTCGACGAGAACAGCGTCCTCACCCTCAAACTTGAACGTCATACGCCAATTGCCGCTGACCCGCACCGACCAGTGGCGCTTCAACTCGCCTTTGAGCGGATGCAGGTGCCAACCCGGCACATCCATGTCTTGCGCAGACACTGACACATCCAGCAAAGTAAGTTGCCGCCGAAGCTTCGTCGCGTGCGACGGCTGGATTCCCGCTTTGCTTCCCTTCCGGTAGAAGTCCTCCAGTCCCGCATGACGGAAGCTCCGGATCATGTGTATAGTGTATCGATACGCAGTACGCCCGTCAAACAACGTTCACAGTACACGCCTAAGCTCCCCGCCGCCCTCCTCGCGACATGTAGACTTGAGAGCATCCGGCAATGACCACCCCCACCCAAGACGCCCACTGGATGCACCGCGCCCTCTCGCTCGCCCGCCGCGGCATCGGCCTCGCATCTCCCAACCCCGCTGTAGGCTGCGTCCTCATCGACCAGAACGGCGAACTCCTCGCCGAAGGCTGGCACGAATACGACTTGCTCGATCACGCCGAAGTCGCCGCCCTCAAAGACGCCAAAGAAACCAACAACGAAGACCGCCTCCGCAACGCCACCGCCTACGTCACCCTCGAGCCCTGCAACCACACCGGCCGCACCGGCCCCTGCACTCAGGCCCTCATCGGCGCCGGAATCTCCCGCGTCATCGCCGCCACCGCCGACCCCAACCCCACCGTCGCCGGCCATGGCATGCAAACGTTGCGCGACGCCGGCATCGACACCACCCTCGGCGTCTGCGAACCTGAAGCCCGCCGCCTCAACGAAGGCTTCGCCAAATGGATCCAGCACAAGCGCCCTTTCGTCATCATGAAGATCGCCATGTCCCTCGACGGCCGCATCGCTCCGCCGCCTGGCACACGCGCAACCCGCGAACCCTACTGGATCACCAGCGAACCCTCGCGCGCCGCCGTTCAGTCTCTCCGCCACGAGGCCGACGCCGTCCTCACCGGCATCGACACCATCTTCGCCGACGATCCTCTGCTCACCGACCGCACCGGCCTCCGCCGCCGTCGTCCCCTGCTCCGCGTCATCCTCGACTCCACCCTCCGCATCCCGCTCGACTCAAAACTGATCCGCTCCGCACAGAACGACCTCCTCATCTTCACCGTCTCCAACAACGACGTCCGAATCAATGAACTCCGCACCCGAGGCGTGCGCGTCGAAGTCCTCCCCGCAGCTTGCAGCCGTGTTCCCCTTCCCGCCGTCCTCGATCACCTCGGCTCTGAAAGCATCCTCACCCTCCTCACCGAAACCGGCACCCGCCTCAACACGGCCTTGCTCGCAGCCGGCCTGGTTGACCGCCTCCATTTCTTCGTCTCTCCACAACTGATGGGCTCCGACGCCGTACCCGCTTTCCAGGGCATTTCCAACCCGATCCATATGCCTGAGGCGGAAATCGAGCGCTACGATGATGACCTTTGTCTCTCCTCCCTTCTCCGCGATCCATGGCAAACACCTGAATAGAAAAGAGAAGTCCTGTTTTCCACCGAATTCCTTAATTTCTGCTTAATGTTCCCCGACAACCTCCTGGCGAAAATCACCGTCCTAATAGGGTTGCTTTAAAAATCCGTGAACGTCTCCGTTACCTGCTGTTAACAATCTGGAGGCTCTTCGGGCCATGTATCAGGAAGTACTCAGCTTCTTCGGAATCGGGCTTCTTACTGGGCTGTTTGCTGTCGCCACCATCATCGGAACTGCCATGCGCATCGATAAGGACCCGGCGATTGACGGTCCGCGTGCGTTGATCGCCGAGTTCTTCGGACTCTGGTTCGCATTCGCTTTCCTCGCCTTCAGCTTCATGATTGAAGACCCCTGGACGCAGTGGATCCTCCGCGGCATCGCCGCCACCGCAGCGATCGTCGGCTTCATCTTCGCCGCGTGGTTCGCTGGCACTCCCGAAGTTCGCGTCCGCCTCGATCAGGACCCTACCGGCTTCGACACACCCATCACCGCGCTCGAGCTCAATCAGTCGGCCACACCTCAAACCAAGACCATCACCGACAACACCACCCGAACCTGATCTCTGTCCTTCGCTTCGCTGTCCTGCCCGCAACGCTGAATACGCAAACCGTAGTACATTTGCGATGTGCGGCTACCCCTCGCTATCCTTGCGCTGACGTTGATTGCCGGTAATGCGATGGCGCAGAAGACCGTATCGTTTCCCACAGAAGACGGCGGAGTAGTGTTCGCGGATCTCTATGGATCCGGAGGGCGTGCTGTCGTGCTGGCCCACGGAGCTCGCTTCAACAAGGAAAGCTGGGCCCCGCAGGCCAAACAACTGCTCGCGGCCGGCTTCCAAGTGCTTGCGATTGACTTCCGCGGTTACGGACAGTCACACGGCCCGGGCGACAAAGATGCATTGAGCGCGCCTCTTCAACTGGATGTGCTGGCTGCGGTGCGTTATCTGCTCTCTCACGGTGCGAAGAACGTGTCCATAGTCGGTGGCAGCATGGGCGGAATGGCGGCCGGCGATGCTTCAATCGCCTCACACCCAGGTGAGATTGATCGATTGGTGCTCCTCGCTGCAGCCCCGAATGGCCCTGCCGAAAAGCTGAAATCCCCGACACTCTTTATCGTTGCCCGTGATGATGCCGCCGGCGATGGTCCGCGCCTGCCCAGGATTCGCGCCCAATATGAAAAAGCTCCAAATCCCAAAAAACTCGTAGTGCTGGAGGGATCAGCCCACGCGCAGTACCTCTTTCAGACCAATCAAGCCGAGCGTGTGATGCAGGAAATCCTGGGATGGCTCGGCACCCAATGATTGCTTGCTTATCTCGGCCATTCAACGGAGTAGACCCCGAAAATCCGATATGGCCCCGGCTCTGCGTTGCTGAACTTACCTGTCTCGAGAGCCGACTTCGCTTCCTCAAACGTCCGCACCAGGCAATGCTCGTTTGCCGGCACATCCTCGACCACCGCATTGCACGACAACGGCGAACACTCCGGCGAGGTCCGGGCAAAAAACGTTACCAAATCAAACCCCTCCAGCTTCTTGTGCTCTGGCACCTCTACATTCGTCTTCATGCCGGGTTCCGGACCAAACGAAGTCCAGCTCATCTGCCTTTCATCAAACTCCATCTCGTACGCTTCGTAATAGAACAGATTCGCGCCTTCCAGAGATGCCGCCTTCTCGCGCGCCACCTCTCGAATCACTTCAGGCGAATCGAACAGCCAGTAACCATTGTGCTTCCAGCAATCGATGTAGTCCGTAAAATCCTGGTTCACACAACTGCTGACCGAGTACACGTCCCGTACACAATCCAACTCAAACCCCGTGGGCTTCTCGATATTCGTCTTCGCCATGTACCCCGCCGGAATCACAACTGCCAGTCTACGTTGAATTCGTTAACTCTAGCCCCATGTCCGTGGACGCTGCGCCCTCACTGCCAGAACTCTTTTTCCCTAACCACTAACCACTGAAATCTGTGATGGCTTCCCATCACCATCCCGTCTGCCGCGAGTAATATGGTTTGAACCCAAAAAGGAGAACGCTCATGAGCTTGAAAATGGGTACGCGTGAAGTGAACGGCATCATCATCATCGATCTCAATGGTCAAATCACATTAGGTGACGCCAGCGCCGCTCTCCGCGCTGAAATCTCGGACCAGGTCGGCCATGGATTCCGCAAGATCCTCGTGAATCTCGGCGGCGTCACCTACATCGACAGTGCAGGCCTCGGCGAGTTGACCGGCTCTTTCACCTCCGTCAGAAACCGCGGCGGCGAATTGAAGCTCCTCAATCTCACCAAGCGAGTCCACGACCTCATGCAGATCACCAAGCTTTACACCGTCTTCGACGTCTACGACGACGAGAAAAAGGCCCTTGCCTCTTTCGCCTGATACAGCCTTCAGCTCCTTATCGGCTGACCCAATTATTGGAAAATGGTCCGGCAGATGGCCGCAGAAATATTGCTGCCCCGTGTCGGACCCCATTCCGGTTGACTGACCACTGATCACCTGACGACTGATCAGTGACCACTAAAATGGAAGCATGTTCACCGGCATCATCGAGCAGACCGGCACTCTCATCTCCCTTACTGACCGCGGCGGCGTTCGCCGCATCACCGTCGAAGCCCCCGGCGTAGCTGGCCGACTCCGCGAAGGCGACTCCCTCGCCGTCTCCGGCGTCTGCCTCACTGCCCTCGATGTCGAGCCAACGTACTTCCACGCCGACCTCGCCCACGAGACACTCGACCGCACGTCCCTCGGTGCACTCAAACCCGGCTCCAAAGTGAACCTCGAACTCCCCACAGCCGCCGGCAGTCCTCTCGGCGGTCACGTCGTTCAGGGCCACGTCGACGGAACCGGCATCCTTACCGCCCTCGATCCCGTCATCCCCGAGTCCAGCCCCGACTTCAATCGCGACACCACGGATTGGACTCTCAAGATCCGCATCCCCGCCGACGTCCGCCAGTGGATGGTCCCCAAAGGCTCCGTAGCCATCGAAGGCATCAGCCTCACCATCGCCCAAGTCGAAAGAGGGGCCCCTTGCGACGGTTCTTCATCGAAGGGGTCTCAGGACGATACCATCTCCATCGCCATCCTCCCCCTCACCTACTGGCGCACGAACCTCCACTCGCTCGCTGTCGGCACCCCAGTCAACGTTGAGGCCGACGTCCTGGTCAAGCTCGCCTTGCAGCAGATGCAGGCTGCCCAAAAATCTGATTTCGATCTCACCGAAGCGTGGCTCGTCGCAAACGGCTACTGATCCCCCAAAAATCTCGGTTCACAACTTCATTGCTTTGCTCGCCGGCGCATCAACTCCCCTGCCGATGTCTCTCATTCGGCTGCACCAACCCCTGCGGTCCGAACATTCCATTGCTTTAGCTGATGAAAACGGGGTAATCTTCGCTGCGCCGGAATACCCCCATCGCGCGTCTACTATACACATACCGGTGTGGTCTCGCCGGATCAGGAGCCAATTCGATGTCAGCAGCTCACCCTCTTCCCCAGACATTGGGGGAACTGCGCAGAAGCACACAATTTGCGGAAGCTTGCCTCAACACCCGCAGCGTAAAAGACGAACTGCGCTCCAACCTCATACGCCGCCTCCAAGCCCGTGAGACACTCTTTCCCGGCATCGTCGGCTTCGAAGATACCGTCGTGCCCCAGATCGTCAACGCCATCCTCTCCAAACAGAACTTCATCCTCCTCGGCCTTCGAGGACAGGCAAAAAGCCGCATCCTTCGCGCTCTCACCGCACTCCTTGACGAGCATCTCCCTTACATCGCAGGCTGCGAAATCCGAGACAATCCCTACCGGCCGCTCTGCAAGCGCTGCCGTGACCTCATCGCCGAGCGCCAGGATGAAACACCCATCGCATGGCTCGACCGCGACGCGCGCTACGTGGAAAAACTCGCCACCCCCGACGTAACCGTTGCCGATCTCATTGGCGACCTCGATCCCATCAAAGCAGCTCGCGGAGGCCAGGACCTCTCCAGCGAACTCACCATGCATTACGGCCTGCTCCCACGCGCCAATCGCGGCATCTTCGCCGTCAACGAGTTGCCCGATCTCGCCGGCAAAATCCAGGTCGCACTCTTCAACATCATGCAGGAAGGCGACGTGCAGATTAAGGGCTACCCCGTCCGCCTCGCACTCGACGTCGCACTCGTCTTCAGCGCCAATCCTGAGGACTACACGGCCCGCGGCAAAATCGTAACTCCCCTCAAAGACCGCATCGGCTCAGAAATTCGTACCCACTACCCAGAGACCCTCGAAGAAGGCATCGCCATAACCGCACAGGAGGCGTGGTCGGAACGCGGCTCTGCTGCAATCGAAATTCCACCCTACGTCCGCGCCGTAGTCGAACAAGTCGCCTTCTCCGCGCGTGAGGACAAAAGAGTCGACAAGCGTAGCGGCGTCAGTCAGCGCCTTCCCATCTCCACGATGGAACTCGTCGTCTCCAACGCCGAGCGACGTGCACTCACCAATGGTGAATCCATCGCCGTCCCGCGCATCAGGGATATCTACGCAGCTCTTCCCGGTATCACCGGCAAGCTCGAGTTAGAGTACGAAGGCGAAATGCGCGGTGCTGACACCGTCGTCCGCGAGCTCATTCGCACAGCGGTCGGCAAAATGTACGATCGATACTTCAGCGAAACCAACACACAGCAGATCGAGCAGTGGTTCAATCTTGGTGGAACCGTGAAGCTCGACGACAACCAGCCAAGCTCCGCCGCTCTCGCCGACCTCAGGAAGATACAGGGCCTGTTTGAGAAGCTCTCCCCGCTCGAGGTAAAAGTTTCAGACGATCCACCCCGCGCTGTCGCCGCTGCCGAGTTCCTGCTTGAAGGCCTCGTGGCACATCGCAAGCTCAGCCGCAGTGAGGAGCGCGGCTTTGCAGCACCCGAAAAGCACTCACGCAAGCAAGAGCGCGATGTCGAGGTCGAATTTGACGATTGGCAGCGAGCACGCCGTTCCGGCCGCAGCGGCGGCTTGAACTAAACGCCGATCGAACAACAAAGTTGGGTGCCCCATTCTAACCGCGCGTTTTGCGCGGTTAGGGTGGGAGACAAAGATCCCCCGGAGGTCCATCCATGAAGCGCGTTCGCTACACCAAATTCAACGGCGATCTTGCCTCCGAGATGGACATCGAAGACCTGCTCAAGGCTCTCTCCGACTACCTCCTCGACTCCGGCTTCCGCGATCCCTATCTGCGCTTTCAGGATCTCGACCACACCCTCGACAACCTCCGGGAAGCCCTCCGTCAACTCCTCGAATCCGGCGATATGTTCGACGACCGCACCCGCGAGCAACTCGAGCAGGCCATGCAGCAGGGCAAGATGGACGAGCTCATCGACAAGCTCATGCAGCGCATGCAGCAGGAGAACTACATCTCATACAGTCAGAACATGGACCCGACGCAGATGTCTGACATGATGGGTCAGGCCGGCAACGTGCAGGGCGAGGTGCGCTTCGAAGTCACCGACAAGAGCCTCGATTTCCTCGGCTACAAAACGCTGCGCGATCTTCTCGGATCTCTTGGCAAGTCAAACTTCGGCCGACACGACACGCGCCACTGGGCCACCGGTGTCGAAGCCCACGGCGCATCGCAGCGCTATGAATTCGGCGACACCCTCAACCTCGACACCACCACCACACTCAAATCCGCCATCGCTCGCGAGGGCATCGGCCTGCCCCTCAACCTCGAGTACGACGACCTCCACGTGCATCAGTGCGAGTACCAGAGCTCCTGCGCAACCGTGGTCATGCTCGACTGCTCGCACTCCATGATCCTCTACGGCGAAGACCGCTTCACGCCCGCCAAGAAAGTCGCGATGGCGCTCTCGCATCTCATTCGCACGCAATACCCCGGCGACTCGCTCTCTCTCGTTCTCTTCCACGACTCCGCGGAAGAACTCCCCGTCTCGCAACTCGCGCGCGTCAAAGTCGGCCCCTACTACACCAACACCTGCGAAGGTCTCCGCCTCGCCCAGCGCATCCTCGCCCGTCAGCGTAAAGACATGAAGCAGATCGTCATGATCACCGACGGCAAACCTTCAGCACTCACACTCCCCGACGGCCGCATCTACAAGAACGCCTACGGTCTCGACCCTCTCGTCGTCAGCGAAACACTGGAAGAGGTCGCCCGGTGCAAGCGTTCCAACATCATGATCAACACCTTCATGCTCGCGTCTGATCACGGCCTGGTCCAGTTCGTCCACAAAGTCTCAGAAATGTGCCGCGGCAAAGCCTACTTCACCACCCCCGACACCCTGGGCGAGTACCTGCTGATGGACTACATGAACCGCAAATCGAAGACGATTCACTGATTCTCACAAACCCCTCAACCACGGCGGATTGCCGCTATGCAGACAGAAGTGAATTGGGAAAGTGTTCCCGCTCTTTTGACCTCCGCTTAAGAGCGGGAGATTTCGATTTCGGACGGTGCTGGAAACTTGAAGTTGGCCTAGCCCTTGTGCTCCACAAGCTTCGCGACCCCACCTTTGACCTCGACCCTGTGAGTACTGTGAAGCAGGTGGACCGAATCGACGGCTGCCAGCTTATCGGTCACATCCAGTTCATGGCAGAATTGCCCATCGCGGGGCCGAATCCGCACAAAAGAGGGGGCATGTGCCGATGGTTTCCCTTCCTGGAACGTTCCGATGATCGTTCCAGAATGGTCGGTGAGTACAGTGAGTTTAGCCATTGCAATTTTTCCTTTCCCCTTCTGACGTTGACGCGCAGGGCATCAACCGAGGCCCCCGCCCAGCAGTTCGAAGGTGGCGACGTTGCCTCCTCGATTGGTTACATTGACAAAGTAGGTGAGGTGATTGCTTGAATCCCGGAAAAGGCTCTGGCTTGAGGCTGTGAGCAAATTGTTTCGCGTGCTTCCCGTGAATTCCCGCGGCAGGGCCATTTGAGGGCCGTGATCGTCACCCCAGCTATAGCCAGGCTCCATGCTGTGTCCTGGGCTCAGAGTGAAATGGAAGGTATTCCAAGCCATGGTTAACTCCTTTCGCTGAACGTACCGAGTAGGTACGACAGAGTAGTGTCGCGGGCGCGGAAAGCGTTTCTACCGAAACGAGACTCTTTGCCTTATCATTCGCGGCCAAAGAATCTTTTTGCATGTTTGTCGAATCCGATTCCTCGATTCGTTGGTTTGGTGCGAGCGGGCGAAGCTCCGCTAGAACACTGACGTGGAGTCCTCATCACCGACGGTCCGTAGCTTGAAGAACCTGCGAGTGAGGCGATGCAAAACGCGAGCCCTTCAGATGGTTATGGCGCAAGCTTCCCATTGAATGTCGTGCAGCCGTTCACTTCCCCGCCATCAAGACCCTTCTTGAACCACTCTTGCCTCTGCGCGCTCGACCCATGCGTCCACGTCTCTGGACTTTCTGCCCTTCCACTCATACGTTGCAAATGATCGTCGCCCACTGCCGCCGCTGCCTTCAGCGCTCCGGCAACGTCATCCGGATGCACGATGTTCCGCTGCTCTGTGCTGTGCCCCCACACACCCGCAAAACAATCCGCCTGCAACTCCAGATCGACCGACAGCGGATTCTGCTCCCCTTCATCCTGTTGTGAGAGTCGCCGCATTCTCTGCTCGATGCCCAGCAGCTTCTGCACATGATGTCCCAGCTCATGCGCCACCACATACGCCTGCGCGAAATCCCCCGTGTCTCCGCCGAACTGCTTCAGCTCCCGCCAGAACGACAGGTCGATATAGACCTTCTCATCCTCCGGGCAATAAAACGGTCCCGTCGTGGCCTGCGCCGTTCCGCAGCCTGAATACGTCACATCCCGATAGAGGACCAGCTTTGCGTGCCGGTACTGCCGTCCATGCGCCGCGAAGATCTCCCCCCACGTCTTTTGCGCATCGTCGAGAACAAAGCTGATCAGGCGCACATCGCGATCCTCTGCCGGGGACTGCTGCACCGGCCCATTCGACGGCCCCGGCTGATCATTCGCCGACCCAGATCCTCCCCCTGAAAAGAAGAAGTTGCGGCCTGTAATCAAACTCAGAACGAGCAGCAGGATGAATCCGCCAATTCCCATTCCGCCGCCAAAACCGAATCCGCCCCCGCTGCTCCCCCTGCGGTCTTCAAGATCCGAACTGATTCCCTGATCTTGCCATTCCATCGCTCTTTACCTCTATCCCTCAGATGCAGTTTGGCACATTGGGCTACTGTCTGTGCCGCAAGACGAATCACTCTGAAATTGGTATTCTGGCTGGCAGGAGATCTCTTCAGTGTTTATCCGGCCCGGCCTGGGACTCGCCGCAGGTGTGCTGGCTGGCTTCGTGGGGCTGGCCGCTTCAGCGCACGCCGCGTGTAACGGATCCGCCGCCCTTGTCGCCAAACTCAAAGCGCATCCCACCACCGACAACGCGGTCGTCCTTGGCAGCTGGTATGCCAGCCATAAGCAATTTGGATGCGCTGTTGAAACCTTCCGCGCCGCGCTGACCAACGATCCGAAATCCGCACAGCTCCACTACCTGGACGGACTGGCGCTGCTCGCCTTGCGACGCGCCCCCGACGCGCAGTCAGAAATCGAGCAATCGGCTCTCCTTGAGCCGCGTGTCATCAAGCCCCACCTCCTGCTTGCGTCCATCTACCAGGACCAGGGCAAGCAGCAAGCGGCTGAAGAACAGTGGCATCTCGCTCTCGGCATTGATCCCGCTTCAGAGCCAGCTCTCGAAGGTCTCAGTGCCGCGTTGCTCGAGCGCAAGGATTATCCAAACACCATCATGCTCCTGCGCGATGCCCCACGAACCGAGCGGCTCGCCATCAATCTCTCCCGGGCGTTCGGCCAACTCGTGTATCTCAATGACGCTGAACGAGTCCTCGAGGAAGCCCTTCAGCTTCATCCCGAGTCGATCGAACTCACCAAGGCCCTCACCGTGGTGCTCGTCAGAATGAACCGGAAGGCTGAGGCCATCAAGCTCGTCACCGATACGGCAAACGCCCATCCTCAGAACATCGACGAGCAGATAGAGCTCTTCCGAGTTCTCGTCCTCCTCAGCCAATTTGAAAAAGCGCGCCCCATGGTTCCCAAACTGCTCGCAGCCCGCCCGCATGACTCCGAGGTCCTCTATCTCAGCGGAATCATGGAGAACGAAGACGGCAATCCCGAGCAGGCCCGCATTCACCTGGAAGAAGCAGTAAAGCTCGATCCCCGGAACAACGATGCCCACTACCATCTCGGCGTCGTTGAGGTGCAGCTTCATCAGTGGAAGCAGGCCGTCGAGAATCTTCAAAAGTCCATCGAACTGCAAATACCTCTCCCCGAAGCTCACTTTGAACTTGCCAAGGCTTTGCGCGGTCTCGGCCAGGCAGACAAGGCTGCTGAGGAGATGAAGACCTACCAGCAATTGAAAAAAACTCGAGACGCATCGCGCGCCGCCGAGTCCGCAGTCGCTCTCGCCGACAAGAATCTGGACAGTGGAAAAACCGACGAAGCCATTGCCGGCTATCGCGAGGCTCTCGAATCCGATCCGAACGATGCGCTCTACCGCTATAAGCTTTCTGTCGCTCTCCGAAAAGCGGGCGACACCGATGGCGAACGCGCTCAGTTGGAGCAAGCCATCAGGCTCGACCCAAAGTTGGCTTCCGCCCAGAACGAATTAGGCTTCCTGCTCGCGCGGGCCGGAGACGCCAATGGTGCAGTTGAGCATTTCCGCCTCGCCGTCCAATCTGCTCCAGCCTGGACCGAGGCCTGGGTGAATCTGGCCGCGGAACTTGCCGTCCTGGCCCGTTTCCCCGAAGCGCGCGAGGCCGTCTCCAAAGCTCTGGCCCTCGATCCCGCAAACTCTGACGCCCGCGCCCTCAACGATCAGTTGGCACGCGATCCTGCAGCGCAGCAGTAATCATTGGGATCGATACCACCTTCATAAATAACGCTTTGGCACCCCAACCGGATTTCCATCATGAAGTCCCCAGGTGGGCGCCGAATTATGCCCGTTCCTAAAGTGCAGCCAGAAAAACGCTACGTGATTCGAGTCACATTCAATCCTCGCGGGCCAAGCGTATCTTTCGGTGAGTAAAAAAATGCTCCAGAGATATGGAGTTTCGAGCCGATGAAAATCGTCCCGCCCCCCGAGTGTTCAGCTGGCAGTTGGCCCAAAGGGCCATCAGGAGTAAATATCGCCAACTGCGAACGGGATGGGTTAAACGATTTATTTGCTGAGTTATGGCAAGTTAAGGGCTTGCCGATAGTGTCTGCGGGATCTCAATCGATACCGAGATTCAAGTAGATGGGTTCTGCTGTTGGCCATCATCAAGACGTTGGTGTCAGGTCAGCTCAGATTACAAAACAAGAACAACAAACGCTTCAGGAGGCTTGGTAAATGTTCACAAATAAAAACGTGACAGCGATGTCGCGTTGGATTCGGCGTGTGCCTTGGCTGCTCATCCCAGTCATGCTCTTGTCGTTCTCCATTTCCTACGCGCAACAACTCACGGGCACACTGACTGGTATCGTTACCGATCAGACCGAAGCTCGTGTACCGAACGCGCAGGTAGTGGTTAAGAACGATGCGACAGGGGACACGCGTACAACGACCGCAGACAGCACGGGATTCTGGTCAGTCACTGCCCTCATTCCCGGCGCTTACACGGTTCACGTCTCAGCAACCAACTTCGCCCCATGGGAAATGAACGGAATCGTTCTCAACCAGGGCGACAGCCGTACGGTTCCAAACATCCGCTTGAAGATCGGCGGAGAGCAGACAGCAGTCACGGTTATCTCCGGTCAGGACGCTGAAGTTCCCGTAGATACCGCGGAAGTCAGCGCTACTCTCAACAACGAACTCGTCGACACCGCGACTCTCACCGGCCGCAACGCCGCTGAGCTCATCAAGATGATGCCCGGCGTCGTATTCAGCGGCGCTTCATCCAGCTACAACAGCCAGACCACCGGCACCAACAACGGACCGGCCGGACAGTTCTCCGCAAACGGCACGCAGCCCTACGGCTCCACCGACGTCTACCTCGATGGCGCCAACCTGATCGATCCGGGCAATGCCGGAACTCAGGTCGCCAACATCAATCAGGACATGACCGATAGCATCAAGTATCTATCTGCGTCATACGGCGCCGAATATGCGAAGGGCCCTGCTGTTCTTCAGGCCTTCTCGAAGAGTGGCGGCCAGCGGTTCCACGGTGAAGCCTACTTTTACGCCCGTAACTCGGGTGCATTGTTCGCGAACGACTGGAACGCCAAGTCACAGCAAATCGCCAGCAAGAAACCGAACATGATCAACCCGTCCCACTTCTACTACGTCGGCGGCAACATCGGTGGTCCGGTTTTCTTTCCGCACTTCAACAAAAATCGCGACAAGATTTTCTTCTGGGGCGGCTACGAGAAGATGATTCAGCACCCCTACAACGCTCCCTACAACATCAACGTTCCGACAGATGCCCAGCTCGCCGGCGATTTCACAAACGCTGGTGTTGCAGATGGGGTAAAGAACACCTATCCCAACGCATACAACACGCCCAAGTCAAACGTGGTCGGCACCACTCCGCTTTCCAATCTGACCTCGCTCTTCGATCCGGATGGCATCAAGGTCAACAACATCAATCCGAAGGCGAACCAGACCCCGAACAGTGCGAACGGCTGGTCCAACTACGGCATCGTTCCTGACACACCCACCAATCGCTGGGAAGCCACCGGTAAAGTCACGTATGCATTCAGTGACAACACCAAGATCTGGGGTTCCTACGCGTATCAGAGCGAAATCGACAACCACCCGCTATCCATCTGGTGGGAACCGGCGTACGCGATTCCGTATCCTGGCAAGCCCTCCGGAAAAGAAACTGCTAACGTCTACCTCGCCAACTTCACGCATGCCTTCAACGCGACGACCACCAACGAAGTCGTGTTCGCATACTCGAAGTTCGTAAATGCAAACAAGCTCTCCTCTCCGGATGCCGTCAGCCGCACAGGTCTCGGTATCGCAACCACAGGCATCTTCGGCGACGCTCACAAGATGAATCAGATGCCCGACTTCTTCGATGCATGGGCTGGCGCCGGCACAACCGATATCCGTCAGTTCAACTTCGACGGCGGCATCTACGGCGCGAACAGCTTTGGAAAAACCTCCAAAGCTCCTTCCATCGCCGACACCTTCACCAAGATCGTCAAGTCGCACAGCGTGAAGACTGGTTTCTATTGGGATGGCCAGGAAAACCTCCAATCCTACAGCGGCTGGGATGGCAACGGTGAATTCAATGTCAATCCTTGGGGCGGCAACTCCAGCAACAACCTCGTGCTCGACCGCTTCATGGGTCTCAACAACTCCTACAACGAGTCCATCAGCCAGCCTGTTCCGGATGAGCTCTGGCATCAGTGGTCAATCTGGGCGCAGGACTCCTGGAAAGCAACGCGCAAGCTGACCTTCAACGTCGGTCTCCGCGCCGATCATATGGGCCAGTGGTACAACAAATCCGGCGACACGCAGGTTTGGGATGGTGCAAGCTACGTGAACGGCAGCAACCCACCGGCAAACACCGGCCTTGCCTGGCACAAGATCAATCCAAAAGTCCCGGTGTCTGGATTCAATAGCAAGCTCTTCACCTACAACCCGCGCATGGGCGTCACCTATGATGCCTTCGGCGACGGCAAAACTGTTGTCCGCGCCGGGTTCGGCACCTATCGCTATCAGATTTCTGATAACGATGCTGGCGCTGCCATGAGCGGCCCGATTGGCTCCTTCGCATACAACACCAGCGGTGCTCAATCAGGCGGCTTCTACGGTTACAACGTAGCCAACGGTCTTGTGTACACCAATTCGGCGCGCACGCAGACCAAGCAGCTTGCGGTTCCGTCCGGTCTGAACCAGGTCGGAAGCAGCAATCTGGTTGTCGATAAGTGGGGCGACGACAAAGTGCCCTTTGCCGATACATACAGCTTCGGCGTAGCCCAGGCACTCCCGTCACACACCGTAATCGAGGTTTCCTACGTCGGCAGCGCAAGCCGCAACCAACTGGTCAAGGGAGACAGCAAGATCCACAACCTGAATCCGGTCGCAATTGGTGCATTCTTCGCACCGGATCCGATTACTGGAACGTACGCCAATCCTAGCCCGATCAAGGACGCCAACAACAATAACCTCACTCCGCAGGCGAACACGCAGGACTATCGCCCGCTCCACAATTACCAGCAAATCAGCCTGTATGAGCACGTTGGCTACGCCAATTACAACTCGCTGCAAATTGCAGGCCAGAAACAATCCGGCAACCTGTTCCTGTTCTCTAACTTCACCTTTGGAAAGGTTCTCGGTACGCGTGATGGCAGCACCTCAAATGGCAACGGCAACGGCCAGCTTGTGGATCCGTTCCATCTGAGCAACAACTATGGCCCGTTGAGTTACGACCATACCAAGTCTTTCAAGCTGTCGTTCACCTATAAACTGCCGAAACCAATTCACAGCAACTGGGCGCTTGGCCAGGTGGTCAACGGTTGGGAACTTTCCAGCTTTAGCGAATACCAGGACGGCGCACCTTACCAGGCAAACCAGGATCGCAGCATGCGTGCCCAGTATTCGGGCAACTTCTACGATGCGGCAAAGAATCCTACTGGACAACCTAACATCGTCCTGCCCGGAAGCGGATTCGAAACTCAGAACATCGCCACAAGCACGTTCTTCGGAACCGATGAGTATCCGGCTCTTCTTCCAATCCTCGTTTGCGATCCGCGCAAGGGGCTGATGAAGAATCAGCAATTCAACCCTAACTGCTTCACAGCTCCTCTTCCACCCTCAGCCGGCGCTTCAGGCACCATGGGGCAGTGGATCTGGCCTTACATCCGTACGCCTCACTACTTCGGAAGTGATCTCGCCATCTTCAAGGCGTTCCGTGTCAATGACTCACAGCGCTTTGAAGTTCGCGTATCTGCAACCAACTGGCTCAACCATCCAAACGCCAGCTTCGGCATCAACGGCACTGGCGACAACCAACTTGCCTTCAAGGGTTATTCCACTGCCGAAAAGATGTCCTACAACACCAACGGTGGAACGACCGGTATCCCAGCTGCGAAGCAGGGCTATCGCTGGATCCAGTTCGCAGGCAAGTACTACTTCTGATTCGTCAGGAATAGTACAATTTCAGAGGGGTGGCTTCGCGCCACCCCTCCTTTTCTTTCATGGCAAAACCTCGATTGTTCCTATGGATGTGCCCGGCCGCGATTCTCTTCGCCCTCTTCATTCGGCCATCCACCTTTAGCCAGCAGCCGAAATCATCTCCTATTCAGTTCGAGCTCAAATCCCTTCCCTTCCGCCTCGACAGCAACGAATCCCTCACCGCCCGCAACGTCCCTGAAACCATGGCCGGCGGAGTAGCCGTCTTTGACTACAACGGCGACGGCCACCCCGACATTTTCTTTGCCAACGGCGCCGATCTCGCTACCCTGAAAAAATCCTCAGACAAATATTCCGATCGCCTCTTCCGCAACGACGGCAACGGTGTATTCACCGACGTTACTGCCGAAGCCGGACTCAAAGGCCACGGCTTCGATGTCGGTGTAGCCGCCGGAGATTACGATAACGACGGCCATCCCGACCTCTTCGTCACCGGCGTCCATGGCAACACCCTCTACCACAACAATGGCAACGGCACCTTCACTGATGTGACAAAGAAAGCCGGACTCGACAATTCCGTCGATCCCGAGTACGGACCTCTCTGGGCAGTAGCCGCCGCATGGGTCGACGTGAACAACGATGGCCTCCTCGATCTGTTCGTCGTCAATTATCTCCAGTGGACCTGGTCCGACAAACCACTCTGCACTATCAACAACGTCGCCGAATACTGCCATCCCCGCTACTACAAAGGTCTGCCTGACCAGCTCTTCCTCAACCAGGGCGACGGCACTTTCAAAGACGTTTCAAAGCAGTGGGGTCTTCGCGAACACATCGGCAAAGGCATGGGAGTAGGCGTCGCTGACTATGACCTCGACGCCCGGCCTGACCTCTTCGTCACCAACGACGCAGGCTACAGCTTCCTCTTCCACAACCTCGGCAACAAATTCGAAGAGCTAGCCTTCCAGGCCAACGCTGCACTGCCTGAAGAAGGCGCATTCATCTCCGGCATGGGCCTCGATTTTCGCGACTTCGATAACGATGGCTATCCCGACATCGCCTACGTCGCCCTCAACCGCCAGACGTTCCCACTCTTCCGAAACACCGGCAAGGGCGACTTCACCGAGGTCACTGCGTCCACAAACATGACCTCGGAAAGCCTAAGCATGTCCGGATTCGGTCCGGCCCTTTACGACTTCGACAACGATGGCTGGAAGGATCTCTTCGTTTCACGCGGCCACGTATCAGCCACGCACCCTCCCGGAGCCGAAGTCAAGCAGCCCAACACCGTCTTCCGCAATCTCGGCACGAGCGGCAAGTGGGAAGCCCTGACTGAGCAAGCCGGCTTCGCGCCATCCACGGCTGCGCGCCATCGTGGCTGTGCCCTGGGCGACTTCGACAACGATGGCCGCATCGATGTCGTCGTCACTTCAATGGACGCTAACGCCGAACTCTGGATGAACCGCAGCCCCAGCTCCGGCCACTGGATCAACATCGCTCTCCAGGGCACCAAAAGTAATCGCGATGGCATCGGCGCCCGCATCAAGGTGGTCACAAAAGCAGGAACGCAATATAACCACCAGACCTCAAGCGTCTGTTATGCCTCTTCCACTCTCGGTCCCGTACACTTCGGCCTCGGATCTGAATCACAAGCTCTCAAAATCGAAATCACCTGGCCCAGCGGAATCGTGCAATCGCTCGAAAATCTCCCTGCCGACCGCATGCTCAAAGTCACGGAAACTTCCGCTGCGCCACCGGCCAACTAAACTAATCCTTCGCTGGTCCAGCCTGCTGTTGCTTCGCCTGTATATCATCCACGATCTTCCGCTCCCGCTGCCCATCCTCGGCGCGATGCAGCTTGTAGTAGAGCGGCGCCAGTTCCACATGCGGCTCCAGCCAGTTCGGATCGGCCTTTTCCAATCCCTCCAGCAGCGCCACAGCATCGGCATTCTTCCCTTCCATCGCATCCAGCTTGGCCGCCTGCAGTCTCGCCTGCCGATTCTCAGGCTCGAGCTGAAGCGCCAATTCCAGCAGCGGTTGCGCCTTCTCCACCTCGCGCTTCTTCAATAGAATCGCGCCAAGATAGAGATTGGCGGTCGGGTCGCGCGAGTCCTCCCGCAACGCCGCCTCAAACGCCGACTGCGCCGCATCTGTATCCCCCAGTGCGTCACGCGCCTGTCCCGCAAGCGTGTACAGCCCGGGAATTTTCGCATCCAGCTCAAGCGCTGCGTCCAGGTCCGTTCTCGCCTGTTTGAATTCCCTGAGATTCAGCCTCGCCGACCCGGCAATCACGTACGACTCAGCAGCTCGCGTCGTCTGCGCAACCCGCTCCAACCTCGAAGCGCCCTCAGCCTCTTTCCCACCCTGGATCAGGGCCGACCCCAGCACAAACTCAAAATCCATATCGTTCAGGCTGTCCTGTTCAAGCGGCAGCAGCAGCCCAACTGCCTTCTCAGCGCGATTCACTTTCAGATCGCAGTACCCCAGCAGCATGGTGGTCCCTCGATCATTCGGTCGCGCAGCATGCACCGCTTCAAATTCCGCGCTCGCGTGCTCGCAATCGCCTTTTTTGTAGAAAGCAAGCGCCAGGTTTTTGCGAACCGAAACCTTGTCGGGCGCATTTTCCATCGCCATGCGATCTTCCTTAATCGCCCCATCAAAGTCGCCGATCGCGGCCAGCGCCGCACCAAGATTGGCGCGCGCCTCTGGAAACCGCGGGCGAATTGCCAGCGCCTTCCGGTACTCCTCAATTGCGTTCTTCACATCGCCGTGCTGCTGCGCATCCACCCCCTTGCGCATGTGTTCATCGGCATCGCCCGCAGTCGGTCGCGCAGACTGGCTCGCCCCTGGCGCAAGTGCACAGAGCAGCAACGCGAATGCAAACAACCTCATACTTAAACGATAAAACAGTCAGCACCTACTGCCCGCCGGGCCCTTGCGGTTTTCCCAGCTCCGGCGTATTCGGAACAATTCGCATACTCGATCCAAACCGCCGGTAATTCCGAAACTCGATGTTGTTCATCACCGCCTCATGACGTCCCTGCTTCAGCCGCAGTTGTGCACTGATCGGCATCAGGTAATCATGGTCGTTGATCGAAACATAATCGTAGTCGACGCCAATGCTGGTGTAGTGCGTCGGAAAATTCTTCGGCATGTCCTCGGCAATCAGCGTAATCCGCCGCACGTTATGCGCCGCTGCGTCGATATACACTTGGCCATGGAAGCCAACAATCACCTGCAGGTTGTTCATGCCCACAACCGAAAACTCTGAGTTCTTTTGTTCCACGCGGTAGTTGAACACCTGCACCGCGCTGCTTCCCAGTGTGTCAGTCTCGCGCCACTCGAAATCAGCCTTCGCCTTCTCCGAGAACACAGCTCTCAGTACCCCGCCAAGTTCACCCGACGAAAACGTGCCCTGCATGCCCTCACGCGCTGTGCTCGCGGGCTTCCCGTTGATCTCGATCATGGTTCGCGTTTCTGACTTGTCGGAATAACGAAGCAGTTCCATCACAGTATCCCGCAGCTTCCAGCGCCCGGAACCGTTCGGATCGAAGGATCTGTTCGTCACCTCGATACAAAGAAAATTCGGCAGCGATTCCACATAATGCAGCGCCCGATCGCGCGTGTCTGTAATCAATTGCTTCATCTCGTCCGATGAAGGCGGTTGTACCGCATTCGTCACCGGCGTGATTGCAAGTGCGCCCTTCGGCAGATCCCCGCTCGGCATCGCATCCTCACCCGCGGCGTCAGAATGCAGACCGGCAATGGCATTTCCGTTTTCCGAGGCCGTATTCTGCACCCCTTCAACCGTGAATGCCATCTCCCGCACCGCCGTCTTCGAACCCTGCGTCACAAACGCCTTCACGTTGTAATCGCCAGGTGCAAGCCCCGAGTTGAAGCTCGCAAGGTACGGCACTGCAGCCTGTGCGTCCTCAAAGTGAATCGGCAGCGGAGATCGCCGCCCTGCGCGACCATTCCTGCCCACTTCCATCTCCACCTTTACTGGATCTTTTGACCGCGCATCCGGATGCACGATGAAGAAGAGCGAAACCGTCTTCGCTCCAACTGGAACATCACCCACGACGTTCGGAGTCACCTTGCCTTTTTCAAACGCCAGCGGTTCGTCTGGATCCTCACTCGCGTGGAACCCATCCACTTTTCGAACCAGCACCACGTCGCTCAGCGAAGGTCCTTCTGCCCGCGGCGCAATATCGAAATCAACCCGCTGCACGCCCGCCTTGTCGCTTATCCGATCCAGCACCGCAACTTCCAGCGTGTACTGTCCCGGAGTAGTTGGAAAGTGCCGTGCGATGTTGATCGTTGAAGCTTTATCCCGGCTGATCGTCTCCACAGCAGCACGGTGCGCAACATCCTCCGCAAAGTGTTCGATCACCAAGCCGCTCTTGTCCTTGATCTGCCCCACTACGCTGACGTGTGCCGAGAACAGATTCGTATGCTGGTCAGTCTTTGTTTGTAGCTGGTTCATCGGAATCTCGACCGCAACCGAGCTTGTATCCACCTCGCTCAGTTCCCCAAAATGGAAAACGGCTGTATGAAATTTGATATCCGTCGGGGGCTTCTCCGCAGTCAGCATCTTCAATAACGGCGCCTCAAATGGTCGAACTCCACTCTCCGAGCCGGGGTTGACCGCGTAATAACCGGTCTTGCCCTTAACCGTGAGTCCCTTGCGCAGAGGCTTGATGTCGATCGACCGAAATGATCCATCGTAGCCTTCAATCGGCGGAACATACGTCGCCACGTAATACGTGGCCATGTCCCCGATCAGTTGCTGCAAGGGCTTCTTCACATTGTCCTGCGCGTCAATGTAGGCGCCCCCTGTCTCACGCGCCATATCGGCCATTGGACTATGCGCATCCGCAAATGGATTTCTGTCCGATTGCCGCAGCCAGTCCACAGCCATTCCCAGATTTGACGTCGGACCCCCAGGCCCCATCTGCTGACTAGGCACTTGTGCTGCTCCCATTCCGCCGCTCCCCGCCGCGGCAACGGGCGCCGGACTGAACGCAACATTTTGTGCACCCAGCGCAGCCTCGATCTGGTGCCGGCCTCCCACGTCGAGCGCATCCATATCCACCACGTAAAGCGTCACGCCTCCCTGGTTCGCCGCGTCGGCAATCGACCGGAGCATCTCCTTCGCCGCCGAATCCATCTGCTCGTTCTGCGTGAAGTACACGATGCACTTCCGCGCCGCTATCTTTTCCTGCGAGCGCACCAGCGCCATTAGTGCAGCCAGCGAAGGCAAAGTATGACGATCCTGTTGGACCTGCCTTGAGGTCTGCATCGCATCTTGAAGCGTCTTGTAACGAATACGCATCGCCGCATCATAGTGCGTTCCGTCCACATCCGCTCCCGTGCGGACAATCGATATCAGGTTCTTCTCCGCTTTCTTCGCGGCAGTCGAACTCGGGTCATCCTTCTCCGCAATCGCCTTTTGATACACCGCATTCGACGCAGTCAACTGAATGATTGGATTCTTGTCGTTCTTCGGCCCCTCGCTCACAAGCCGAATCGCATCCTTCACCGCGTTCCGGTCGCCCGTGAACCCTTGAATCAACCGCAGGCGAGGCACAAGATCGAACACCGCAAAGGAATACCCCTTCAACGGCAGTTCCTTCAGAATCTTCGCCGCGATCGATTGTTCATTTCGGCCTAGTGCTCCGCCGAACCTGTCAGAGACAAACGTAACCACGTGTTCCGTGCTGCCGTCGGCAGAAACTCTTCGCAGCTCCTTCAGCGTCACAGCTGTCCCGTTGTCCATCACCTGAAGATCTTCCGGCCTCAAGTCTGGATACGGCTTGCGGTTCTTGTCGTGAACCACCAGGTCCACCGAGATCGCGTCGATATCGCTGGAGGCAGTCGCAGCTGTCCGCGTTTGAGGCCCGGCCTGAGCGGGCGTCACTGCGTGAGCAGACGCTCCCACAGCCAGAAGAACCAGCATAGAGATAGTGATCAAAGTACGGAACAACCAGGCCGAGGCCTTTTCAACAATTCCGAGCGCTCCGGTCCGACAGACCGGAGTCAAACCGACCTCACATGTTGCATTCGATGGCTCTCCCAAGGCGCAGCGCGAGCCCAGCCTCCTGTTCGTAGCGAGGTCAATTTACGGGCTCTTTTCGCTGCGAAGAGTCTTACTCTCCAAGCCCCTTCAGGGCTGTGATCACGATTACGAGTCGGATGAGATCTATCGCTTTGAAAATCAACTGCGAGATCTGGTCGAAAGACCTTGGAGAGGTGATCGAGATCACATAATTGGTGACCCGGATCACTAAAAATCGAATCAGTGCTCCTCCGCTGCAGAGCGGTCCGAACCTCCGGAACCCGGTCGCCTCCGCCACCGCCTCGGACCCATATTCGGGAGACTGGACAAGAGCTTTCATGGGACGGATGTTCTTAACAACTTTGGCTGTTATCCTGGCCGCCGGAGCCGGTATTACGCGCTCAGTGTCCGCCGGAATCACGAGTCAGGACTCCCAGCAACCAGCCCCAACCAACGACCCCAGCATCATCCCGGAACACCTCCGCGCCGTCCACATGTACCGCACACACCCCGGCCTGAATATCGATGTCCCCCTCAACGGCGCCATCTACCCGCCCGACATCATCCCTCCGCAATTCCAGTGGCGCGACGATCATCCCTCCGCGACAATCTGGCGCATCGAAATCATCTTCGGCGAACATGCCAGGCCGATCCGCATCTGGTCCAACGGCCCAAGAATGCAACTCGGTCCGCTCGATGAATCGTTAAAAGGCTACGTCCCACCATCGCTCACGCCAGAGGAAGCCATCGCCCACACCTGGCGTCCCGATCCGAAAACCTGGGACGAGATCAAAAAGCATTCCGTCACCGCGCCCGCAACCGTGATCATCAGCGGCTTCGCATCCCAGCGAGACAAGCAGCCGCTCTCGCGCCAGCAAGCCACAATCCAGACCTCCCGCGACCCCGTCGGCGCTCCCCTTTTCTATCGCGACGTCCCGCTCATCCCGCCCGCGCCCGAAACGGCCCAGCGCGGCGTCATCAAACCCCTCCCCGATTCCGTCCTCCCCAAAATCAAGTGGCAGCTCCGTTACATCAACGAGCCCCAACCCCGCACCATGATGACCGGCCTGCCCACCTGCGGAAACTGCCACTCCTTCTCCCGCGATGGCAAGACCCTCGGCATCGACGTCGACGGCCCCGCCAACGACAAAGGCCTCTACGCCCTAGTCCCTCTCAAAAAAGTCAGCACCATCAGCAACGACTATCTCGTCCGCTGGAGCGCATTCTCTGAAGAAGGCGGCCAGAAGCGCTTCGGCTTCATGTCGCAGGTCTCGCCCGACGGCAAGTTCGTCATCAACTCCATCGACGTCCCCCGCGCCCGCGGCACCCGCGTTCTCGATCGCCTCTACAACGGCTTCTACTGGTTCTACGGATTCGGCCAGGTCTTCTACCCCACCCGCGGAGTCCTCGCCTGGTACAGCAAAGAAACGGGCAAGCTCCAAACCCTCCCAGGCGCCGACGATCCCAATTACGTTCAGACCTCCGCCTTCTGGAGCCCCGACGGCAAATACCTAATCTACTCCCGTGCCGCCGCACGCGATCCTTACCCGCCCGACTACAAAAAATCCAACTACGCCAACGACCCCAACGAAACCCAGATCCACTACGACCTCTACAAGATCCCCTTCAACAACGGCCAGGGCGGCACGCCCGAGCCCGTCCGCGGCGCCTCAAATAACGGCATGAGCAACAACTTCCCCAAGGTCTCGCCCGACGGCAAGTGGATCGTCTTCGTCCAATGCAAGAACGGCCTCCTCATGCGCCCTGACAGCAAGCTCTACATCGTTCCCTTCCAAGGCGGCGACGCGCGCTCGCTCGAGTCCAACCTCCCAGTCATGAACTCGTGGCACACCTTCTCGCCCAACGGCAGATGGCTCGCCTTCTCCTCGAAGACCCCGTCCTACTACACGCACCTCTATCTCACGCACATCGACGAGAACGGTCACGCCAGCCCGCCCGTCGTCGTAGAAAACGCCACCGCCTCCAACCGCGCCGTCAACATTCCTGAATTCGCAAACATCGGCCCCGATGGTCTCGACCACATCGAAACTCCCGCCATCGACTTCTACCGCGAATTCGACATCGCCCAGCAACTCCAGGACGACCACAAGTGGCCCGAAGCCGTCCCCGCCTGGAAAATCGCCGCCGAAAAGGACCCCACCGACGCCCGCCCCTGGAACAACATGGGCGTAGCCCTCGCTGCCACCGGCAAAACCGCCGACGCGATCACGTCTTATCAAAAAGCCCTCTCCATCAACAACGACAGCTCCCAGACCCACAACAACCTTGGCAGCGCCCTCGCCGAGTCCGGCCATCTCGACGAAGCGATGACCCACATCCAGAAAGCCATCGAACTCAACCCCGACAACGGCGCCGCCCGCATCAACCTCGGCCACCTTCTCGAAGTCAGGGGCCATCGTGACGAAGCCATCCAGCAGATCACCGCCGGAATCGAACTCGCCCCCAAAAACTCCGACGGCCACAACATCTACGGCGTCATCCTCGCCCGTCAGGGCAAACTCGACGAAGCCATCGCCGAACTTCAAAAAGCCGTCGCCATGGCCCCCAACTCCGCCGAGTGCCACTACAACCTCGGACGCGCCTTCGCCGCCAGCAATCGCTTCACCGACGCCCTGCCTCAACTAGAAACCGCCGCACGACTCACCGGAAGCCGCGAGCCAGAAATCCTGCAACTGCTCGCCGCCATGTACTCTGAAACCGGCAACTACCCCCAGGCCATCGCCATCGCGCAGCAAGCTCTCGACCTCGCCAATCAACAGCAGAACACCAGCCTCGCCACCGCCCTCCGCGCCAACCTGACCCGCTACCAACACCAGTCCGAGCAGCCTGCCTCGCCTTCTACTCCGAATCCATGAGGATGAGCCCAGCTAGAACTTCTCGTCCTTCATCGGGATGTCGGTGTTGAAGTAGAACGTCTCTTCGTTGCCGTCCTCATCCTTGGCCTTCATCACGTCGTACATGTGGCCGTTCTGTCCCACCAGGCTTTGCCCTGAAGGCCGCAGCCCCAGCGCGCGCAGCACCACGTATTCCTCATGAACGCTGATGACGACCCATGCCTTCTCGGGCGATTTGCCGTCCCCGGAGTTCCGGATCGAATCTATCAGGCCGCGGAACACAGTGCGGTGGAAGTCAGCCTTAGCTGCATCCCCGAGTTCGCGCTCCGCCACGAACGCAACGAAGTGGGCGTCCATGTTCACGTACTGCTGATCCAGTACCGACTCCGCGTCCTTCAGAGCTCCAGCGAAATCTTTGGACTGCAGAGCCTGCGACATCGCTTTCTCTTCAGCCGTGGTGTCTTTCGCCTTCTTCCGCTCGGGGGAGTCGACATAGCTCATACGCAAGCGGGCGTAATCGATGTTGGTGTTCCCCGCTTTCAGGTCCGCGAGCAGCTTCGCGTACTCTGAGGGGTTCTTCGCCCCTGAAACCAGCGGCAGCACAAGCAAGCACACTAACCCAATCAGCAAACGTACGTTCAAACCTGGCCGTGATATGTTCAGCAAATGCTAGCCACCAGAGACGGTTCTGTTACGGCGCTGCTTCTGGGTCAGAATCCGTCCAGCATCGACGCTTCAGCATTTATCCTTAGATCTGAACCACACCCTGTCACCACAAAAGGAACCCCATGGCTGAGATACCCGTTGAGGCCGCGCAAACCCCCGCGCAAATCCCCGATCTCCACGTCGCTGTCCTCGGCGCCGGAAAAATGGGCGGCATCCTGCTTCAAGCTTTCCTCAAGCAGAACCTCTTTGCCGCGGACCAGATCCACGCCACCGTTGCCCACGCGGAGAAAGCCATCTCCCGAGCCACCCAGTGGGGAGTCGATGTCGGCACAGACAACATCGCCGCAGCGCGCCAGGCTGACCTCATCCTCATCGGCGTCAAGCCCTTCCAGGTCCCCGACCTCATCGCCGAAATCAAGCCGGCCCTCACCCCCGCCAAGACCATCGTCTCCTTCGCCGCTTCGGTCAAAACCCGCGCCATTGAAGAAGCAGCCGGCATCGAAATCCCCGTCATCCGCGCCATGCCCAACACGCCCTCTGCCCTCGGTGCCGGAGTCGCCGGCCTCTGTCGCGGACGCTTCGTCAAACCCGAGCAGATGGATCTCGCCCAGCGCATCTTCGAAACCGTAGGCCGCTCTGTCATCGTTGACGAGAAGCACATGGACGCCGTCACCGGCCTCTCCGCCTCCGGGCCCGCCTACATCTACATCATCATCGAGGCTCTCGCCGAAGCCGGAGTCAAAGTCGGCCTCCCCCGCGACACCGCCACCCAGCTCGCCGCACAAACCGTCTTCGGCGCAGGCAAGATGGTCCTCGAAACCGGCTACCACCCCGCGCTCCTCAAAGACGAAGTCACCACCCCCGCCGGCTGCACCATCGACGGCATCCTCGAATTAGAAGAAGGCGGCCTCCGCGTTACCCTGATCAAAGCCGTAATGCGCGCAACGCAACGCGCCAAAGAACTAGCCGCCGGCTAGACGACTTCCATTCTGAGCAACAAAGAAGTCTGTCGTCC
>Ga0157372_10000660_pt1 | contig 37899 bp, 32 predicted proteins | sample C55metaG_FD_115307 | JGI IMG/M metagenome (GOLD analysis project Ga0157372, IMG submission 115307) | Corn rhizosphere microbial communities from Kellogg Biological Station, Michigan, USA - C5-5 metaG | ecosystem: Host-associated > Plants > Roots > Rhizosphere > Soil | place: USA: Michigan...
CAGATGCGGAGTGAGGAGGGTTTTACGGGTTTGCATTCAAATCCGGTAGAAAACGGCAGTGATAAAATCGGCGCCGGTTTATTCCGCAATGAGATGCCGGTCCATCCACTGACCAAAACAGGTGAGAATGGCGATATCAGAGCCGCAAATATCCGCAATCACCCACTGGGAACTAATGATTATTATGTACTGGCTATAAAAAAGAATCCTACAGTATTAAAATATCTGCTTACCTGGCTGCATTCACGCGGGGAACAGGAGGGCGATTACCGTATTATCCGCGACATTCCTCTGCTTATTATTGATGATGAGGCAGACTATGCATCGATCAACGTCGCCAGAAGCTACGTTTCCAAAATCAATGCTTCAATCAGAGCTATACTCGGGCTTTTTGAACAAAGTGCATTTATCGGATATACCGCCACCCCGTTTGCAAACGTATTTATATCAGATGCTAACAAGACGCAGGATCAGGACATTACTATTAACAGACGCAAATTCCGTCTCGGAAAAGACCTGTTCCCCGAAAGTTTCGTCATTCAGATACCGCCGCCCGCTAATTATCTGGGTTATAATAAAGTTTTTAACGTAAATCCCGCACTGCCCGATGATCAGGGACTGAATATGGTCAGTTATGTAAAAAAGGAAGATTATCAGCCATATATTCCCGACAAACACAAGCTGGGCGACAGCCTTCCCGCCGATATCCCCCCCAGCCTGAAACTGGCAATCGATTATTTCATTCTGGTATGCGCGACACGCCATGCAAGAAACCAGGTAAAAGAACATAGCTCAATGCTGGTCCATGTATCGTGGTATGTAAACTGGATAAATCATGTGGCGGGTATCGTCAGTGATTACCTTGAAATTGCAAAAAACGCACTTCGCTTCGACATTGACGGCAATTACACCATTCATCTTAAAAAAATGTGGGATGAAGAGCTGAAGGGAAGAGCGGATATCATGCAGTCTAAGCTTGGCTATGAAGATCCCGGACTGATAGCACACAGTTGGGAAGACATCCGTATAAATCTTGCTGATGCCTCCCGGAGAATTGAAGTCAGAGCCGTTCATGGAAAAAAGGATAGCGAGCATGAAGACAGAACCCGGCCTCTTGATTATGAAAAACGTGAAGACGGTCTGTACGTAATTGCTGTGGGTGGAAATAAACTCTCCCGCGGTCTGACGCTGGAAGGTTTATCGGTGAGTTACTTTCTGAGAGCGACAAAATTTTATGATACCCTGATGCAAATGGGCAGGTGGTTCGGCTACAGGCCCGGCTATGCGGATTTATGCAGAGTGTATACTACCGAGCAACTGGTAACCTGGTACCGGTACATTGGCAATGCCAGCGAAGAACTTAAGGAACAATTCGATATTATGGAATTGTCTGAACGTACTCCGGATAACTTCGGACTCAAAGTAAGGTCTGCACCGGGTATGCTCATGATCTCATCGGCAGCAAAAATTAAAGGCGCAACAGATCTCAACCTGAGCCTTTCCGGTCAGCTGCTGGAAACTTACAGGATCAGTAAAAACAAAACAGCGCTTGAATCCAATCTCAGGGCTTTAAACAGCCTTATACCGGGACTTGGCCAGGTGTCAGGCATCGTCAGGCAGGGTCAGAAATATATCTGGGAAAATGTCAGATATCAGCAGATTGATGATTTTTTACGGGATTATCACACACAACAGCTTAATATAGACCCCGTTGTTATCCGGACGTATATTAACAGACAGCAAAAAAACGGAGTGCTGACAAAATGGACCGTTGTTCTGATCAGTAACTCTGACGCGAAAGCGAATGACAGGAAGGATATTGGCGGCCTTACTGTCGGTTATACCAGTCGTCTCGAGTTTGAAGAGGAAGAGGCGGATGGCAGTAAAACAGTTAGTGAAGATGTATATGTTATCAGAAATTCTCATATCATCAGTCCGCCGCATGAATTTATCGACATGGACAGCACAGATCCCAGGTTTATAAATGCAAAAGATGAAACAATCCGGGAAAGTACAGCCAAAACACCGCCGAAATCCCCATCAGGAAAATTTATAAGAAAATACAGGGAACAGGAGAATGCGCTGCTACTGCTATATGTTCTTGACCCGAAAGGATTTAAACACGATTCAGCGCTGCCTGCAGTTGGTTATGCGATCAGTTTGCCGCTTCTGAAAAAAGACGCGGGCTATCCGTATAAAGTCAACAAGCGGTTCATGAAGGAAATGTTCGACTATCCGAAGGTAGCGGAAGAACATCCGCAATTAACTGCAGAAGAAGTTTGATTACGAAGATGGCACAAACAGATTTCGAACTCTCCAATTTTTTAAACCTGATCAACCAGGAAGTGGCGGATCGTCTGGAACAGAATGACAGCAGTGGTTTTCGGGAGGTAGCATTTACCGAACTGATAACAGATTATCTCACGGAAGCAGAAGAAACGGGTAATTTTCAGATTTGCACAAGTATCCATCATAACAAGGCCGGTAACAGACAACGGCAAATAAATGGCTATGCATTATGGGATGATATGGAGACTCTTGATCTGTTTATTTCCGATTACCGGGGGGACGGTAGCCATTATACAATGGATAAAACCAAATTGAATGTCAGCTTTAATCTGGTTAACAACTACCTGAAATACCTTCGCAAAGGCGATTTCAGCCTCCTTGAGGATTCCGCTGCGGGAACGGAGTTCGTCAGTAATCTGCATGAATATTATGATCAGTTGCAACGCATCAGACTGATACTGCTGACTGATGGAATTGTAAAAAGTACGCTCCCGGAGGTCAGGCAATATGAGAAAGAAGATATAACAGTTGTACATGAAATCTGGGATCTGCAGCGTATTTACCAGTTATGGGCCTCCCGTGGTAAGCGCGAGCCGATTGAGATAAATATGAAAGAACAGTTCGGTCAGAAAATAGAGTGTCTGACGGTAGAGCAGGAAGCTGATTTTTATACCGCATATCTTGCTATCGTACCCGCGGACCTTCTTGCCGGTCTCTATAATACCTATGGAACAAGGTTACTGGAACAAAATGTTCGTGTTTATCTTCAAAACCTCGGTAAAGTCAACCGGGAGATGCGAAAAACAATATTGGGAAGTCCGGGGATGTTTATGGCCTATAATAACGGTATTTCAGCAACCGCCTCAGAAATCAGATTTGAAACTGACAGCAACGGAAAAAAATTTATTAATTATTTAAAAGGCCTGCAAATCGTGAATGGAGGACAAACAACATCTTCCATTTATTATGCAAAAAAGAAAGACCGGGCAGATCTCAGTAAAATTCATGTGCAGATGAAAATCACCCTTGTGCATGATGAGTCAAAAACGGATAAACTCGTCTCCCTTATTTCCAAATATGCCAACAGCCAGAATAAGGTAAGCGAAATTGATCTGACATCCAATCAGCCTTTTCAGATTAAACTGGAAGAGCTCTCAAGGACAAGCTGGGCGGCTGCCATTAACGGCGGACACCTTCAGACCCGCTGGTTTTATGAAAGAGTAAAGGGACAGTATAAGGAAGAACTGAACAAAGAACATACCGTACTCCGGAAAGCCCAGTTTAAAGCTAAAAATCCACCAGGGCATGTCGTCAGGAAAGAAGAATTTGCCAAATACAGAAATTCCTGGAATCTGATGCCGTTCTGGGTAGCAAGGGGTAGTCAGAAAAATTACCTGCATTTTGTATCCCTGGAAAATAATTCCGACCCGGTCCGTCTGTATTACAAGGATACCATGGCGGTAGCAATCCTGTTTAAAGCAGCCGAAGATTTATATGGCAAAAAGCCGAATTCTATGGGTGACCTGAGATATCTGGTCGTGCCATATACCATCTCCTGGCTTAATTATTTTACAGCCGGCAGATTGAATCTGTCAGCAATCTGGGAAAAGCAGTCTGTTTCTGATAATCTTAAAACTTTGTTAAGATCTATTCTGCTAAAAATAAATGATTTTTTTCAGCAGAAACCCGAAGAGTTTACGCTGATCAGTGAATGGGGCAAAAGGGAAGAATGCTGGAAAACATTAACTGGTCTTAGTCCGGAAAAAATGGGCTTAAGTTTTGAAACCATTGACGCTGAACTTACCGATAGCGGCGTTCAGACAACCTTACGTGAGAACAACCAAATACTTGGCATTCCTCTTTCAGAATGGGAAATATTGGAAGCAAAAGGAAGAATTGACCTGGGGTTTGATCTTTTTCAGATCAATATCATCAGAAATGTTATCCGACGGCTGAAAATGAACCGAGCATTTTCGGATCAACTTACCGAACAAGCCATGAATCTGCTGGAGATCTACCGTCAGGCGGGCAACAGGACCTGATTTTTTTCCAGAAATGCCTGCCAGCGGATGTTCAAAGCATTTTGTGATGGTTTAATAACGGCCGCAAATTTTAATGATTTGCCCGCGTACTGCGCATAGCTGGTATTGTTCAGAGAGGGATCTAAAAATATTTCGAGGGTATCCGGATGAATGCCGATAAGATCCGCATCATAAAGTGAATGCAGATCGCGTCGTAAAAGTATTCCGTTCTCAATATGATTGTCTTTCTCACCCTTATAGGGACAAATATGACTCGCCTCAATAGCTGTTAAAACATCGCACCCGGTCAGCATACATTGTGCACCATAAAATTTTATCAGCTCGCTTCTGAACTTATCCTGTTTTGGTCTGACAGCTGATTTTAAGGTTCTGTATTCTCTGCTGTCTGTTACAGATGGTATGTAAGGTGATATATTAATTTTGACGGCAGACGTGGTTTTAGTCATATGAAGCCCGCCTGGCTTAAATGCATTGGGGTAAATATCCCGTATAATATCAGTTTTGGCCTGCTGAATGGAATAATAGATATTTCTGTTGATATAATAATTATCCAGCAATTTTACGGATGTTTTAGGTTCAGATTTTATGAATGTAGAAGAGTATATTGCTTTGAACTCATCCACCATAATATCCTCTTCATCGGGCACATTAAATTCGTGCTTTTTCCTGCATTTGTATTTAGGAGATACGGATTTCCGTGTATAATGTTCCTGTGTACCGCACTCGGGACATCTGTAACGCTTTTTCGGTATATCGCTCGTAACATTAATTTCTTCAATAGTCGCTATACCCTTTATGTATTTCTTATCCACAATAACAATAAAGTCGCCTGGCTTTATTTTATCGTGATTCTTTACAGTTGTATTGTAAACATAGTGAGACTCCAGTTCATCAGCGTAGCCTGCATTTCCTCCGAAGGCACTCTTGTTTCCTTTTGATTTAAGAATCCATAATCTTTGTTCCATGATTAACTGTAAATAATATATGAGGACGGTCTATTTTTCCTGTCTGTCTTCGTTTAGTTTTTTTTCGACATCGGCGATTATTTCGGACGGAGTCTTATGTAAATAAGGCGCCATTTTAAAAAGAGTGGCTATTGTTGGTGTTCTCAGGCCCCTTTCAAGTAAGGAGATATATGTGCGGTCAAGTTCACTGCTTAAGGCAAGTGTTTCCTGTGTAATACCTGCTTTTTCACGAACATTTTTTAAAACCTGACCGAATATTTTTTCCAGCATAATCTGTACAAGTTGAAGTTTTTAATCAAACTCTTCAACGGACTATAGTCTGCAAGATTCCTCGGGCCGGCGGCTTTTGTATTTCATTGATCAGGCAATATTCAGCGGGTACTAAACTTCCTGAAGCGGTGATTTTGGTTATATCGAATAAGGAGTTGTGATATATAATGATGGTAAGAATGGTGATATCAGTTAGCCATTCTGATCTGCTGAGCTAAAAAAGCCGGCATTATTGTAAAGAGGGCGGGTTGGTTTTCTTCGGGAACGTATATTTTCCTATTCTCAGAATTATTGCAATTATCAGTATGATCTGATCTGCATAATACTCGTTTTCATCGTAAAAAGCATGAGCAATATTATTTCTGAGATTCACAGCACCGGGTTTGCTGGACAGAACGTATTCAAACAATAACTGGTCATCCACATTAAAATATTTTTTCAAGGTTGCATTTTCCAGTATATCACCCAAAAGAACTTCCTGCATACCTTTGGATTTATAAGTGCTGGTATTGATATTGACTCTGTCACAAAATCCACGCAACAAGCCCTCCAGTTTAACTGTCAGGCTATCGGTACATAAAATAAAACTGGGGGTATAATATTTGCTTTCGCCCCATGCAAGAAACTGGTTATAAAAATCTGCGATTCCAGGTAATAGTAATCTGGGCCAATGGCTGATCCTGATCTCTCCGCCCAGATCCGTTTTGCTCCGGGGAATGCCGATCCACGTTTCTGTGGTTAAAAACCCGATAAAATTGGCTGCAGTCAGGTGTCCGGATTTAATGCCGTATACAAATATGTAACGCAAAAACGGCAATACGTCCTGATGAAGCATCATCATATATGTCTCAAAGAGATCTGCCTTATTATCACCCGCGCTTGTTGATCCTGAGATGTTTTTATTCCGGTCAAATCTGTAGCTGGTCGCAAAATTTAAAAAAGCGTTCTCTTTTAATGGTTCAGCCGCTTTCTTTGTCTTCTCAAGGCCCGGAAAAAAGCTGCCTGTTGCGATTGCTGCATATACAATATTCGGTTCAGACTTTAATAGTAGCTTTGCTTTGCTGCGGAGATTTTCGTGATGCTCGTCCAATATCTTCTGCGTTTCGCTGTCTGCTTCAATAAGGAACGAATCCAGCTTTATGTAGGGCTTTAAATCGTTATATAATCGTTCTGTGTTCCTGCGGCTTTCGTCGTTGCCGGCCATTCCAAAAGCTTTGATAGCAGCTTCATAAAAACTCAGTTTTATGACATTCCGGTCTTCCGACGTTTCTTCGGCCGCAAGACGTAAATTGCCATTTCCGATTTCATTATACCATCTCCGCACGTCTTTGTTTGATTTCTGCGCTACTGCTACGGCTGTGGGCAAGTAATGAGTAACCCACATAAAATCATCGATCTCCTGATTTCCAGGCTTCAATTGGTCTTCATAAAGGTGGAGCACAGATTCAAAATCTGCCGGTTTAAATATTTTAGGATGTTTCAGCATATCCTCCAGAATACCATGCCTCGCATAAAAAGATAATTGTGAAGTAGAATATAAGAGTTCGTTGGTAAGCGCTTTTAACTCATCAAGTGAGCTTTTGGTTTCATCGCACAGGCTTACCAGACTTTCATAAAATGTACCTATCTGATATTCTGCTCTTCTATTACCGGTGCCATTGAGCAACCGGCCGCTTTCCCGGATAGAATGTGTATAATTATTAATGGCGTTTACCGCATATCTCCGGTCCTTTCTGGGAAGTCCTTTCCATAAAAGATGATTGTACCGGGCCAGGAGAATAGCTGAACTGGCAGACACTGCCCGGCGTTTCAGATATTCCCATGCGGCATTTTCATACTCTTGAAGATCCGGATATCTGGTAATTGTATTTTCATTGCTGGAAAAGGAGATAGAAAACAGCCGGTTGCTGCTGAATGAGAAGAGAAAACTTTGTGCTTCCCATTGAGAGTGATCCTTTTCAAGCGCGGAGATACCTTCCCTGCTGGTAAATCTCAGCCACAATTCAGGGATATCACCATCACAGTTCAGATCCAGGGCCCGCTCATCAAGTAATTGATAGACGTCGCTGATCGTTGCGATAGTACTGAGATCTGTTATATTTTTCATGATAGGGCAGGACCAGGGAACACTATATATGGTATTTTAAATAATCAAAGATAGCAGGAAGTTTAACTTTGCTAAGAGCTGGTTAAAGAAGTGCCAGGTTCATCATCACAATCGCCTCAGCCTGCTTATTGCCTAAGCTTTTTGCAAGTTTCAGACAATCTTCTGCTACTTTAGAGGCTTGTTGCGGCTCTTCCAAAAGCCGGTATATTCCTGTAAGATTGGCCTGCAGCAGACACTCTCCGTGCCTGTCGCCTATCGTTTTTTTTATTTCAATTCCGGTAATGCAATATTTCAGGGCCTGCGCAAAGTTTCCCATGTACATATAACTGCCAGCAATTATACCAAGCTGACTGCTTTCGGCTTGTTTGTTTCCAATTTTTCTGGACAACGACAGAGCCTGCTCCAGCGAATTTATAGCATTTTCATACTGGCCCAAACGATTATAAGAATTTGACATATTACCAAGGATGTTACTTATAGCAAAGTCGTCCTTGTCAAGTTCAGCATATTTTAAAGCCTGGCGATGCTTGTCTAAAGCGCTGATGTCATCACCGGTATGATGCAGGACATTGCCATAAGCTTGTAGCTGCGCCGCCAAAGCTTCTGTATTTCCAATACGTTTGCATAATGGGATGGATTCAACAAAACAAAGTTTTGCCTGATCATAATCTCCCATGGCATTAAGCGCCATTCCCATGTTTGCTACTTCGCTGGAATATGCCAGCATATTATTATCCGTCCGTGCAATGGCAATACCCTTTTTATTATGTTTAACTGCTTCCTCAAATTCACCTATCGCGTATAACAGCCTGGAAGCAATATGATGTTTAACACCATGCCCGCTTTCTTCAACAGATTTGATATACCATTGGTTAATATTTTCTTTCCAATTGATAGCCGGCCCCGGATCATTAAGATATTCATCGTCGATTAAAACCTCCCATACATTTTTAACAAGCTGATTGGTGTCGGCAAATATTCTTAGTCCGGCATAATTCCGAAACGGATTCTTACCGTTTTTTACTGAAACCGGCTCGGAGACTGCAGTAGCAACTGAAGTCTGATGTTCTACAAAAAGTATATTTGACTTTCTGCCGTCAATTGATTCTATAAGGGGAGTCAGATCCAAATCAGAGCAGCTGTAACCCAATACGATAATGTTGCTGCACTGTACTCCGCCAAAGATTTCATGCAGCAGGTGTTTTCTCATAGCGGAATATCTATCACTTGCGATGAGTGACATGGTAATAACCATATCGTCCTTTTTGGTCGCACACCCATGTATTTTAATGACTTTAATCATGTCATCATCCCATTGGATCGATCTGAAATCCGATTCTGAAGAATAAACATTGAAGCCGTTTCCGGAAGTCAGTCCTTCGTCCTCAAGAGCTTTTTCTATTAAGACATCAAAGTTTGTGGTGTATATTATTTTCAGTAGTCCCCGCCTGGCGAGTTTGGCTAAAAGTTTATGATTGGCGTTTGGCTCGCCTGCTGTATAAATATCCTGAATTTCTGCAAGCCCCGATTCCCTCAGCACCATTTCCATAATACTTTCAAATGGAAGATCACTGTTGTAAATCGCTTCTGTCTGTTTGGATGTGAGTTCCAGCTTTGAAAATAAATAACCAAGCAACGCTGAAACGATAGGTAAACCCGAAATGTATGAAATACCTGCACCACAAAACACTGCGGAATTTTTTGCCTTCAGGGATTCGATTATTTCCTGTCCAATACTCTCAAAAGTCATGTTTGTTGTGTGTAATAAGCTTTGCTGTTTTGGCTAACCTATATTTTTACCAATGCCTTCTATTGCTTTGCTGATGACAGCTTCCAAAGTCTTTTCACCAGCCACTTTACTGATTTTTTTAATCATCATCCACGCTCGGTTTCCTTTAGGCTCACTGACCTGCGTCACTTTTAGTTTTTTTACGTAGTTCTCTACAATTTGGAATAGTTCCTCAAAAGCAAAGGCGAGATTGTCCTGTCGCAAAGGGTACACCTCAACGTTTTCGACTTCCCCGTCCCGCAGATTAAAAAACAGGACCAATGGAAGCTGATTGGTTTGACTGAGATCAAAAGCGCCCATAAAAATTTCATTGAAAGCGCGGAATATGCCGCGTTCAGCTCCATGGAGGTAAAATATGCTGAGGTCGTGCCCTGAAAGACGATCCAGACGGGCGAAGCCGCCCTGTAGCTTTAATACTTTTCTGATAGCTGCGTTCTCAAAATCATAGAGAATAAAGGCGAATGCGCGGGCGCGCTGGTCGCGCTTGTGCTCTTCGCATATGTCTACGAAGCGCCTTAGAAAGTCATCGAAACCGTAGCCGATGCCTTCACCTTTACCCTGTTCGTAAATTGGAATCATATTGATATGGTTTAAGTATTGGTGTTTAAAGATAAAAAATTATCAGTCAATAACCTTACTGGCCGGCACCAGATGCAGTTATTTTCGGACTCTTATAGCTGATTTAAACCAATGAAAACTGGTTTTGGAGGTACTGAAAAACCTCTGGTTTGCGTATATTGCCTGCTGGTGTCTCGGCCTGAATTTTATCAATCCGTACAACCGGGTAGCGAAAAGTCTATGGAATCAAGTGAATTTATCTGCGGAGAGCTGACCCGGATGGCTGAACACATCATTTCCGATCTTGAAGCTATCATTCCAAAAGATCCTTTAACCTGTTTTGTGTTTTTTGCCGATGCAACCCGTGTCTATGATTCGTGGACAATCAGTCAGAGTTTCCTTACTTATGAAGGTAACTGCTCCGCTCAGCACTATGACCTGATAGGAATGGGTTACAATCAGGTCATTAATTATTTTTTTAAAAAGGTCGAAGTGCAAGGATTTCCACTCCAGGAAAGCACCGCCGATTCCAGAGAGTTTGCGACGACAATACTTCACCGGTTCGGTTGTGCCAGTATGATCCGACGGGCAGTAGACATGGTGAGAGCCGGACTTCTCAAAGTAGAAAAGAAGGATAAAGATTTTATTTTTAAAAAAGCGGCGGCTGTGGACCTGCAGTTTCTCGATACCATTGAAAGGGACTACTACTCGAAGATCCGGGATAAGATTACAGCCGGCATCCATCATAATCTCAGTGGATGGGATATTCTGGGACATAAAATATTAAACGAAGATCTTTTCAGGCCGGGGAGTTTTTTTACGCAGGAAGAAAGCCCTTTCAGGGATTTGCTTATCGAAGGAATTGACGAACTCCTTAAGCCACTAGTCCGAACGTGGAAATATGGGACCAGTGTTTTGATGGCATACGATACTACGCCTGAAATTGACAATCATTTTCTGGCAATTGCACACGAATTGACCAAGGACTGGAGAGAAGAAGCAGGGTTGCACCCGTCGACAAGTATTGGCGGGGTTAGTGCCGGTGAGCTTACGGCTATCATTCAGCTGATCATCAGTTTCTATCTGAAACATGCTGCGTTTATCAGCGTGGCAACAAAAAAATATCCGGAGATAAATTTACCGATGAGTCTGACGATATGGACACCTGCAGATGAACTGATCCGGGACATCGCGGAATTTACGCGTATGGAAGAAACAGCGGTCAGAAGAATTTTTGATGTGATCTTGTTTAAACCGGAAGAGGCTGCCATGCTCCGGAACGATACCAGTAAATTTATACCGCTCCTGGTCGATATGGGCAATGGTTTCGTTCTTCGCCCTTTCTCTTCAATTCAGGTCAATCCCTTTTTTTCCCTCATCAGGCTGCTGGAATACCGTGATCCCAATATCCGGCACCATATTTCTGAGCCCCGTGAAAACTGGTTGAGGGAGAATTTGTACGCTATGTTCAGCGGGATGAGATATCAGGTGATTGAAGGTAACATCAAATTGAAAGAGGATGGAAAAACCATTACAGATCTTGACGCCGTAATTTTCGACAATCTCACCGGTGAGCTGGCTATTTTCCAGATCAAGTGGCAGGATTATTTTTTCAATGATGTAAAAAAACTACGGAGCAAGGCTCGTAATTTAACCCATGAACTAAATGAATGGGCGTCAAAAACTGACAAATGGATAGCGGATCACGGCAGGGATGAACTGATTAAGAACCTGAGACTGACGCTTCAGCACAGTCAGGTATTATCCGGGATTTACCTGTTTGGGATTTCAAGATCGAAGGTAAGGATGCAGGGTTACGGCTATAGCATCGACTCGGAAAACCTGGCCATCGCAAACTGGCATCAGTTTTCAAGGAATCGTTTTGAGGTCGGTCCGGCACCGCGCGTTTTTCAGGCGCTGCACCAGGCGCTTAAAGAACAGGAAAAAATAAAAGTCAAAACCAGACCCTTGCCGGTTAGGTGGAATACCGGAGATTACAACTTATGTTTTGAAGATCTTTACAGTGCGCTTGACGAAACACCCGAATGATCAAATAGGAGACCGAACCTTCCAATATAATTTTAACTAAATGGCGTCCATTTAAATATTTCTTAAAACCGTCTTTTACCGTTTTAAGCGGCTTTTGGAGGTTACTGAGAGGTTCCTGAAAATAAATCGCACAAAAAAGGCACTTACTTTGTAAGTAAGTGCCTGATAATCAGTGGAGAATATCGGAGTCGAACCGATGACCTCTTGCATGCCATGCAAGCGCTCTAGCCAGCTGAGCTAATCCCCCAAGCGGGCTGCAAATATAGTTGTTAAGCTAAGTTTCGCAAAATAAATTTAATTTTAAATCGCAATCTGTATACGCCTTTTAATTTGTGAGGTGTTTACTGCTATATTATTATATTAAAAAAAGTTAGATCAATATTATATAGGTCATACACATCTTGTCGCAAAAACTGTGGCTTAGTTCATAAATCTTAGCTCTTGTATATCAGATCGGGTGACTAATGTCATTTTTTATATTGTCGCCCATCATGGTCTTAGCAATTGGCAATTGCTTCTTTTGAAAAAAACAACCATGAAAACGTTAAAATCTCTGCTCACCCTGGCGGCAATCATAGTGTTTGCTACCACTACTTTTGCTCAAAAGGCAAAGGATTCAACCCAATATACCTTTATCACTATTGACGGCAAGGGAGGTATTCACAACCACGCCGGTACAAAGCTTGGATACATTACCAAGGACAACATTGTCAAAAACAACCAGGGGCATACTTTATATTTCATCGACCGGGATGGAAATGTAGTGGATGCCAAAGGTAACAAACTTGGAAAAGCAGCAAAAAACGGCAACTATTACAACAACAACGGTGAAATAATGTTGCAGATAAAAAATGCTGATGAAGCAAAATGTGCGATTCTTGACCCGGAAGGCCATAGCTGGGGATACGCCCATAAAAATTATAAACTGCATGCATGCGCGGCACATTGCTTTTTTCTTGAACAACAACGAGCAGCAAAAGCCAAAAAAGATTTACTAAACAAAGCCGGTAAAAACTAATCGCATTGAATTTGTTATTTTATTAAATAACAGCAGAAATTCTTACCTATAAATGGAGCACCATCAGCATACACATCCGGATGCGCAGGCGCATAACCCGGCGGGGCATGCCGGTCATGATCATAGCAAGATGATCGCCGATTTTCGTAACCGCTTTTTTCGTTGTATTGGTGCTTACTATACCCATTCTGTTGCTGTCTGAAATGATACAGCACTGGATGGGTATCCATATTGTTTTTACCGGTTCGCAATATGTTTTGTTCATACTGTCAATCGTTGTATTCATCTACGGCGGCTACCCGTTTCTGTCGGGCTTGTTTGATGAACTCAGCAGGCGCAAGCCCGGTATGATGATCCTGATCGGCTTTGCCATAACCGTTGCGTTCGCATACAGTGTCGCTACCGTATTTGGATTAAAGGGCATGGATTTCTTTTGGGAACTGGCAACCCTTATTCTCATTATGCTGCTGGGCCACTGGATAGAGATGCGATCGGTAGCCGGTGCTTCCCGCGAGCTTGAACTACTGGTGCAATTGATGCCTGCTAACGCTCATCTCGTTCACGGCGACCACGTGATGGATGTTAAGACGGAAACGCTTAAGGAGGGAGACATTATTTTGGTAAAACCCGGCGAAAAGATTGCAGCAGACGGTAATATTACAGAATGGGAAAGCCACCTTAATGAATCGATGCTGACGGGCGAGTCAAAACCTGTCCACCGGACTAAAGGAGATAAGGTAATCGCCGGATCATTGAACGGTAACGGCGCATGCGGATCTTGGTAACCCATAGCGCAAAGGATTCTTATCTGTCACGTGTTGTTCAATTGGTCTGTTCAATTGGTCAATGATGCGCAGCAGGCTAAATCTAAAACGCAATTACTGGCAGACAGGGCTGCTCAATGGTTAACAATTATTGCTATTGCGTGCGGCCTTATCACTTTCACCGCGTGGTTTAGCTCCGGTCGCGACCTGGCATTTTGTATTGAGCGGATGGTAACTGTTATCGTTATCTGTTGCCCGCACGCGTTGGGCTTGGCTGTTCCTCTTGTTGTGGCCCGGTCAACTGCCCTATCCGCTAAAAACGGACTGCTGATCAAAAACCGGACTACATTTGAAAATGCACGAAAAATAACCATATTGGTATTTGATAAAACCGGAACCTTGACCATTGGTAAATTCGGGGTATCAAAAACGATATCATTCAACGGTTATACCGAAAATGACTTAATAAAGCTTGCAGCCGCCTTGGAACAAAATTCGGAACATCCTATTGCAACGGGTATAACCGAAAAGGCTAAGGAGTTGTCGATCACAATTAGTAAAGCCGAAAACTTTAAAGCATTGACGGGCCAGGGTGTTGAAGCAACTGTTGATGGCCGGAATGTAAAAGTGGTGAGCCCCGGCTATCTGGAAGCCAACGGATTATCCATCCCTGTTATTGCTAATGAAGACAAAGCAGCAACGACAGTCTATGTCGTTGTTGACAGCGAGTTAGCCGGATATATCGTTTTGTCCGATATGATCAGGCCCGAATCAGCGGATGCCATCAGCACCTTACATCAAAACAACATCAGGTCAGTGTTGTTGACGGGCGACAATGCCAGCGTTGCCAAAAATGTGAGCGACAGGTTAGGCATGGATAGCTTTTATGCCGAAGTTATGCCCCATGAGAAACTGAACAAGATCAAAGAACTACAGGCTTCGGGTGAATACGTCGCAATGACGCGCGGAGAAATATACTGTCTTGTCTCTTGCTTCTTGTGTTTAATTTACCACCACCTCATACGGCATCCTTGCCAGTATACCGCTCATTTGGGTGGCTGCTTTAACCTGTTCGTAGTATTTGTAATTATCGCCCAGTTCGGCTTTGGCGAAATGGGTGCGCATTTGTACGCTGATGTTACGGCTGATATTTTTGAACGAGCTTTCTTGCTCAGGATAAGGAATAACGCTATAACTCTTAATCTTCGCCTTATTAGCTGCCGAACGGATAGCATCGTTAATGTTGCCTAACTTATCCACCAGACCAATTTTAAGGGCCTGTGCACCTGTCCACACCCGGCCCTGGCCAATAGTATTGATATAAGCCTGGCTTTTGCCGCGACCTGCCGCTACGGCTTTGGTAAAATCATCATAACCGCGATTGATCATGCTTTGCAGGATATCTCTTTCTTCTGTGTTTAATGGCCTTGAAGCATTCCCCAGGTCGGCATATTTACCTGTTTTTACCCCATCAAAGGTAAGGCCCAGCTTATCGTTAAAAAACTTCTGCATATTAGGAATGATGGCGAAAATACCTATCGAACCGGTAACGGTATTGGGTTCGGCGTAGATCGAATCGGCAGCGCAACTGATATAATAACCACCCGATGCCGCCACATCACCCATCGAAACGATAATAGGTTTTACCTTTTTGGTCAGCATCACCTCGCGCCATATTACATCCGAAGCCAGTGAACTACCGCCCGGCGAGTTAACGCGCAGCACCACGGCTTTTACCTTATCATCCTGCCGTATCTGGCGCAGGGTTTTGGATAGTTTTTCTGACCCGATGCTGTTATCATCGCCATCGCCGCCCGAAATCTCTCCCGAGGCATATACAATGGCTATACGGTTGTTTGATGTGGTTGTATCTTTCCCATCTACAGCAGCCTTGGTATAGTCGGTAATATCAATTGATTTAACATTTTGTTTTTTGGCGATACCAGTGCGGGCTTTTAATTCGTCCAGTAATTCATCTTTATAACGCAAACCATCAATCAGGCGATATTTTATCGCGTCTTCCGGGTTGCGTACCAGCATGTTATCGGCAATATTGAACAACGAGTCTTTATTAATTTTGCGGCTGGCGCTGATGCCGGTGAGGAAGTGATCGTACATTGAACCCAGGTAAGCCGTTACCTGCATACGGTTGGCATCGCTCATTTTGTTTAAAACAAAGGGCTCGGTAGCGCTTTTGTAAGTTCCTACCTTGATCACCTGTGCCTCTATGCCCAACTTATCCATCGCGCCTTTGTAAAACATAATTTGTGAACTGAACCCGTGAAACTCAAATATACCTTTCGGGTTCATGTAAACCTTATCGGCTACCGACGACAGGTAGTAGAACGATTGTGTGTAGATTTCGCCATAAGCAACAATAAACTTGCCCGACTTTTTAAAGTCGATTAACGCGTTGCGAATCTCTTCGATAGTGGCCTGTCCTGCAAGCATATAGCTTTCATCTAAAAAAATGCCTTTGATATGATCGTCGTTTTTAGCTTTTTTAATATTCGCCAAAATGTCATTCAGGCCTATTGCTTTGTGATCATCAAATCCTAAAAATCCAAATGCCGCCAGCGGATTGTTTGGCGTACGCTCCTTGATATCGCTGGTTAACGCTATACGCATTACCGAGTTGGATGGTACGTCGACAGTTTTGTCGCCGCCAATGCTAATGGCGATGCCGATAACGATAACAAAAAACAGGAAGGTGATGATGACGATGCCGACGATAGTGGCGAAAACAAATTTAAAGAATTGTTTCATTTAATATTTAAAAGCTTTAACTATGCAAAACTACTAAAACAGTAGTATATGCTTAAGAGCTTGGTATATAATATTTGTTACAACAATGAATGATGTTTTTTTGCTTTTAGGCAGTAACCTCGGCAATCGTCAATTGTTTTTAAATAATGCAGGCGAAGCTATTGACCGTGAGGTTGGAAGCGTCGTCAACCACTCATCAATTTACGAAACACAATCGTGGGGAAAAACCGATCAGCCCGACTATCTCAACCAGGTTTTGCTGGTGCGTACAGATCTCTCAGCCCGTGAGGTTTTAGAACGAATATTGGCCATCGAAAAAAGTATGGGCCGGGAGCGGATAGAGAAATGGGGATCGCGCACTATCGATATCGATATATTATTTTATGGCGATGCGGTGATCAGCGAGCCAGATCTTATTGTGCCCCATCCGCATTTGCACCAGCGCAAGTTTGTTTTAGAGCCGCTGGCTGAAATAGCACCGCAACATATTCACCCGGTATTAAATAAAAGTATTTCACAATTAAATATTTTTGATGATACTTTGATTGTGAAAAAGTTGTAGTTTTACGTGTTTAACGAATAATTATGGGCGAATTGGAACTCTCTGACCAGAACTTTGACCTTGCTTTTTTACTCGAGATAGCCGATGGCAGTACCGAGTTCATTGTCGAATCGATCGATATGTTTTTGGTGCAAACGCCCGACCTGATGTGGGCAATCTACAATGCTATTAAGGCTGAAGATCGTACTTTGATCGCGCAATCGGCTCATAAACTGAAACCTAACCTGGGCTTTTTTGGAATGCTAACCGGCCAGGCTATGATGCAGGAGATTGAGGCCCTGGCCAAAAGCGATGCCGATTTTGCCGCTATTGAAGAAAAATTTGTTACGGTAAGAGGCATCATAGCTCCAACCATCGATAAATTAAAGTTGATTCGCGACCAGAAAGCAGCCGAACTTTAAGCCTGTTTCAGCTCAAAGCTGTAGCTTTCCATAATCAGATTCGCCAGCAGGCTTTTGCAGGCCTGATCAACCTGGGCATGTGCTGTTTCTTCATTTGCAGCTTCTATTTCAAGCGAAATATGCTTACCGATACGTACGTTTTGGATTTCGGAAAGGCCTAAATTTTTCATACTACCTGTTACGGCTTTACCTTGAGGGTCGAGTATTTCTTTTTTTGGCATTACATCAATTTCTGCTTGGAATTTCATTGTTATTTAGCGATTCTGAATTGGATTACGGATAAGGTGATATACATGAATAAGATCACCGGTACGGCCACAAATTTAAAAATTACTATGGATATTGCCGATATAGATAGCAATAAGTACCGGTAAATATTGTTGTGTACATCGGTGTTTTTAAACTTGAGCGACATTAGCGGGATCTCTGCCACCAGTAGTGAGCACATGATCAACACAAAGCAGGCCAGGCCGTAAGGATTTAAAATAAATGTCGAAAAAGCGGTGTGCTGCTGCAGTATAAGCGGTAAGGACGCGATCAAGATAGCATTGGCCGGTGTAGGCAAGCCGATAAATATCTCAGCCTGGCGTTCGTCGATATTGAATTTGGCTAACCTTAACGCCGAAAATACCGGTATTAAGAACGCGATGTAATTGAGATACGGGCTTACATGCTCAATTTGCGGCGCTTGCAAAAACAGCTCGTAAATAATTACCGAAGGCAAAACGCCGAAGCTTACCATGTCGGCCAGCGAGTCGAGATCCTTACCGATGCCCGAGAACGACTGTAACAGGCGGGACGCAAATCCATCAAAAAAATCGAAAACCGCGGCCAGGAAAAGGGCATAAGCAGCATACAGCAGATCGCCCTGAAAAGCAAAAACTATGCCCACGCACCCACTGAACAGATTTGAGCAGGTAATAGCATTGGGTACATGTTTTTTTAGTCGCTGCTTCATTTCACTGCAAATATACGGAAGCCTTGTTTACTATGAAACGAAAATATTACAGAAACAAGTACTTTGTGTTTCCGCAATATTTTCATTCCGTTAAAACGGTTTAGGAATTCATCGATATCAGGAATTCTTCGTTGGTTTTTGTACCACGCATCTGCGCTTGTAAAAACTCCATCGATTCCTGCGAATTCATATCGGCAAGGTGGTTGCGTAAAATCCAGATGCGTTGCAGCACATCGCGATCCAGCAACAGGTCGTCGCGGCGGGTGCTCGAAGCGGTAAGGTCGATAGCCGGGAAGATGCGTTTGTTAGATAGTTTTCTATCCAGTTGCAGCTCCATGTTACCGGTACCTTTAAATTCTTCAAAGATAACCTCATCCATTTTCGAGCCGGTTTCAGTAAGCGCTGTAGCGATGATGGTGAGCGAGCCGCCATCCTCAATTTTACGGGCCGCGCCGAAGAAGCGTTTAGGTTTGTGTAAGGCATTGGCATCAACACCACCCGATAATATTTTACCCGATGCGGGGGCTACGGTGTTGTAAGCACGTGCCAAACGGGTTATCGAGTCGAGCAGGATCACTACATCGTGGCCGCACTCAACCATACGTTTAGCTTTCTCTAAAACGATATTGGCAATTTTTACGTGACGCTCGGCCGGTTCGTCAAATGTTGATGATACCACCTCTGCACGTACGCTGCGGGCCATATCGGTTACCTCCTCAGGGCGTTCATCTATCAGCAGGATGATCAGGTAAACCTCAGGGTGGTTTTTAGCGATGGCATTGGCCACATCCTTCAGCAACATGGTTTTACCGGTCTTTGGCTGCGCTACGATCAAACCACGCTGGCCCTTGCCGATAGGCGAGAACAGGTCCATAATACGGGTTGAGTAGTTGCCCGAATCGGTGAACAGGTTTAACCTTTCCGACGGGAAAAGCGGCGTTAGGTGATCAAACGGAACGCGGTCGCGCACTTCGGCAGGTATACGGCCGTTAATGGCTTCAACACGCACCAGTGGGAAGTATTTTTCGCCTTCTTTTGGCGGGCGGATGCTGCCGCGCACGGTGTCGCCGGTTTTTAAACCAAACAGCTTGATCTGCGATTGTGATACATAAATATCATCAGGCGAGGTGAGGTAGTTATAGTCTGACGAGCGCAGGAAACCATAACCATCAGGCATAATCTCCAATACACCTTCGTTTACGATTACGTTATCGAAATCGAGGTTAATGGCAGGCTCCTGGTTTTTTTGCTGGTTGTTATTTTGCTGGTTGGTGTTGCGGCGCTCAAATTTTTGCGGGCGGGCAATAGCTTCTGGCGCCTGCAATGGGGCTTCACCTGGTTGTACGGATTCTTCTTCTGCAATAATGCCAGCCTCAACGGCTGCCGGTATGCTGCTTTCAATATCCTGTGGGCGGATATCTTCATCGTCGAAGCCGTTAAACAGATTGGTGTCATCCAAACGTACAGTTTCACGAGGCTCGGTTTTACCTTTAACAACGCGTGTTCGCTTGCGTGGTTTATCACCGGCGGGTTCGGCCTCGGCAACAGGTTCATTGTGCTCGGCGTAATCGCGTGTTACGGTTTGTTGTTGTAAGCGCGCGGCCTCAATCAGGCCTTGCTGCTCGGTTATTTTAGCAATAAGCTCAGGCTTTCTTAAACTGTCGGCATCATCTATGCCGAAACTTTTAGCCAGGGTACGCAGTTCAGAAACGAGTTTATCGTTTAATTCTGTTGTATTAGACATGTGGTTGAATAGTATTTCAAAAGGGTATTTTGAGTGGAAAAAGTTTGCAAACCTGTACCTTATTAAAAAAAGTCTGCAATTGTTAGTAAACGTCGGAAATTTAAACTGATTGTTTCTTTAGTGCAAGAAATTCAGGAAAACAGCACAATTTTAATTAATAAAATCAATACTTCAAATTTTTTTGAAAATATATTATCAAAACGTGGCGGTTAACCTTAAAATTATTCCTTCTTTTGTTGCACAAACAACACAACGCGTAACACAAACTTCATGCCGAATCGCCAAGAACTTATCAGTCAAATTAAGCAAAAAAAAACGTTTCTATGTGTAGGCTTGGATACTGATATCCAAAAGATACCCGAATTTTTGTTAGATACCGAAGACCCTGTTTTTGAGTTCAATCGCCGTATTATCGATGCTACCCGTGATCTGTGCGTAAGTTATAAACCCAACTCGGCTTTTTACGAAAGTATGGGTGTAAAGGGCATGCAAAGCCTGATCAGAACCTGGGAGTATTTACCCAAACAGTGTTTGAATATCATTGATGCTAAGCGCGGCGATCTTGGCAATACTACCGAGATGTACGCCAAAGCCTTCTTCGATGCCCGGGCAACCGGGATGGGTTTCGATGCTATAACCATTGCGCCTTACATGGGGCATGATAGTGTTACACCATATTTAAAGTATGATAATAAGTGGATCATACTGCTGGCTTTAACGTCAAACTCAGGAGCTTACGATTTTCAGTTTCTGAAAGCCGGTGAGAACTACGTATACGAAGAAGTGGTGAAAAAGGCGGTTACCTGGGCCGGCGATGACCGGTTGATGTTTGTGGTGGGCGCTACCAAAGGCATCGGTTTTTTGGATATCCGCAAACACGCACCCGACCACTTTTTGCTGGTTCCGGGCGTTGGCGCGCAAGGGGGCAGCCTGGCCGAGGTTTGTAAATATGGCATGAATAAAGATTGCGGCCTGATCGTAAATGCGTCACGCTCCATCATCTACGCATCCAACGGCCACGATTTTGCAGATGCTGCGCGCGCCGAAGCGATGAAAATTCAACAGGAGATGGAGGAGGAGTTGGAGAAAGCGGGGATTATTTAGTCTTGAGCCCGGAGTCGTTAGTCTTGAGTCAAACATAATTCCCATAAATTTATTAACTTACCGACTCAAGACTCAGAACTCAAGACTTCAGACTAAAATGACGTTCAACGAAGACTTCCTGCAATATGTGTGGAAATTCAGGCTGTTTAATAAAACAGGCTTGCGAACCACAACAGGAGAAAGCGTTGAGATCGTTTCCCCGGGTTTACAGAATAGCGATTCTGGTCCGGATTTTCAGCATGCCAGGATCAGGATAGGCAATACCCTTTGGGCGGGCAACGTCGAGGTACACTTATCCTCATCCGGCTGGAAGCAGCATGGCCATACCACCAACGATGCTTATGATAATGTGATCCTTCATGTAGTTTATCATGATGACATGCCGGTTTATCGCAAAGATAGCACACGCATTCCTACTATCATTTTAAATGAGCGCATACCCGACGAGTTGTTTGGTAAATATAACTGGCTAATTAATGAGCCTAAACAGATCATCCCTTGCGAGGCAAGCATCGGCGGTATAGATGGCTTATTGATCCGCAACTGGTTAACGCGGGTATTGATCGAGCGCTTGCAAAACCGCTCAAACCAACTAGCCCAAGCCATAAAGGCTAATAAAGGCGATTGGGAAGAAACCTTTTACCAATACCTCGCAGCCAATTTTGGCTTTAAGACCAATGCCGTACCTTTCGAACTGCTGGCCAAATCGCTGCCGCAAATTATCCTGGCAAAACATAAAAACAACGCGCAGCAAATAGAGGCGCTCATATTTGGCCAGGCAGGTTTTTTAACCGACGATCTGCAAGACGATTACCCGGTAGCTTTGCGTAAAGAGTACCAGTTTCTGCAAAAAAAGTATTCGCTTACATCCATACCCAAACATTTGTGGAAGTTTTCGAAACTGCGGCCCTTAAACTTCCCTACCGTCAGGCTGGCGCAATTCGCGGTGTTGATCTATCATTCAAACCATCTGTTCTCGAAAGTGCAGGATACGCGGGGGGCCGAAAACTATGAGAAACTTTTTACCGATATTAAGGTAAACGCATATTGGGATGATCATTACCAGTTCGACAAGCCGTCTAAACTCGCGGCAAAAAACTTGGGCAAATCATCGGTGGATATTTTGTTATTAAACACAATTGTGCTATTTTTATTCTCTTATGGCAACCAACACCAGCAGGAGCGTTATGTTAACCGTGCATTGCAGTTATTAGAGTTTTTGCCTGCCGAACAAAACAGCATCATTGCCGGTTTTGTTGATATAGGTGTGAAGGCGGATTCGGCTTACGAATCGCAGGCCCTGCTCGAACTTAAAAACTCGTACTGCAATTATAAAAAGTGCCTGCAATGTGCCGTTGGGAATAAAATATTAAAATTGGCGTAGTGATGCTGCAGCGTATATTAACCTTTTTCGAGAAATACTCTTTTGGCGTTTGTACTTATCTGGGCGAACGCTTTAATATCTCTATCTCAAAAATCCGTCTGTTTTTTATTTATTCTTCTTTTCTTGCTGTGGGTTTCCCGCTGATTTTTTACTTCTTTGCCGGCATCGTGCTCGATATCCGCAATTATGTAAAACGTATCCATACCCGGATCACCGATCAGTAACTGATTAATTCTTCTTGTGTCTTAAAATAAACTGTCTGATAAACAGGTGTTTGTGTGTTATTCTGTAACCTGTGGCAACCGCAACCCCATGCCATCCGTCTTATGGCTGACTAAGGTGTAACTGATCATCATACCTTAAATTATAAGTTGCCTTTGGAAAGGTAACCCTCTGCTAACTAACTGTTAAAGCCTGTTGTTTTACAAGATGCCGCTTCTGCGTTTCCCCGCGGGATGCATATCCTGTGTAGCAAGTAAGTGTGATATCTGAAAAAGTTTTTAAGTCAATATTTCTGGACTTTTTTTAAGCACATCAGCAGCATGACAGGTTATTTTTTTGGATCCCTTTTAGTTAAATATGATTATCACAACCCAATGAAACCTAAAAACACACCAAAACCAATCACTAAAAGAAAGAATGAAAACATTTTTACGCTATTGGGCCTATCCCTCGCCATCTGGCTGGGTTTTTCGGCTTGCCATAAATGTCATGATTATAGCCCCGATATGGGCTCCGCCGCATCAACATGGACAAAAATCACGTCGCTCCCGGGCAACCAGGAGTTTACGGTACTCACAACATCTGGTAACACCATCTACGCGGCAAGCAGCAATGGTTTAGTATACAGCAGTGCCGATTTGGGTGCTACCTGGGTACCTTCGGCCGTGGTAAAACAAGGTACCAATATATCAGCTTTAGCGGTATTTAATAATACCATTTATGCCGGTACCCAGTTCGACGGTATTTTTGCCAGCACTAACAACGGGCAAACATGGGTAAACCAATCAACCATTTCGCTGGTTACCTCGTTCACCATCCTCAACAATAATTTATACGCATCTTCCGAGCAAGGCAATTCACCTGGCGATGGCTTGCAGATATTGAATAAGAACGCTGGTACCTGGGGGCCGTTCAATACCAATGGCTTACCGTCCAATTACGATTTCATTGTTAAAAAGACCATCGCTGTAAACCAAAGCCTGATATCATTACGTGGGGTTAACGGCTTCTTTTATACCTGTAACACTGCCAACGGCCAATGGATCGCCACCGATTATTTTAATCCTCACCGCGTTTCAACTATGCAGGATGTAACTTATGGTTCGGGCACTTTGCTGGTTACACCTGGCACTATGTTATATGGCAGTACCAATAGCGGCGTAACCTGGGCTGCCGATACGCTTGGCCTGCAAAAAGAACCGGGTACCATCAATTCCACACATATCCGTATGTTGTATTCTTTTAACAGCAAACTGTATGTGGTAAGCAATGTGCTTACCGGCGGCGGCGTATGTGTACAACAGCGCGATGCTACTGCACCGGTAGGTACAAGCTGGGCCACTAACAGCGAGGTGTTGCCAACGGCCGGTTTTGGCTATGATTTCTGCTCACTTAATAACGTATTGTTTTTAGCCACCGATAACGGTATTTATTTTAAAAAGATAGCCTGATAACAGAGTGCATAAGCCGAATGTCACTTCTAAACATAGTTGATAACGGCTCATCATGGCACAGATCATCGATGCAGCTTTGTAAAGTTTTGTTAAGAAATAAAAACCCATTGAAAAAAGATATATGAATAAGCCAGCTATAAAATTTTCTATCTGCATTTTAATTGCAGGCTTAGGGCTTTCATCGTGTTATAAATGCAGGATGGAGGCCATGACGTCAACCACCCGGTCTATCGGCCCTGGCCCTACACTGCAATGGGAAAGGGTAACTAACCTGCCGGCAGATGACATGACCGCCCTCGGGGTATTTAACAATGTGGTTTACGTTGCCTCATCTACCTCCGGCAAGATATATAAAAGCGCCGATAACGGCATTACCTGGACGGCTACCAACCCGGTAGCTTCGGGTGTAAGGATATTATCACTCATCATGTATCAAAATAAGCTGTATGCAGGCACCGATTATGATATTTACTCGAGCAGCGATAATGGCCAGACCTGGGCCGATGCAGGTAACACTACCGTGTCGGTAAGCTCATTTGTTGTATGGAATAATAATTTGTACGCCGCTGCCTACGACAATTATGGCAAAGGTATCCTGATGCTGAACCCATCGGGCCAATGGGTAACCTTTCAGAATGGTTTGGGTAGTGCCGTACGTGCCTCCAGGCTTTTGGTGGTTAATAATTATTTAATTGCCGGTACCACCGATTTTTTTGCCGGCTACAACCAGCCGCAGCAATTATGGCAAACCAAACCGTATGTCGATATTTCGAAAACACTGTATAAAAACACGCCGTTCCCTAACTTGATGATCGATATGGTTAACAGTCAAACCAGTATCCTTACCCAGATCTATGTCGGCAATAACGACCGCGAAACTATTCTACGCAGCGATGACGGCGGCCTTACCCTCAATTTTGATACGGTAGGCTTAAAGGCCGATACCTCCGATGATAAGTTCCTGATGCGGGGCATGTACGTGGATAGTCACAAAATGTACTCGCTTATGGATGAGAACAAAGGCACCCGAGGCATCTGGATACAAAGCCGCGCTCAGAACGCTGGTTTGGGTACAAGTTGGGCTAATAATGATGAGTTTTTGCCGGGCCTGCATGCCCATGCGCTCTGTTCGCAGACAAACGTATTGTTTTTGGCGACAGACAACGGTTTGTATTATAAAAAAGCATATTAAATTGCAACTGAAAAATCGTAACGTATTACATGTCAGTACTTTTAAGAAAATTAGTTTTAGCGATTTGTATAGTTTGCGCAATGCTGGGCCTTTCGTCCTGCTATAAAGCGGCCATAAAAGATGGATCAGTTCCGGTTACATCTAACCCGTTGCCCAACCCAGGTTCCAACTGGATAAAGCTGAATTCACTCAACGATACCATAGCCGTATTGGAAGAATTTAATAATGTGATATACGCGGCCTCCAACCACAACACTTTATATACCAGTGTTGATCATGGTGCCAGCTGGTTATCGGCCAAGGTCGGCACAGGGGATATAACCATCACTGCCATCAGGGTTTTTAATGGAAAAATATACCTGGGTACCGGTAATAATGGCATCTTCAGCAGCAACGACGGCAGGAACTGGATTAACTACGTTAGTGGTTTTCAGGATTATAACATATATGGTTACCTGGTAGGTTACCCTATCTCCTCATTTGCAATAAGCAACAATACTTTATACGTTTCAACAAGGGGCAATGGCGTTCGTGCCTTAAACCCGGCAACCGGTAATTGGGATGCTTTTAACAGTGGCCTGCCGCAAATTATAACCTCGTTCGAAGTTTTTAAAATGCTGAGCGCAAATAATACTTTGGTTGCCGCAGCAGGAGTTAACGCTACTTTTTATTATTACAATGTTAGCTCCGGGCAATGGCTCGAGTCGGCTTTGCCACATATCCAGACCTATATCGATAAGATGATCGTGGATAACGGTACCTTATATGGCCATACCTCAGAAGGAAAAATGATCCGCAGTACTAACAATGGCTTGAGCTGGGATTATGATACAGCCGATCTGCACAATGCACAGGCACTGAATTATAAAGAACTGTATTGCGGTACCACAAAAGATTATATCTTATCGGTTTCCTTTGGCAGTGCCGAAAACGGAACTACCATCCAGCAGCGCGATAAAAATGCCGCGTTAGGTTCTACCTGGGCAAACGGGCAGGAGTTTTTGGAGGGCATCCACGCACATGCTATCCTGCAATCGGGCAGTGTTCTATTCCTGGGCACTAATGAAGGGTTGTATGTTAGAAGCATCTGATTAAATGGATATCGACAGATCTGAATTCATCAGCATGGCCGGCACTTTGCTAGGTGCGGCAATGCTGGCCAAACCTTTTGATATATTGAGTATACAGCCACGGAAATTTAAAGCCATAGCCTTTGATGGCCTCGCTATTTTTGACTTGCGCCCGGTTTTTAAAATTATGCAGGACATGTACCCCGAACACGGCGGCGAACTGGTCAGTCTTTGGAGAACCAAACAATTTGAATATACCTGGCTGCGTAATCAGTTAGGTACCTATACCGATTTCTTTACGGTTACCCGCGATGCTTTAACTTTTGCCACTAAAACCGTAAAGATTGATATGGATAAAACCCAAAAGCAGCAACTAATGCAGGCCTATTTGAATATTAAGGTTTGGCCCGATGTTGCCGATGCGTTGAGGGCGTTAAAAGTTGCCGGGGTAAAACTGGCGCTGCTATCTAATTTTACAGACGAAATGATGCAAAAAGGTATTGAAAACAGCAGCTTGCAAGGTGTTTTTGATTATGCGTTGAGCACCGATAAGGTAAAGAAATTCAAACCCGACCCGCAAGCTTATCAAATGGCCATCGATGCCTTTTAACTTGATAAACGCGATATTTTATTTGTGCCTTTTGCAGCCTGGGATATGGCTGGTGGCAAGCAGTTTGGTTACCCCACTTTTTGGTTGAACCGCCAAGGGATGCCTGCTGAAGAGTTAGGTATTAAGGCTGACGCTGAAGGCAAGGGAATGAGCGAACTGCTGGTTTATTGCAACGTAAAATAACGACAGGGCTTGCGTTAGCGATTGTAGCGGATACCGGCCTGTGGCTAATGCCTGTGCAGTATGAGCGGAAAGCGCGGCCGAAGGTAACGCCCAAATAACAATAAAATATTAAAGCGTCATTACGAACAATAAACATAGAGATTGCTTATCGAAACAAGTCGGCACAGGTTGTACCTCGCAATAACACTTTTTGGCTTTAAAAATCAATCCGTCAATATCGCCGCGATATCCGCAAAGCCTTTTTCGGTGGCAAGATCGGCAGGGAGTTTGCCGCCTTCCATGCGAATGTTCACTAAGGCGCCATGTTCCAGCAGCATGATCAGCAGTTCGAGATTGCCGTTTTGCGCGGCCGAATGCAGCGGTGTTACACCCGATTTTTGCTTAACGTTAACCTGCGCGCCATGATCCAGCAGCATCGCCGTTATCTCGGTTTGGTTGGCGGCCACTGCCGAATGTAAGGGATAAACGCTAAAGCCGTTATCCGAAGGGATATTTACATCAGCGCCCTTTAAAACCAAAAAACTGGCAATTTGCGGGTGCCCAAAGTAACAGGCCAAGCCCAGCGGGGTAAAACCATCCGGAGAAAACTCGTTCACCATTTCGGGATGGTTATAAACCAAGTGGGCAACTACATCGAAGCGGCCGGCGGCACAAGCCTCAAACAGGTTGATCTCGTCGATATAGTTCAGTAAAAGCGAAACTATAGCCGGCTTTTTATAGTAGCAAGCCAGCATCAGCGGCGAAACATTGTGGCTGGTTGTGGCTGTGGCTAAACTGCGGTCGCGCTCCAGCAGTTCGCCCAGGCTTTTTACATCAGCCGTTTGTATGTAGTGTTCCAGGTTATCAGGGGTCATGGCAACCCAAGTATACTAAAAATTAAAAATGGTTACAAATAAGTTGTTTTATCTATTACCTTTATATTTGCGATTAAATGCTATTGAATAGAGAATGCCGGTAAAAGGAAATCAGTTTAAATCCAACACTTTTAAGGACGATAATAAGCCCAATACCTCTTCAAAGACCGAAAAAGCCTCACGGCAGAAAGCAGAGAAGCTTCCGTCTTTCGATTTAAAAGATGGCCGCTTTATTAAAGTTATAGGAGCGTTTTTCCTGTTGATCTCCATTTACTTTCTGGTGGCCTTTACCTCGTACCTCTTTACCTGGCAGGAAGATCAAAGCTATGTATCCAAAGCCAACGGTGGCTGGCATAACTTGTTTAAAACCCAGCAGGAGTTGATCGAGAACGGCGTTAAAAATCCGATTGTGGTTAACACGGCAGGCAAGCTGGGCGCTTTATTATCCAACCAGTTTATTTACGAGTGGTTTGGTGTGGCCTCATTCATATTCGTGGTAGTGTTTTTTATCATCGGCTACCGGTTTTTATTCAGGGTACGCTTGTTCCCGCTTAGTAAAACATTGGCTTACGCGGTGTTCGGCATCATCTTTTTTTCGGTAGCGATAGGCTTTTTCCACGGTTTGGTGAATGAATATCCACATTATCTGGAAGGCGAGTTCGGTTACTGGAGCAATCGTTTAATGGATGCACAGATAGGAGAGGCAGGCGCTGCCGGTTTGGTGGTATTTGCCGCTGTTACCTTCCTCATTGTTGTTTACAATATTGACTTTAAACTACCCCAGCGTAAAAAGAAAGAGCTTGAGCCTGCCGGCGATGCCATATTGACCAATACTGTATTCGACCCATTTGAAGGCCGGTTTGCCGGGGAAGAAGTAACAGAAGAAGCCGAACCTGTTGAAAGGCCACGTATGCAGCAAAATATTGATATCAATAAACTGCGCGAGCCCGAGTTAACGATTACTGAGCCTGAGCCCGAAGATGACGAGCCGCTGCCAGTCAACACCTTTCATAAACCAGTGGTGTTAACACCTTCACCAAGTACGGATACCGATATCCCGTTAACGGTTGATGAAGAAAGGCCGCAGCCCGAGTTAAGCATTGAGAAGGAAGATAAGGTTACGAGTGGTGATTTGGTAGAACAATTCGGCGCTTTTGATCCGCGCCTTGATTTATCTTCTTACAAATTCCCCCCTTTGGAGCTGCTCGAGCACTATGGGTCGAACAAGATATCCGTTAACTCGGAAGAGCTGGAAGCCAACAAGAATAAGATCGTTGAGACGCTGAACCATTATAATATCGAGATCGATAAGATCAAGGCGACCATCGGCCCTACAGTGACTTTGTATGAGATCATCCCGGCGCCTGGTGTGCGTATCTCCAAGATCAAAAATTTGGAGGACGATATCGCTCTGAGTTTGGCGGCTTTGGGTATCCGTATCATCGCGCCGATGCCTGGTAAGGGTACTATCGGTATCGAGGTACCTAATCAGAATCCCGAAATGGTATCGATGCGGTCGGTTTTGGAGAGTGATAAGTTTAAGAATACCACGATGGATCTGCCGGTGGCTTTGGGTAAAACCATCAGTAACGAGGTGTTCATTGCCGATCTGGCTAAAATGCCGCACTTGCTGATGGCTGGTGCTACCGGTCAGGGTAAGTCGGTAGGTATTAACGCGCTGTTGGTATCGTTACTCTACAAAAAGCATCCTGCCGAATTGAAGTTCGTGCTGGTGGATCCTAAAAAGGTGGAGCTAACGCTCTTCCGTAAAATTGAGCGCCACTTTTTGGCCAAACTGCCCGACGAGGCCGATGCCATTATCACCGATACCAAGAAAGTGATCAATACGCTAAACTCGCTGTGCATCGAAATGGATGCCCGTTACGACTTGTTGAAAGATGCCCAGGTACGTAACCTGAAGGAATATAATACCAAGTTCATCAACCGCAAATTGTTGCCTACCGAGGGCCACCGCTATCTGCCGTTCATCGTACTGATTGTGGATGAGTTTGCCGATTTGATGATGACCGCCGGCAAAGAGGTTGAAACACCTATCGCCCGTTTAGCCCAGTTGGCGCGTGCTATCGGTATACACTTGATTATTGCTACACAGAGGCCGTCAGTCAATATTATTACCGGCACTATAAAAGCCAACTTCCCGGCGCGTATCGCGTTCAGGGTACAATCGAAGATCGACTCGCGAACCATCCTCGATTCGGGTGGTGCAGATCAGTTGATCGGCCGTGGTGATATGCTTTTGTCAACAGGTAATGATCTGATCCGTTTGCAGTGCGCCTTTGTGGATACGCCTGAAGTGGATAAGATATCCGACTTCATCGGCGGGCAGCGAGGTTACTCGGAAGCATACGCGTTGCCCGAATACGTAGGCGAGGGCGAAAGCTCAGGGCCAAAGGATTTTGATCCGGCCGACCGCGACCCGATGTTTGAGGAGGCCGCGCGCCTGATCGTGATGCATCAGCAAGGTTCAACGTCGCTCATCCAGCGCAAGCTGAAGCTGGGTTATAATCGTGCCGGGCGTATCATTGATCAGTTGGAAGCAGCCGGTATAGTCGGCCCGTTTGAGGGTAGCAAAGCGCGCGAAGTTTTAATCCCTGATGATTACGCTTTGGAGCAGTTTTTGAGCAATATGGATGATAAGTAGGACAAAGAACTTATGAAAAAAATAGGAATATATGTTTTAGTGGCGCTGGGTACAATTACGCAGGTTTACGCCCAGAAGGATGCCCAGGCGAAAGCCATTTTAGCCGAAGTGAGTAAAAAATACCGGACGTTTGATGTAGTAAAAACCAACTTTACCTATACGCTTGAAAGCCCGCAGGCCAACCTGAAAGAAACCCAGACAGGTACACTGATCGCCAAATCAAAAGCCAATAAGTTTAAGGTTACACTGTATAGCAAAGGTAAAACCCCTACTGTTGCACAGGAGTTGATAAGCGACGGCAAACAACAATGGACCTATCTTAAAAAAGATAACGAAGTACAGGTAAACGATGTAGCAAGCAATGAAGATGCTTTAAACCCGGCCCACATCTTTACCATTTACGAAAAAGGTTTTAATTATATCTACACCGGTGAGGTAAAGCAAGGCAGCGTAACCTACGAAACGATCGACATGACGCCGACCGACTCTAAAAAGAATTTCTTTAAAGTTCGGTTAACAATAGATAAAGCCAAAAAGCAGATATACAGCGCACTGATATTCGATAAGAACGGCAACAGGTATACCTACACCATGCAAACTTTTACCCCGAACGTAAACGTGCCCGATGCGGTTTTCGCGTTTGACGTGAAAGCGCACCCGGGTGTTGAGGTGGTGGATCTGAGGTAGCATTGAGTAATGCGTATTGCGTAGTGCGATACCATTTTTAGTATATTTCGTTTTCAGATATCTCAATACGCACATCGCAATATCCGATCAATGATAACCTTCACCCAGCACACCCTCGAAAAGCTCGAAAACCTGCTTAAATCGGCAGGTTATAAGATCCGGTACGAGAAAGGTAATTTTAAAACCGGGGCCTGTGTGCTGCAAAACAGCCGTATTGTGGTGGTGAACAAGTTTTCGAACCTGGAAAGCAAGATACAATCGGTGGTGGAGTTGTTGTTTGAGCTGGAGATCGATCATAAATTGCTGGATGATAAACAGATCATATTTTTACATCAGATAACTCAAACCCGACTACAACTGTGACCATCACTCTACTAGGTACCGGAACATCGCAGGGCGTGCCCGTAATAGCCTGCGATTGCGAAGTGTGTACTTCGACCGACCCGCATGATAAGCGCTTGCGCTCGTCGGTGATGATCGAAATTGATGGAAAGGTATTTGTGATCGATTCGGGCCCTGATTTCAGGCAACAAATGCTGCGCGAGCATGTAAAGAGGCTCGACGCGTTGATCTTCACCCATCAGCATAAAGACCATACTGCCGGTATGGACGATATCCGCGCCTTTAACTTCAGGCAAAATGCGGCCATTGACGTATATGCAACCGAAATGGTTCAACACGCGCTAAAGCGCGAATTTATGTACATATTCGAGGAGTTTAAATACCCCGGTATACCACAAATTAATCTGCATAGTATTAGTAATGCAATATTCGAGGTGCAGGGCGTCCCCGTTATTCCGATCGAGGTGTTACACTATAAATTACCTGTTTTAGGTTTCCGTATCGGCGATTTTACCTATATTACCGATGCCAAAACCATTGCCGAAGAAGAACGCGTTAAGATTAAAGGGTCAAAAGTATTGGTGATCAACGCCCTGCAGCGTGATAGCCATATTTCGCACTTTACGCTCGAAGAAGCTGTTGCCTTTGCCCTGGAAATGGGTGCCGATCAAACTTATCTTACTCACATCAGTCACCGGCTTGGTCGCCACGCGGATGTTTCGCTGGAGCTGCCGCCCAATATTCATCTGGCTTACGATGGGTTAAAGTTTGAGTTGTAACTTACTGCGCATGATGAGATCAAACGGCGAGCTTACTGATGTTTTCTTTAACAAAACAAGCGCTGATTTTGGTGTTTATCCTTTCTCATTGCCCTTTTTTCGTAAGATGGATGGTCTTGAGATACATCCCAAAGTAACCTATTTTGTAGGCGAGAATGGTACTGGTAAATCAACCCTGTTAGAGGCCATTGCGGTATCGTTAGGCTTTAACCCTGAGGGTGGCTCGGGTAACTTTAACTTCAATACCCGGGCTTCACACTCTATCTTGCATAAACACCTGCGTACTTCAAGAGCGCCGGGTAAGCGTAGGGACGGTTATTTTTTACGCAGTGAAAGTTTTTTTAACGTGGCTACCGAAATCGAGAATTTAGATGCCGACCCCCTGGCAGGACCACCCATTATTAATTCGTACGGCGGTAAGTCGTTGCATGAGCAGTCGCATGGCGAATCATTTTGGGCAGTTTTTATCAATCGGTTCAAAGGCAATGGCCTTTATATACTGGATGAGCCTGAATCAGCCTTATCACCCAGCCGGCAAATGGCAATGCTGTACAGAATGCACGCGTTAATATCAGATGGCTCGCAATTTATTATTGCCACACACTCGCCAATCTTGTTGGCCTATCCGGATTCGCTGATCTATGAATTTAATGACGATGGCGTAAAAGTGCAGCCCTATCAGCAAACCGAGCTTTTTCAAACCTATCAGAATTTTTTGCAGAATCCTGTGGCTGTGGTAAACAAGTTGTTGGATTCTTAATTCAATCTCAATGAAAATAGAGAAGAACGAAACAAAAATAATAGGACATTGGATATTTGATGGGACTAGGATGATAGCTGATGATCAATGTAAAAGAATTGATTGGTTAAGAAATAGCTATCTACAATTAATAACAACAGACGAAAGTGGATGGCTTAATCTCTATAGGGATTCGGAAGATGGAAGGTATTGGCAATTGCAGTTTGAGCATGGCGGGATGATGCACGGTGGAGGTCCCCCTTCTCTTATTATGATTTCGGAACAGGAAGCTCGGGCACAGTACCAATTTTAGATAGCCGTGTTATCAGTATAACGCTTTAGTAAAACTTTGCATATTCCTTGTTAAAACATGTTAAACTTTAATCCTTAACATTATTTAAAACATATTTGCTGTAACTTGCCTGCAGGTACCGGCGTCTATACTTAAACATTTACCTTATTGTATTGATGTTACGCAGGTTTTATATGTTATTATTGCTGATGGCCTTATGCGCCACGGCAATGGCATTTAAACCCGGCGATCCGGCTAAACTCAGTTTCCCGGGCTCATATATGATGGATCCCGATCCATCCGGCGAATTTACTACGTTGGTCATCCCAATAAAAAGAGTTTCAAACCTTATCGTGCTCGAGGCGAAGGTGGATACCATGGAAGGCAACTTTGTACTCGATACCGGTGCGCCTTACCTGGTGCTTAATCAAACCTATTTTCGCGATTATCCGCATTACGGCGATCAGGATGCCGGGGGTATTAATGGCGATGCAGGGACGGTTTTTCGCACCGGGGTTAAAAGCCTGAGTATTGCCGAATTGCACTACGATAGGCTACAGGCCGATGTAACCAACCTGTCGGCTATCGAAAACAGCCGCAATATCAAGGTACTGGGCTTACTGGGCACTAAACTATTTTCTAAATTTGCCATCACGGTCGATCTGTTTCAAAACCAATTATACGTACACAAACTTGATAAAAATGGCGAAATACCCACTGCAGAAGTGCTTTATCACGACCCGATTTTGAAAATGCCTTTTTCTTACGCCAATAACGCTATTATATTTAAAGCCTCGGTAAATGATAATGAAATGTGGTTTTCGTTTGATACCGGGGCCGAAACCAATCTGATCGATTACCGGCAGGCTAAAAAGCTGTTGCCAACGTTACAGATCATCAACCGTTCGAAGCTAACAGGTATTGGTGGCAGCACTTTTGAAGTAATATATGCTAAGTTTGATAAATTGATGATCGGCGAGCGGGTGTTTACTAATAACAAAGTAATTATTACCAGTTTGGAGCAAATGGGTAAAGCCTACGGTAAGGATATTGACGGCATGCTGGGCTGCGATTTTTTTGGTCGGGCGGTGTTTACCATCAACTTTGTGAAAAAGGAATTTATAATGTATACCAACAAGAACGAATAAGGATGGGTAAAAAGGGCTATATAGGTTTATTATTGCTGGTGCTTTGCACCACATGGCCTGTTTTTGCCCAGGTAAAGCAAAATGCCTTTACCATTGCCGACGACCAGATGGTGCTTTATCTCGATCTGAAGATTGGCCGCGCTACTATAGATAGTTTGCTGCGCATTGCTGATATCAAGGGTGTGGATATAGATAAACTGATCCGCGGTAATTTTGATGCGTTGCGGAAAGATGGCTGGACGGTAACGCAAACTGCCAATAATAAATTAACACTGTTAAAGCCATTGAACGAACTGGCCTCCAATGCTCAAATGCGACCTTTTCTCATCACATCCAATATGGTGATGCACGATAAGCAACCCGGTTATCCCGATGATGATGTTAAATTTGGCATCAACAGCTTCTTAAGGCAAAACGTGCACGAATTGCCTTCGGGGGTTACCCGTTTCTTTTTGCCTGCCAATTTGAAGGCGAAAAGGGTGCTATTATCGGGTAACTTTAATAGTTGGAGCACATCCAAAGGTGTAATGATCAAAACCGACAGCGGCTGGATATACGATATCAAACTTAACGCCGGCGAATACTTATACAAATTTGTAGTAAATGGCCGCTGGATTAGCGACGCCGGGAATCTGTTGAAAGAGGATGATGGTTTTGACGATCATAACTCGGTGTATTTTAAATACAATTACACCTTTAGGTTAAAAGCTTTCCCGAAAGCGGCACGGGTAATGCTGGCAGGCAGTTTTAACAACTGGAACGCTAACCAGATTGTAATGATGCCTGTGCACGGCGAATGGGTGCGCCAGATGTATTTGCGTGAAGGTAATCATACCTATCGTTTTCTGGTTGATGGCAGATGGACCAGAGATCCGGAAAACCCCAATACCCAAACTGATGCGGCAGGTAATATCAACTCGGTATTGAATATTGGCGAGCCTGTATTATTTAAGCTTAGTGGTTTTGCCAATGCCAAAAGCGTTGTGGTGTCGGGTAGCTTTAATAAATGGCGCACGGATGAATTGCACTTGCATCGCTCGGGCACTCAGTGGATATTGCCTTATGCCTTACCGGCAGGCAATTATGGCTATAAGTTTATTGTTGACGGCCGCTGGATGACCGATCCGGCCAACGGTAATTATATCGAAGAAAACGGCGAAAACAATTCGTTCCTGGCGGTTAAACCCACCCATACCTTTATTTTGAAGGGACACGCCAATGCGCGACAGGTACGTCTTTCGGGAACATTTAATAACTGGAACGAACCCGGCTGGGCAATGGCGCATCAGGGCGATACCTGGATCATAAGCGTACATCTTGCACCGGGTAAAGCCTTGTATAAATTTATTGTCGATGGTAACTGGATCATCGATCCCGGAAATAAACTGTGGGAGCAAAATCAGTTTGATACAGGTAATTCAGTACTTTGGGTGGATAGGTAATCTCTTTAGGTTCGCTTAGGCAATAATGGCAAAGCCACCGAACCGAACGATTAAATGCGCAGTCGTTTAAAGCACTGCGTTAACAGCAATATGTAGCATTACTTCTGCACAGTATAAAACAATTTTTCGCAAATATCGTTGCTATTTTTGCGTAAAGGTCTCTACTCTTTTTTTACCGGGCCATAAAATGATGTACTGCCAGTTTCCGATTTCTTCTCTATCTTTTCGGTAATTACCGTTTTATCCTTTTTTACCTTGACTAAATAATCTGTCAATATTTTTTTCTGCTGCTTGGTTCCGTTTTTAAGTACTTCTTTAATTTGCATGCCAAAAGCCTCTACAAAAAGGCTGTCGTTACCAAAATCGCCAAAACATGCTATCTTTTTGGCATTCAGATCGTTCACATGTGATTTGTTGTCTTTATCTAACGGCTCGTCGGGTTTATAGATCATTCGCTTAGCATCCCATTCGTAATAAATCCTGTCTTCTCCTTTAATCAACGAAATATCGGTATTTACACACCATGAGCAATCGCTTTTATCTATAGCTCCCGGAAAAAAATTGTAAGTATAATCAACGCCAATTTTGTCGCTATCATCGCCTGCAAATTCAAAACTCATTTTTATTTCCTGATTCATATATAGCCCCCAGCCGTAAACATGTGCCTCGTTTACCAGCTCCAGGCAATGGTAAACATTGGTGTTGATCAGCTTATAAAAACTATAACCATCTTCATAAATACCCGAACCATGGTCATATACACGCCGTAAGTAAAACGTTTTGTTCTTCGAAAAGCAGTTGGCAACACCCAGTGTTGGGGAGCTATAGAAAGTATTTATAGATTCTATATAAATTAGATGCCAGCTACCATCAATTTGCTTAAATACACATAAGTCCGGGCAATATATATCCCAACCTAATAAGCATATTAACTCTTCGCCGGGTTCGCCATCCAGATCGATAAACATTGTGTTAAATATTCGGCCATAGTCGTCATCTACATGTTTGGCATTGGGATTTGCAAGAGTATCTGGCTTGATGAAACTTTCAAACTCATGCAATAGTGCCTTGTTGTCTCTTGAGTAATCAAAATGGCGGACTTTTTCTATCCATTGATCTGGTATCTCTATATTAACATTGTTGCTGCCCTTTTTACGAACTATCTTCCCGGGTTTTTTATCAAATGGATTGCAACTCCAGCAAAGGCAGGCTATTAGTAAAAAAAATAAAAAAATGCGGTACATAACAAGTTGAAGCTTGCTATGAATTTACAGATTTATATTATGATTATTTGCAAAAATATAAAGCGTTGGTCAAAACTGATTTTTGTTGCCCGAAGATGAACCCGAACTCTCAAGAGTTAATTTTTAGCAAATAATAACAGGAAAAAGCTTACAGGAAAAAATAAGTGAAGTGTGCCCAGGAGCAGATTCGAACTGCCACACCCTTACGA
>Ga0157372_10000661_pt1 | contig 37855 bp, 39 predicted proteins | sample C55metaG_FD_115307 | JGI IMG/M metagenome (GOLD analysis project Ga0157372, IMG submission 115307) | Corn rhizosphere microbial communities from Kellogg Biological Station, Michigan, USA - C5-5 metaG | ecosystem: Host-associated > Plants > Roots > Rhizosphere > Soil | place: USA: Michigan...
CATTGGCGGCGGATTCCATCACGCGTTTCCCGATCATGGCGAGGGCTTTTGCATGATTCACGATGTCGCGGTCGCTATTCGTCGCATGCAGCGCGACGGCAAAATCCGCACTGCGATGACCGTCGATTGTGACGTTCACCACGGCAACGGGACGGCGGCGATCTTTGCGGGTACGCGTACTATGAGTGAGCCGCTGCCGTCGAGCGGGCCGGCCGTTCTGGGGCGCAAGCCTCTCATGCGCGGCAGTCATGCCGGCGATGTCTTCACCATCTCGCTGCATCAGGAAAATAATTACCCGCCGAACAAGCCGCCGTCGTCGATCGATGTCGATCTGCCGGACGGCATCGCCGACGACGATTATCTTGCATGGCTCGACAATGCGCTCAGCTCCGGCCTGCGACAGTTCACGCCGGATTTAATCTGCTACATCGCCGGTGCCGATCCGTACCGCGAAGACCAGCTTGGCGGTCTGGCACTGACTATTGACGGGCTTAAAAAGCGGGATGAGTTGGTCTTTCGCGTGGCCCGGGCGCAAAGCATTCCGGTTATGGTGACCTATGCCGGAGGGTACGCGCGGAACGTCGCGGACACAGTGACCATTCACTCGAACACCGTGATCGCTGCGAAAGAGGTGTTCGAGAGCCCAAAGCCGGACTAGAATCAAATGCTCGCGCAAGGAACTCCATTTTAGGAGGAGACGATGGCCACACAACGCATCACCGTGATCTATCCGAACAAGGACGGCTCTAAGTTCGATTTTGACTATTACATGCAAAAACATATTCCATGGGTTGCGAAACTGTTTGGCACAAGCATTGAGGTCCGGCGCGGAATTTCTGCGCCCGACAGCTCTGCGGCTCCGTATGTGTGCATTGCTGCCATCGCCGCCAGCATCGCTGACTTTGAGGCCGTATTCGCTAAGCACGGACAGGAAATTCTTGCGGACGTAAAGAACTACACCAACATCGAACCCGAAGTGCAATTCGACGAAGTTTTAGAGGGCCGTGAAACGCCAGCGCTGAAAGCCGCTTGCTAGGTTCCTCAGGGAATCTCGCCTGTCGTGCCCAAGATCGAGATCGAATCCCAATGGGAGATGCCGCAGCTATCCGCCTTAACGCGATTGAAATCTTTTCGCTATGAGCACGGTCCAGCAGACGTCCCTACCAGAATCCGTCATCGAATTCCGCGATGTCGAGTATGAATCGAGCGGGCGAGAAATATTGTGCTCATTGAATCTCGCGATCCATCGTGGCGAGATTCTGGTGCTGCTTGGCCGCAGCGGCTCGGGAAAAACTACGGCATTAAAACTCGTCAACCGGCTGTTGACGCTCTCTCGCGGAAAAATCCTGGTTGATGGGCGCGACGCCAGAACCTGGGACGTAATCAAGCTGCGCCGCCACATTGGATACGCAATTCAGGATGTCGGACTGTTTCCGCACTACACCGTCGAGCGTAATATCGGCCTGATTCTTTCGCTTGAGCGCTGGCAGAATGAGAAAATCCATGCCCGGGTTCAGGAGCTATTGCGTCTGGTGGGATTGAATCCCGAACTGGCGTCTCGTTATCCGAACCAGTTGTCAGGCGGCCAACGCCAGCGGGTTGGCGTAGCCCGCGCTCTGGCTGCAGATCCACCGATTCTCCTGATGGACGAGCCTTTCGGCGCGCTCGATCCACTCACGCGTGCCGATCTGCAGCGCGAATTCTTATCGTTGCAGAGAAAACTGCAAAAGACGGTGCTCTTCGTCACCCACGATCTTCATGAAGCCTTGCGGCTGGGAAGCAGGATCGCATTGCTCGAAGCGGGAAATCTTGTCTCGGTCGGATCATCAGAGGAATTTCTCAACTCGCCCGATCCATTGGTGAAGAAATATGTGGAAGCGTTCGGGTCGATTGGAGAAGCGCGAGGGCGGAAATGAATTTCTGGACTTTCATATCGCAGAACCGGCTGGAGATCGCCGACCTGACGCTGGAGCATTTGTGGATGGTAGGCATGTCGACACTGTTGGCGCTTGCAGTGGGCATTCCGCTCGGCATCCTTATTAGTCGCCGGCCGCCGCTGCGCAAGCCGGTGATCGCGATTGCGAACATCATTCAAACGATTCCGAGCCTTGCACTGTTCGGCTTTCTGCTCCCCGCGCCCTGGATTGGCGCACGCGCAACTCGGCTGGCAATTCTGGCATTGATGCTCTACGCCCTACTCCCGCTTATCCGCAATACTTACGCGGGAATCACCGGAGTTGACCGCGCGGTAATCCAGGCTGCGCGCGGCATGGGACTGACCGAATGGCAACTGCTGTTCAAAGTCCAGCTGCCGCTCGCTGCCAGTGTAATCCTCGCCGGGGTGCGGGTAGCAATAGTGATTTCGATTGGCTTGGCGACAATCGCGGCGGCAATCGGCGCGGGAGGGCTAGGCGAGTTAATCTTTCGCGGCTTGGCCATGGTGAATAACGCAGTAATTTTGGCGGGAGCAATTCCCGCCGCGCTAATGGCATTAGCCGCCGACACCCTGTTGGGATGGCTAGAAAAACGCTTTACGCCACAGCGTGCAGATTGACATGCGACAATTCAAAACGACTTCGGGTGCCCCGTCCTTGTCTCACCGTTCTTTGGTGAGACAGGGCGGGGTCTTTGAACTTATCTTCGTTCTCGCCGTCCTGTTGCTGTCTTCCGGTTGCTCCCACCGCGACCGCATCATCGTCGGCTGCAAAAATTTCACCGAGCAAATCGTCCTCGGGGAACTGATCGCGCAGCAGATCGAAAATAAAACTCATCTGCCGGTCGAGCGTCGCTTTTATCTCGGCGGAACTTACATCGCGCACCAGGGTATTCTCGCCGGACGCATCGACATCTATCCCGAATACACGGGCACAGCGCTCACAGCCGTCCTGAAAGAACCTGCTACTTCCAACCCCAGAGCGGTTTATGATCGCGTAAAGTCAGAATACGAGCACCGTTTTCACCTGACGCTGGGTCCGGCCTTCGGGTTCAATGACACCTTCGCGATTGAGATTCGCGGCGATGATGCCCGCCGCCTGCATTTGCAGACGCTCTCGCAATCAGCTCAACACACTTCGCACTGGCGTGCCGGCTTCGGATACGAATTCATGGAGCGCCCTGACGGCTACAAAGGTCTGGTGGCGACTTACGGCCTGCGCTTTGCCGCGCCTCCGCGCATCATGGATCTCGGCCTGCTTACCCGCGCCCTCAAAGAACATCAGGTGGATTTGATCGCCGGCAATATGACGGACGGCCTAATTCCAGCGCTCGATCTTTACGTACTCGCAGACGACAAACATTACTTTCCACCGTATGAGGCCGTTCCTGTCATTCGAGAACAGACGCTGGCCGAGCATCCTGAAATTGGCCCCGCGTTAACCGCGCTCGGAGGAAAAATTTCCGACGAGAAAATGCGCCGCCTGAACTACGAGGTAGATGGCGAGAAGCGCGATGTGAAAGAAGTGGTGAGGCAGTTCCTGAGGAACAAAAATCTAAACTAGAGTCGGAGCATTCGTCTTACCCCTTAAGATTTCAGTTACTGCAAACCTATGCGAGTTGTTGTCCAACGCGTAAGCCGCGCTCAGGTGAGCGTGGGCGAAGAAATTGTGGCCAAGATCGGGCCAGGGGTGCTGGTTCTGTTGGGCGTCGGGAGAAATGACGCCAAACCTGATGCCGAATATCTCGCGACCAAGATCGCGGGCTTACGCATCTTTGAAGATGAAAACAGAAAGATGAACTTGTCTTTGGCGGAGATACACGGAGCCGTCCTGGCGGTTTCGCAATTCACACTTTATGGCGATGTGCGCAAGGGCAAGCGGCCGTCGTTCGATGAAGCCGCCCCTGCCGAACTGGCTCGCGAACTATACCAATATTTTGTGGCGAAAATTCGCGATTGTGGTCTTATCTGCGAAACCGGGCGCTTCCAGGCCATGATGCAAGTCGAATTAACAAACGACGGTCCGGTGACAATTCTGTTGGATTCGACCCGAGCGTTCTGAACCGCCATCACGTGTAGGTGCGGAGGCTCGTGTCCTCACCCACGCCCAAGGCCTCGCAAGCGAGATTGCTCTTGGGACGAGGTTTAGAGTCGGATCAATCGCTCGCCCTCGCATTCTGCGCCATGTATTTCTTGCTATCAAACTTCTTTCCTGTACTCGCCAGTGACATGTAGCGAATCTGCCCAAAAATCGGCCGTTCAAACCAGGGCCGGTCAAGCTTACCAACGATGGCCCACGCAATACCCGCGTAGCCGTTGGGATCACGACCGTCGATTTCATATTTGTCATTAAGACGCACGGCAATCCGAAAAGCGTTCGCGGGCGAGCCTGTCCATTCCAGAATTTTCTTGCCCCAGTACATGCGCATGTAGTTGTGCATCCAGCCGCGCTCAACCATCTGGATTTGCGCTGCATTCCACAGCGGATCGTAAGTCTCAGCCTTTTCCAGTTGCCTTTCGCTGTAGATTACGGGCCGGGCATCTTTGATGTGCTTACCCAAAGTTCTTTGCGCCCACGGTTCCGCGCATTCAAAGTTGTCGTAGTTTTCGTTGAAGCGTACAAAGTTGATAGACAGCTCCCGCCAGGTAATGAGCTGATCGAGAAACTGTTCTTTTGCCTCGCTCGCAGCTGACGATTTCATTACTTCCAGAGCAATCCTGACGGGCGAAATCTGGCCGAAGTGCAAATATGGCGAGAGCCGGCTGGTACCGTCGGTTTCCGGATGATTACGCTGCTTGGAATATTCGCCCAGTTTCGTACGGACGAAATCGCGTAGTAGTTTCGCCGCCTCGCGTGAACCGCCCCGAATGCCAGACAGTGGCTGCGCGGCGTTGCTGATTTTTAACCCACGCAGGCAGTCGTGGTCAGGTGGCAGTGATTCGGCGCTGCCGTTCCAGCGATATCTCGCACGCAAGTTTTTTGAACGAACCAGGAACTCCTCGCGAAACTTCAGCAGCTTCGGCCGGATAATGCGTGCCGCATATTGCGCCTTGTCGATCAGCCGCGTCGGCACGACAACGTCTGCATCGACTGACCACACAGGGATTCGAAGTTGGCGGACGGCTTTTTGTAAGCGATGCTCCGACCCGCGCAGTGGATTCTCGTCGCTAACCAACAGCGCAGCGCGCACTTCATCGCAGAACTTGACCACGCTGTGATCAGGAAACCGGCGCAGGATGAAGCCGACATTTTTCTTCCGAAGATCGACCTTGATGTCCGCGAAACCTTGTACCATAAATTCATAGTGACGCAGGTTAGCGTTGTGCACCGGAACCAACGCGAAAAATACCACCACCAGTTTCTGCAATACGTTGGCAGCTTCAATGGCAATATCGAGAGCCGGATTGTCCTCTCCTCGTTGAGCACGCCGCATCCAATAAACCACGCAACTTCCTTCAGGGTTGGGGACGCCTTTTCTGCGCACGAAGACGCGCGGGCTGTCTGCAAGTTTGATGAGAGGATCCATCGCAGGTCAGTTCGATGCGAGATCGGCGATGCGCAGCGCTTCCACAGCTGCCTTCACATCGTGAGTGCGAATGATGTGTGCGCCTTTCAAAGCGGCTATCACTTCAGCAGCCAGTGTGGCGGAAGCGCGTGCTTCTACGGGAGCATCTTTTTTGTCGCCACTTCCCGAGGGTGACAAAGCGCGTCCGAGAAACGATTTGCGCGAAACTCCGGCCAGCAGCGGGAAGCGCAGTTCCTGGAATTCGGCCAAACGCCGTAGCAAAGGGTAATTCTCTTCGAAGCGTTTACCGAATCCAAAGCCGGGATCGAGCACAATTCGATCACGTTTGATTCCGGCCGCTACCGCCGCATCTGATCTCTGGCGCAGTTCTTTTTTGGTCAGCATAACAATGTCAGGTACGGTCGGCAGCGAGCGCCATTCATCGGGCCGTCCCCGCGTATGCATCAGAATGACTCCGCAAGCCAGGCTGACAAGTGTGGTTTTCATCGACGCATCCCATTGCAATCCGGAAACGTCGTTCACGATTTGCACTCCGGCTTCGACCGCAGTCCGCGCAACGGTTGCTTTGTAAGTGTCGATGGAAATGATTGAGGAGGGTCGTACCTTCTTCACTTCGGTGATCACCGGCAGCACGCGGCGCAGTTCTTCTTCCGCAGAAACGGCGGGATTTTCAGCACCCACTCGCGCTCCCGGCCGCGTGGACTCGCCGCCAATATCGATGATGTCTGCTCCCTCATCGAGCAATTTCAATGCATGCGCCACGGCTGCGTCGGGCGTCAGATGCTCGCCGCCATCTGAAAACGAGTCCGGAGTGACGTTAATAATTCCCATTACCAGCGTTCGCTTGCCAAGGTCTAGCGAGCGGCTGCCGAGGTTCCATGTAAAGACGGGACGCACGGTCTAATTCTCTCATTGGCTTGGCAAAAATGGAGATGCGAGCGTCGTACTTTCAAAAGAGCAAGTAGTCGGCAATGTGCTTTATTCCGTCAATGCTAAAATCAGCAGTGTAGATGCGATATCGTCAACTGTCAGCAGCGGTTATTTGTGCCACGTTGGCGTGCAGTTTCCTCACGCACGATGCCGCCGCAGCCTCGCGCAAGCCGCACATCTCGCTGAAAAAGCAGATCGAAACAATTCTTGCTTAACCCGACCTGGCACGCGGCTTCTGGGGAATTGAAATCGCATCGGCCACGTCCGGCAAAGTTCTATACTCGCTCAATTCCACCAAGCTATTTACGCCTGCTTCGAACACCAAGCTGTTCACTACGGCGGCAGCGCTTGCGCTCATTGGACCCGACTACAAGTTCCGCACTACGGTTGAGACCAATGGCTCGCTCGATAAATACGGACGCCTTACCGGCGACGTGGTCCTAGTCGGGCGCGGCGATCCTACGCTATCCGGGCGCGAACTTCCGTATACAACCCACACCCAGCGTGATGCTGATCCCAACAAAGTCCTGGAGCGACTGGCTGACGAGCTTGCGAAGAAGGGTGTGAAATACGTCGATGGTGACCTGATCGCCGACGATTCGTATTTCGCATTTGAGCGTTACGGCGACGGCTGGAGCCAGGACGACCTGGTTTGGGCGGACGGCGCGCCGGTTTCGGCACTCACCATTAATGACAATGTTGTGTTCGTGAACATTCTGCCCGGAGCGCATCCCGGCGACAAAGCTTTTGTGAGCGTAACGCCGTTTGCCGATTACTACACCATCGACAATCGCCTGATGACCACCCCTACCGGCAGTGTTCGCAGGCTCTATATCAATCGCGAGCCGGGCTCGACCGAGTTGACGCTCTGGGGAACGATTCCCGTCGATGACACTGGCGCGAATGAAGGCCTCGCGATCGAAGATCCCGCGGAGTTTGCCGCCAATCTGTTTCGTCATTTGCTCGAAGTGCGAGGCATTGAAGTTTACGGAAAGCAGCGGACCCGACACACCGAGCTTGCGAATCTATCGACCTTCACTAGCACGGTAGTGGCGAGTCGAGGCGGGGGAGACAATGCCTTGACGAATCCTGCCGGGCCGCTGGTGCTCGCGGAATATCAGTCGGCGCCGCTCTCTGAGGATATTTCGGTCATTAATAAAGTCAGCCAAAACTTGCATGCGGAAATTCTGTTGCGATTGTTGGGACGCGAAAAAGGCACCGCCGGCACCGTGCAGGCGGGACTCGAAGTGCTTCGCGGGTTCTTGAATAATGCCGGAATATCGAGTGATGAATACGACTTCTATGATGGCTCCGGCCTGTCGCGGCAGAATCTGGTTACGCCGCATGCCATTGTCCAACTCCTTCAGTACGCTGCGACGCAAAAATGGGGAGCCGAATTCCGCGACTCACTTCCTGTGGCTGGAACCGACGGGTCTCTCGCCGACCGCTTTAAAGATCTGAATCCGGCAGCTCACATCTATGGCAAAACCGGATCGCTGGGCGGCGTCAAAAGCCTTTCGGGATATGCCGTGACGCCAAAAGGCCAGCAGATTGTGTTCTCCATCGTTTCCAACAATCTGAGCGTTCAACCTAAGCGCGTCACCGACGTAATCGATAGCGTGGTAGAAGCCGCAGTCAATTCTGCCAAGTAAAGGCCGAAAAGCTGCACTACTTGCGCGCTCTGCATTCGTCGCCACCGTCTATAATGCTGCTCTTGAAGTTCTAGCAAGGAGGAACTGATGTCGCAATCCATTCCTGATAAGTACCGCGACCTTTTCACTAAACGCGCGTTTGCCAGCCTGGCTACGCTCATGCCGGATGGCGGCCCGCAGGTCACTCCGGTGTGGGTCGATCTCGATGGCGATCTAGTACTTGTGAATACTGCGCGTGGACGCCAGAAAGATAAAAATATGCGGCGTGACCCGCGGGTTGCGATGGCTATCATCGATCCCGAAAATCCGTATCGCTATCTTGAGATTCGTGGCCGCGTTGCCGAAATTACGGAAGAAGGCGCCGACGCCCATATCGACAAAATGGCAAAAAAATATTTGGGCGCGGACAAGTATCCTTACCGCCAACCAAGCGAGACCCGCGTGATATTTAAGATCCAACCCGAGCGCGTGAATACGATGGGGTAAGTTGCCGCTAACTTCCAGCCACTGTTTAGCAACAAAATCTATGAAATGATTACTGAGTCTTTGCCGCGTCTGCGATGTCAATTTCAGTGAAGAGTTCAATTCTCGATGCGACGCAACCTGCGCGAGCAATTAAACCGCTCGACCTGGCTTGGGTGCGCTCCCAATTTCCATCGTTGTCGCGCGAAGTGAACGGACATCGTGCGGCATTTCTGGACGGGCCTGGTGGGACGCAGGTTCCGCAACGTGTTGTCGACGCAATTTCGGATTATCTCAGTACGCGCAACGCCAACACTGGTGGGGCCTATGCCACAAGCCGGGAAACGGACGAGGTGATTGGAGGTGCGCGTTCGGCGACGGCGGATTTTCTTGGCTGCGACGCGGAAGAAATTGTCTTCGGACCGAACATGACCACGCTGACCTTTGCTATCAGCCGCGCCATCGGGCGAGAGCTGAAAGCCGGCGATGAAATTCTGCTTACCCATCTCGACCACGACGCGAATGTCTCTCCGTGGCGGGCGCTCGAAGAGCGAGGAGTGAAGATTCAGTTCGCAGATATCAACCAAGACGATTGCACTTTAAATCTGGACGATTTGGCGAGCAAAATTACGCCGAAAACCAAGCTCGTCGCGGTCGGATACGCGTCGAATGCGGTGGGCACGATCAACGATGTGAAGAAGATCATTCGCCTCGCGCACGATGCCGGAGCAATGGTCTACATCGATGCCGTCCACTACGCGCCGCATGGGGCGATCGATGTCCGCGATTTAGATTGCGATTTTCTCGCGTGCTCAACTTATAAGTTTTTCGGACCGCACATGGGCGTGCTTTACGGCAAGCGCGAACACCTCGCGCGGCTTCAGCCGTACAAAGTTCGCGCTAACACCAACGCCGTCCCGCAGCGCTGGGAATGGGGCACGCTCAACCATGAGTGCATCGCGGGAATTACCGCCTGCGTGGAATATCTGGCGGACTTAGGTAGAAACGTTGCGTCGTGTTCTGACCGGCGAGAAGCGCTGATGTCCGCTTACGATGCCATCAAATCGCACGAACGTAAATTGATGGAGCGCATGCTTCACGGACTGAAAGAAATTCCGGGGCTGCGCCTGTATGGGATCACTGACTCGGCACGTGTCCAGTCACGCTGCCCGACATTTGCGGTGCGAATCGAGGGCCACAATCCACTGGAACTAGCCACCAAACTGGGCGAGCGTGGCGTCTTCACTTGGGATGGCAACTACTATGCCATCAATCTCACCGAACGCCTCGGCTTAGAACAAACCGGAGGATTTCTAAGAATCGGGCTAGTCCACTACAACACAGAAGAAGAGGTCGATAGAGTGCTGGATGGATTGCGCGCAGTATAGATTTACTACTTCCACCAGCGGTCGTGCAGCGCAATAAGAACGCTGATCGCGGTGGTGAGTGCCGCATTCACCAATCGGTCATAAACCCCGCGGCGTACGTCATTCCGTTCCAAAGTGTTGACGCGATCTTCGATCAAACTCATCCGGCCCGGTTGTCCTCCTCCCACCAGCATTTCCATCTTCGCTTCCAATCCCGCCAATTTCGCCAGAACTTCGCATTGAAAATCGTTGTCGGTCACACGCACTACGAGTGGATGCTTGGTGGGCTCGTGCATGCGAGTCGTTTCGTCGCTCGAATCTTGGGTTCGGTTGATCATAAGAACAGCTATCGGCTCTCAGCTATCAGCTCCAACCAGACGATGAAATCAAAGGGAAATGTTCAAAATGGAAAATCAACATGGAGCGCTGTTGAATGCCTGGAATATTTAGGCGGCACCGACGCATCGTACTGTCGCAAGAAATAATCTTCCACTTTCGTCAGCCGCGGCAACGTGAAGACCTGCGTAGTAAAACGCCCAGCCAGGTTTTCGTCGTTGAATTGATTCCACCCCGAGTCGCTCCATCTGACTTCAATTCCTCCTCCGATTGGTGGGGAAATTCCGGCGTCGATGGTCGCTGTCGTTGAAGCAACCGATGTGATCTGCGCCGAGGTCAGATCATCCAGCACTGTGGACCCAACCTGCGCGTTGGAGATCGGATTGATGACGAGCGGCGTAGCGACCTTGGCGACTTCAATCTCGAACGAGAGCGCCATAGCTGTGCTGTCGGCAAACTGAATTTTATAGACGCTGTGCTCGCCGGCAAGATCCTGAAACGCGATATCCACTTCCTGCACGATTGCTTGAAAATGTGCCGAACGAGAGGGAATGTTCACCGCCAGCGCATCGCCAGGGAAAATGTCTTGCGCAGCTCCGGGAAGAAAATCGCTCCAGGCCTCGTATCTCCCAGTCCACCCTGCCGTCACTCCATCTGACAAAACAGCCAGCGCTGCATTTTCGCAATCAGCACTAGTGCGAGTGGGCGGCGACTTCACGTGCAGGACTGCGCTTCGAACCCCATTGTCGATGCCGCGCTGCTGCGCCGTGATGCCAGCCGGATTGGTGACCCGCGCCATCGCCCTTCCAACCGTCGCCAGCAAGGACTCGCTGCCATATTGGCCGCGATAGTGGACCTCCGACACCGTGGTAAGTGTCGGGCTCTGAGCGAGCGCACGCCATGCCAGGCACATGCAACTCATCCCCAAATAAAAAAGCCGCCATCGCCGGCGGCTTGCTTGCAACATAAATCCTCCGAATTGTGGATCTAAGAAAAGCTCCTAGTCGCCGCTCCTCACCTGCTGCTGCAAAAAGTTCTCTACGCTGCTGACATACACGTCGGCAAAATCAACCACCGGGCGCCTTGCCGAGATCGTTTCCATCGCCGTTCCCATCTCCCATCCCATCGAGCACAGTACGCCAAGCGTCATCATCGCGGCACGATGCACACCCGCCGCGCAGTGAATGAACAACTTGCTGTCCGGTTGCTCCAGAGCTTCGGTGGCAAACGCAACTCCGCGTTCAAACAACTCCGGAGGCTTGGGCTGAAAGTCGTCATCGGTCGCGTTCCACAAAACCTGGATGCCGTGCGGCTCTGCCAGCGGCGTATCGTCAAACTCAATTTGCATATCGATGACGTGGGTTATTCCCATGCGCGCCACTTCGGCCATGTTCTCTTCGTTCCAGATGCCACCGCCGAGTCCAATGCGGCTGGTAATCCAAGTAATATCCATCCCCAGTTTCCGTTCTCTCCGGCGCGCGAAGTCAACTCTGCAACCGGCTTTGGACGCGAAAAGTCCTGCCTGGCGTTGCAGCGCTTCGGTGAAACGTGACCCGGCGCGCTCCCAATTGTTCTTATTCATTCTACGGGATGGCGTTGGCTGACTTCCGTCCGACTACGGGTCGGCAGTTTACCCGGCTGGACGGGCGCGAGCCCCAACTGCTCCAGCAATACCTGGGCCAGCGAGCTCTGCGACTCAGAGTCGTCCTGCGCACTCGCCGGATACAGACCGACCATTTCAAAAAGATATTTGATCGCCTGATATTGGCCTTCTTCGCGGACGGCGTCGATCGCCTGCTGCACCATGGGAAGCGCGTTGCGGGCAACTAATTCGCTGATTTTCCCGCGCAGCTCCGAAAGATCTTCAGCGGGACCGGCTTGTTTGCTGCGCGTTCCCATGGAAGCCTCAAAGCCCAAAAATAAAAAGAGCGCGACCAGCGCGCTCTTTTTTCTTACTCTCTATTTTCAGAATAGCATCCTGAAAAGGTAATTGTGCCATACTTTGCACATTTATATTCGGCTTATTTGCATGGGCTTGCGGAGATTTGGGTGTTTTGACCCCCTTGACAAGAATTTTCCACAGGTCGCCTCGGAGGCAGGCGGTTGAGCAGTCCTCCTTGGAGAAACAGATCGCTTACTTTGTCCACGGCTTCGGGAAACTCCCGGCACACGGTACGTCGCGCACAATGCAGCACTTCAGCCGCCTCATCCTGAGAGTAGTCCTGGAAGATGATCACGGCCACCAGATCTTTTCCGAAACTATCCAATTGATCCAGTGCATGCTCCACGTCGTGCACAAAGATCACCGCATCTTCGAAGCTCGACATCCGGTAAGAAGTCACCTTGGAACGAAACAGTTCCCGGCCCAAAATTGATGGCAACCGTCCTACTTCGATCGATATGCGCAAATAGCGCTTCAGCAGAGCGATTGTGCGTTCTCGGTAAAGCCATAGGTCGGGATCCCTGCCAATCTCGGATGGGAGAAGTTCTCCATTTCCTGGGTCAACGGTACGGGCTCCCTCGCTTCTACACTCGTTGCTTTGAAGCAACAACTCGCTAGGAATAATCGCTTGGCTGGAAGTCATGCGTTTCCTCCTTCGCTCCAGAACACGCTGTTAATCGTTCGATCAAATTCTCCGCTACGAGAACTCGGCCCTCGATGCCCTCTGAACCGCGGGTCCCGCGCCAGTCCAGCCAGGATCACCGAGCACGGCGAGCAAAAGATGAGGTCCGAGCCGGTAGGCCGTAGCCATAGTGCGCCACAGCGCTCGCAATATTTGAGTTCCATTTGAATCGCATTAGCGTCTTGCAGTTCCATGCATAGCCTCCACGCGAAAGAGTGAGACAAAAAAAAGCCCTGCGGCCGGACTTACCGGCTACAGGGCCCGCTTCTGTTGCGACGACCTGTTGAATTATTCAGTTATGAACCACTCCGCCACATCAGGTGCCGGAGTGCTGCCGAAAATATCCCTCCTCGTACCCCGATTTAAGCACTTGCCCGTTCTGGATGATTACGCTCACCTTGCCGTTAAAGTGAATGTCGGAAAGCAAACGCTGCATCGCGGCTGAAAGCACTTCGGCAGCGCGAATCTTACGGCGGAATTCAGCAAATTTGGCTTCTTCCATTTCTTGCGTCACCTCACACATGAGGCCTTCCTTCTCCCCTCACGCAAACCCCAGTTATATCGGTTGGCTGATGCTATAGCTGAAAGTTTTCGGCAGTCAAGGCTAAGCCGCAAATAGCACGATTTCCTTGTGGGAGTGGGACTTGCACGATTAGTAACCAAAATCCCAGGTTACACTTCGGCGCACTTTGGTTGTGGATTGTGGTGGAAAACCACAGGGTTGCGGCCCTCCGACAGTTGTCCACATCCAATAGTTGAATTTAATTTTTCGATAATAGCCATGTGATATAGCGGGTGCTATACTCCGCCCATGAAATTCAAGGCACTGCAAGAAAATTTGCGAAAGGCGCTATGGGAACGTATTGACGAAGGCGAACTCACCGGCCTGCGGCTAGCCAACCAGACCGGCTTCCGCCAGGCGCACATCTCCAACTTCCTGAACCGCAAACGCAGCCTCAGTCTGGAGGGCATGGATCGTGTCTTGAGTGTTCAGCGGTTGTCAGTGCTTGACCTGCTCGACCCGGTTGAGGTCAACAAGCGCGCTACTGTCACCCCGCCCAGCGATGATGAATTCGAGAACATTTTCGTGGTTGAGGGAGAGGTCGCCGCTAACCAGGCACTCATCATGAGCATGAAGGTACGCGAGATCCAGAAGTTCAAACGCGGTTTCCTGCGCAAGCTGCGTCCTGATATGCATGGCAAACGGGCCAACTGGGAACGATTTGTGGCGATAAAAATCACGGGCGACGGCATGAGTATGTATCCTCGTCTGTTGCCCGGCGCGACGGTTCTGATCGACCGTCACTACAATTCCCTGCAGCCTTACCGCAAGAATGAACTGAATATGTATGCCGTACGCATGAAGGACTCGTGCATCGTCCGTTACGTCGAAGTAGCCGGTCGGAACATCGTCTTAAGACCGCACAATCAGTCCCATGCAATCGAAGTGCTCAACATGTGCGAGGGTGAAGGGCTTGCTGATTACCTGGTTGGGCGGATCTGCTACATGGGCATCGAAACCTAACCAGAACCTCCCTAAGACCCGGTCGTACACCCACTCAGGTAACCCTTAGTAACCATACGAATTAGACTGGCCAGCCGTACAATGACCATGTCCGAATGGCCGTCCTTGGGGTTGCCCCAGCGACCGCCGCGCAACTGACCGTCAGTTCACAGGGCGCGGCGAAATGCACGGACCTGGAGTCGGAAAAGCTTATGGCGTTTGGTTTCGGTTTCAACAAGCAAAAGGTTCTGAGCTCTGCGGAGAAGTTCGTCCAGCAGGGAAAATTACAGAACGCCATCTCCGAATACGAAAAGGTCCTCAAGGCCGATCCCAAAGACCTGACTGTACTGAACACCGTTGGCGATCTCTATTCCCGCAGCGGCGAGCAGGATAAGGCTGCTGATTGCTTCAAAAATGTTGGCGAGGCGTACGCGTCACAAGGCTTCACCGTTAAAGCCATCGCCATGTACAAAAAGCTGAGCAAGCTGAAAACTTCCACCGAATGTGTGTTGCGCTTGGCGGAACTCTACACTCAGCAGGGTCTATTCAATGATGCCCGCGCTCAATACCTGCAGGTGGCTGAAGATTTCCTTAAGTCCGGACAAGTCGAGCAGGCAATCCGAATTTTCCAGAAAACTCTGGAAATGGACCCGGACAATGTTCCTATGCGCGTTCGCCTGGCTGAGGCGTACATGCGCATGGGTAAGAAAGACGAGGCGTGGAAGCTTCTAACCGCCGCCGCCGAAAGCCTTCGCTCCAAGGGACAACTTGCTGCCGCGGATGAAATTTTGCAGCGGATGTTAAAGCTTGATCCGGAAAATAACTATGCCTTGGTGCTTCGCGGGAGCGCCGCCGCCGAAAAGGGAGACTACAACACCACCATTCAGTGTCTGGCCAAAGTTGCTGATCTGGACAACAACGCCGACGGCCTTCGAGCTTTGTTTCAGGCTTATGTGCACACCAATCGGATGGACGATGCGTCTGCTCTAGCCACCAAGTTGGCGAATGTTCACGATGACGTGTCGCCAATATTCGAATGTGGAACCGCGATGGCGGAAGCGCAACGGCCTCGCGACGCGGTCCAACTTTACGATCAATTTGCTGATCACTTGTTGAGGACGGACTCCGCGAAACTGTTTGAGTCCCTCCGTGCCCTGCTTCATTTCATACAAGATGACCCTCGGACGCTTGAGCAGGTGCTTGCCATATTCCAGAAGGGTGGCGAAAATTCTCAGCTCACCGACATTTACGAGCTATTGGCGCACAGCTACGTTCAATCCGGCAACCCCGAAAAGGCGCAGTCATATTACTTGAAATTGAGTGAGCTGGAGCCTGCGAACCAAATGCATGCGCAGAACTACCAGCAGATAACGGATCAAATTGGGTCCGCTAACGCCGAGCACTTCATTACTCCTGAAGAAGGCGCTGGCATGATCGATGAACTGGAGGCCAACGCGCCGTTCATTGAGCAACGTTATGACGATGATGTCGCACTCGCGTTGAAGGCGGCCCTAACCGATGCCGAGTTGTTCATGTCTTACAACATGCCGGCTAAGGCCCTCGATCCGTTGATCGCCGTTTTGCCCAGCGCTCCCCGTGACCTGCGTTTGAATCAGAGGCTGGCAGCTTTACACACCCGCGCCGGCAGATTTGCGGAAGCTGCGGTGTGTTGCCGCACGCTTGAAAGCATTTATCACGACGCCGGACATGCGAATGAAGCGTCGAAATATAGCGACCTGGCTGCGAAATATGAGCAGCGCAGTGGCCCTTCCGCCGCCAAGTCTCAACCAGTGGCTTCGCCCTCAATCGAGCAGCCAGCGGCACCGCCAGCCGTTCAGGAATTCGAGATTGCGCCGCCCGCGCCCGATCCATTCGTTGAAGCTGAGGCCGCCGCCGCGCAATTGGCAGGTCAGCCTGCCGTTCACGCCAACACTTCATCTACGCATTCAGGACTTTTCTTTCACCAGGCAGCTTCCGATGCGCAAGCGGAGATGCCGGTTTCGGCCCCGCCCGCAGAGATGCCGCAGGAGTTTCCGGCGATTGCTACCCCGGAAGTTTCCGCTGAGGTGCCGTCCGCAGGCGATTGGGAACAAGATTTTGCCATTGAAGTACCGCACGCGGCGGAGCCTTCTGACAATGCGCTCTCTGCCGCTCCTCAGGAAGCCACAACTCCGGCTACGGAAGCAGTCGTAGCCGCGGCTCCTAATTTAGAGGAGTCGATCGAGGAAGTTCGTTTCTACATCGGGCAGGGCATGACCGAGCAGGCGGAGAGCATTCTTGAAAAACTGGAAAGCCTTGCCCCCGGCGCGCCTGAACTTTCGGTCCTTCGCCATGGAATTGAATCTGCGAAGCAACTTCTACACGCTCCAGTCGCTGACTCGCCAGTTTCTATTGATGAATCGGAGATTGTGCCGCCTCCGGCATTAGTTGTGGAAGAGACAGTCGAACCGACGGAACCAATGCCCGCCGCTCATGCCCCGGCACAGCCACAACCCTGGCCAAGCCAACGACCGGTATTCGATGCACCCGCGCCCGTAGCTGAGTCGGCGGTCGTCGAAAACTTGAATTCCGCACCAGAGCCAGTCATCGAGAACTTGGATCCCGCACCAGCGCCAGTGCAGCACGAGGCCGCATCCGTCCCTGCGCAACCCCCATCAAAGTTTGCACCGGGCACCCTGGACGAATTCGTAGCCGACCTCGAAGCATCTTTAGGCAATGATTTCATCGTTGACGCGGCCCCCGTACCGCCGCCCGCGCCGCGTGTGCCTGCGATTACTTCAGCAGCAGCCTCAGTTATTGAAACGCCTCATGTCACTCGAAGCGAATCTCAAGCTGCACGGGCTGCCGTTGCGTCGGCCAATAACAGCCACGTCGCTGCTGCCCCACTGCCGCCAATCCCGCCGCCGGTACAAGCCTCAACCCCGGCGATCCAGACTCAACCGACTCAGACAGCGCCGATCCATGTCCCACCTGCAACTCAGCCCGCGCCTCCGCAAAGGTTCGATCCCGCGTCGAGCGTCGATCTATCCAGCTTGTTTGGCGAACTAAAGCAGGAACTTGAGCACGATGTCGCTGGTGGCACCGACGAAGATCCCGAGACGCATTACAACCTGGGAGTCGCCTTCCGCGAAATGGGACTGCTCGACGAAGCCATCGGCGAATTGCAAAAGGTATGCCAGTTCGTTGACCGCGGTCATAGTTTCCCCAACCTGATGCAAGCGTACACCTGGTTGGCACAGTGCTTCCTTGACAAAGGCATACCCGAGGTCGCAGTCCGGTGGTATGAGAAAGCGCTGAAGCTTCCCAACCTGGAGCAGGAAACTCGCACCGCGCTGCATTACGAACTTGCTTCCGCGCTTGAGAGTGCCGGCAACAATCCTGCCGCTCTTAGTAATTTCCTTGAGGTCTACAGCAGCAACATCGACTATCGCGATGTGGCCGAGCGCATCAAGGCCCTCAGGCCGTAAAATAACCAGATGGGTTTGAACAAACGGCCATGTAGGGGCATTGGGCCAGGAGTCCGTATTGAGCGTTGAGCCTACGACGCCGCCGGCGGCTGCATCTCACGATGCGCCTTCCATTCCCACTGATTCTTCCAGGCCTTCGCTGCGAACGGTGCCTCGAATTCCCAGCGCCGTCGAACTGTGGCTTCTCCGGCTGCGGTCGCTGCTGTTCGTCACCTTGTGCGCCACGCTTGGGGTGCTGCTGATCATACTTCCCTGGACCCCTCGCTGGACCGATAATCCGCTCCTGTTGACCTCGCCCAATCTTCGCGATTTCGTTTCCAGCGGATTCGTCCGCGGTCTCGCCAGCGGGCTGGGTATTTTGGACCTGTGGCTGGGATTCTGGGAAGCTATTCACTATCATGAGAATCCGCGGCCCTGAGTCGCGCATCGGACGCCTCCATGCACTTCTGCAAATCGCAAAAATTGTTTTCCCGTGATCTGATTTCTAGACTCTCTCCACAAGCGAGACAAAGGAACCGATGAGCATTCCTCCCGAAAAGAAAATCGCGCCCATGGCGTATGAGAACCCGGAATTCCTCAACAGCCCTGACGGCCGGGTCTTGCGCATCATGTCCGAATACGTCGAACCCCTGGCGCGCTTCCGCCGTGAGCAAATCCAGGACACTGTGGTTTTCTTCGGTTCAGCCCGCTTCCGCAGTCTTGAAGACGCCCGCAAGGCAGTGGAAGAATCAGGCTCAGAAGAGGACGCCAAGTTGGCCCGTGCTCACCTCGACATGGCCCGCTACTATGAAGAGGCCCGCCGCATGGCTTTCATGCTGAGCCAGTGGGCAGCCACCATTCCCGCCCGCCGGCGCCGCTTCGTGGTCACCACCGGCGGAGGCCCCGGAATCATGGAAGCCGCAAACCGCGGCGCCCAGGAAGCCAAATCCAAATCTATCGGCCTGAACATTCGCCTGCCTTTCGAGCAATATCCCAATCCGTACATCACCCCAGCGCTGAATTTCGAGTTCCATTATTTCTTCATGCGCAAATTCTGGTTCGCCTATCTGGCCAAAGCTCTGGTGATCTTTCCTGGCGGGTTCGGCACCCTCGACGAACTATTCGAAATCCTGACCCTGGCCCAAACTCAGAAGCTGGCAAAGAAAATTCTGGTAGTGATCTACGGTCGCGAGTATTGGGAAAAGTTAATCAACTTCCAGACCATGATCGACGGCGCTGCCATCTCGCCCAAGGACCTGGAACTCTTCAAGATCGTGGACAATCCGGAGGAAGGTTTTGAGTTCCTTCGCGAGGGCCTGATCAAATACCACCTGGGTCCAGACCGTCCAAAGCGCGTAGGCGAAGTAGTACCCGAAATAGCAAAAACAAATCCATAGCCCGCATGCGCCACCTCACAAGAGGGTGCCCCATCCTTCGCGTTTTTTGCGAAGGGTGGGAAAGTAGTAAAAATGCGCCGTAGGTTTTTTGCCGGGCAATCTCGCGAGTTATGCCATCCCAGCTATAGAATCCGAAATGAGTTTCACTAACTAATGATCACGAACCACTGACTTTGCTCCTCTACTACATCACCGATCGCGCGCATTTTTCCGGAACCGAATCCCAACGGCAAGACCGTCTACTGAAAAAGATTTCAGAAGCAGCAAACGCGGGCGTCGAATACATACAACTTCGCGAAAAAGATCTCTCCGGACGCGCGCTCGAATCTCTTGCCCAAGAGGTTGCGAAGCTGATCAACGAATCTAGCAGTTGCACCCGCCTCTTAATCAACTCTCGGACTGATGTAGCGCTCGCGGCTAAAGCTCACGGAATTCACCTTACTTCAAATGACATCTCGCCTGCGGATGCGAAAAAGATTTGGCGCGAAGCGCAGTCTCCGGTTGACCCCATCATCGCCGTCTCGTGTCACACCGAAACCGAGGTCCTTGCAGCCGAGCGCGGCCCTGATCGTGTAGCAGCGGGCGTGCATGCCCGCCCGGCCGCTGATTTTGTAGTGTTCGGTCCAGTCTTTGAAAAGCAGGGAGCCAAAAAGGCGGCAGGACTAGATGAGCTCCGAAAGGCTTGCCAGCACCGAATCCCCGTTCTAGCTCTAGGAGGCGTGACCACAGAAAATGCCCATCTCTGCCTGGAAGCCGGAGCCAGCGGGATCGCCGGCATTCGATTGTTTCAGGAAAATAATATCGCCGAGGTAGTCAAAAAACTTCGCGGGCTGAAATAAGCAGACTCAGTGCCGAGCTACCAGCATGCCCAAGATTTCCTGCAACCCATGCCGAATGCGCTTCAGGTCAGCCGATGACTGAACCGGAAACGGCAGAGGCGCCTGGTTCTTCTCAGTCTTGCTCTCAGCGCGGAGTTGCTGCCGCGCCCCCGCGATTGTGAAACCTTCTTCATAAAGCAGTTTCTTGATGCGAATCACCGCCTCAACATCTTTGCGGCGATACATGCGCTGTCCGGTGCTGCTCTTGACCGGCTTGAGCTGGGGAAACTCGGTCTCCCAGAAACGAAGCACATACGCCGGCAGCCGGCACAGCTCCGACACTTCTCCGATCCGGAAGTAAAGTTTGTCGGGAACGATAATTTCGCTTGGTTTGGCCTTTAATTTAGTAACGCTCATAGAATCCGCCAATGACCTCAAAGACGCGCCGCTACAGCGTTTCTAGCACGATCTTCTTCTCGCGACAACTACTACTTGGCCCACAAACAAAAAACCTCTCGAGGATTTTTGTCGAGAGGCTTACAAACTCTTACGTGAGTTCTTCTCACGCATTTAGTGTTTCTTCTTTTTTGCTGCCTTTTTCTTTGCTGGCATCATTACCCTCCTGAACGATTTTCCCTCGTTACTGAACGGTCTCTGCCGACAATTTTGCTATCAGCAGCATCACTGATTTCAGAGTTTGCGGTGTGTCACTGTCATTGTCAACATATTTCTTGCATTTTGAATGAGTTATTAACAGGGAACATCGCACAACTCTGGAGCGCGCATACGATGAGATAAGAACGGTCGGCAAAACATAAAGAACGATCCAGAGTTTTCATCTGAGCCAATCGCTTCTGCCTTTATCTTGTGGCGGGCGAGGTTGCCCCACATTCAATTCTTCCTTCTTGCGAAACACAGGCCTGACCAGGTCTCATCGATTGCGCATACCTTGTAGTCCACCCACCCGGCGTCAAGACCGAATTCGCGCACGAGGTTTCCGTGGAGATCAGTCTTTACTCCGGAAGTTTTCTTCGGCCAGGCGATCCAGAGCGCGGTTTTTTCAGGCAGAGCTTTTGCAAGCGGACGAAAATCGCGCGCCAGTTCAGCTTGCGACATTGCGAATAAAAGTGCGACGTTCGCGTCTTTCGGGTCGTCAATGATTTTTGCGTACGCGGGCAGCGGGTTGAGCTTTCGTTCGAAGTGGGCGGGCCGGTTGATCAAGAGCACTGAACAGTTATCACGGATGCCGAGCTTCTTCGGCAATGCAGACGCGGAATAGCTTGCCATGGCGCTGGGGACGACAGGATTTCGCGGCGCATTCTTGATCGCTCCTTTGATGGCTGTTCTGATTTCTTCCCATGTCGCGAACTTGGCGTCGGGTATAAGTTTGTGGGCGGTCTTCACGCGTTCCGGGTCTCCTCCTACGAATAGGATTGGGACGTGGCGAGTCGCCTTGGCACGGCGAAAATGTGCCGCGATTTCGCGGCCGTGTGATGGGAGGCGGCTGAGGTCGATCAGGAAAAGTTCAGGCGGCTGTTCGCGAATTTCCGCCAGGTGGGGTTTTTCGGAATCGAACAGGATTTTCGCTTTATAGCCGAGCGCCTTCAATGCGCGAACGTAATCTTTGGCTTCTGGTTCGTTCCAGTGGACCAAGAGGATATTTGCCATTCGGGAGGTCTCGGCGGGCGAGGGCGCCCGCCCCACACGCTTCAACCGATGGCTTTCTTGTCGAACTGGCGCAGGCCCAGGACTAACAACAGCAGGTCGAAGAATGCCAGGCCGGCGAATACCGCGGTGATTGCGAGATGAGGGGATCCCGGCACTAACGCTGCGCGCAGGCCCTCGCTAGCATAGACCAATGGGTTGACCAACACAACTTTCTGCAGAATTGGAAAGGCGTTCAGCGCGCTCCACGGATAATAAGTGCAGCCGAAGAAGATCATCGGGGTGAGCACCATGCTGAACATCAAGCCGATGTGCTGCTGATTTACGGTGCAGCCGAGCGCCAAGCCTCCGCAGGCAGAAAATGCGGCGACGAGAATGGTGACACCAGTGAACATCAGCGCCGCATGCACATTGATATCGATCGGCCGCAGCAAAAGCCAACCTAACGGCAGCACGATCAGGCCGGCGACCATGGCTTGAATCATTCCGAACAGAACTTTTTCGATTGCCAGCCAGATGGTCCCGATAGGAGCGAGCAATCGGTCTTCAATTTCTTTTGTCCATTGGAATTCGGCGATGAGCGGCATGGCCACCGCCCAGATTCCGGTGAACACCATGCTGATGGCCATGATTCCCGGCAGCAGCAACGATTTATACGACGCCGGCATGTAACCGCTGCGCACCATCACCCGTCCGAAGATGAAGACGAACATCAGGGGCTGCAGGAAGGTCTGCAGAAACAATTGCATCGCGTTGCGTTTGGCGACGTGAGCATCGCGGGCGAGCAGGGCGCCAAAAGTTTTCCAGTTCAATCGCGCAGGCTCCTTCCGGTGTGATGAAGAAATAAATTTTCCAGGCTTGGCTCGGAGATGTGGACGTCCATCAGCTCCGCGCCGGTGGTGCTGGCGAGGCTGGCAATCTCGGGAATGAGGGAGCCGCCGCGATCGGCGTAAACGTCAGCGCCGGTAGTATCCTGCGATCGCACTTCGCGGACGCCGGATAGCGATTGCAGTCCCAATAGCAGCCCAGGCGTGTGCTTGGCGAAACGAAGACGCAAAACGAAAGCGCCGGGGATTGAACCCTTCAACCCAGCAGGTGTATCGACCGCGATGACCTTGCCATGATCGATGATCGCCAGGCGATTGCATAGCGCGTCGGCTTCTTCCATGTAATGCGTGGTCAGCAGAATGGTTTTGCCGGCCTGGTTATATTCGCGAATGATCTCCCACAACAGGATGCGGGTTTGCGGATCGAGGCCGGCGCTGGGCTCGTCAAGAAATAAAACTTGGGGGTCGTGCATCATGGCGCGGGCGATCGAGAGCCTCTGCATCATTCCGCCGGAAAATCCGCGGACCATTTGATTCGCGCGGTCGGTCAGCTTGAATTTTTCCAGCAGTTCGCCGGCGCGCTGATTGCGTTCCTTGGCGCTGATTCCGAAATATGCGCCGTGGAAGGTAAGGATCTCGGCCGCCGTCAACGAGAAATCAAGATTCGGCCGTTGCGGCACCACGCCGATCAGACGCTTCACCACAGCCTGATCTTTCCAGACATCGTGGTCGCCGATCCAGGCCTGTCCGCCGGTGGGGCGCACGCGGGTGGTGAGCACACCGACTGTAGTCGACTTGCCGGCGCCATTGGGTCCAAGCAGGCCGAAGATTTCGCCACCCTCCACTTGCAGCGAAATGCCATCGAGAGCCACGATCTGCGGCTTGGGCTGCTTTCCCGGTTTGTCGCCGGATGCACTCGCGCGAGGAACTCCCACGCCTCCGGCGGCGAACGGCGGGGCGGAGTTATAAATTTTGCGTAGATCCTCAGTGCGTAGACCGATTGCCATGGGAGGTCCGGGTGTGGGTTAAACCCTGACTGTCGCAGAAGTATAACTTACCTCTGGAGCTCCGGCGTTGGGAAAGTGCAGACTATCCCTAAGGTCCGAGAGTGGGATTTCATTCGCGTCGACGGGCTGGGGTTAAATTCGCAGAGGCGAATTTGGGCGGGCGTGGACGCCCGCCCCTACATTTTCATTTCTTCGCGGTCGGAGGCAGCAGGCCATTTAAACGTAGATACATTGCAGCTGCGCCATAGTGGTCCGCCCAGCTGCTGGCTAATCCCAATGCCGCCCAGGCGCGCGCTTTTGGTTTACCGTCGAACCACTTGACGTCCCCATTCAGTTTGGCGTCGTCAGCTTTCTCGAGCGCAGTGTGGCAGAACTCAAAAGAAGCTTTCATCGCGGCAACGAGTTTGTCTTTGCCTTCTGTCCCTTTCATTTCATCTACCTTTGGCTCGGGTACATCGCCAGTGTTTGCGCAGAAATAATAATTTGCCTCCGCGATGTGCGCAGCCAGATGGCCGAATGTCATTTGATCGGCGGTGGGCTTGTAGTCATATTTGTTGGCCGGCATCTCTTCGAATGCGGCGACAGTGTTCTTTTCGCGACCGCCAAGCATCTGGCGCAGAGCGTCAGAGATGGGCGACTTAGATTGCGCGGCAGCAGCGAGAGATGAGAGGACAATTATCATAAATATCTTTGCTTTTTTCATTTTGCTCCTCCAGAGTACCGCGCTAGGATAACCCAAAATACTATCGATACGCGGAAGGTAATACTTTGCGACTGAAATACGCACTGGTCTCGATCTGGTTGCTCGTGAGTGCACTGACAACTTCCGCCCAAGCGAATCTGTGTGTTACCTCTTTTGTCGTACCTGAATATCCTCAACTCGCAGAAACAGCACGCGTCTACGGGGACGTTGTGTTGGAGGTCACGCTCAAGCCGGATGGATCCGTCGCCACTTCGAGAGTGGTTAGCGGACATCCCCTATTGAAAGCTGCGGCGCAGGAAAACTCGATGACGTGGAAGTTCGAGTCTATTGAGAGGAAGGAGCTGGCAAACGAGGAATTCACATTGATCTATCGATACCTCCTCAGCGATGCAGTTCGATGTGGAGGCCAGCCAACCCGAGTGACCCTAGAGTCTTATAAGCTTGTTTCGATTTTGGGTAGCCCTCCAGTTATCTGCGATCCTGGTATAGAAAAAATCAGGAAGAAACACTGGTACTGGCCGTGGTAATCCGATCACATTGCGATCTCCGGCGTGGCCCGGAGTAGCGTTTTGGTATACGAATGCTGGGGATTTTGCGTGATCTGGGCGGTTGAGTTGATCTCCACAATTCTCCCGCGATACATCACTGCGATGCGTGTCGAAAGATAACGAACAACGGGCATGGAGTGCGAGATGAATAAATAAGTCAGGCCGAAGTCGCGCTGCAGCTGCGCCAGCAGATTAACGATCTGGGCACCCACACTAACGTCGAGGGCTGAGACCGGCTCGTCGCAAACGATGAACCTGGGCCGGAGGGCCAGTGCGCGGGCGATCACGATGCGCTGGCGCTGGCCTCCGCTGAATTCGTGGGGATAACGCTGCATGGCTGACGAATCGAGGCCCACAGCTTTGAGTAGATCTGCAACTTGAGATTTGATTTTGGACTGAGGATGGGCGCCCTGGCCCGGGCTACCCCTATGAATCAGCAACGGCTCGGCAACCAAATCTTCCACGCGCATGCGAGGATCGAGCGAGCTGAATGGATCTTGGAAAATAATCTGCATGTGCCGGCGCAAGTGCCGTAGTTCGGTGTGACTGGTTCTGAGCAGATCGTGACCGTCAAAGCGCACTGTGCCTGAAGTTGGCTCGATTAACCTGAGAGCCAGCCGTCCCAGCGTGCTCTTGCCGGAACCGGATTCGCCCACCAGGCCCAGCGTTTCTCCGGCTTCAATGTCGAGAGATACATCATCCACGGCGCGGACTTCGGCCTTGCGGGCGCTGAAAGTGGACTCACCTTGAGGGAAGACCTTCGTCAAATTGCGGATTTCGAGAAGGGCCACGAGTGGATGTTAACAGCTTCGTTGTGAGCTGAGACCTATGGCCACGAATGGGCGCGTTACCCTTTGCGGTTACTACCAAGAAAACAGGTTCCTCGACTTCGCAGGATTACGCTTCGCTTCAATCATGCTGCGCTTGAGACGATAGAGTGTCGATGAACACCTATCCCGCCGCAATCATCGGCACGGCCACGAGTGCGGCGATCATGCCCACAGTCTTCCAGCGCGTGAAATGTTCGCCCAGAAAGATGCGAGCCAAAATGACGGTCAAGGCTGGATAAAGCGAACTTAACACCACGGCAGTGTCCAATCGACCCATCTGGCTGGCCCGAACGAATAGAAATGTTCCGGTTACGTCGATGCACCCGGCAAGCAAGCCTAACCCGAAGCCCAGCGGATATGCAGGCTGGAACTTTCGACCGACCAAAGTGATAAGGCCGGTGGATAGCAGGGACGCGCCGCGCGCCGCTGCTGCAATCCAAAGCGCGGACCCAGTGCCCGCCTGCTTAACAAATATGAAGAACAACGCGAAGCCGACGCCCGATATCATGGCCAGCGCCAAGCCTTCGGGTCGACGCCCGTGTTCCGGACGCGAAACCAACCAGATGCCCAGCAGGGCAAAACCAAACCCGGCAACCGGCAGCGCTTTGGGCAGTCCTTCGGTGAATATCCCGAATGCAACCGGAAGGGCCGCTCCGAGAACAGCCGAAACCGGCGCAGCCAATCCCATGTTGCCCTGTGACAATGCACGATAGAAAAGCGCAAGCGCAATTCCGCCACACACCCCAGCCGCAAAAGCCCACCGCAGATGTATGAGAGAAGGTATGGCCTGGTGATTTGCCAGTGCAATGGCCGCCATCAAAACTGTGCCGCTCAAATGTCCCAATGCGGCAAGGTAAAAGGAATTAAATCGCCGGGCGGTGTATCCGCCGAGGAAGTCGCTGATTCCCCAGCTGAGGAATGCGCCGAGAGCATAGAGAACGGAAGCGAGTTGCGCGGAAGCAGGCATTTGAATTTGAGAATCGAGAGTAGCATGCGGCTCGAACCGATCAGGTCATCACAGCCTAACGGCAAAAGCTTTTAACCGCAGAGTTCGCAGAGAAAAGCCGCAGAGTTCGCAGAGTAAGCCGGGAACAACCCTGCGTGAGAACGCTGCCCGCCAAGCGCAGGGAAGCTCACGGCTCAGCGCTCACAGCTCACAGCTCACAGCTTCCTCTCGCTTCCATCCAATTCTGCAGGATAAGGATCGCCGCCATGCGATCGACCGCCTGGCCGCGCTTTTTGATCGAGAGATCGGTTTCGCGCAGCAGGCGATTGGCTTGGGTCGAGGTCAAGCGTTCATCCCAGAGATGTACCGGCAAGCCAAATTTCTTGCGTAAGTCCTCGGCAAAGAGTTGCATTTTCCCCGACTGAACGCCTTCCATTCCACTCAGCCGAAGCGGATAGCCAACCACTATTTCAGAGATCTGGTAATCGTTGACTACCTTCGCAAGATGCTCAAAATCCAGTCGCTTATTTTGTCTTTGTAGGGTCGGCAAGCCCTGCGCAGTAAGGCCCAGCGGATCAGAAATAGCAATTCCGATCCTCCTCGAACCGACATCTAAGCCCAAGACTCGCGGTCTTAGCCCCGGGGCGTGATCCATGCAGCGATTATATGGCCCAGACAATTAGTAACATCGAAGACAAGCCGGCGCTAAAAAAAGAGGGGCCTGCTCCGCCACCTCAGGGGGCAAACATAGCGCATCCTCGCCCAGGGGGCAGGAATTGGGCACTGAATCTGTTGGGCGTGGGAGCGATCCTCGCATTTTGTTACTACGCAGAGGAGCCGCTGGCCGTGATTTTGGTGTCAATGCTGTTCGCATTCGTTCTCGATCCCGTGGTCGATGTTTTCACGCGCCTGCGAATGCCGCGCGCACTTGCCGCCGGAACTGCCGTACTTCTTACTTGCGCGGCCTTGGGCGCCCTCGTTTACGTTGGGTTCAACAAAGCCTCGGGCCTGTTGGAAGAACTGCCCAAACATTCGGTAGAGATCAAGCAGGACTTCGCCAAAATAACCCGCAAAGCTCAAAAGATCGCGGAACTGAATCCGGCTCAGGAAAAAGGAACGGTTAAAGTCCAGCAGACCACCAGCTGGGCCGACCTGCTTTCGCGCGGCTTTGGGTCGGTTTCTGAGATAGTACTAGCGGCATCATTTGTTCCCTTTCTGGTGTTCTTTATGCTGACTTGGCAGGAACATGCCCGCAGAGCCACTCTTGGCCTGGTGTCTACGGAGAACCGGCGACCTGCTTACGTCACCATGGGACTGATTTCGGGCATGATTCGAAACTTCATGGTCGGCAATCTCGTGATCGGACTAATTACCGGCGTTTTGAGCACGGCGATCTTCGGATTTCTACACATTCAGTATTTCTATTTCGCGGGATTTGTGAGTGGATTTTTGAGCCTGGTTCCGTACCTAGGAGTGCTGCTTGCTCTGCTTCCGCCGATATTCCTAGGCATTGGGCACCTTACTCTGGCGAAGATCATTTGGATCGTACTGTCTGTGTTCTCCCTGCACATCATTTCCATCAACGTGCTTTATCCCAAAATTCTTGGCAGACGGTTGCGGCTTAACCCTTTGACTGTCACGCTGGCGTTATTGCTCTGGGGATGGCTGTGGGGAGCGGTGGGACTTATTCTGGCCGTCCCGATCACTGCAGGAATGAAAATTGTGTTTGATCACATTCAGCCGCTGAAACCTGTGGGGGCGTGGCTGGGCGGAGATCAGCCTAATGGAGAGCTGGAAAAAGCCGGTTGATCAGGATTGCAATTCGGCGGCGTCGGGAAATTTGAGGTTGGTTTTAGAAAGCGCTTTGTCGAGGATCTCTTCGACATTCGCCTCTTCAGTGTTCCGCGCCATCGCGAGTTCGCTTACCAAAAGATAGCGGGCACGCTCTAGCATCTTCTTCTCGCGGAAAGACAGGCCTTTGGCTTCCTTAAGGACTAGCAAACTTTTCAGCACTGCTGCCACTTCCAGCAAGGATCCGGTACGCATGCGGTCCGAATTTTCTTTGAAGCGGTCTTTCCAATCAGTCGCGCTGTCGCCGTTGCCGTCGGAGAGATAATCGAGGATCTTTTGGATCTCGCCATTTCTGACTACGCGGCGCAATCCAACTGCGCCTACGCTATGAAATGGGACGGTGACCTTGAGGTTGCTGGATTTGATGTTGAGGAGGTAGTACTTTTCGACTTGCTGCCCTAGCGTCCGGCTGCCGACTTGCTCGATAACTCCCACGCCGTGGTTTGGATAAACGACCCGGTCACCGATGTGGAAATCGCCGCTAACGTTAAGATTCATACCGGAACAGCCCACGAAGCACATATTGATTGTATCTGAATCGCCTCGGTTTAACAATCGCGGACGCCGAAGGTCGTTCTTTTTCATAAGTTTAGGAGGGAGCGGCCAGTTGAACTTTAATCCAAATTAGTGACTCATCCCGCTTTGTTTGGGAACTTTCGAATCCCAAGTTGGGCAAAAAGCTGGCACTCTTGTCCCGCGAAAGTATTTAGCCGCGAACGGTTTATAATTCGACACGATGACCGAGCAGATCAAAAGAAAGTTGCAGGACGAGATCAATGCGCTCGAGCATGAACTCATCCACGAGCTACCGAAGGAGATCAAGAAGGCTGCAGCCCTGGGCGACCTGAGCGAGAACGCCGAGTATCACATGGCGAAGCAGCGCCAGGAGTTCGTGAAGGCCCGGGTGCGCCAGCTTGGAAAACGTTTGGCCGATTTGTCCATGGTCAACATGAACAACATTCCCAAGGATAAGGTAGGGCTGGGCTCGACGGTGAAGGTCTACGACAACAGCAAAGATGAAGAGATCGAGTACAACATCGTGACCAGCGAAGAGTCTGACGTCGCGGCGGGGAAAATTTCAACCACTTCACCGATTGGCCGCGCGCTGCTTAATAAGAAAGTTGGCGACAGCGCAATGGTTGTGACACCAAATGGCAATCGCGAGTTGGAAATACTGAGTCTAACCACCATCCATGACGTAGCAGCGGGATGATCCGCTGGCCAAATGATTCGATGACTAAATGTTTCAATGATTCAATCCCTTCATGACCTGGACTAGCGCTTTCGGTCGAGCCTGCGGAGTTCTGCTGAAGACCATTGTCCGCTGGCTGGCGCTCACCAAAATAAATCCCAACGTTCTGACCTTCATGGGGCTGGTGGTAAATGCCTGGGCCGCATTCCTCTTTGGCTATGCGACCGCTGAAAATCAGCAGCGCATGTTTTTCTACGCTGGCCTGATTATTATCGGCTCCGGATTTTTTGATCTGGTCGATGGCGAAGTGGCACGCGCCCAGAACCGCGTGACCCGCTTCGGAGCATTCTTTGATTCGGTGATCGACCGTTACAGCGATGCCTCACAATTTTTTGGCCTGCTGGTTTTCTACGGCCGCGGCGACAGATTTTTTTACGTGGTGCTGACAGGATTTGTCATGGTGAGCGCCATTATGGTCAGCTATACCCGCGCCCGCGCCGAATCGCTCATCGGATCGTGCCGAGTGGGATTCATGGAGCGGCCGGAGCGCCTGGTATTGGTCATCATTGGAGCGCTGTTCAATCGGATGGCGCCGGTGCTGTGGATTATTGCCGTGCTCTCAACTATCACCGTGATCCACCGCATTCATTACACCTGGTCGCGAACCAATGGCCCGGAAGCAATCAAAAGCGGGCAGGCAGCCTGACGCGACAAATCATTTGGCTCTGATCCGCAAGAAAGCCACGACACTTACCGGATGAGTACCGTACACCGGCTGCAAGACCGTGGCCACACCGTACCAAGTCAATTGCGCACCCAATGCGGTTGAAAGGTGCGGGAGATGCCCGACCTCGCGATCGTAGCCAGTGGTGTAGGCTTCGACCCGCGAGAAGTAGCGTTCGGTAAAGTTTGGCGGCAATAGCGTTTCTCCCAATAAAAGTTCATTGGTGCGATCCACGTTTTCAATGCGCGTCCAGATATTGTTCTTATCGAGAAAACGCAAAGTGGATTCCAGCAAATAAGCATTCCCGACATTTCCATCCGCCAAGCTTTGATTTCTTCCCCAGAGGAGCATGGAATTCCAGTTTCCTTTGTGAATCGGGCGGTTATAGATCAGAGATGCTGACATACGACGCGTGTCCTCGCCGGGAAATAAAGCTTCCGGGCTGGTCAAATCTGCGATCGAATATTGGAAGCTCCAATTCTGCCCCGGATTGGCGGTGAAGCGCGCGGACCACGAATCGATTTTGCCGGTATCGATATTCCAGCGATATTCATCCGGCTCGCGTCCGTGAAAGCCCGATGCCTCAATTCGGAAGCTGCCGTGGGTTAAACCCACGGTGATCACGTCGTCTGCGATGTGGGTTGAATCTTCAAGATGATGGCCCAACGGAGCAACCGGGTCTTCCGAAGCGGAGGCCCGGTGCGGATACGCCGGCGGTCCAAACGCGGGGTCGCCAATAGGAGCCGCATACACGGAGAGCAGCGTGTGTTCGCTCGCCCGATAGTCGTATATGGCCGCGATTTCCATGAAGAAATCGTGTGGGTGCTGTCCATCAACGATGGGTAATCCGTATGCGGTCTCTCCCTGCTGGAATAATTCCGGATACCTTCTGCTGCTCACCGTTGCCGGTTCAAGACTGAGCATGGTGCGCAGCGTCAACGTGCCCCGCGAAAGTCTTCGTTGCGCCATCGGCATAAACCAGTTGGTAGAGGAGAATTTATCGGCTCCGCGAGGCCCGGTCTGCTGAAGTTCGTTCAGAAAGGCCTCGCCGTGGACCATAAACATCCAGCCGGATTTCTTGAACATGATCATTTCAGTGGGAGTTGAGTTGGGCTCGGCATCGGTGCCGGAAGTTGTGTGCTGGGTGATGAAATCAAGGAATGACAGCGGTTGCATCTGCATGCTATTGGCAGACTCGCTGTGAGCAGTCATGCTCCGATCCCCGTCGGCAGAGCCGGGCATGGTTTGAGCGTTCGCCCCGAACACAACGACAATTGCCGCCACGCAAAACAAAGCCGACTTACACATGAGGAAGTTGGGGCGGGCCGTGAGGCCCGGCTTGTGGTATCAGAAGTTAAATCCTACCTCAGCGGTGACCGTTCTCGGCGTCACATAATGCGTGCCGCTGAAGGTCGATAAAAAGTTGTAGAGCGCCACCCGGTTCGCCAGATTGATAACCGTCAGTTGCGCACTCCATTTGTACTTGTCCCCATGAAATAAATTATCGTGGCCGACTGAAAGATCGAACAGACTGCGTTGCGCTATACGCGGCGGGTTCTTATCGTCGTCTTCCTTACCGGCGGCGGGAATGCTAATCAGCGACGAGCCATACTGCGATGCGGGGCACAGGTTTACTCCTAAACTCGAGCTGAGAGGAGTGCCGGTAGGATTTCCGGGGCCTGGAGGCAAAGGACGTGCCGACCCGCAAGACAGGCCAGCTTCGAATTGTTGATCAGGGCTAAGAATGGAAGTATCGACAACCCCGGCACTGCCGAACGGCCCGTTGTTGCAGTTGCCTCCGGCGCAGGTCACCGAGCCAGACACCAAGCCATCGTCATAACGCCAGTTAAAGCCGAGCCATGGGCCTCGCTTTCCAAGCTGATATTGCAAGTGGGTGGTTTGATTGAATTTCTCGTCGTGATCGATGCGAAAAACGCCTGCGGCGGCTGAGGGAGTAGCTCCGGCTCCGCTGACTTGCGGCGTGAAGTAGCGAGCGGCCACGTTCGAGAAGACCATCAGAGCAACCCAGCAGCGGGTTTAACACTGTGTTGTCGCAGCCGATGCTCGAAAGGATCAGGTTCTCGTTAAACGGAGTCTCAAGCAAGCGAGCGTAAGAGACCCTCAAGATGGTGTTGCTGGGCTTTACATGGTATGCGACTCCCAGGCGCGGCTCAGCCTCGCGATGCGTGGTCAAGCCGTTGTAGAAGTCGCCTCGAATTCCGAGATTGAGCGACCAATTTCCTTTCGTAATGGAATCCTGAACATACAGCGCGAGTTCTTTCACGTCGGTGTGACCGCGGAAGGCGAAGAGTCCGCCGCCGCGCGTCAAATCAAATGGGGCAAGCACCGGATTGAAGGAAGCGCTGGTCGGGTCGTTGAACGTGGGATCAACAATGCCCACGCTGTCGTTCTCGTTTAAAAAAGTCTGCTGGTACACCGCGCCGACTTTTACGTTGTGAATGCCCTTGACGTATGAAACCTCCGGGCGGATCCCGACGTTGGTCAGGGTGCGATTTTGTCCAACCGTTTCCGCTTGCAGGTCCGGCGCAAGATCTGTGAATGGGTTGGAGCTTGGGTAGTAATTGTATTGGTCACGGCGTACGTAAGTTCCGAGCGTGAACACGGTGGTGTTACTGATTAATCGCGTCCACGATGGTGCAATGTTGAAAGTTTTGATTTGAGAGCGCTGGTCAGTCGGTCCAACCGGCAAGCCGTCAGGCCCAAGTCCGCCATTGGTCGCGACCAGACCATTCCACGCGGAAGCTGTTTCCGCGTCAAAAGAATTGGGGTTCTGAAACCACGAGCGCGTGAAACCCAGGTTCACATGCATGGAGTCTTTACTGGAGAACTGGTAGTCGACGCGATCGAATACGTTCTCCTGATTGCCCTTGTCGTGCATGACAGTGAACTCCTGCGGATCAAGAAAACGTCCGGTGTTCAGGCCGCTGACGGAAATGAAGTTTCCCCATTTCGCGCCACCGTATCCGAGATTGAAGTCGAGGTTCGAAGTTCCGAAACTGCCGTAGGAAGCAGTGACCGATCCATGCGGAGTGGTCATGCCCTGTCCGGAGCGAGTGGTGACGTTGATCACCATGCTGGTTTTGTCGCCATATTCTGCCGGTGGCGCGCCAGAAATCACTTCCAGGGATTGCACCGCGTCGAGCGGGATCTGATTGGAAAAGGTCTTGCTGAACTGGTCGGTGATCGGCTGGTTATCAACTGAAAACGAGTTCTCGGCATGGTCACCAAGCCCGTGAAACATTCCATTCGAATCGGCGGCATTTCCAGGAGCAGTCAGCGTAATCAAAGAACTCACGGAAGACGACTGGCTCTCGAGGGGCAGCTTGTCGAACAGGTTTTTGTCCACATCGGTATGGAATGTGGGATCGTTCTCCAGCAGATCTTCGCCTCCACTCTCGACGTTCACGACCTCAGAGCTCTGCACTTTCAAGTTGATGCTCAAGTTCAGCGGCACCACCGAGCGGACGTCAATGTCTTGAATATAAGGCGCAAATCCCTGACTGCTGACCATTAAGTGGTAAGGATTGAATGGCACGTTCGGGATAACAAAACCGCCGGTGTCATTCGTAGTCGCGGTCCGTGCAAAACCGCTCACCGGGTTGTGGATTTCCACCGTGGCATTGGGCATTACCGCTCCGGATGGATCCAGGACGGTACCGGCCACTGAAGTTGAGTTGCCGGCGGACTGGCCAAGCGCGCACAGTCCCGACACAAAAAAAGAAGCAAGAAGAATAGCCGCGCGCAGCGGCATTCTGTAAGAAGCCTTCATGACGTTCCTCCGAATTTTTTTATTGGGCTAAGCCGGATCTGCGAGCTAAGCCTGCGGCGGAGGACGAATGTAATTAGAGGAAGTAAAAGAAGAGGAATGCGAAACGACCGCGGCGATCACCGTCAGGAGGGATGTTGCAAAAATTGGAGCCGGCTGCGCGACGACGTTTACGGCAACTCCAGCATGGGCCAACGCGCAAAGTGAGCACGAGCGCTCAGCGCGCCCTGAGTTGTTGGGGTGAACGTGTGCTACCGCCGCGAAGCTGGTAAGAAAAACCAGCAGAACACAAACCAGTGCCCTATGCGATAAAGCGCTGCGTTCCGATCGAAGGGACTGATGGGCAGCGGTGCGCCCGTTTTCTGGTCAGCGTCGAAGTTGGTCCGAATAGACACTGGCGTGACAAATACTTTCCGCGGAAACTTCCCCAGAATATCTTCGGCCCATGTGAATTAGCAAGATTGCCTTTTTCCTCCGCCGTCGGTTAACCGACGGAAACAATTAGATATCAGTAGGTTATCCGGAAAAGCCTGTATTACATGGGTGCCCTTGTCAGTCCCATTTTGGGATGTCACTCTCACCATGGCCCGAGCATTTTCCGGGCAGTTGAATCAGTAATCCACGAGGGGTGATATGAGAGCAATCGTCCGCGTGTGTGCAGTCTTGGCAATAAGTGCTCCGATGTTCGCATCGGCAGCGCAGCAAACCGGCATCGGAGCCACTAGTAAGCCGTTTCGGCGCACGTATAACGCGAGCCAGGAAATTACAGTCACAGGCAACGTGCGCGGCATATCAGTTCACGGCAAGGCCCCGGCCGGCGCGCACTTGCTGATAACAACTTCGCACGGTTTGATCGACGCTCACGTGGGAAGCTTCGCCTTACGGGGCAGCCAGCCGCTATCTCTGCAGACGGGAGAGCAGGTCAGCGTAGTTGGCGTCATGACTTGGATCGACGGCTCGCCGATTCTGCTCGCTCGCACTGTCTCCACCGGCACTAAGACCTTCGTTATCCGCAATGAGCGCGGGGCGCTTTTGTTTCCACGCGCGAGTTCAGCAAGGCAACTGAGATTCAAGGCCGTTAACCGCGGAGGCGAACAGCAATGAAGACACAGACACTTTTTTTGCTTCTCGCATTTGCAGCTGCAGCCGGCCTTTCCGGTTGCGGCATCAGCTCCGGTGGGCAAGGAGGCAATGCCGCGATTAATGTTGCGATCGCAAGCACTCCCGCCGCGATGTATGTGAACGACCACTTCACCATCAGCGCCACCACCAATGACACCGCCGGCGTAACCTGGACTTGCGCGCCCGCCAGAAGTTGCGGCGCATTCGCTGCATCGCAAACCATGAACGCGGCCGCGAATACTTACACAGCGCCCGCACTGGTTCCGTCAGGCAATCTGGTAACGCTGACTGCAACGTCTGTAACTGACTCGACCAGCAGCGCCAGCGCCCAAGTCACCATCAACGCAGCTTCAGGAATTCAAGTCGCGTGGAATACCTTTCCATCTTCGCCCTTAATGGTGACGGGGACCGAATCACTTGAAGTGCAGGTGCAGGGCGATTCCACCAATGCTGGAATCACTTTCGAATGCACCCCTGTGGGAGTTTGCGGATCGTTCAGCCAGGTCACCGTCGGTCCCCCACAAAACAGCATTTATGCGGTTGACATGGTTTACACCGCTCCGGCCAACGTGCCGCCGGGAATGGTGGCGACACTTGTCGCGACATCGACAGCAGACAACGCCCGGAGCGTCAGCACGCCTGTGACTATTGTTAATTCGATCTCGACCGTTTCCACGTTGTCTGGAACATTCGCCTTTATGAACCGGGGAATCGATGCGAGCGGTTATAACGGCATTGCCGGCAGCGTAATCCTGGATGGGCAGGGCAATGTGACCGGAGGAGAGTTCGACTCAGCTGACCCCAGCGCGGTGATCTCAGCTTCGATTCTGCCTACCGGCAGCGTCGATATAAATGGAAATGCCAGCGTGAGTGGCTACACGCTTGACCAATTCGGCCACGGCATTTTGACGCTGGAGTTCAACTACAACGGCAGTGTTTACGAAATGATCTACTCGCTCACGGCGACTTCCAGCTCTCATGCCATGCTGTCTGAAGTCGACGAGATGGGCGACTTGACCGGCACCCTGGATTTGCAAAGCGCGAATTTTTCGGCCGCCCAATTCGCGGGAAATTACTCGTTTGTTTCCGCCGGAGAAAATATTGCGCATTCCGTTCCGATGAACTTTGGTGGAATCTTCACCGCCGATGGCGCCAGCAGCATCGGCCCTGGCACTCTCGACATTAACGCGGCAGGCACCTATCGGACTGGGCCATTAACCGCCACGTTCACCCCACCCGACAGCTATGGCCGCGGAACGCTCACTTTTGCATCGGCGACACCGGTTAGTTTCGCGTATTACATAGTTGGTCCGGAGGTCATCCGGTTAGTAGAAATTGATGCGACTACCGCGGTCACGGCAGGCAGCGCCTACGGACAGGGATCCAATGCGTCGGTAAATAATGCTCAGATCGCCGGGAACTACGTTTTCGTCATGCACGGCTACAGCGTGAACGGCGCGAATGGAATGGCTGGGCAATTCGTGGCCGATGGCTCCGGCGACTTCGCAGGTGTTCTCGACAGCGACGACGCAGGTACCGCAACGCTGGCTGCCCCTTTGACGGGTGCGACTTACTCCTTTACCGGCAGTGCGCGCGGGAGTGTCGCGACACAGGACGGATCATTTACCGCCAACGTATATATGACCGATCCGAATATCAACCTGCTCGATCCCAGCAATCCCAAGGGAGGCGGCGGGGGGCTGATGCTGGAGACGGACGCGAATGCGTTCGACAATGGGCTGCTCGCGGTACAGACAACGGGCAAGATCTCGGGAAACTATGCCATGGGCTGGCGTTATAGACCGGGAACGGTCAATGGCTTCAGCAATAACTTCGACGTGGCAGTAACCGCAGCGCTTGCAATCGGACCCGGAGGAACATTCAGCGGTGAAGGCGAATGGGACGTTGTGCTGTCCGGGTTGGCGCCTGACCAGCCGATGAATGGGACACTTACGGCTGATGCGAACAATCCCGGGCGCTATACCGGCACGTTTTCTCCGTCGCCGGACGCCGATTTGCCAACGACCTATTATCAGATGAACGATTCTCAGCTCGTGATGCTGGAGACGGACCCGGCTGTCGCCGATGGTTTTTTGGTCCGGCAGAACTTGCCATAACCAGGTCGGGGGCTATTTGCGGAAGGAGCGTTGGGCCGCGTCGATGGTCTTTGAAATGTCCTCTTCTGAGTGGGCTGTGCTGAGGAACGCAGCTTCAAACTGCGAAGGGGGCAAATAAATACCCGCGTCAAGCATCTTGCGGAAGAAACGGCTGAACGCTGCCACGTCGGATTTTGTCGCACAATCCCAGTCGGTAATGGGCTCGGGATTGAAGAACCAGGTAAACATAGATCCGGCGCGCTGTGGCGTAAGCTTCACCCCGGCATCTTTTGCGGCCGCGGCGACGCCGTCCACCAGTTTTGCGCTGAGGCTTTCGAGGCGAGGGTAGATTTCACTTTTCTTCTCGCGGAGAATTCTTAATTGCGCAATCCCCGCTGCCATAGCCAGCGGATTCCCGGAAAGTGTTCCCGCCTGATACATCGGTCCGAGCGGGGCGACCATATCCATGATTTCCGCACGCCCGCCGTAGGCGCCCACTGGCAATCCTCCGCCAATAATTTTGCCCAGCGTCGTGAGGTCAGGTTTGATCCCGTAAAGCTC
>Ga0157372_10000664_pt1 | contig 37802 bp, 29 predicted proteins | sample C55metaG_FD_115307 | JGI IMG/M metagenome (GOLD analysis project Ga0157372, IMG submission 115307) | Corn rhizosphere microbial communities from Kellogg Biological Station, Michigan, USA - C5-5 metaG | ecosystem: Host-associated > Plants > Roots > Rhizosphere > Soil | place: USA: Michigan...
ACGTGATAGCCAACACCGATAAAATAAGCCCGGCATCGGGATGGCTTGGATCGAGATGCTTGCCGGTGATCCCATTGAAAACGGGAAGGAAAAGAACCACCAGCAAAATAGCCAGGACCATGGAAGCGGTGGCCATCAATGTGGATTCCCCCAGATATTGCAGGATAAGAGTCCCACGGCCTGCGCCTACTATTTTTTTGATTCCGACCTCCTTAGCCCTCCCAGCTGCTTTTGCAGTCGATAAGTTCATGAAATTAATACAGGCGATTACAAGGATAAAAATGGCGATGATCGAAAACAGGCGTACATACTCTATTCTGCCTCCTGCCAGTTTCCCGTTCTGGTATTGGCCATATAAATAGTTTGCTGAATAGCGTTTGAGGAAGGGAGTGCGATAGGTGATCTGGTCATTGGTCTTTCGCCGAATATAGTCGGCGATCCGGGCATTGAATTGGTCCACACCGACACCTGGTTTCAGGAGCAGAAACGTGCTGGCAAATGTATTGCCCCAATCTTCAAACCCTTTCTCCTTGGTGATGATCCCCTTGACCGGTAATACAAAATCGAACTGATCGGAGGAATGGGGCCCCGGATCGCGGAAGATACCAGACACTTTGTAGATCTGCTTTTGCTGCGATTCAATGGCCTCAATTGTTTTACCGACGACATCGGTGTTCCCGAATAGCTTCATGGCGGTGACATTGGACAATACGATAGACCGCTCATCTGTCAATACCTGGTCCACAGTTCCCTGTATCAGGTCATAGGAAAATACGTGGAAAAAGTCCTTACCTGCATATTTCCCTGCTGCTCTTACTTTTTTTTCCTGATTTGCCAGAACTGAAATATCCCAGACAGGAGCCGTAGTCGTAGCATATTCTACCTGTGGCATGTCATTGACCAGCGCGTCGGCCATCGGTCCCGGGCTGGAGTCCGCAGTCCAAATCCCACTTGCCTGTACCCTGTTTTCCATTACCTGAAACAGGCGGGCATCGTTCTTATAGAACTTATCCATCTGCCATTCATCTTTCACCCATAAGTAAATGAGTATAGTGCAGGCCAGACCAGTAGCCAGCCCGATTAAATTTAAAAAGGCAAACTGACGATCCTTTGAGAGATAGCGCCAGGCAAATTTGAGCTGGTTTCCAGGCATAAGATGTGTTGTTGCGGTTGCCTGTACCAACAAAATGCCAAAGTGCTATATTGTTGTTGTACAGCAGTTTAAATTAAGCCACATCACTATTCCGTCCGGTTCCGATACATATGCGGTGTCCGCTTTCATCCCACTGGCATATGGTTTGCACACCATTTAATTGCTGTTGAAAAGAGACATATAATGAACTCCCAAAGCATATCCGACTACGCGCTTATTGGCAATACGAGAGGAGCCGCGCTTGTCGGAAAAAATGGCTCTATTGATTGGTGCTGCCTCCCTGAGTTTGACTCTCCAGCGGTATTCAGTTTATTGCTTGGCCGCAACGGCGGCTTCTTTGCGATTTCACCGCAAGGCGATTTTCGTTCTTCACAAGAGTATATGCGCTACACCAATGTCGTGGTAACCACCTTTGAAACCAAAGAAGGTGTCGTACGGCTTTCGGATGCGTTCTGTGTAATGGAAGAAGATGAAAAAAAAAGCATCTTATTCCCTGATCATGAAATTCTGCGTATTGTCGAAGGGGTAACCGGCAGCATAAGATTTAAACTTGAATTCGTCCCCCGTCTATTCTATGGCAAACTTATTCCCAAAATTATCTATAGAGGAAAACTCGGAGTACATTTTGGCTGGAATGAACATATTTGCATTTTGAATTCAACACTTGAGCCTGACTGCATTGAAATTCTGCAGAAGGATGGCCGGGTGTCGGCGATATTCGATGTGGCAGCGGGGAAAAGGTTAATATTTTCTCTTGCTTATTCAAGCCAAAGCCCTGCAATTATTCCTGAACTTAAGCTAACAGGTGTCGAACGAATGAATCGCACGATTGCCTTCTGGAAAACCTGGATAGGGCGGTGCACATATGGAGGCAGATATCTCGACTCCGTACAGAGAAGCGCACTTACGCTCAAATTGTTGTCGCATGCGCCATCCGGAGCAATAATAGCTGCACCAACGACTTCCCTGCCGGAAGATCCTGGCGGTGAAAGAAATTGGGATTATCGCTATTGCTGGCTTCGTGACGCATCCTTCACAGCCAGAGCTTTGATAAAACTCGGATATTATCAGGAAATGAATGCTTATCTCAATTGGATATTGCATGCTACGCAGCTCACCCGTCCGAAGTTACAGGTCGTTTACTCGGTTTATGGCCACGCAAAGCTCAAGGAAATACCAGCTGCGTGGTTAAGCGGCTACATGAATTCAAAACCGGTCCGCATAGGCAACGATGCCCATAAACAATTCCAATTGGATGTTTATGGTGAAGTGTTAGATGCAATCTATGCTTATGCAACTGTGGTTAAATCTCTGGACAATAGCATGAGAAAATTTGCCTTGGGATTAGGCCGGGTAATATGCGACAAGTGGGACAAGCCCGATAATGGTATATGGGAGATAAGATCCGAAAAACAGCATACTCATTCAAAAGTAATGGCATGGGCGGGGTTGAATCGCCTTGTGCAACTTGCGGAATACTTTAGCTGGAAGAAAACACCAATAATGCAATTTAAGAGAGTGCAGGCTCAAATTCAAAATAAGATTGAAACCTCCGGTTACAATGAAAATTTAGGTTCCTATACACAAGAGCTGAATGGCTCTAATTTGGATTCGAGTCTATTAGTACTGCCACTTGTAGGATATTGTGATGCTAAATCACCCAGGATGATTAAAACGACAGATCTGATCTACTCCAAATTGTCAAGGAACAATTTAATTTACCGTTATAAGAATATAGATGATGGAATTAAAGGAAGTGAAGGAGCCTTTGCAATATGCAATTTTTGGCTATCAGAGAATTTTGTACAGAGAGGCGACCTGGAGCGGGGAATAAAGCTGGTTGATGCGGTGTTAAACCATGCCCCGGCTACCGGGCTGCTAGCGGAGGAAATAGACCCCCAATCTGGTGAAATGATCGGCAACTACCCCCAAGGATTTACACATATTGGCTTAATAAATGCTGCTGTGACAATTGATGAGGTAGAAAAACAGCGAGGTCAATGAATATTTCAAGTGTCATATTATGGGGCTTTTCAGCGACCGTTGTTCTTACAATTATTATGGCCGGTTCGAAGCGTCTTGGCCTATCGAGAATGGATATGCCTTTTCTGTTGGGAACTATGTTTACACCCAACCGTGATAAAGCGCCACTAGTCGGGCTGTTAGCGCATTTTGTAATAGGCTGGGTGTTCGCATTGATATACGCTGCAGTCTTTAAAAATATCAATCAGCATTCGTGGTGGCTGGGCATGATAATAGGCGCAGTACATGGCTCATTCGTATTGTCGGTGGGGTTGCAGGTTGTTAGCACATTTCATCCGAGAATGGCTCATCCATATCAAGGCCCTACGCCAACGCGACAACTTGAGCCGCCGGGATTTTTTGCACTTAATTATGGGGCCGGCACTCCATTGGTTACCCTTTTCGCGCATTTGATATATGGAGCGATATTTGGAGCCTTTTATCACTAGATATTTACCCCCAGCCCCCCACTCACAACCCTTTTCAGCTGCCCAAACATGGCCTTCCAATTGTCTTCAACGATCCTGGGATCAACGCCACTTTGCCGGAAGTCCATCAAACAGCCACCTTCAACAGCCGAAAAGGCAAGGTTCACGGTCGTAACACCGGGGAAGTGCCAGGGTACCTCCAGCGTAAAGGAAAGCCGTTCCGCAGGAACAATGATCGAATAGGCGCCGTAATGATCAATCTTCTCCCCTTCTGCAGTAGTTTCCAGGATGGAATACCTTCCACCGGAACGCAGCTCCTGCAAAGGCACTTCGATCCTGTTTGTCGCCGACCGGAACAGCCACCGGATCATCAGCTCAGGCTTTGTCCAGGCGTTAAAGACCTCACCAGGCGATGCGGATAAAATTTCTTGAAGATGAACAACAGGTGGCATGTAGTGAATTTTATGCAAAAATGCCATTTATTTCGAAGAGTCATGCAAATCCTACGGCACAATCACCTGCCCCGTCCCCGCGCCAAATAAGCTTTTGCGAAACCCAAACTCCAACGCCTTCATCGTGGTAGGCATCTCACCGGGGAAATAAGGGAAATAATGAGGCGAGCTTTCTATAACCGTGGGACTTACCGCATTAATGCGGATCCCACGCTCCAGCTCAATGGCCGCGGCACGGACAAAAGCTTCCACGGCGCCGTTGGAGGCAGATGCATTGGCGAAATTTCGTTGCGGCTCATGGGTCAATGCCCCGCTTATGAGCGTGAAAGAGCCTTTCGGGTTGATATAATGCTGGCCGATAAGCACCAGGTTGATCTGCCCCATCAGCTTACCCTCCACCCCTTTTTTAAATTCGACGGGAGACATCTTTTCCCAGGCACCGACATATGTCGGGCCTGCGGTGCAGATCAGGGCGTCGAACGCACCTGCTTTTTTATACATCTGTTCGATCGACGCCGGTGAAGTAATATCCGCCGGGATATCGCCGCCCTTTGTACTTACCTTTATTATCTCATGCTCTTTTTCAAATGCCTGGGTCAGATATGTACCCATTGTGCCGGATGCACCTACAATGATAATTCTCATTTTGTCATTTATTAAAATTGTTCGAAGATCATTTTTCTGCTGACGATTATGCCCGCAGCAGTACCCATCGACACGGCATTGGCTACCGTGCGCAGCCGGGAAGCATTATCTCCAACGGCATAGACCCCTGGGACGGTCGTTTCCTGAAAGGCATCTATCTTTAAATAGCGATCTTCCGTCAGCTCACAGCCCATCATTTCCGGTATATCAGAATGCTGCTCAAATGGAGGACGGAGATAGATAGCTTTGACAGGTTCTTTCGACTGGTCCTTAAAGACAATGTTTTGAACAAAGCCACTGGAGTGATCCAAATACTCGATTTCCTTTTTAACGATCCGGATACGGTGATGCTGGAGCTCTAGCTCCTGCTGGCTCGTCAAGGTTGAAATACCATTGGTAAAGAGGGTAAGATCCTCTGTCCAATTGGAGATAAGCCTGGCCAGCTCAAATGCCTGCTCCCCATTACCTATTATACCCGTCCTTTCATTCCTTACCTCATACCCATGACAATAAGGACAATGCAGCGCCGATATCCCCCAGCACGCAGAGAGTCCTTCGATGTCTGGTAATATATCGCGGATGCCCGTGGCAAAGATCAGCTTAACGCCAAAGAATGTCCTGCCCGATGCCGTCAGTATCTCAAACCCATTTTGGACTTTATTGCCCTTTGTAGCAATATCATCGAGAAAGGCAACGGTATCATATTGCCGAACCTGTTTTTTCGCATTGGCGGTGATTTCTTTTGGCGTGCTTCCGTCCTGGGTGAGGAAATTGTGAGAATGAGGTGTCTGCCGATTGCAAGGCAATCCGCTGTCTATCACCAGCACCGTTTTTAATGCCCTGCCCAGGGCCATGGCTGCTGCCAGCCCGGAATAGCTGCCACCTACTACGATGACGTCAAAAAATGTATTCATATCCTGCTGATTATTGTATTCGAATACAAAAGTAAGTCGCAGGTCGGGCGACAGTATAGGACAAAAATGGAGTTGTATAGGACTTATTTGAAATTGCGCCGGAACGCTTCAGGAGAATGACCTGTATGCTTCCTGAAAAATCGGATGAAGTAGGAGGCGTCCTCATAACCCAGTTTCCACGCCACCTGGTTGATCTGGCTTGAAGTAGCCAACAGGTAGCGCCTGGATTCCAAAATGATATAATCGTTGATAACCTGTGAACAAGTCTTGCCCAATGTAGCCTTGGTGATGGCGTTGAGCTGGTAAAGCGTCAAATGCATTTGTTCGGCATAATAGCCAGCTTCCTTGTGCCGGGCAATATGCAGCGCCATCAATTCCTGTAGCTCCTCGAGCCGCTCCTGCTGATATTCACTACCACCGCCTGAAAGGCCCCTGGGGTTTGTGCTTTGCCGTAAAAGTTCTATAAAAAAGATATCCAGGCTTGATCGTATCACTTCCAGGTATCGTTCCTGCCGCAAAGTATACTCTTCGAAAATATCTTCCAGAATGGACTGCAGCTTTTTGAACCTTTTTGCATCCAGCAGGCAGGAATTTTTATTGCTGACCTTCCTCAATATCTGCCTGGACTCCGTCTTGAGCGGGGCATAAAAATCATTGGTAAACCCCATCAGAAACCCTTTGCTACCCTTTTTCAGCACCAGCCGGTGTACCTGTCCGGGACGCATAAAGAAAATGGAATAGTCTCCAACTGTATAGGGTACAAAGTCGATGCTATGCTCACCCCTGCCCTTCCGTAGAACCAGCACATAAAAGAAACCGTGTCGATGAAGCTCCTGGACCATATCCCTCCCCGATAGCAGCGTTTCGATGGCGCGTATAGTGAAGCTTCCGGAAAGATCCGGTTCTTTAAGGGAGGATGCAATATGTCTTATCGGAATTTTAGCGATCCTTTTTAAATTTCCGCTAAATATACAACAGATCACCTTTTCACCACAAAGGTCTTCACCGCAGTACCTGCTTGTGAAGAATACCTTGCAAAATAGACACCTGGTGGAAGGGCGGGTGTAAAATAGACCGGGAACACGGGGCTGGAAGCATTTGCGCGCCCTACCAGGATCCCCAGATCATTGAACACATCGATGGTATTTGGCGTCTCTGAGGACAGCCCTACCCTGACCGTTACAGAATATCCATCCGAAGGGTTCGGGAAAATAACAAACCCATCACCCTCCGCAGGGGAGACGCTAACGATCCGCGAATATGTAAACACTCCATCCAGGTCAGCAATTTTCAATCGATAATAATTCTTCCCATGAACGGGGCGCTGATCTGCAAAGCTATAAGAGTGTCCAACCGCGGGGTCGCCTTGTACCGGCACTTCTCCAATTTCTACAAAGTCCGTACCATCCGTGGATCTTTCTACGGAAAAGAATTTATGATCATTGTCCATCGCCGTCTGCCAGCTCAGGACAACTTTATCCGACTGCTGCTGGCCGGAGAATGACAGCAGGTTCACTGGAAGTGTTGTATTACCCGGATTGATGGAACCCCAATAAAAGGTATTTGCCAGGTTGGCGACTGAAAAACCGTTCCGGTTGACCTGTGGATTACTGATAGTGCCTGAGTTAACGCCAGCTGTTCCTGGAGCAGCCTCTCCGATCAGGGTTAATCGCAAGTCGCTGACATTACCGACGAGTCCCAGACCTGTCGCGTTCGTTCGTACATCGAAAGGAGTACCGGCGGCGCTGAGCCCATTGGCCGTTGTCACCGTCCAGTAGGAGTCTGCCCGGATGGACACGGTCGAGGACTCATCCGGAAAGGAAACAGCGGTAGCGCTATTGACACCCGTATTGCTTACCTTGATGGTACCTCCCGAAGAAAGTCCTGTGCTGCTGAAATACATCGGTCTGTAATTCGAGACGGTGCCGGTAGGAAAAAGGCTGGCATTCACACCCATCGCCACTGCTGTCGTCGGAAACCACCGCACGATATTACCACCATACATCCATGTGCCGGCGCCATAGCTCAGGGTACCCGTACTGGTCGCCGAAGAGCCCAGGGTGAAGGTAGTGCCGTTAAGATTGATGACCCCGGACGTCATGGTGAGATTATTATTTACCGTCAAATTGTTGGAGCTGACATTGATCGCAGGCGAAGCCCCAGTATTTTTAATGGTCAGATTATTCAATACGGTGGCGGAGCTGCCCGCGATGGTTTGTGTAGTATTGCCATGCAGTATAACTCCTGCGGTCGATGAGGTCGAGCCATCGGTGAGTGTACCGTTGTTGGTCAGATCGCCATAAATGTTCAGTAAAGCCGTTGCGCTTGCCGCGATGGTCACCGAGGAGGCCGGATAGGTACTGCTAATGGTAAGGTTCCTGCAGGAAGCTGAGGTTCCGGCATTGATGGTAGGCATATTACTTATACCTGCGGCATTGGTAATGGTGACATCCGTGGTGCTGGCAGGCACCGAAAGACCGCACCAGTTGCTGGCTGTTCCCCAATCGTTGCTGGTTGCGCCTATCCATCCTCCTGATGAAAGAACGGTGATCATAACCGCCGCGGTAGTGCTGCTGCATCCGCCGGAAGAAGTGACCTTTAATTTATACCAGGTAGTTTGAGTGAGCGCGGGTGTTGTATAGGTGGAATTGGTGCTGGTCCCGGACGCGTTGGCATAGGTGATGTTGTCTGTGCTGCTGAGCCATTGATAGGTTGGCGAGCTGGCCGAATTGTTGGACGTCAGCGTACCCGCCGTAGAACCGCTGCAGATGGTCTTGCTGGCGGGAGTGATCGCATTGGTAAAGCTGCAGGTCAGTGTGGTGCCGGAACATGGACCGGTGTTGCAATCATTGGAAGACCCAAAGACGGTGGAACCTCCTGTACTGGTTATTTTACCCGTTGTATTGATGGTACCGGTGCCACCCACCGTAACACTACCCGTCTGGTTGGCGAAGTTTCCATAGACTATCAAAGCGCCATTGATAGTAAAGGTACCCGCATTGTTCTTATTGGTGAGATCACCATAGATAATGAGCGTCCCGCTTGATTCAATCGTAATATTCAGGCTGCCACTGTTATTGAGCTGTGTATATCCCAGGATCAATGTCCCGTAAATATTAATGGTGCCGCTGCTGAAGGCGTTAGGCGTGCCCGAAGTCCCGCCTTCGAACGTGACAATTTCATTCGAATCAATGGTGATCGCATTCGTTCCCGCATTTGGATTGAAAGTATATGCGGCGCCACCCGGCAGGTCCGTGGCATTGCTGGCGAATGTCCACACGCCGGTGGGAGAAAGATTACCATCGATGACAGTGGGATTATTTACGTTGACCGTACTGCTTGCTGCGGGTACTGCCCTGCCGGACCAGATAGTAGGATCGCTCCAATTGCCACTCGTTTGCGTCGACTGAGAAAATACATTGTTTACAAAGGCCATTGACAGGCCTGCTACTAAGATCAAATGTTTCATAGTTCACGGTATTCTGCGTTAATACCGCGAGCCACATATAAGGAAAATAAGTGTATCTACTTAACAGCAAATACATCTATATAACTATAAAACCTAAGTATTATTATGTAAAAAGCATTATTTCTGGTGAAGGCATAGTCCATTGCCGTCGGGGTCCTTCATCCAGGCAAATCTTCCCCAGGGCTGCTCGTCTATTTTCCCGACTTCTATTCCTTTTGTCTTTAATTCCCGAACGTCCTTTTCTATGTCATCCGTCTCCATAATAATTCCGTGGAAATGCATCAGCGCGATAGAAGCCGTCTGACCAGGTAATCCCATTTGTAACCACGTATGTCCGTGGTCGGCGGGCGCCTCTACTAATACCTGCAAGCCGAGCTGCATATAAAATTCTTTGGCCTTTTCCTTGTCCGTCACCGGTAGAATGATGATCTCGATGTTAGTCATATGAAATGTTTTTGTATGACAAAGCTAGATACGGAAAAGCAGGGTAAGGCATGGGAATTACGACAATCTTACCTCTTGAATGCGTCAACCCTTTCCGGTAACTTTATATCATGAAGCACGTCACCATACTGGCATTGGAGGATGCAACCATCAATTGTATCGACAGCTGTTATCAGATACTGATAAGGGTCAACGATTTTTTGCGTTACCAGGGCAGGCCACCTTTTTATAAGGTGGAAATAGCGGGGGCTGAAAAAAGCACCTCTTTAAGCAAGGGACTTTACAGTATCCATGCAGACCTGGCTATCGACCAGATCACTCATACGGACCTGATCGTGATTCCCATCACCTGTGGCCAGTTTCCCAGGACGGTGCAGCTAAATGAAAAATTCAGGAGCTGGGTGAACAGCCATTATAAGCAGGGAGCAGAGATCGCCAGCCTTTGTGTAGGCTCTTTTTTCCTGGCATCCACCGGATTGCTCGATGGCAGGCGTTGTGCCGTGCACTGGGCGGCAAAAAACGAGTTTCAGATGATGTTTCCCGACGTAAAGCTGGTAAATGATCATCTCATCACGGATGAAGAAGGCATCTATACCTGTGGAGGGGCCTATTCCTATCTGAACCTGCTGCTGTACATCATCGAAAAGCATCTTGGCAGGGAAATGTCCGTGCTGGCGTCCAAGATGTTCGAAATAGACATCGACAGAAAGAGCCAGAACCAGTTTGTCATTTTTTTGGGGCAGAAGAGTCATAATGACGACAATGTATTGGAAGCCCAAAATTTTATCGAGCGCAACTATGAAAAGAAGCTCACCGTGGAGGAAATATGCTCAAAGGCGGGCATGGGAAGAAGGACCTTTGAACGGAAGTTTAAAAAGCTTACAGGCAATTCCGTCATTGAATATATACAAAGGGTCAAGGTCGAGGCCGTGAAAAAGCAGCTGGAGCAGGGCCGGAAGACCATCAATGAGATTGTTTATGAGGTCGGGTACAACGATATAAATGCGTTCAGGACACTGTTCAAACGTTGTACAGGATTGTCGCCGGTGGATTACCGGAAAAAATATTGCCCCATCCGGGAAGTGGAGGGGCAATAATCGATCGCTCTATTTTTCAAACTCTTCGATGACAGGCAATGCCACAGGCGGGTTAGGCGCCCCTTCCGAGGAGGCCAACTCGCCCATATAAGCGCCATGGCCACCGGGAAATATGGCCAGGCTGGCGTGCGGCAGGCGATGATACATCTCTATGGCATGCTCCGGCAGAGGCACATCCTTGTCTCCCATAAGTATCAACGTCGGGGCCTGTATACTGCTGATGACACTGTCGGGGATATCCGTGAAGTGCAGCATACGGCCCACGCATTGATTGAACATGGTATGCAGGGCCTCCTGGCTGGGATTGATGGATAGGAACACCTTCTTATATGCTTCCGGCATATCCTCGAATCGGGCATGATCAAATCCTTTCCAGAAGGCGGGCGCCACTCCTGCCCTCTTATACATCGAAGAGGCAATGATCAGCCTGTTCACCAGGGAAGGATGACGAATGGCGATCTGCAGCGCCGTCGTGCCCCCGTTGCTGAAGCCAAATATATCTGCCTTATCGATATTCAGCTGCTGCAAAAGAGCGGCTACGTCATCGGCGTCCTGTTCAAATGTTATCTGCCGGCCATCCCGGTTGTCGCTGTGCCCATGCGCCTGGAGCTCGACGGCGATGACCTTGTGTGTCTTTGACAAGGCGGGCAGCAACCTGCCAAAGGTGGTTTCTATCGTAGAGGCTGCCCCATGTATCAGAACCAGGGGTCTGCCCGTACCGTGGATCTCGTAATACATATGCAGGCCATTGACATTGGCATATTGGCCCGTCTGTGCTGTCGTACAGCTCATAAAGGAAATTGTTAAGAGTATGGTGATGATATGTTTACTCACGGTTATGTTCATCTTTTCAATGGCGTTCGTGATTGCTTCGCAATTCATATGCTGATATTTACCGCCGGGCCTTCATCCCTGCGAGGTATACGCCGAGCTTTTCTATGTTCTGCTTCAATCCTTCGTCCGCCTTGAAGGTCTTTACCGTCCTGATAAACTCTTCAACTGTCTCGAAAAGCATATGCCAGGTGATGCATGTCTGATCGCCCTGCTGCTCAAAACTGACGGTGGCAACAAACTTCGGTCCGGTGACATGTTCATAAACTATCTTTTTATACGGAATCACCTCCCTGAAAATGCTCTTATTAATATAATCTGTTCCATCCGGTCCGTGCATCACCAGATCCCATTCACCCCCGGGCCGCAGATCCATCTTTGTGATAGTGTTGGTAAAGCCATTGGGCCCCCACCAGCTGGCAATATGCTCCGGACTTGTCCAGGCTTCCCAAATCAGGTCGATGGGAGCATCCAGCTGTCTTGTAATGAGAAGCTCCCTGTCCTGCGTGTTACTTTTTTTGTTTTCCATATCTCTCTTTTTTTAATTTTTCAACATACATTTCAAAAGCATCCATTTTGCTCTCCCAAAATTGTTTGTATTGCGCCACCCATGCGGCCACCTCTCCCAGCCTGTCTAAATGCGCCTCGCAAAATCGTTCCCTCCCGCGCTGCTGGATAGTGACCAGCCCGCAATCCGTCAGGATCTTTACATGCAGGGATATAGCTTGCTGGCTCATATCAAACTTCTCGGTAATAGACTTCATGTTATGGGGATGCCCAGCGATCATATTGATAATGGCCCGCCGCGTAGGGTCTGCAATGGCCTGGTATACATCACGTCTGGCTTTCATATTATACAAGTAAGTGCTTGTAAAATTATATACAAGTATTCACTTGTGCAATTTTTTCTTTAAAAATATTTAACCCGTGGTGCGGTCTGACGTGATCTCCCCTGAAAAATGGCATATTCCCCTCCCCTATTATTAAGTATTTCGATATAAGTTTGCCGAAACGACCTTCCGTATGGCTACGACAAAAAAAGCCGGCCTTGGATTTATTTTTGTTACACTGCTCATCGATGTAATGGGATGGGGATTGATCATCCCGGTAATGGCCCCGTTGATCTCGGAGCTAAAGGGTATACCCATCAACCAGGCCAGTCCATATGGCGGGTATTTATTGACGGTATTTGCCGTCACACAGTTCATATTTGCCCCTGTAGTAGGCAATCTGAGCGATCGATATGGACGCCGTCCTGTCCTGCTGGCATCCTTATTGGGTTTTGGTGTGGATTATATCTTTCTGGCATTATCCCCTTCTTATGGATGGCTGTTCATCGGTCGTGTCGTCGCAGGAATGACAGGCGCCAGCTTTACCACCGCCTCCGCCTATATCGCGGATGTCAGCACGGACCCGACAACGAGGGCTAAGAATTTTGGAATGATCGGGGCCGCTTTTGGGCTGGGCTTTATGATCGGACCCGGCCTGGGCGGGTTGCTGGCTCAATGGGGAATACGCGCTCCTTTTTATGGCGCTGCGGTGCTTTGTCTGCTCAATGCGCTGTATGGCTATTTCCTCCTGCCTGAATCGCTGGACAAAGAGCATCGCCGGCCTTTCGACTGGCGTAAGGCCAACCCGCTTGGTTCCTTGAGATTTCTGACGGAGCATCCGGAGATCGGGGGATTGGCCATTAGCTTCTTTCTTATCTACTTTGGCGGACAGTCGGTACAAGGCAACTGGAACTTCTTTACTATGTACCGCTTTCACTGGACGGAAGGCATGGTAGGCCTCTCACTGACAGTGGTAGGTGTAATATTTGGAGTAGTACAGGGCGTATTGACACGGGTGATCAATCCAAAGCTGGGTAATGAGAAGAGCATTTATCTGGGAATGTCCTTTTATATCATGGGACTGGTGCTTTTTGCCTTTGCTACACAGGGGTGGATGATGTTTGTATTCCTGGTGCCTTATTGCCTGGGAGGCATCGCAGGTCCTTCGCTGCAATCCGTCATTTCGGGTCATGTACCGCCCAACCAGCAGGGTCAGCTGCAGGGGTCGCTCACCAGTCTCATGAGTCTGAGCACTGTCTTTGGGCCGCTGGTCATGACCAATACATTCTCTTACTTTACCTCCAGCAAAGCTCCTTTTTACTTTCCGGGAATACACTTCCTCATCGGAGCGGTCTGTATGCTGGCAAGCGTATTTATCATCGGAAAGGTATTGAACAAGGAAAAGAAACAGGGTCCCGCTCTTACGGCTGCCCAGGAATAAATGAGCTAAGAAACAAAGCTTTCATTCAAATAAGGAATTGGATTGAGAAAGAATGTCTTTTTCCACCCCTGGATGCTTTTATCCGCCTGCCAGAAATAAGGGATCATCGTCTTTATCGCATAATGCAAATGAGGCGGCTTGCCTTTGGCATTGCCCGTGGCGCCCACGGTGCCGATAGTGCTTCTTTTACCGACAATGGAGAACATATGGGTATTGATATCCCGCATATGCGCGTAATAATGTACTCTCCATTTTGGTCCCAGGACATAGACCACATTCCCTCCCAGCTCGTTCTGTCCGGCATACAATACCAGTCCTCCCGTGGCAGGATGGATAGACGTACCGGCCTGTGAAAAAATATCGACTCCCTTATGCGTGACGGATTTACCCCATGGATAGGCCCAAAACGAATGCTGGTCATAATTATTCCGGGTGGCCCCTTCGACGGGCATGGAAAGATGCTGGGGTATCAGCAGTCCGATGAGCAAGAAAAAGGCTACGCCTAATAACAGCTTAGGGATCAGCAGGCCGCTTTTAAAGGTTGACATGCCATCAAAATAGAAAACAGGAATCTAATCTAATGTTAAAACTCATCTCATCCCTCCTGAAGGACGGCCCCTTCTGTTAGATTTATATTAAATCAATTTCCGCCCCAGAAAATGACTATATTTCCTGACCTCCTGCAGCAGCACGTCCTGCAACGCCCCGTCCATCCTCACAGGCGTGGCTATATCGATCGCTACGGTGTCTTTCCCGAGCGCAGCCGTCCAGGTTCCCGATATCTGTCCATCGATGACCAGCATGGGTTTAAAAAAGCTGTTACCCGAATAGGCCGTGGTCCACTCATCCAGCGCCGGTAACAGCAACAAGGAGCCCGGGTGATCCATGACGCTGCCGGAAGGGTCGAACCAATACATCTGCCCGTTGACCACTTCGCTGGCAAGCCATTGTTTGTTCAATTCCATACCAATTCTTATATCCCCGCCACGCAGACCGCTCCATGCTGCGAAATCATGGACAGTGGCAGGACCACGGCTGAGAAAATACCGTCGGGCGAGCTCGGCCAGCAGGTCTTCCTTTCCTCCGGGCGATGTCATGGGCGCCCGTTGATCCAGCAAAGCATACGTAAACTGACGCCCCTCCATCCCACCGCTGCAGATAAGCCCATCCAGCTCCGCATCCATCAGCAGCCACCCCATCCGAAGCTCATCCGCATGGATCTGTGCTTTTTTCAGGATATCCCAAAGCTGCGCGCGGGTTTGCTGGCCTTTCTCCAGCGCCCGGACTATTATCCGCTTGCTTTTTTTCAGGGTGGCAGCGTCGATGCCTAACGTACGGTATATCTCCTTATTGAACGATCTCAACCTGGACGAGGTCAGCGCCAGCATCCAACGGATGTCCGCCGGCGAGATAAAATGCCATTCAGGCTGCAATAGGTGTGTCCTCAATATATGCCCTTGATTGAAGGCATGCTCGATGGTCTTATCCGTACTACCTGCTACCCTGGCGCCAATGGCCCATTTGGCAGCGGCAAAATCTGCTGCCCGTATACAGCCCATCCAATGGACGAGCCCGGCAGGCTCGGCAAATCCCTCCCCGGCTATCTGCTGATTACTAAGTCTTCTGTAGATGATGTCCTGGCTATTCATGCTACGAAACTATAACGGGCTACTGACAACCCTATGTCAGCTGGTATTCCATTCCTGTTGTTTCAATGGTTTGTCATTTTGTTACAATCTGATATCCAGGCTTTTTTAAATTATTTTTTTCATCGACTTTCGACACCATATCTACAAAAACCCCACGATAATGAACTACCGCCCTCTGTTAAAGGCTTTGACGATGATGCTCCTGCCTGCACTGGTCCATGCGCAAAATTGGCAACCAAAGACAGCAGCGTTGATGACGCCCTTTGCAAAAGATGTTCGCCCGGACAACGTGTTACCCGAATACCCGCGGCCACAGCTGCAGCGGCAGCGCTGGCTCAACCTGAACGGGCTCTGGCAATTCCAGCCGGCGGTGAAAGGGGAAAAGCTTCCGGGCGGCAGCCTGTCAGGATCGATACTGGTGCCCTTCCCCGTGGAGTCCGCCTTATCCGGCGTACAGGGGCATCATGCGCGTTGCTGGTACCGCCGGCAGTTTACCGTTCCCAAAGACTGGAATAACAGTACCATTCTCCTGCATTTTGGCGCAGTGGACTACAGGGCGGAGGTCTTTCTCAATGGGAAAAGCCTGGGAGTGCACGATGGAGGTTATGATCCTTTTAGCTTTGACATTACGCCCTGTATCAAAGCATCGGGTCCGCAGGAGATCACGGTCAATGTATTCGACCCAACGGACAACGGGGGATATCCCCGCGGCAAGCAAACATTGAATCCCAGGGGTATCATGTATACATCGGTGACGGGTATCTGGCAGACGGTATGGCTGGAGCCGGTGCCAAAGACCTATATCAAGGAGATAAGAATGATCCCTGACATCGACAAGGGTGTGCTGAAGCTGCATGTGACGACCAATGGATCGGAGGCAGTGGCAGTAAAGGTCAGGGACGGTGATAAACTGGTAAGCGCCATTACCGGCCAGGCGAACAGGGACCTTTCCATTCCCGTGCCCCATGCCAAATGGTGGTCACCCGACCAGCCTTTCCTTTATGGGCTGGAGATATCGTCAGGCAAAGATGTCATTTCCAGCTATTTTGGGATGCGAAAGATTGCCGTGGAAAATGAAGGAGGATATAAAAAACTATTCCTGAATAACAAATTCCTCTTTCAGCTGGGCCCGCTGGACCAGGGCTTCTGGCCGGACGGAGGGTACACCGCGCCCACCGACGAAGCGCTTAAGCACGACCTTGTGCTGATAAAGGACCTAGGATTCAATATGGTGCGCAAGCACATAAAAGTAGAGCCCTATCGCTGGTATTATTGGGCCGACAAGCTGGGCATCCTTGTCTGGCAGGATATGCCTTCTCCCAATTCCTATACCGCACATACGCCTCCGGTGGATACAGCGGCCTTTTCCCACCAGCTGGAACGCATGGTAAGGACGCATTGGAATTCTCCCTGTATCGTCACCTGGGTGATCTTTAACGAAGAGCAGGGACAACATAACACGCCCGGCTATGTGAAGATCGTACGGGCGCTGGACTCTTCCCGGCTGATCAACCAGGCCAGCGGTGGCAGACATTTTGGTGTGGGCGATCTGCTCGACATACACAGCTATCCTCCGCCGGCGGCGCCGCACAGCAAAACCCAGGCGCTGGCCTGTGGCGAATATGGCGGCATCGGATTTAAGATCAAAGGACATATGTGGAAGGAAGCGGATACCTACGTGATGATCGACAATGTCGACGACTATACCAGTCTGTACGATCAGTTCGCCAACGACCTGACGGCCTTCAAGACCAACAATGGGCTCAGCGCTGCCGTTTATACGGAGATCTCGGATGTGGAAGGCGAGCTCAATGGGCTGGAAACCTATGACAGAGCAGTCGTCAAAGGCCCCGTGGAGAAGATCCGTGCTTCCAATCAGCGGGCCATCCATGGCAGCATCCACCTGACGGAAGTATTGCCTTCTTCCGTCAACAAGGGCCGCAGCTGGAAATATACGCTGGCAGCCCCGGACAGCGGCTGGAGCGCTGCTTCTTTCAACGACGCAGCCTGGAAAACAGGTGAAGCAGGGTTTGGGACCAGGGGCACGCCCGGCGCCATCGTCAGGACCGTCTGGGATAAAAATGACATTTGGCTGCGACAGGAGTTCCGGCTAAATGATCTTTCCGGGGTCAATCGGAATGACCTGGTCCTTTCCCTCCATCATGACGACGAGTGTGAAGTCTACATCAATGGAGTAAAAGCAGCCACGGTGTCCGGCGCTACGGGCGGCTATGCCATGATACCTATCAGCGCCGCGGCAAAAGAGGCGCTCGTCGCAAATGGAAAGAATCTGATAGCCATTCACTGCCATCAGCGGGGGGGCGGTCAATATATCGATGCGGGAATATCGGTCATGAAGATCCAGCAATAGGCCACATGAGGAGGTCATGCCCCTCATTCGGACCTCAGGCTTTTTATGGGATTGGCGGCCGCCGCCTTTATAGCCTGCCAGCTCACGGTGACAAGGGTAATGGCAACGGCCAGCAAGGCTGTCGCAATAAATATCACCGGGCTGATGCTGACGCGATAGTCGTATTTATCGAGCCATCCATGCATAAAATACCAGGCCAGCGGCGACGCAATGAGACAGCTGATGATCACAAGCAGAACAAAATCCCTTGAAAGCAGCAGCCACAATTGTGGAACGGAAGCGCCCAGCACTTTTCGGACGCCTATCTCCCGGGTACGGCGTTCGGCCATAAAGGAGGCCAGCCCGAACAGTCCAAGACAGCTGATAAAGATGGCCAGCACGGCAAAAATACCGGATAGCCTGCCGACCTGGTTTTCGCTTTGAAATTTTTCGGCAAAGGCTTCATCTGTAAATCCATAGTCGAAGGGATAACCAGGATTGTATCTTTCAACGATGGGTTGAATGGCCGCCAGCGCTTTCTTCACATCGACGCCGTCCTTCAGCCGGACAAAACCCTGGGATATAAAGTAGGATCTGAACAGCATGATGGCCGGTTCGACGGGTTTAAAGGGATCTTCCATCATTACATCGTCCGCGACACCGATGACGGTCATGTCTTCGCTCCCGAACTTTATATGCTGGCCCACTACCGGCTCCTTTAGGCCCATGAATCGGACCGCAGACCTGTTCACTACGACGGCGCTGCTGTCAGTGGCGTATTGCCGGGAAAAGAACCTGCCTTCGTTGATCCGTATACCGGACGTCTTGTCATAATCATAATCCACCATAATGGCCGAAAAGTTCGGACTGCTGTTGGGGTCCTTACCCTCCCAGGAAAAATTACCCCAGTTGTTCCAGACATCTGTCATTGGGCTGGAGCTCCGGCTGACGGCTGCTATATAACCTGTAGCCAGCAAGTCCCTTTTCAAAGGAAGGAAGTCTTTTTTCAGACTGGAAGAAAGACTCAACGTGATCAGGTTATTTGGATCGTATCCCAGCGGCCTGTTCTTGGCATGCTGTATCTGCTGAAATACAATGATCACGCCGATGATCAGGGCAATGGAAAAGCTGAACTGTGTCACCACGAGGATCTTTCGCGGCAGACCGGCGCCTTTGCCGGGTGTGAAAGCGCCCTTCAGCACTTTGACGGGCTTGAAGGAGGAGAGATACAGGGCAGGATAGCTGCCTGCCAGCAGTCCGGTGAAAATGCAGCCGGCCAGGGCGATGCCCAATAAGGGAAGGTTGGCAAGGTTGAGCGTGATGTATTGAAAGCCGACATCCTTCAATAAGGGCAACGATAATTTTACGATCAGCAATGCCAATACAAAGGCAATAAAGACGGTGAGCATGGCTTCGCCAAGGAATTGCGCGATAAGCTGCCCCCTTTGTGAGCCGATGGCTTTTCGTATACCTACTTCCCTGGATCTTTTTTCCGAACGGGCCGTGCTCAGGTTCATAAAATTGATACAGGCGATGAAGAGAACCAACAGTCCTACAAAAGTGAACATATGGACATAGTCGATGGGCCCGCCTGTATTGGTCCAGCCATCGAAGTTGCTGTACAGATACCATTTCTCCATGGGATGAAGAAAGAGCGTTCCCTCTCTTTTATTGTTGGTCTTTTTTTGTGCGATGCCTGCAATCTTTTGGGAGAAGGCTTCCATGGAAACGCCCTCTTTCAGTTGGACAATATTCTGCAGAAAATTATTATCCCATTGGGTCCTGGCGCCTTTTACAAAATCACTGGTAGCGATATCGAGCTCGTAAGGAACAAGGAAATCAAACCTGACGGTTGAGTTTTCCGGTATGTCCTTCAGTATGCCTGTGACGACCAGGTTGGACTGATTGTCCATCTTCACCGTCCGGCCCATGGCATCGGCGTCCCCAAACAAAGCTTTGGCAAGCGATTCGGTGACCACGATGGAATAGGTATCCTTCAATGCATTGTCCACATTGCCTTTTACCAGGGGAAAGGAGAATATCTTCAGGATATCCGGGTCCGCATAGTGTCCATGCTGCAGTATCTTTTTGTCGCCGACCAGCAGGCTATGACCGTCACCCCAGTCCAGGCGGGTGATGTATTTCACCTCGGGATAGTTTGTCTTCAGCTCATCGTATAGAGGCAGCATCACGCCTGGCGCAACGTGCTTCTCTCCATTGAACAGGGTCTTTTTCATCACCCTGCCAATATGTTCCTTATTAACGTTGAAGGCGTCATAGCTCCTTTCATGCCAAACCCAAAGCCCAATGAGAAGGGCTACGGCCATGCCCACCGCCAAACCAAAGATGTTGATAAAGGAATACCCCTTATTCTTCCGGAGATGCCGTATAGCGGTGAGAAAATAATTCCTGAGCATGGCGCTGTTTTTAGATGAATGGCAATAAAATATTATTCCAAACACATAACCAAATGAATACAAACACCTTGCCATCCGACAACGCCATGACAATGTATCGGAAACGAACAGTCATTGTACCGCTTCCAGCGGTTCCAAAAAAACACGAACTTGCGGCCATGCAGATCGTAACAGTAACAAGGGGTGATTATCACATCACCACGGATAAGACCAAAATGGATATTGCGTTCATCCACCATTTCCTGTCGACAGAAGCTTACTGGAGTAAGAACATCCCCCTGGCGACGGTACAACGGGCCATCGACAATTCGTTGAATTTTGGAGTATTCCATCGCGACGGACAGGTAGGCTATGCCAGGATCATCTCGGATTTTGCGACTGTATGCTACCTGGGAGACGTGTTCATCATTCCGGAACATCGAGGGAAGGGACTATCCAAGTGGATGATGGAGCAGGTAATGGCCCATCCGGACCTGAAGGGATTAAGAAGGTGGATACTCCTGACCAGGGACGCCCATGAGCTGTATAAACAGTTTGGCTGGGCATCGATTGCGTATCCGGACAGATGGATGGAAATTCATGATCCAAATGTTTATACCTTGCAGGTATAAATTTTATTCTATGCCTATTAAAGATTACGGCGTCCTGAAAGGGAAGGCCTCACAGCGCATCCTTGCCACGAAAAAAAGTGAACATTATCAGATACTTGTCAATCACGGCAACGATCCACACCGCATTGCCATCAATACCCAGTCCGGCGATCCATTGACCAGCCTGCCTCCGAACGATCCTGGTCAGCCTGAAAACGCCATGCCTGTGCGGATCATGGCCGCCATGATAAATCCCAAAGGCGGAGACGCCGGTAAAGAATATGTAATTCTTCTCAACACCGGCACAGACGATGTCAACCTCTCCGGATGGAAGATCGCGGACAAGCAAAGAACAAGGACGGGTTAAAGATCGATGGCGTCACCTACACGCAAAAAGATGCCAGCAAGGAAGGAGCGGTAGTCGAGCTATAAACTGTCAGGGTTTCAGAGCAGACACAGGCCAGTCGTCGGACCGGAAAGGAGCAGCAGGCAATCCTTCCGTATTGTAAAGATCGCCGATGACCCAATCCTTCCATGCATAACGCACGGCCACAGGAGCCCGAACGCTGTCGGACCAGACAGTGACCCCGCTGCCCGTGATCCTGGCTTTCGCGGGATGGAATACCCTGTCCTCCCCTGCCACTTCAAAGGCAGACAGCGTTTTGCCGAAGGAGGTAAGCCCGTTCGGCGCATGGTCAAAATGGATGACAATGCCGTCCTTCTCTATCTTCATGTCATGATAAACAGGGCTGGCGTATGGCAGCCCCGTACGGTCATAGGTACGTGCCAGCGCCCAGCAGGCCAGCCGGAAACTGATAACGGCTTTGTCGGCAGGATGGATGCTTCGCTGCTCACCGGCGTCCATGCTCACCACCATACCGGCATTGGGAATACGCGGCAGAGCTTTCAGCTGTGCGTCCCGTAAAGGCGCTGCCGGTCCTAATTTATCATTATAGCCATAGGGCGCTATCTGTACATAATAAAAAGGCCAGTCTCCCCTGTTCCATACCCGGCGCCACTCCTTCACCATGGTCACCAGCAGGCTGTCATATATTTCAGCATTCGGTCTGTTCTGCTCGCCCTGGTACCAGATGACGCCTTTGATACCATACCCTACCAGGGGATGGACCATGGCATTGTACAGCACCGTGGGCTCATTTTTATTGATCCGGACCGTGTCTGTCGCATCCAGCACCTTTATTCCGGGGAAGAGGCCCAGGCTCTGTCTGTCCATCCACGCTTCGATAACGGTGCCACCCCAAGTGGTCATGATAATGCCGACGGGCACCTTCAGCTGCGCCTGCAATAACTTCGCATATTGATAGCCGACAGCGCTGAAATCCGCCACACTGGTGGCATTGGCCATCTGCCAGCCGGTGGCCTTACAGTCGGACTGGGGGCTGCGGGATTGCGCCCTCTCCAGGCGAAAAAGGCGGATACGGGGGTCGTCCGCCTCCATCAGCAATTGCGTCGACCCTAATACGGGCTGGTTCTTAAAACCTTTTACGGGCATCTCCATATTGGACTGACCGCTGCACAGCCAGACCTCTCCGATCAGGACATTGTCCAGGGTCTTACTTTCACCCCGGCTGCCTACCCCTGCGCCGCCTTCAGTACACCGTATACTATAAGGTCCTCCCGCCGCCGGCGTCCTCACGATCACCTTCCAGGCGCCATCCGTCCCGGCTGTAACGCTATAGGTTTTGTGATCCCAGGAACAGACCACAGTGACCCTGGACCGGGCAGCCGCACTCCCCCATATAGGGACTTCGGATCGCTGCTGCAGCACCATATTGGAAGCAATCACCGAAGGGAATCTGATCTCACCAATACTGTGCAGGGAGCAGAAGAGTAAAAGCGGAAAGAATATACTACGCATATAGAAAGAATTCAGGTAACAATGACTTTGCTATAACCCTGGCAGCCGTCGCCTCTTTTTCATCTATCCATTTATAGGGCCACCGCAGCCGGGTACCGACATTACCCCATCCGCCTGCGGCTGCCAGAAACTTATCCAGGGCGGGATTGGAATACCCGGCCTGCTTATAGGGCAGGATACAACGATCGAAAAACTCGCCGATGCGTTGCTGTATACGCAAGGCTTCGGGCAGATCTGTCTGCATCAGCCGCCACCATGCCTGCGCTCCCCGGGGACTCAGACAGGCCACGTTGGAATAGGCTCCGGCTGCTACCTGCTCCCGGACGCCGGTGGCCAGCAGATGGCCAGGTACAAACACGGACAGGTCCTTCGCATACGGCGCCATGGCGGCATACCAGTCGCGATCGCCCGCACCTGTCTTGACACCAATCAACGACGGTATCACCACTGACAGCAGCGCAAGCTCCTGCGGCCGCAGCACCGACTTGGCATGCGGTGGGTTATACAGGACCAGCGGAATACCGTCTGCCACTGCGGCTATGCGTTGCAGAAAGGCGATCTGTTCGTCCGGGGCTGTCGTCACCCAGTCGGGCAGGATCACCTGAAAAGCCGAAGGCTGCAAGGCAGCCGTCCGGCGTACCCTTTCCAGTGTGACAGCAGGAAAAGGATGGCTGACGCCGATCTGGAAAGGCATCTGTGCACGACGACATTTTTCTGCCATCAGCTCCTGTATCCGCAGGAACTCTTCTTCCGTCTGGTTGTGGAATTCCCCGGCCGTGCCATTGGAATAAATGCCATCCAAACCAGCGCCGGTGAGATAATCCAGCTCCTCCCCCAGCCTGGCAAGATCGATACTATCGTCCGGGTTCACCGGCAGCAGCAGCGTGCCCCAGTTGCCCCGCAGGTCCTGTGCAGTGAAAGTTTTCATGGCTTCGATGTAAGTTCCTCCCAATTTATTTTCCGAAAGACGATGCCCTCATATGGCCGCTGTCTGCCTGCTTCATAAAGACAGGACAGCCGCCCGTCCGGCAGCACGGTCAGACAGGAATAGGCGGAAGGGCCTTCATATAATAATTTCTGCAAGGGCCATGTCCTGCCGTCGTCATAGCTCACTCTCACCGTCATGTCCACTCGCGCCGTTGCGCTGGCAGGATTGGAAAAGGCAAGGCAGTAACGTCCGCCAGAGGCCCGAAAACCGATCAGGTTGCCTTCACACACCGGCTCGACCAGCACGCTGTCGGGCGCAGCCGGTGAAAATCTCTTCCCTGCATTGCTGCTGAAAGCTATTTGCCGATGCCGTGACCTGCCTGTATTGCGCATATTCAACAACAGGTGGCCATTGGAAAGTTCCGCCAGCGTGGATTCATTGGTGCTGTCCTGGGCAATGCCTCCCAGCACCCAGGTCTTGCCATGATCATCGCTCCAGATGACATGACTGGCATTGTTCCGGGTAGCCGCCTCCTCATGATTGCAGGGGATCAGCAGCCGGCCTTTTTTACGGCCCTTGCTAAGCTGTATTCCACGTCCCGGTCCCGTCGCATACCAGGTCCAGTCAGGCCGCTTGACGCTGCCTGTGATCTCACGGGGCGCAGACCAGGTACGCCCATCATCGGCCGATGACAGGACAAAGACACGCCGTGTGTCGTGGGAGGTCCTGTTCTTGATCGCCTTTTCCCTGTCCTCTCCCCAGTTCCAGGTAGACAGCAAAATAATTTCGCCTGTCGTCGCATCCACAACAGGGGTGGGATTTCCACAGGTATTGGCAGAGTCGTCCCATATCACACGCAGCGGACCCCAGGTCTCTCCCCCATCGTCACTCCTGCGGACCACCAGATCGATGTCGCCCGCATCGCTGCAGTTGTTCTTACGGCCTTCGGCAAAAGCCAGCACGGCGCCTTTGGGCGTCGTGATCAGCGCAGGTATCCGAAAACAGGTATATCCATCTTCTCCATTCTTAAAAATATAATTTAGTCCGGGCGCCTGTGCGCGGACAGTACAGGACAGCAGCAGGCCCGCCACGACCACCATTCCCCCCTTTCGGGCGCCGCCCAGGCTGAAAACATAGCCAAACAGCAGACAGCCCGCCACAGCAAACAATGGATACAGGAAGAAATTTACCGCTCCTGAGCGCTGTAGAAAGTAAAGGCCGATGCTGCTGAGCACAAAGCCAATCAGTATTCCCCGGCTGTTGATACGGGGAAAGAAGATACCAGCGGCAAACATACCCGCCAGACAGCCTCCAAACAGTCCGATGATCTTCAGGTACTGGTCCCAGATGGATGCATTTCGCAGATAGACCAGGTAACAGGCGATCCCACAGCCCAGTACGCCCAGTATGACCGTAAACCACCGGGCAAACCGCAGACATTGCCTGTCCGAAGCCTGTTTGTACCAGGTCCTGTAAAAGTCCGTCGTGACCACGGTGGCAATGGAATTCATGCTGCTGCTGATAGTGGACATGGTAGCGGCAAAAACCCCGGCGATCACCAGGCCCGAAAGCCCCGCCGGCAGCTGCTGTGAAATAAACCAGGGGAACACATCGTCCGTCCGGCCGTTAGGGTCCAGGTTTCCCGGATGATGACGGTAAAAGAACCAAAGCGCCGTCCCCACGCCAAAGAAGATAAGCGAGGCAGGTATCACCATCAGGGCATTCGTATAAATGCTGCGGCGCGCCTCGCCTTCGGTGGCGGTGGTGAGATAACGCTGCACCACTACCTGGTCGGAAGTGTAGGTCACCAGGTTGGTGAGCAGAGCGCCGATAGCCACCACCCATAGTACGGGCTGGGAAATGCTCCACCCCAGATTGGCCACCCGGAATTTATCCTGCTGCAAAGCTTCCTGTATATACGAGGAAAACCCTCCGTGGGTGTGCGAAGTGATAAAAAAGAAGCTCACCAGCGCTCCTCCCAGCAGCACGAACACCTGCATGACCTCGGTCCAGACGACGGCCTCGATGCCACCGGCGACACTGTAGGCGGTAGTGATCAGAGTGGTCAGCAGGATACAGGCGAAGATGTTTACACCCGTGACGGTGCTGAGCACCAGCGCGGGTAGATAGATCACCACGCCCAGTCGGCTGAGCTGGAAGACAACAAAGGTGAGGCTGCCCAGGATCTTTACCCTGCTGTCAAATCGGATGCGCAGGTATTCATACACGCTGGTAAGCTTGAGTTTGCGGAAATAAGGCAGATAGAAGAACGTAACTATTGGCGCTATCGCCACGATCATGATATTGTTGATAATATAGGTCCAGTCGGTGGCATAAGCCTTAGCAGGAATAGCAATAAAGGTGAGGGCGCTGAGCTTGGAGCCAAAAATGCTGAGTCCCGCCGCCCACCAGGGTATCTTTTGCCCTCCTAAAAAAAAGTCGCCTGTGGTCTTGCCCATATTTCTGGAGACCCAGATGCTGATACCGGCTACCAGCAGGAAGTAACAGGCGATGACAGTCCAGTCCAGCCCGCCGAATTTGCCCGACTGCTGAAGAGGTATCGCTGTCAGCACCCGACGGCTGCGGACGCCTGGCCGGGCCTCGCCCCCGGGCAGAATGATCTCTCCGGACCAGACCACCAGCGGCGTAGTTACGGGGGCATAGGCGCTGGCATGCGGGTTCATCGCTGCATCGGGCCTTTTGTCTACTGGAATATGGCCCATTACCGACCACGTGTCTGTAATAGTATTGAATGCAAGTATCTCGTTTGTAAATCCCGGATGTTCGTCCTTCAAGGTTCCGACCTGGGACGCCAGCGAGCCGTCGTCCCCTCCAAAAAGCACCAGGTGGGATTCTCCGGCCTGATAGGCAGGTGAGGGCGCTGCTGCCAGGGGATGTGGCAGATCGGCCACCCGTACCCATCCTTGTCCCGGGCGGTATTTCCAGCAATCTTTTAAATATTCCCTTGCCCCGGCGGTATCCTTCATATGCACTCCTCCGAAGATATATACGTCATCCGTACCTGCGCCGGCAGCCGCCATTATACGGGCAGGACCTGGCAGCGGAGGCAGCGTCTCCCATCTCTTTGCCGGTGCGGAAAGATCGATGCTCCAGAAGCAATTTTCCATAGCTCCGCCCAGCACATGAATAGCGCCGGCTAAATACAGGCGGTCCTTCAGCAGAACACCGCATCCATTGGTCAACGGCGCGGGCAGAAAAGGCAGATTCTCCGTCTCTATTCTACCGCCACGGTAACGCAGTATAAAGGCCGTTGCATAAGCCCGTTCCGCATCATTTCCTCCGAGACAGATCACTCCACCGGCGCCTGTGATCGAAACGCCATAGCCTAAAGGACGGGGCAGCCTGCCGGCTACGGTCCAGGCGCCTTCGGGACCGGCCAGGACATATATCTTATCATACCAGGTCTTGACGCCGCCCGTCCAGGGTCGCCCGTCGCCGGGAAAATTAGTACCTCCGGCTACGATGAGCGCACCGTTGCTGACACCCGCAAAAGCGCCGGCAAGGCTATCTGCATCAGGCAGGGGGCTGACCTGTGACCAGGAAAAGAAATCCTTTGAAGGGGACGGAGCTGTTTGACTACGGCTATTCATAGCGGATAGTAATAAAAAGGACAGAAAGATTTTTTTCAGGATGGTCATGCCGGGTATTTAACTTTTCGTGAGCCCACCTTGTCAAAAAAGGACAAGGCATCCAGCTCCCTGTAAAATTCGTCAAAGATTTCCCTATCCAGGGTCGCCAGGGGCAGGCGGCAGGGACCCATATCCCAGCCCAGCATCTGCATGATAGCTTTCTGCCCCGGGATAGGCGGATACTTCAGCAGGATACGGATCACCTCTACCAGGTAGGCATGCTGCTCACGCGCTGTCTCAATATCTCCCTTTTGAAAAGCATCCATGGTACGCAGGTACAGTGGTGCGGCAAAAGTATACGTGCTGCCGATGGCAGCTTTTGCACCCGCAGCCAGGGCAGGCAGCAGGAGCTCATCCACGCCGTACAGGATGTCATACCGGCCCTGGCTGTAGTTCAGACAGGACTGATATTCCTGGATAGTGGCGGCCGTATATTTTATACCCGCCAGGTTGGGAATACGTGACCCTCCCAGTCGCAGGAATTCTATCATGTCCATGCCTACGCCCGTGAGGTGAGGAATATGATAATAGTAAAAAGGCAGGTCCGGCGCCGCGCTGGCGATCTCCGCCATACAGTCCGTCAGGTTCTCTATGGAAGAAGGTTTGAAATAAAAAGCTGCTACCGCTGAAAAAGCGTCGGCGCCAATGGCGGCGGCATGGGCCGCCAGCATCCTGGCATCTGCAATACAGCTATGCCCGACATGCACAATGATCAGCAGCCTGCCTTTCGCCGCTTTGACAAATGTTTCGGCCACCAGCTTTCGTTCTTCCAGGGTCATATTGGGCCCTTCTCCATTGCTGCCGCAAACGAATATTCCGCGGACGCCATCCTGTGCCAACTTGTCCACCAGCGGGGGTATCAGATCTGTATTTATGGAACCGTCTTTGCGAAAAGGGGTAAATGCTGCCGCGATCAATCCTTCAATCTTGTTCATAGTTATTCTTTATCAATATTTTGTTTTCTCACTTTAGCCTCAGTATCCATCCGTCTGGGTCAGCTTGCTATTGTTGGCCAGCACGGTGGAATTCAACGGCCAGAACAAAGGTGTGGTCTTCCCCGCCAGATTGGGTACATACTGGTAGACATCGATGACGCCTTCTTTATGGAATCGGACCAGGTCATACCAGCGTTTGTTCTCGAAAAATAATTCTCTTCCTCTTTCATCCAGGATCTCTTTTTCCACCGTGAGCTTGTCCGTAGCTCCCGTATAATCCCCGTTGCCGGCCCTCTCCCGGACCAGGTTGAGGTACGCAATGGCCGAGTCGGTATTGGAGAGAGCTGCAAACGCTTCGGCCTTCATGAGATAGATGTCCGCCAGACGGTACATGATAATATCATTGTCCGAGACCCTGTCATCCGTGTAGATAGTCCCGGGATATTTCGTGATCCAGGATATCTTGGGACCCGATGCCTGTCTTTCCGTTACCCAGGTAAATGGAATGCGCTTGTCGTTGGGATTGGCATTGAACAATCCTCTCGATAATGTGCTGATCTGGTAAGCGCCCTGTCCATTACTGGTAGTGGCGCAATACGGCAGGCTGTCAATGTTAAGCGCTCCCTGCACACCCGTCTTATAAGGTAAGGCGTTGAGCCCATAGTTCGCACCCGTCTCGTCCCTAAGGTAAAAAGCCGCCAGCGCTACTTCGGGATTGCCTGCAGCCCTGATCCCCGTCACATTCTTAAAGTTCTGGTTCAGGGACAGTCCGGTGGTCTGCACTTCGTTGATGGCCATAATGGCGTCGTTGAGGGCCGCATCTCCGCCTCCTACCACTTTAGCGCTCCACAATGCCACATCTGCCTTCAGAGCCTGCGCCGAACCATAGGCAAAACGGTATTTCGAAGGATAGGTTTTGGGAGAAAAGTTCTTCACGGACCTGAAAAGCAGGATAGCGCTGTCCAGGTCGGAATTGATCTGCTTGATAACATCTGCCGCCGTCGAACGCGCCAGCAGCGGGACATTATCATTTACTACTGCCTGCAGCATCAGCGGTGCATCCCCGATGATACGGGTGAGATGGAAGAAGAAATAAGCCCGGAGACTATAAGTTTCCGCCAGTATCCGAGCCTTCGTATCCGGCGCATCGGAAAAGCTGAAGCCCTGAATCCTGTACAGCAGGAGATTACAGTTCCCAATGGCCTTGTACCATGCATTGTAATCGAGAGCTCCCGTGGAGGGGGACAGGATCTGCGCCCAGGCGGTGGAAAACCGGGAGTTGAGGGCGGGGATAAGCTCCTCGCTCCTTTCCGTGCCATAGGTGATATTGTTGGCAAGGCTGCGCATGGAAGTGTAGATACCCGTTACATAGGGATCGAAATCTCCTTCGCTGGTAAAATAGTTCTGGTCCGTGATGCTCGACTTTGGAGTTACATTCAGCATCTTTTTACATCCGGCGGCCAGCATCGACAAGGCTCCGGACAAAAAGAATATATAGACAAGCTTTTGCATATGGTAAAAAATTTAAAATTTCAAAGTGGCGCCTAAGGAATATTGTCTGGGACGTGGATAGCCGCCGCCGTCGACACCCGTATAGGTCTCGGGATTGAACCCTTGATAGCCTGTGATATATCCGAGATTATTTACGCTGGCAAAGACATTTAGCCCTGTGAAATGCGTCCGCCGGAGCAGCTCTTTTGGCACGTCATAACCAATGGATATCTCCCGGAAGGCAAGGAAGTCGCCCTTTTGGATCATGGTCGATACGTCGGAAGAATAGGAGTAGTTGGTGCCGAGCGAGGCGTTGCGAAGATAGTTGCGCTGACCGAAGTCGTAATCTGCAAAGGAGAATCGGGCGTATTTTTTACCTACGTCGCCTTCCTTCTGCCAGATATCCGGTCCCAGCGCCGTTTTGGGAGCGCCTTCATTAAAGGCGCGCCCCTGTCCCAGGCTTCGGGCCAGCGCTCCGTTGCTGATCAGATGTCCCAATGCATAGTCCATGGTCACCCGAAGGGAGATACCTTTATAGGTGAAGGTATTCTGCCAACCGCCGAGGATACTCGGTGTGCGATAGCCCATGAAGACCTGATCCTTTTGATCGATGACCCCGTCTCCGTTGACATCGGCAAAGATATAGTCGCCGGCATGCTTACCCACGGTGATGCCTGAAGGGGAAGCCAGGTTGTCCTTGATCTTTGCATTCCAGGCGGCAGCTTCCGCATCCGTGGAGAAAACTCCCAGCACCTTGAATGCCCAGATACCAAAGGGACGCTCGCCTTCGGCATAGCCGCCCTGCTCTATATTCTGTTTGGAGCCCGGATCCCATACCACCTGGCCGTTCTGCCTGTTCTTCGGATGGCCGTTGGACGGAAGCTTTGTGATCACCGTACGGTTGAAGGCAAAGGAAAAGTTGGATTTCCAGGCGAAGGCGCCTGCCCGGATGACTTCGGCGCCCAGCTCCACTTCCACGCCCCGGTTGCGGAGATTGCCGTTGTTATAGGTAATGCTGGAGAAAGGAGCTTCCGAAGGGAGAGGTTTTGAGGCCAACATGTCCTTCGTCACTTTATTGTAGTAATCCACCACCAGGTTGATCCTGTCATTGAACAGGCCAATTTCCGTAGCCAGGTCCATCGTCTCGGTGGTCTCCCATTTCAGATTCGGATTGGGCAGGCTGCTCCGAAGTATGCCGGAGCCCAGTGCGTATTGAGTAGCGGAATATCCGCCATAGGTGTCGGTAATGCTCAGCGTGCTCAGACCGGCCTGGCCCCAGCTGGCCCGCAGCTTCAGGGTGCTGACAGGCTGAACATGCCAGAATTTCTCGCGCGCTACATTCCATCCCGCCGCCACAGATGGGAACAGGGCGTATTTGTTGTCGGGGGCGAAGTCGGAGTAACCATCATAGCGCAGCGAGCTGCTGAACAGATATCTTCCGTCATAGTCGTAGGTCATCTGTCCGAAATAGCTGGCCATACGGTCCTCTGAAAGCGTCGTGCCAAAGTCGGTGACATTGCTCATCACCGTGCCGTTGACATTTGTAGTGGGAGGCTCGTTGATGGTATAGATATAGTCATTGGTGGCCCTCTGCGACCCGATGCTGACGGTGTTACCTGTAGTACGGGTGTAGTTGAAGCCGCCCAATACAGAGAAATGATGATCATCCCCGATGTTGAAGTCATATTGCAGTATCTGGTCCGTCATCATTTTGCGGGTATTGTTGATATTCTCGTTCTTCTGGCGCTGTGTAGAAGGCTGCACCTCGTCGGCGGGAGTGCCTTTGCGCATGAACAGGTAGGTATAGTCCTGTGCATAATAGGATACGGAAGGTCTGAAATGCAGCCCTTTGGCGATGGTCCAGTCTCCGGCTACCCTGCTGACAAACCGTTCAGTCGAGACATGTGTCTGGTCGTATTTCAGCGTATGGAACCGGTTGACCACCGACCAAAGCTCGCCTACAGTAGGGTCGCCATTGTCTTTGAAAATGCGGATCAGCGGCGTGATGCGGGTGCCGCGGATCAGCTCGTTCACGAAGCCGGCCACATAGTTAGGCAGGATATTCTGGTAGTTGGCCATGACGTCGAGCTTGAAGTTTTCCGTGGGCCTGTAGCTGAAATTGCCCAGCACGTCATAGCGTTTGTAGTTGGTACCCACGAAAGTGCCGGCCTGATTGGCGTAGTTGGCGCTGAGGAAATAGCTGGCCTTGTCGCTGCCGCCGTCGATGGAAAGGTTCTCGTTATTGGTAAGGCCCGTGTTCCAGAGCAGGTCCTGGTAATGGTTGTCGGCGTACAGCAGCTTGGTGCCGGGGTTGACGGGATCGTCCATGGTCTTCCAGCCTTTCTTTAGCAGGTTGTTTACATAGTCGATGCCCTCGACGGCCACGATATTGTCATACAGCGCCGTAAGGTTGATGTCCTTTCCGTACTGGCCCGGCGAGGTATATATCCTGGTGCCGGCGGAGAAGCCGCCGTTATTAAGCAGATTGTCCTTGTTCAGAGCATCATGTGTATTGAACACCGTAGTGCGTGCCAGCCGGAGGTATTGTTCCGCATTCATATAATCCAGACTCCGGGACGCCGTCTCCCAGGTGGTGCGGTGGTTCAGTGTCAAGGTCATCCTCTTGTTGTACCGGCCGCCTTTTGTCTTTACCACAATGACCCCATTGGCGCCCTGTGATCCGTAGATAGCGGTGGCGGCAGCATCTTTCATCACCTGCAGCGACTCGATGTTATACGGGTTGACATCCGCCATGGGCCGGAAAACACCGTCGACAATGACCAGCGGGCTGGTAGCATTGCTGCTGCCGATGGCATTCCCACCGCTGTTGCCGATGCCCGTTCCATAAACATTCAGTCTGGTGCCACCGCGGATAATGATGTTTACCGGCGAAGCGCCGGGCTGACCGGAGCTAACCGGCACCGATACCCCAGGAAGTTTTCCCTGTAGGGCCAGCACCGGATTGGGGCTGGTGACGTCCTTCATCTCCGCCATGTCCAGCCTGCTGACGGCGGCCGTTACATTCTTTCGGCTTTGCTGCATATAACCCACGATGATGACATCCTGCATGGCGTCTGCGCTGCGGTTGAGCGCGATGGTGACCGTATGCTGCTCTGCCGTTATGGCCACTTCTTTGGACGCATAGCCAACGGCGGAAAACACCAATGTCGCCCGTCCCGCGGGTATGGTCAGATTAAAAGCGCCTGTGGCATCGGTGGCCGTGGCTTTTTTATGCCCCTTTACGAGAACACTGACCCCTTCGAGCGCTTTGCCCGAACTGTCGACAACCTTGCCGGAGAGAAAAATTGTCTGTCCGAACGAGGACAGAGTGAGGAAGAAAGTGGCGACCAGCAATAGCCAGCGCACCCGCGTTTTGCTCGATTTCATACGCAGTTCAATCGTTTTGAGTAAGTTGATAAATGTTATTTATACCGGCGACAGGATAAGCGGGATAAAGTTCAATAGTCCTTATGTCCTACATAACAAAAGTAGGCATAAAATACCTGTCCGTCCAAAAAAATTTTTGAACAGCCGGGCGTCAGGCCCTATTGATCATTCTTACTCAGGAGGTTTGCTTCAACTTGTCAAAATGATGCTGCAGGTGCTGCAGCATCCCCTGGCGGAACTCTTCCTTGGTGCCGTGTTTCAATATTTCCACCAGGTCGAGATGGGAGACTTTGCCGATGATGGGGACTTTTTCCAGGCTGACAAGATAGCCGAATACAGGCAGCAGCATGCTTTGAAACCGCTGCAGCGTCTCATTCCCCGTCATCTGGTATATTTTTCCGTGAAAGGCTATTTCATTTTTGATACGAAAGGTCTGCCGCCCGCCCGTCACTTTCTGGTTCTTAGCTATCTGTTCCAGCTCTTCTACGTCTTTCTTCGTCTTGCGCAGATACAGCAGGTCCGCCAGTCCCATTTCCAATGTCAAACGTATCTCGAAAATATCCTGGAGCGTGCTTTCCCCGATGATAAGAGGATCCAGGACACGCTCGAATGAGCTGAGGATATCCGGACGGGCCAGCACCATTCCCCGCTTTTTCTTCGTCTCCACCATGCCCAGCATACGAAGCCGGCTCAGCGCCTCCCGCACCACGTTCCTGCTCACACCCAGGGAATGGGCGATCTCCAGCTCCTTGGGCAGCGGATCGCCCGGCTTGAAAGACTTTTCCTTCAGGTACTCACGTAGCCGGATCTCCACTATATCCGCCATAGTCTTCTGGACGATGGGGCCAAGCTCGTTATTCAGCACATTGTTCGACATGCGGGTGCAAATTTCGTTTAAATGTAGGACAAATTAACCGATCTCCCGCACCCATAAAAAACTCGTAACTTACTTTAAATTTTTTCCATTGAGCGTCATTACCCTTGTCGGTCTGCTGGCTGCAGCCTGTACGACCTTCTCCTTTCTGCCGCAAGCTGTCAAGACCATTCGAACAAAGGATACACAAAGCATCTCGCTGTCGATGTACGCTTTATTCACGTTTGGCACCTTATTATGGTTCATCTATGGCATATTCACGGGCAACATGCCTGTATATCTAGCCAATGGGATCACACTGCTGTTTGCATTCATCATTCTGGCTTACAAGATCCGGTATAAATAAGGAAAATTTCCCTGAAAGAGGGATATGACTAATGGAGGGAAGATCGCCCTTGATCAGGGCATTCTCTTGAGAACAAAGATGTTTTCCGAAGAAGTGGAGAAGGGAAAGAAAGTGTGATGACAGGGAAACGTCTTTAACACTGTATATCCTTTGACGGGTCCGAACGTGACCATATAGGCATCATCCTGTACCCACCACCAGCTTTTTTTGGTGGGGTCCGCTTGTTCTTTTACCAGGGTGATGTCCTCGTCGTTGTAATTATAATAGCCATTGAACTCGAATCCCCCGTCGATATGCGTGGGCGGAATGCCGGCCTCATGGGTGAGGTAGCGGAGGGCATTCCATCTTGCCCTGTTCCAGGATAGATAGTTAGTGGTGCCGGCTACGGAGAACCAGGCTCCTATCAGGAAAAAGAACCCTGCGGCATAACGCCCCAGCCGTTTGCCCGTCGCGGGTGTGGGCTCATCCTGCTCCGGCAGGCCTGTCAGCATTAATACAGAAAGGACGGGTATCAAGGGAATGAGGTAACGGTCATAGGTACCTCCCACCAGCATGACAAGACAATATGCAATGGCAAAACAGAGCAGGAACCAAAGCGAGGACCGGTCGCTCTTTTGCACGTTGCGAATGCTGTGGATCATTGCCCAGATGAGGACGCCGCCACCGATGATCCCCACGAGGCATATCAGCTGCCATACGATGGCCGGCAGCGGCTCTATATGATCCATCCGAAGGACGGTGACATCCCGCATGTCCACTGGTCCAATGCCATAAGGGTTCATGATATTGCCCATCAGGAGAATATTGTTACGATGGACGAGGCAGTAGATCCCAATAGCCGCCATGACGATGATGCAGGTCAGGAAGGCGGGCGTTCTCCTGCTCCGCCAGATAGCCGACCATCTGGCCCGGAAGATAAGAGGAAAGCTAAAAAAGCCTGCATAGACAAAAATATTCAATGCCTGTCTGAGCAGGTATTTGAACGTGGAATGATCCCTGCCAAAGAGATTGTGCTGTATCCGGCGGAAACCTTCGTCGTACTTTACAGGATAGATATGCTGTGCTCCCAGCCAATGATTGTACAGCAGGTAGACGCCCAGCGGCAGTCCCGTGGCAAGGGCGGAGACAAGCAATGACCTTTTTGTAAGGCCGCCCTTTATCAGCAGCGCAAGTGAGAAAGCCCCTGCTGCCAGCAGTCCCAGCTGCCGGATCATCGTTGCGATCATAATAAAGAAAATGCCCTGGATAATGCAAGTAAGCTTTTCCTGTCGAAGGCCCTTGACAAAGAATAATATCGAAAGGATGAGAAAAGTGGTGAAGGGAACATCCGTCATGAAGGTATTGGACAGATTGAGATATATGGGATTGAGCAGCAGGAGCAGGGCCGTAAAAAAACAGGAAGCCTTGTTTTCGGAAAATTCCCTGGAAAGGAAGTAAGCTCCTATACCCCCAATGCATCCCAGCACAAGAGTAGAATATCTCAATACAGTAAAGGAAAAACCAAATATCTTGCAAAAGAGCATGCCCCAGACAAGGTGGGCCGCCAGCGGCATGGAGGTCCAGCCAAGGAGGTTGTAATGATGCATCTCATACCATTGCTGCAGGCTGCGTGTATAGGACCAGTCGTCATTCAGGGGAAATTCCCCGGCAGGATGTATGAGCAGCTCGACGAGCAGCCACACAGCTGTCAAAGACAACACAGCAGTACTATCCTTGCTGAGCACTGCCCGTAAATGTGTAAGACGGTGTCTTGCACCAATTATCCGCAGACCCGCAGGCACCGGATCAAAAAGCATTCTTATCTCCTTTAAATGTTACATAAAGTGTAAGGAGGATAATACGGATGTCCAGCCACGAGCTCCAATGTTCAAGATACCAGATATCGTGTTCGATCCTTTTACGCAGCTGGTCTTCCCGTTTGATCTCGCCGCGGAAGCCGTTGACCTGGGCCCAGCCCGTTACGCCTGGCTTCACAAAATGACGGATCATGTACTGGCCCAGTATCTTTGAATACATTTCGGTATGACGCAGCATATGAGGACGCGGACCCACAACAGACATGGAGCCTGCCAGCACATTCAAAAACTGAGGCAGCTCATCCAGGTTGGTCTTGCGAAGGAATTTCCCCAAAGGCGTGATCCGGCTATCGCCGCGGGTGACCTGCCGGACATTGGCGTCAGCATTGACAGCCAGGCTGCGGAATTTGATGCAACGGAAAGGCTTGTTGTCCTTGCCCGAACGCCATTGAACGAAGAATACAGGTCCCCTGGAGCTGAGCTTGATCAATATTGCCAGCAAAGGCGTCAGCCAGGAGAGGACACAGACAATGACGACGAGGCTGAAGATGATGTCAAAGACCCTCTTTTTGATGCTGTTGCTCATATCTTCCAGCGGCTCGGGCCGCAGGGAAAGGATAGGAAGCTCGTCCAGGTACTCAAGATGGGTATCGCGATTGACATAGAACTTGAAGTCCGGTACGAATTTGAACCGGATAAGGGATTTCTCCGCCGTCTGGGCCATATCGTAAATGGAGGTATTGGTCTCGGGGGAGATGGTAGAATATATTTCGCTGATACGATTGTTGATGGCGTAGGTAATGCATTCATCGATGTCGCCGATTATGGGCAGGTCGGACAGCTCATGGATACGACGGGGGTCTTCAAAAAATCCCTCCACGGTCATGCGGTGATCCCGCCCTGAAAAGCTATAGGCCAGCTTTTTCGCCACGCTGTTATAGCCCACGATAACCACTTTTTTACCCGACTTGCTATTTTTCTGTCTGTAAAAGGCCGATGCCATAAGCAGTCCCCTGGTAAGCAGCAGTACGGTGCAGAAGGCAAAGAAGCTCAGCAGGACAAATACGCGGGAATAGGAATAGTGAAAGAGAAAGATGAAGAAGATCATGAAGGCGACAAAAAGTATCATGGTCTTCACGGTACGACGGGCAAACCTGTCGAGGTCCAGGCTGGCGTTGTCGACATAGAGGGCCGTGGAATAGGATGTGAGCAGCCAGACCATATTGGCCACAATGAATAAGATCATATACCGGTGTTCGGCGCCCAGCTGGATCTTATTGGTGCTAAGTACCAACAAAAAGTAGACTACATTGAGTGCGAGAAGGTCTACACAGACGAAAAAGAACCTGAATAGGTTACTATAGCGGCTGTTCATAGTGTTGATGGTTTTTAGTTACGTAATAAATGTCTGACCCTCCGTGGAACCGCTTTCAGCGGTTCCTAAAATACTTTTGACAGTTTGAGTATGGCGCCGGCTGAGTTGTTCAGCAGCCTGCCCCGGTCCAGGGCTCCAAGACAGCCTACGCTGTATCCCCCTCCCAGGTCCTTTTTGACCTCCAGGAAAGAGGAGATCTGGGATACTTCCCGCCAGATACCGTTTTTGGGCGGGGCGAAATAGCGACCAGTGCTATGCCCATAAATGCTGGTGCCGAAAGTGCCGTAATTCCTGGAATAGGACAGCCTGGCCGTGAAATACCATTTGTCGACAGCGCCTTGTACGCCCAGGTGAAAGGCTACGACGCGGTTGTTATTGAAATAGTCGGTCGGGTCGTCGGGCAGTCCCG
>Ga0157372_10000667_pt1 | contig 37793 bp, 34 predicted proteins | sample C55metaG_FD_115307 | JGI IMG/M metagenome (GOLD analysis project Ga0157372, IMG submission 115307) | Corn rhizosphere microbial communities from Kellogg Biological Station, Michigan, USA - C5-5 metaG | ecosystem: Host-associated > Plants > Roots > Rhizosphere > Soil | place: USA: Michigan...
AATCTTTAGATAAAAGGTTCCAAAGACTGAATACGGACGCTCCCAGAACTTTTCTTATGCCCAACTCCTTTATGCGTTGTCCGGCCATAAAGGCGGCCATGCCGAATAAGCCGATACAACTGAATGTTCCACTTGTCTTTGGCGCTTTGGGGCCAGTCGTCTTGCGCCAGGTACAATTCCCAGGGAGCAATAAATCCCAGACCGTGAAAGGTGGTGTTATAGGGCAGATCTTCATAAACGCCGGTTACTTTAACACTGAACTTCGCATCCATGGTTATCAGCTTACCGACTGGATCGCCGTCGCCAAAAAGCGATTGCGAAAGGGAATGGGAAATCATTATTGAGGCAGGTTCTTTCAGACCCATTCGGGTGCCTTTAAGCATTTTCAGGGACAGCATTTCCGGGGCAGAAGGCTCCATGAAATTTCCTCGCTTTGTGATTTGCTTGTCGTCAGTACCAAGGAGGTGAACTCTTGTCCGCGAAGACAATACAACGTATTTGAAATGACTGCCATAATTCATTTTAAGCTCCTCACCAAGAGGGATCGGCACTCCATTTTGCGTCTTGATATTGCCGTCGGTAGTTTGATTTTCCATCACCTGGGCGATATGGTCATAGTTTTGGTGATACCTGTCGAATGATAGCTCATCCCAGATCCAAAGACCGATAAGGATGCCTACGGCGATGCCGGCCGCCAGGCCGGTAATATTTATGAAGGAATGGAGCCGGTTCTTTGCCAGGTTGCGCCAGGCGATCCGGAAATAGTTTTTGAGCATCGCAGTAGTTTTTTACAATGGAAGGTTTATCGGGCTTTTCGGGGGCAAAGTCGGATGAGAAGCCTTGATTGTTGCTTGCGGATCGGGTTAAAATTGCAAAAATTGGCCAGGCCTGGGCGTCCCCATACAATTAATTGATTGATTTATCGTTGAGTATGCAAGAAACCAATATCTCCGCGACGATGAAGGCAATTTTGGTGCTGTTTTTACTGCCCTTGCAGCTGTTTTCCCAGGATCTTTCGGGAATTTGGGTGGGAACCATCGCCACCTCCGAAACACAAATGCCATTTGAACTGGCGATCAACCAGGATATGACCGGTTACTCGATGATCACCTTTCAGTATAAAGGGGCTGAAAAAGTAGCCGTTAAGAAAATTAACCTCATCCGCAAGGACAGCACTTTTACTATTTCGGACGATAAAGTGATCTACAATAATTTTGAGACCCGGTCCCGCAGCATCAAAACCTTTTGTGAATTCTCCGTTAAGATGGTTGATACCACCATGGTTTTGAGCGGCGCCTTCCACACCCGAACGCGTGACCTGCGGAAGGGCGACGAGGATCTTGCCACGGGAACCATCACGCTTCAAAAGCAAAATCGCCAGGTCCAGACAAGGTTGATCGGCAAACTCGACACGTTGAAATTGTCGAATACCCTTGTGTTTTCGAGTCCTACTGCGGTTATAAAAGAAACCCCGGTAGTAGCGGTAGCCAAAAAGGAAGCTACTGCCCCTGGGGCGGGGAAAGAGATTCAAGCGGTGGAAAAAGAAACTCGGGCGGCGTCCGGGAAAGAGGCCCCTGTTGTGACGGGGAAAGAAGCCCCGCCGGCGTCGGGGACAGAGGCATCCGCGGAACCGGCGAATCCGGTGAAAGATTTGACAGCCGTTAAAGTGCAGCAACGAGCGTCCAATAACATTTCCACTCCACCTGCCGTTCCGGCCAGTCCAAAAATTATTGCGCCCGCAGCGGAGATTTCGTCACGTAAAACAGATGTTATCCGTACCATTGACTTCAAATCCGACAGCCTCACCTTGGTTTTATATGATAATGGTATCGTTGATGGAGACACGGTAAGCGTAGTGTTGAATGGGGAGGTGATCATTCCAAAACAGCGCCTTGAGGAACAGGCCTATCGAAAAGTCATAAAAATACCGCCCGGTTCGGACGATTCACTTCAATTAGTGATATATGCAGAGAACCTCGGCACCATTCCCCCAAACTCCGGTTTGCTAATTGTTGAAGATGGCGCCGACCGTTACGAGATTGGGTTTGAGGGCGATTTGAAGAAAAGCTCTGCGGTGAGATTGAGGAGGAAGCGGTAGTGGCAGTCGCTTATCCGCTGATCAGCATGCATCCCTTTAACGACGGCCGGAAACTTGCCGGAAGCAAGTAAAAAAAGGAACAGTGCGCGTATCATAACCGAACAATTTGCAAACCGGGCATAATCACAGCTATTTGATTAACAATAGGATACAACCTTGGCATCCGCTTGGTTCTAATTCGGCATAAATCCCGAATATGTTCAACAGTTTTTTCAAAATTGCGCTGCGCAATCTCTGGAAGAAAAAGGCATTTTCCATTATCAATGTGACGGGATTAGCGATCGGTGTCGCCGCCACCTTATTGATCTTTCTGGTAATGCATTATGAGTTTAGCTATGATGGGTTTCAGTCCAAGAAAGACCGAATTTTCCGTCTTACGAGCATATATGCCAAAACTGTCAGTGGCGAGGTAGTGGAACGGGAGGGATCGGTTCCAATCCCGCTTCCGGACGCCATGCGGCTTGATTTCCCGCAGCTTGAAAAAGTGGCCGCCATTTGGAATATCGGCAACGCGCAAATACATGTACCGGGTCCGCGGGGACTTGAGGATGAGCATGTGTTCAAGCAAAATGACGGACTGTTTTTTACCGAGCCTGCGGTATATATGATCTTCGACTATACCTGGCTGGCGGGGAGTGACCGTGGATTGACCGATCCAAATACAGCGGTGATCAACCAAAGCACTGCGGTAACTTTTTTCGGTAGCCCGGAGAATGCCATCGGCAAAACGATTGAGATGTGGTCATTTCGCGTTCCACTGAAGATCACCGGGGTTTTCAAAGACCTTCCTGACAACACCGACATTCCGATCAAAATCGGCGCATCTTATGCCACCTTTCGGAAGATCGCCCGGAATACGTTCGCCGACGTCAAACAATGGAATAGCACGAACTGGTCATTGGAATGCTTCGTTTTATTGGGAAATGGCCAGCATATCGAGACCGCAGCGGCACAGTTGCCTCGCTTCGTGAACAAATATTACCCGACGGAACTGGTGGCAGGCGAGAAAAGGGTCTCCCTGGCGTTCCAGCCGTTGAAGGATGTTCATCTAGATACCCGCTTTGGCACTTGGAAGGGGGATGCGTTGACACCTGCGGAACTTTGGGCACTAGGGGTTATCGGCAGTTTTCTCTTACTGGTGGCCTGTATAAATTTCATCAACCTCGCGACAGCACAATCGGTCAGCCGGGCAAAAGAAATAGGAGTCAGAAAAGTATTGGGCAGCACCCGGGGCGGTCTGTTGGGCCAGTTCCTGCAGGAAACCGCCGTAATCAGTCTAATTGCCGTTGTGTTGGGAATGATACTCGCATGGCTTGCCGTCCCCTATCTGGGAGAGATGATGAAAAAGGCGCTTAGTCTCGATCTGTGGTCGAATCCTTCGATCCTCGTATTCCTGGTGATCACCGCTATCCTGGTGACCTTGCTTTCCGGTTTTTATCCCGGAATGATCTTATCTCGGTTTAACCCTGCGGAAGCCATAAAAAGTAAGATAAGCGCCAAAGTCGTCGGCGGTATCTCTCTCCGGCGCGGTTTGGTTGTCTTCCAATTTGTCATCGCCCAGTTGCTGATAATCGGTACTGTGGTGGTGGTCCGGCAAATGCAATTTTTCCGTAGCCAACCGATGGGGTTTGAAAAGAAAGCAGTGGCGATGCTGGAACTGCCCAGCGATAGCCTCGACAAGCTAAAGTACGACTATTTGAAAAACGAGATTTTGGGTGTGCCTGGAGTTAAGTCGGTCAGCCTTTGTATGGATGCGCCTGCGAGCTGGGGCGGCGCCTATGGTGATATTTACTTCCAAAATGACCCGGTGAAAAAAGATTTCGCTGTGGCCAGGCAATTTGCCGACACCGGTTATTTGCGGACGTTTCAAATCGGTTTGGCGGAAGGGCGCATTCCGTATCCGAATGATTCGGCGCGGGAAGTAATGATCAATGAAACGCTTGTTAGAGATCTTGGGATGCTATCGTCGAGGGATGCCCTTGGAAAGACGCTTGCCTTCGACGGCGGCAATGCTCCGCGATATACTATTGTCGGGGTCATTCACGACTATAACAGTAAGTCATTACGCGATGCCGTGGAACCGACGATACTGCTGCCGAATAAGGATGCGTACAATTTTGTGGCATTTCGAATGGAAGCACAGAAAATGAGCGCAGCGCTTGGTAAAATTCATAAGATCTTTACCGGCACCTATCCGCATTATATTTATGATCTCAATTTTCTTGACGAGCGGATCGAATCCTTTTATCACACGGAACTTGTCATTTCACAGCTGTTCAAGCTATTTGCGGTGATCGCCACTTTTATATCCTGTTTAGGTTTGTATGGGCTCGTTTCCTTTATGGCGGTGCAGAAGACGAAGGAGATAGGCATAAGGAAAGTTTTGGGGGCCTCGGTACAGAGCATTGTATATATGTTTTCAAAAGAGTGGACCGTGCTGCTGGGGATTGCCTTTCTGATCTCAGTTCCGCTGGGGTATTATTTCATGCATCAGTGGCTTAATGGATTTCATTACCATGTGGTATTGGGTGTAGGTGTTTTCGCCTTGGCCATAGGATTTTCGGTTGTCATCACCTGGGTAGCGGTAGGTTACAAAGCTGTCCGGGCAGCAGTAGCGAACCCAGTCGATAGTCTGCGGGCGGAGTGATTTTGACCGGACTGGACGTTTCTCGAACCGTTTTCTAAATGATTTAAGGATAATCGTAGATCTAAGTGATTGATAATCCCACTCCTGGAATTTCCACGCGCGGTCAATTTGTTAAACATTTGAGTTTGGAACCAATCGGTTTGCGCTCAGGACCCGAAAATAATTCGCCTATCATTCGCTGCGGAGGGATTTTATGGGGTTAGCAAGGGCCGCGCGGATGGTCTGAATACTCACCGTCAACAGCGCAATGCCGAGGGCGACGGCGCCGGCCACCAGGAATATCCACCAGCTGATCTCCGTGCGATAGGCAAACGTCTCCAGCCACTTGTACATGGCCCACCACGCGGCGGGGAACGCGATAAGCGCGGCGATCCCGATCAGCATCGTGAAGTCCTTGCTGAGGAGGCCGACGATCCCACTGACGCTGGCGCCGAGGACCTTGCGGACCCCAATCTCCTTGTTGCGTTGTTCGGCAGCATAGGTAACGAGACCGAAAAGACCGAGGCAGGCGATGAGGATGGCAAAGACGGCAAAGGTGATAAAGATCTGGCCGGTCTGTTGCTCGGTGTGATACAAATGATCAAAGTCGTTATCCATAAAGGTGTAGCTGAAGGGCGCCCCTTGTTTGGCGGCATGGAACTTACTTTCCACCTGCCGGACGAGACTGACGGCGTCATTCGTGTGGAACCGGACGGTCACGCTGCCCCAGTTGAAGGTGTTGACCTCCATGGCAAGGGGAAGGATCTTGTCATGCATGGAATTGTAATTGAAATCCTTTACGACGCCGACGACATGAAAGGCGCGGGCGGCGGACCCATCCGACTTATTCCAGATGATCAGTTCGAGGGGATTCTTCGCACCAAGCATCGCTACGGCGGCTTCATTGAGGAGGAGGCCGGTAGAGTCAGTAGGAAATTGCGCGAAGTCGAAGTTGCGCCCTTTGACGATCTGCATGCCGAGGGTGGGAATATAATGGTCGTCGACTTCGAGATTGGTCATGAAGAACGCCTTGCTGACCTCGAGCGAGGCATCCTTGAACCAGCCTTGCTGACGGTACTGATCGCCGCCGACCGTGGGAAGGTCAGTGGTGATGGTTGCGCCCGTAACTCCGGCAAGGGTGAGCAGGTCCTTGCGCAGATTAGTCGCGCCAGCCTGGCCGAGCGACCAGGTATTGTGGATGACGAGTACCTGGTCCCGGTTAAAGCCGACTTCTTTATTCTGTATATAGTGCAGCTGGCGATAGATGACGAGGGTGCTGACGATGAGGCCGATTGAAATAAAAAATTGAAAGACCACGAGGCTGTTACGGAGCCAGCTGCTCTTGAAGCCTGCGGCCATCTTTCCCTTCAGCACCTGGATCGGCTGAAAGGAGGAAAGGTAGAAGGCGGGGTAGCTGCCTGCGAGACAACCGACCAGCAGTACCAGCAGGATGAGGATGGGCAGGAACCGGCCGCTGAAGAGCACGCCGGGATGGAGCGATTTGCCGGCAAGCTGATTGACCATCGGCAGCAGGAGGACGGCTATGCCAAGGGCCAGGACCATCGAGAAAAAGCTGAGCAGGACGGACTCGGTGAGGAACTGGAGAATGAGGCGCCCTTTGGTCGAACCGGCGACCTTGCGGATGCCCACTTCCTTTGCGCGGTTAGCGCTCCGGGCGGTGCTGAGATTCATGAAGTTGACGCAGGCGATCAGCAGGATCAGCGCCGCAATGACGGAGAAGATGTAAACAAACTGGATATTGCTGTTGCCTTCCAGCTCGTAAGACTTATTGGAATGGAGGTGGATGTCGGTAAGCGGGGTGAGGCGGTACCGCAAATGATTACCCGCTTTCTCCAGGTCGGCCATCGACGTGTGGACCAATTCCTGGACGGCCCGGCCGATATGGAGGTTGACGACCTCGTTAACATCCTTCTGGACCTCGGCTTGCGTGGTGCCGGGTTGGGCAAGGATATAGGTATAATGATTATTAGAAAGCCAGCGATTGTCGTCGGGATCATTAAAACTCCATGAATCGCGGATGGGGCGAATAAAGCTGAAATGAAAATGGGACTGCGCGGGCATGTCCCGGATGACCCCGGTGATCTTGAGAGGTAAATTGTCATTACCAATCTCAAGCGTGCGGCCGACGACGTCGGTGCTGTTGAAATAACGGAGGGCGGCACTTTCATCGATGACAATGGAACGAGGGCTGTTGAGGGCAGTATTGGGGTCGCCGGCGATCATGGGAAGTGTGAAGACCTTGAAGATCGTCGAGTCAGCGAAGGCAAAGTGATGGTCAAGGATGTGGTCGTTCCCCTTCCTCACCACCAGGTCGCCCGGGTGGCGGAATCGGACCATCTGCTGGACCTTCGGATAGGAAGCAACAAGGGTTGGACCGAGAAAGTTGGAGACCGTGGCGGCCTCGAACTTGGTGTTATTGACGAAGTTATCTGCGTCGACCCGATAGATGCGGTCGGCATTGACATTGTAGCGATCGTAACTGAGCTCATCGGTGACGTACAGGACGATCAGCAGGCAGACACCGAGCCCGGCAGCGAGGCCGATGATGTTGAGGGCAGTAAACCCCTTGCTTTTCCTGAGGTTGCGGATGGCAGTCTTAATATAATTTTTAAACATAATGTTGCGATTTAAAGGTTCGTGTCGCCACACAGGTGGCTTTCCACGATGCAAGATTATGGGCCTTGTTCCGGAATGCTGTTCCAAATTATAAGATGGGAGCTCTTTTTTTAGGTCGGTCTTGTATTCGGTAGGGCTTTTACCCGTCATTTCCTTAAAGATGCGGTGAAAGGTAGTTCTGGAATTAAACCCGGCGTCATAGGCTAGACCCTGAATTGTTAAATGATCATAAGCTGGGTCCCCCATTTTTGACGCCACATCCCGAACCCGGTATTCATTAATGAAATCATTGAAGCTTTTCCTGAGCGCGGTATTAATGATTCGGGACAGCTCATGAGGGGTTAAGCCGATCTTTTCAGCCAATGTGTTGAGGCTTAGTTCCGGGTCCTCATAATAGCGGTTTGCTTTTACAGCCTGCTTCAGCCAGGCCCCTTTTTGTTTCAGCTCTGCCGACAACCCGGGCTTTAGAACCGGCGCCGTAGCAGACACAAGGTTCGTCTGGGACCTTACATGGGCCGTGGCCGCCATCCAGATAAGCGTGGACATTAAAAGGAGAGACAGGGGTGAGTCGATCTGTATCCCCCAGAAATGGTCCGCTACCGCCGCAGCTGGCCACAACAGCAATAACATTCCGAAAACCGCCAGCGGCTTGCTTAGCCAGCGCAGTTCGTGCCGGCTGCGGTCCCCGCCAATAAATTTTTGCTGCAGGTAAAAGGCCTCTATGCATCTGCGACATTCGTATAAATAGCAAATGACCGAAACGAAAGTGAGATATCTTAATAAAAGAAGCGGCCCCTCAAATAGCAGGGTAACGCCCAACTCAAGTAGTAGGGGGGTGAAATGCAGCAGGTCCTTGCGCCGAAATCGATATTCCGGCCGGGTAATTTGACGGACGTAAAGGAAAAGGAGGGGGCCGAATGCCATCGAGAACTGAATGGGCAGAACCGCGACGACCAGCGCCAGGGCCAGATAACGGTTCGCGGCGCGGCTCCTTTGCCCGGTGAAGGTCAGCAGCAAGATGAAAGTGAGCGCGACAAACAGCATCCCAAAGAGTACCGCCTCATAAAATGTGAAATGGAATAGATATGGTTTCAATCGAAGTCGTTTGTTTGATCATTGGTCCAAGAATATCCACGCCGATCATTCGCTGCGAAGGGATTTTATGGGATTAGCGAGAGCCGCGCCGTTGACGTACAGGACAATCAGCAGACAGACGCCGAGCCCGGCAGCGAGGCCAATGACGTCGAGGGCGGTAAAGCCCTTGCTTTTCCTGAGGCTTCGGAAGGCAATCTTGAGATAGTTGCGGAACATGTAATGGTCGGTTTTATGACGAGTAAGGCGGCCAAATCATCAGGATAACCCCCAAAAGAGTGCCGGGTAAATAAAATATTGAAGACCATTCTTCTGTCAAGGCCTCCGTGAGACCATGATGTTCGGTTTCGATACAGTGATCGTGCAGAAACGAGCAAAGCAAAACCCCACGCGAAGCGTGGGGTTCGTTGTTGCCCAACCTGGACGTTTCTCGAACCAATTCTTGGTGGAGTTGAGGCTGATTTCACAATTAAGCACTTGATCTGATTGCTAATACACTTTTTATCTTGTTTAACAAAAGTGGAATCACGGTGAACGACATTCATAAATAACTCAACCACCACTGCCTGTGCGTCTTCTTGTAATTCCTAAACCACCGGCAAGGGAAATACAGCACCGTAACCAGCAACAGCCAAATCCCATATACCCCCGGTAGCGGGAGGCCAAAAGTATTTGTACTAAAGGCAAAGTCGCTGTGATAGGCTTCGCTCATGTGATGCCCCAACGAAAAGAAAAGGATGATCGTGATCGATTGAGCGAGGAACCAGTGAACGATATAATAGAAAAAAGGAACATTGCCATATACGATCACGCTCCGTAAAAGCCGGTTGGTAGGGCCTTCGGTATTCGCCAAGATCAGCAACGAGATCCCGAGTGTCACGCACAGATACAGTAGCGAGCAAGGATATTTAGTGACATTCAGGAACGACATCACGCTGAACAGAAAATTCTTTTGTACCGACCACGGCGCGGGATCGCCATAAATATTGAACGCCCGAAAAACGACAAAAAACGCCAGCAACGCCAGACCGATGGTTGTCATGGTCCGTTTCCGTTTCGCGGCATCCTGGCTGTACAGCGTTCCGATGGCATAACCAAGCAGCATTACCCCCGTCCATGGCAGCAGGGCGTAGGCCAAAACAAAATAGCGTCCATGACCTATCGGATCTTGTCTGCCGAATCCGGCAGCCGAAACAAACAGCCGCCAAATTGGGTTATTGTCGATCGTGCCGTTGTGGAGCACGTCGATGATATTATGACCAAGAAAGATCACCAATCCGATCGCCCCGATCACCCTGGGACTCGCCTTTGCCCATACCAAAACGCCGAGGAGGATCATGCTGCCGCCAATTGCCCAGATCACCTGTAGCACGATCAGGTGGTAAAGCGGATCTACCTCAACGGCTAAGTTGATAACGAAGACCTCAATAAAAAGCAGCCAGGTGCCTCTCTTGACCAGAAAGCCGGCCAATTCACCCCTTGTCCGCCGCTTGCCGGCGAGATAAGCAGAAACGCCGCTCAGAAATACAAAAGCCGGAGCGCAGAGATGGGTGATCCATCGCGTAAAGAAAAGTATCGGCGTTGTCGTATGAAGGTCGGTCGCAAAGGGGTGACCGAAATGAAGCATGTCCCTGAGGTGATCGATGGGCATAATGAGCATCACTATTCCACGAAGCAGATCGATGGAGGGAATGCGGGTTTTAGGGGTTGCGGCAGTTAGGGGTCTTTGCGGGACAAAGGGAGCCGCCGTAGATGTAACCATGTATGAAAGATAGACAACTATTTACAGACCGGCGTAAAAAAAAAGTCCGCCGCTAACGCGGCGGACTGTAGTGCTGTTGACCCAAACAGAATCGAACCGTTTGAGTTTGAAAATGAAAGATTAGCAAAAATGCTTAGTATTTTGAAAAAAAGAAAAACTCACTGAAAATCAGCGAGCTCAAAGAGAGTGTAGCGGGAGTCGAGTGAAGGGATTCACACTCTTAACAATTCCAACACTGTGATTGCTGTCGTCAACCATTTCGCTGCAGTCCCTCTGCGTTAAACCTGGGTAAATTTATTGCCAGCACAAAAAAAGGCTTTTATATACCATTACGGTTACATTACCATTATGGAAGAACTCAAAAAAATCGGTGACTAAATGCTCCAAGAAATAACGGAGCAGCTATTAAAGATCAGATTAGACAAGCCGAACCCGGAACATTGGTCGCAAGCGTCGGTGCCCTATTTGCAGCAATGCCTTGAGCGGTTATACCAGGCTATGATAAAATATACCTTTGCAAAGCGCACTGAAGAAATTCACTTTTTCAAAGACATCAAGCCCGCGGTTATGGCGCAGCTCATCTTTATGTGCGAAGTGCATAACAAAGAGATACACAGACCGAGCAGAAACATTGACAAAGCAACGCGGTACCTCGCGGATGAGCTGGTTAAAATAGATGGATTCTTTACGCGCAATAAAATTTTATATGATTATTACAAGGAAAAGCTGGACGTAAGTGATATCATCTTCTTCGTGAGAAACGTAAAAGATCGTTTTAACTTCCGTGATTTGCCTATCGAAGTTGATCCGGTTTATTATTACGGACCAAAAGATTTTTCCACGGGATTAGATTTTATGTTCGCCAAATTCAGCGCTTATGAAATGCTGCGTGATCATTTGGAGATTGAGTTGGAAGCTCTGCAAATTACTGATGTGCCCCCGGATGAATTGAAATTCACCGGTAGCCCTGCGGATTTTGTGCAGTTGGTCGAAATATTCGGAGTGCAGGTCAGGCCGGTCGATCCTGATACCGGTGAACCGATGACCGAACAAAAGCTGTTTGAATTGTTGAAGCAGACTTTCAACCCCAACGGACTTGATTTCAATACGCTTAAACTGATCAGCGGTAACAGTGACTTGATTGAAAGGATGTCAGAAGCAATGAAAAGGAAATATAAACAATGGGAAGATGATGAAAGGGATATCGATTATCGTAAAGATGAAGATGTGCCTGGTGATGGCGACTAATACTTAGCGAAACAAAACTCCTTGATTTACAGCAGTTTGAAACGAGTGTAGTCCCGACAGGAATCGAACCTGTATCAAAAGTTTAGGAAACTTCTATTCTATCCATTGAACTACGGGACCGGCGTGCGAAAAATCGCATGCAAGGGTCGCAAAAATAAGGCATTTTTTTTTAGCTTGGGGATATTCCTTACTTTGACCGGCCAACAAAAGAAACTTCCATGAATCGATTGATACTGCCGGGATTAGGCCGGCATTTGGCGGCGATTGCCGCAGCGGCGCTGCTGACTTTCTCAGCCAGGGCGCAGGGCCCCCATTTCAGCCATCAAACCATCTTTGTGACGGACCTCGACCGGTCGGCGAATTTCTATGAGAAGGTGATGGAGCTGAAGCGGATCGCGGAGCCCTTCCATGACGGCAAACATGTCTGGTTCGCACTGGGAGGTCACGGGCAGCTGCACGTCGTGAGCGGCGCAAAGGAGGATGTTCCGCATGACATCAATATCCACCTTGCTTTCAGCGTCCCTTCCATGGCGACCTTTACCAAACACCTGGATGCGGCGGGGGTAAAGTACGGAGACTGGTCCCAAAAGAACAAAACGCCCCAGGTACGGCCGGACAAGGTGCTGCAAATCTACCTGCAGGACCCCGACGGGTACTGGATCGAGGTCAATGATGATAAATTTTGATGTGCGGCGGCCATAGCCCTATCTTTGCACACCCCGGACGAATCGAGGGGTAAATGCACGGACTATGAAATTTTATAATATCGTCATCAAATATCGCCTGCCCCTGGCCATCGTTTTCCTGGTCCTTGCGATCGCGGCCAACATCTATGCAGGCTTCTGGCCGGCGTTCCTCCCCTACCTGATCGCGGTGATCCTGCTCTTCGGGTACTTCTTCTTCGGCCCGCTGCGGCTGATCCAGGAGCATATGGAGGCGGGGGACATGGATGCCGCGGAGAAAGTGCTCAATTCCGTCAAGTTCCCCAACCTGCTCTACAAACCCATCCGCTCCGTTTACTATACGCTGAAAGGCAACATCGCCATGATGAAGCAGGACTTCACGGCGGCGGAGAAGAATATGAAGAAGGGGCTCGACCTGGGTATGCCGATGAAAGAGGCGGAAGGCGCCAGCCTGTTGCAAATGGGCATGCTCGCCATGCAAAAGAACGATCTCAAACAAGGTGAAAGCTATATCCGCCAGGCCATCCGCAAGGGTCTCCCCGACAAGGAAAACCAGGCCGCGGCCTTCCTGCAGCTGTGCTCCATCATGATGACCAAGCGCGAATTCCGCGCCGCCAAGGATTTCTTCCGCAAGGCAAAAGCGCTAAAGCCCACGACGCCGCAGATCGTAAGCCAGATAAAAGAGATCGAGCGATATATTTCCAGGATCCCTGGTTAAGGTTACCGCAAAAAAAAACCAGACTAAGTCTGGCGCAGAGGTATTATTCTGAATTAGATTTATTGAACCGCCTAGTGTTTCACCGCCCCGGAGCCCGAAGAGGTCACGCAATCCACCATTTGCCGGAGCGTACGCAAGGAAAGGCTATTCTTCTCCAGGAAATCAAAGCTTCCATATTGCAGGAACACTTCCTTGGTATTCAATCCCTTCTGACTCGAGAACAGGATCACATAAACATTGGGATCGAAGTCCCGGACCCGCTGCAGGGTATCCAGGCCATTCATTTTCCCGTCCAGGTTATAGTCCAGGACGATGACAGAGGGGTGCTTATCCAGTTCGAGAATACAGGATTCCCCGTTTGTGTAGAAGTGAAGATTGCTGCTGATAGACTCTAGCTCCTTAGCGATAAGGCTTTGATAGATGACGTTATCCTCAACAACAAAGATCACAGGTTGCTGGCTAAATTCCATGATTAGTAGTGCTGTAGTGCGTTTATAATCAAAGGAAAATGGTGCCAGAAAAGACCTGGGAATAATCAATTGATTGTCAATACCCTCTATGCGTTCCGACGAAACGGGCCTTCTCAGTTTGGGAAAAGCGGCCTGTGGATGGGAATTATTTCATGACCTCCGACTGCAGCTGGCCGATGCATTCTTTGATGACATTGTCGATGGTCGCCACCAACGGGGCCACCTGGTCGAGGGACTCTTTCGCCCGGGCATTGGCCTCGACGGTCCGGATCTCCTGCCGGATGGACTTGATGCCCATGGAATCTATGGTGGACTTGAGCTTATGAGCTGTCTTACCAACCTGGTCCCAGTTCTCTTGCTGCAGGGCATTCTTCAGGTCCTGCATGTTCTGCGGCACGGTCTCGATAAAAAGCGCTACCATCTTCCTTATGAAGTTCTCATCACCCCCCGATACGGATTGCACCATGGAAAGGTCATATAATCTGGTGTTCCCAGGTATCATATTGCTGTTGTTAATGTTAAAGGTGTAGGCTGGGGCAATCGAAGCAGGGGACCCGATGGGGTCCTTCAGACGGTTCAAATTTCGTGAAATTACCCGGAACAACCTTGCCTCGTCGAAGGGCTTTGCCAAATAATCGGTCATGCCCGCCGCCAGGTATTTCTCACTGTCGCCTTTCAGTGCATTTGCGGTCAGGGCAATGATGGGGATATTCGCCTTTACCGGATCGGGAAGCTTGCGGATTCGCTGCGTGGCTTCTATCCCATCCATCTCCGGCATCTGAACATCCATAAGTATACAATCAAAAGAGCTGCTCTCCATGGCTTCCAAAGCTTCGCGGCCATTATTCACGATCACCACCTCAAAGTCCCAGGATTCGAGGATATGCCGCGCGAGATATTGATTCAGCTCCACGTCCTCCGCTACCAATACTTTCCGATGCCCAAGGCTCTTATAATCTATTTCCTGACTGACTTCGTTTTCCTGCATATCTTCAATACTTAACTTGTAGGGGACGCGTATTGTAAAGGCCGAGCCCTTGCCCTCTTCACTGTGCACCAGCAATTCGCCGCCCTGCATCTCGACCATGTTCTTACTGATGGTCAGGCCGAGACCGGTGCCCCCATATCGCCGGGAGATCGTCGCATCCGCCTGTTCAAAGGGTTCAAATATCGTCCGCAGCTGATCCTTCCCGATGCCGATCCCGGTATCCTGGATCGTGATCTCCACCGTCACATCCTCTTCGTCATGCTCCCGGATGCCGGTCGTGATATTGATATGGCCTTCGTTGGTGAACTTCAGCGCGTTGCTTAAAAGATTGTTCAGCACCTGGCTGAGCCGGTAAGGATCTCCCTCGACCACCAGGTCGGCGGGGACCGAATTCTGGAAGATCAACCCCAGCTCTTTCTCTTCTGCCCGGTATATAAAGGATTGGATCGTCGTGGCGATCTTGTCCACGATCTTGAACGGAATCCGCTCGAGCTGCAATTTACCTGCCACGATCTTCTCCAGATCGAGAATATCGTTTACGATCACTAAAAGATTGTTTGCGGACTCCTGTATCAGTTGAAGATAGTTGCGCTGCTGCGGATCGAGCCGGGTCTTATTGAGCAGGCTGGCGATCCCGAGAATGCCGTTCATCGGGGTGCGGATCTCGTGACTCATGTGGGCCAGGAAGGACTCCTTCGCCCGGGCAATATCATCGGTCATCTTCTTGGTGATGCGCAACTCCCGTTCCATATGGATACGGTCGGTGATGTCCTGCGAGAAGCCGATGACATAGGGTTCGCTCCCTGGTTCTTCCATCCGGACGTTCTTGTATAACAGGTAGATCTCCTCGCCGGTCTTGTTGAGTACGCAAAACTCCCCGCTCACGGCGTTGACCGATGCGCGGATCGCGTGAATATATTCGCCTTCGAATTTTTCCCGGTGCTTTTCCGGAACGAACTCCTGGATGCATCGGCCCAGCATTTCGGACTCTTCGAATCCGAGGACCCTGCGAATGGCGGGATTGACAGAGAGCAGCCTCCCATCCAAATCGTGTGTACAGATCAGCGCCTGGCTATGATTGAAGAGATCGCGATATCGCTTTTCACTTACCCGCACCTTTTCCTCGAACTCCTTTGTCTCGGTGATCCGTACGGCATAGATGATCACCTGTTGCAGGTTTCCGCCTTCATCGAACACCGGGAATACCCTATGCTGGAAATGCTGCACCCGCCCTTCGGTATCCATGGATGATTCGGCCCATTCGACCACCCGGCGGGTCCGCCGCGCTTTTTCGAACACCATGCGCCTTGCCCGCGCCATCGCCGCGGGACGGCCGGCATACTGGCAGAACTCCTCATTGGTCTTCCCGATCATCCATTCGCGGAGATGCTGCTCCGGGATGGCGCTGGGATTGACATACAGAAACCGGTATTCCGGATCCGCGACAATGATCTCAGCAGGCACGAGACTGAGGACGTCTTCAAAAAATTGGTTTTGCAGGGGCATGCATAGGAGGTTTTTCGGATGCGGCGACGACCCGTCACTTCATTTTGAGCTCCCCGTTCTGGATCATGCGGTAAAGCGTGGACTTGCCGACATCCAGTTTCTTGGCCACAAGCAAAACATCCTTGTCGTATTTATCCAGGTAATGTTGCAGGATCTGAATTTCGAACTCCTTTAGGGTCATCTCTTTATTCAACAGGTCGGCAATGCTTGCCGAAGTGTTCAGCGTAATGTGCTCCGCCTGGATCATCTCTTCATCCGCCATAACGACGGCCAGTTCCACGACGGACTTCAGCTCGCGGACGTTGCCGGGGAAGGGGTAGCTCAGCAGCTTGGTCTGCGCCTCCGGCGACAGGGTCCTTTTATCCATTTTGTTCTCCTTGCAGAACCCGTCGATAAAATACTTCGCCAGGATCAGGATATCGTTGCCCCGTTCCCGTAAGGGCGGCAGGGAGATGGGCAGGCCGATCAACCGGTAATAAAGGTCTTCCCGGAAGTTCTTGTTCTTCACTTCCTCGAGCAGGTTCTTATGCGTGGCCACGACGATGCGGGCGTCGATCTTCGTTACGGTATTGCTGCCGATCCGGGTGATCTCCTTTTCCTGCAGGACGCGAAGCAGCTTCGCCTGGAGATTGATATCGAGCTCGCCGATCTCATCCAGGAAGAGCGTTCCCTTATCCGCCTCTTCGAATTTCCCAATCCTTCGGGTGACTGCGCCGGTAAAGGCGCCTTTCTCATGCCCAAACAGCTCGCTTTCGATCAGGTCCTTTGGAATGGCGGCCACGTTAACAGCCACGAAAGGTAGCTTATGACGATCGGAATTATAGTGTATCGCCTTGGCGATCATTTCCTTACCAGAGCCGGTCTCCCCGGTGATCGATACGGTGATATTCGTTTTGGAGGCCTTCTCGATCATGGAGAACACCTTGAGTATCTGCTCGCTCTTCCCAAGGATCATCTGGGAGAAGTCGTATTTCCGGCCCACCTGGCTCTTCAGGGTCTCCACCTCCTGCTTCAGGTTGCTGATCTCCCGCAGGTGCAGGATGCTGTTCCACAACCGGTCCTTCGTGTCATCATCCTTTACTATATAGTCAAACGCCCCGTTCTTCAGCAGGTTGATAGCGGTGGCCACGTCCTCCTGACCTGAAATGACAATGACCCGGCTGTCGGGATTATGTTCTTTGATCTTCTTAAGCACCTCAGCACCATCACAGTCCGGAAGGGAGTAGTCAAGTGTTACAACATCCGGGTTCTCATGGAGTTGGGCAAAAAAGTCGCGGGGGGATTCAAATCGCTTTACCTCGTATTCGGGATTGAGGGAAAGATAGTGCTGGAGCATCGAGCCGTACCAGACATCATCTTCCACGATAAAGACTTTAAAGTGATGGTTTTTCATGCTGCGTTTACTTAGGATATGAATCTAACGTTGAAATGACGAATTTATTCCCATATTAAGACATTTTCCAATCCATTCTTGCTCTTTTCGACTAATTAAGACAATTGAAAGTGGCAAATAAGTGCAAACTCTTATCTTCGCTGTTTGGCCGGGCTCGTGATTTTCGCACATCGGCTGCACATCCGGCACCAGCCAGGATCGAACGCTTATCTTTGAACCATGTCGCTAAACCGGGAGAAGCTTCGCCAGCGTTTCGACGAAGAGTACCAGAAACTGAACGCACAACAACGCCTGGCGGTGGATACCACAGAGGGCCCCGTTATGGTCATCGCCGGTCCGGGAACGGGGAAGACCCAGATCCTCGCGGCCCGGATCGGGAAGATCCTGCTCGAAACGGACGCCAATCCCGGCAACATCCTCTGTCTCACTTATACGGACGCCGGTACGATCGCCATGCGGCGGCGCCTGCTGTCCTTTATCGGCCCGGACGCCTATAAGGTGAACATCCACACCTTCCACTCCTTTTGCAACGAGATCATCCAGGAAAATCTGCCGCTGTTCGAAAAGACCGCCCTCGACGCCATCTCCGACCTGGAACGCATCCAGCTGTTCAAGGACCTGATCGATGCGTTCCCCAAGAACCATCCGCTGAAACGCTATCGCGGGGACGTCTATTTCGAGATGGGGAACCTTCAAAGTCTTTTCTCGACGATGAAAAGGGAGGGTTGGACGCCGGCCTTTATCAACCAAAAGATCGACGAATATCTCGGAAGCCTGCCCGGCCGGGAAGAATATATCGCCAAACGGGCCACCAAAGAATTCAAAAAGGGCGATCTGCGTACCGATAAGATCGAAGAGGAACGGGAACGGATGGACAAACTGCGGGCGGCAGTAGGCGAATTCGACCGGTTCCAGGAGCTGATGCGTAAGCGTAACCGCTACGATTTCGACGATATGATCAATTGGGTGATCAAGGCTTTCTCGGGCAACAAGGCCCTGCTATCCTCCTACCAGGAACGCTATCAATATATCCTCGTCGACGAATACCAGGATACCAGCGGTACCCAAAACCGGCTCGTGAGCCTGCTGATAGCTTATTGGGAACAGCCGAATGTCTTTGTCGTCGGCGACGACGATCAGAGCATTTACCGGTTCCAGGGGGCTAACGTGGAGAATATGCTGGACTTTGCCCAGCAGTACCAAAAAGATCTGCTCACCGTCGTGTTGACCAACAATTACCGGTCGACCCAGCCGATCCTCGATATCTCGCGGGCGCTGATCGAGCGCAACGAAGAGCGTCTTGTCCGACAGCTGCCCGGACTTTCCAAGCAGCTGGTGGCCAGCCATCCGCATACGGCTAAGCTCCAATTCCCCGCCCGGCTGCTGGAATACCTTAGCCCCCGGCAGGAAATGACGGGCATTACGCTGGAAGTGGAACGGCTGCTTGCCGAAGGCGTGGCGCCGGGCCGCATCGCGATCATCTATAAGGAGAACAAATATGGGGAAGAGCTGGCTCGCTTCCTCCAGCTAAAGAATATTCCGGTATACAGTAAGCGCAGTATCGACCTCTTTACCATTCCGCTGGCCCGGCAGGTCCTGTTGCTGCTGCGCTATCTCGCGGCCGAACACGACGCGCCCTACGGCGGCGATGAAATGCTGTTCGAGATCCTGCACTTCCAGTTCTGGGGGATCGCCCCGATCGAGATCGCCAAACTCTCCGTCGAAGTGGCGGACCGGCAATTCGGCGATCAGCGTACCTCTATCCGCCGGCTGCTGTATGAAAAAGCCAGCCGGCCGGCACGCGATCTGTTTGACTCCGGGTTGCCCGAGCCCATGAAAAAGGCCAGCCAGGCGCTTGAAAAGCTTATCGGCGAGGTGTCCAATGTCACGCTGCAGGAGCTGTTCGAACATTGCATCCGGGATACGGGTATCCTCAGCACCGCGCTGGCCGGGCCGGATAAGGTCAACCAGGTACAAGTGCTGACGGCCCTGTTCGACTTTATAAAGGAAGAGACCCGGAGAGACGCCGAGCTTAACCTGGAACGGCTGATCCAGACCATCGACCTGATGAAAGATAACGAGCTGCCCCTGCCGCTGATCCGGGTCTCGGGAAGCGATAAGGCGGTCAATCTGCTGACCGCGCATGGGTCCAAGGGCCTCGAGTTCGAATATGTGTTCTTTGCCGGCGTCAACGCCTCCACCTGGGAGAAGAAGCGGCGGCCGGGCGGCGGCTATAAATACCCGGACACTTTGTTCTCGTCCCTCACGGCATCCGAATCCAACGGGGATGAGGAGCTGCGGCGGCTGTTCTATGTCGCCCTGACGAGGGTCGAACACCATCTGACCATCTCCTATCCCCGATACCGCGACGACGGCAAGGAGCTGGAGCCGTCGGTCTTTCTCGCCGAGATCCTCGAAAATCAAGGCCTGGCCTTTGAAAAGGTGACGATAACGCCGGAAGAACAGGCCGCCTTTGACACCCTGCCTTTTACAGAAACCATCGCGCCGGAGATCGAAGCGGCCGAGGAAGATCTTATCGGCCGGATGCTGGAGAAATTCGTCATGAACGTCACGGCGCTGAACAATTATCTGAAGTGTCCGCTGGAATTCTATTATCGCAATTTGATCCGCATTCCTTCCCCCAAGAACGAAGCGACGGAGTTTGGCAGCGCCGTGCATTTTGCCCTGCAACGCCTCTTCGAGAAGATGCAGCAGCATGCGGGCGGGCAATTCCCCGAGAAGAAGGAGATGCTGACGGATTTTGAATGGTATATGCGCCGTCACCGGGAGATCTTTACCCGCGAGGCCTTCGCCCGGCGGATGGAATATGGACTGGAAGTGCTGGCCAACTACTATGACAAGTATCTCTTCCTTTGGAACAAGATCGTGGCGGTGGAAAGGAATATCCGGAACGTGGTCGTCAAGGGCGTGCCCTTAAAGGGGAAGCTGGACAAGCTGGAATTCCAGGGCAAAGAGGTAAATGTGGTCGACTATAAGACCGGGGATGTCGACAAAGCCGCGGATAAGGTGAAGGCGCCAAACGAAAAGAATCCGGACGGCGGCGACTACTGGCGCCAGGCCGTCTTCTACAAGATACTGGTGGATAGCTATGAGCAGAAGGACTGGAAGGTGGTCAGCACCGAGTTCGATTTTGTCGAGCCCGACAAGAAAAAGGAATACCGAAAGGTAAAGATCGTCATCACTCCCGAGGATATCACGACGGTGACTCAGCAGATCGTCCAGACCTGGCAGAAGATTCAAAACCGGGAATTCTATACCGGGTGTGGCAAACCGGACTGTCATTGGTGTAATTTTGTGAAAACCAATAACCTGGCCATAGCGCTCCACGAGGTCGGTGAAGAAGATGAGGAGGAGGTTGAATCACGCCCGGCCGGCGCCTAAAATAACATTTTATTGAGGCAAAACCCATTATGTTTGCGGAATGAAGATCAAGACCGGGCTTCTGTTTCTCCTGTCGTGCTCCCTCTCTGTCGTTTGTATTTTTGGCCCCATGGGTTGCGCCAATATCGTGGCCCCGTTGGGGGGACCGAAGGATACCATCCCGCCCGTGCTTGTATCCGCGCTACCGAAGGATTCTGCAAAGAAGTTCACCGGCAATAAGATCATCCTCACCTTTAACGAATACATCGACGGGAAGGACCTGCGGAATGAGCTGCTGGTCTCGCCGGTTCCGAAGATCGACCCGCTTATCGATGCCAAGCTCAGGACCGTCACGATCCGCATCAAGGATACCCTGCAGGGCAGTACAACCTACGCCTTGTATTTTAACAAGGGCATCAAGGATGTCAACGAGGGAAATACTCTGCGCGATTTCGTTTACGTTTTTTCTACCGGGGATACGATCGATCGGGCCGAACTCTCCGGTACCATCCTGGTTGCCAATACCGGCAGGCCGGATAGTACGCTCGTCGCGATGCTCCATGATAAATTCGACGATTCTGCCGTCGTCAAGAACCGGCCCAGGTATATTGCAAAGTGCGACAGTCTTGGGCATTTCACGTTCCGTTTTGTGAAACCGGGCACCTATGCGCTTTACGGGATGAAGGACGAAGGCGGAAGCCACAAATATCTTTCGAAGGCGCAACTGTTCGCGTTTGCCGACTCGCCGGTCGTCGTTGGATCCCGGTCGGCGCCCGAAACTCTTTATGCTTATGTGGAGGGGTACGATACGGTCAAAAAGGCCGGGACGACGGGTGGCGGAGTGACCAAGCCTCCTCCGGCGCCCCGGAAGACCAATAAGGAGAGCGACCGGCGGCTGCAGGTGGGTATCAATGCTCCCGGCAACAGTTTCGATGTGCTCGATACCTTTCGCATCACTTTTTCCTCTGGTTTGAAGGTCTTCGACTCGTCACAGCTTCGGTTTACGGATGAGGGCTATCATGATATCGATGCCAAAAAGTATCACTATGAGCGGGACACGACCGGTAAGATCGTCACCCTGTTCTATGTGTGGCCCACAGGCACCAAGTTCCACCTGGTCCTTCCCCGGACCTTTGGCCAGGACTCCCTTGGCCGGAAACTGTTGAAGGACGATACTCTCAGCTTCACGACCAAGAAGGATATCGACTATGGAGAGATCCGCATCCGGGTCGTCAACCTCGATATGTCCCGGCATCCGGTACTGCAGTTCGTGTCGGGGGATAAGGTCAAATACTCTTATACTTTTGATGCCCGGCGGCAGGTGCGGCGCCTCCTTTTCGCTCCGGGGGACTATGAGCTTCGCGTCCTTTACGATGTCAACCGCAATATGATCTGGGATCACGGGTCCTTTTTCGGCAAGAACAAAAAACAGCCGGAAAAAGTGGTCACTATTATGAAGAAGTTCACCGTCAAGCCCAATTGGGATAATGACAAGGATATAACCTTGTGACGGGACCTAATGCGAGGCTGTTGCGACCGCCAAATGGCCGTCTTATCGTATCTTTGCTGAATGCAATTTTCTTCGTCCTTACTGGAGCAGGCTGTCAATGAGTTTGCCAAATTGCCGGGTATCGGAAAAAAAACGGCCCTGCGGTTGGTATTGCATCTGCTCAGGTCGGACAGCGGCAATGTCCAGGGTTTTGGCGAGACGCTAATCCGGATGCGCAACGAGATCAAATTTTGCCAGCGCTGTCATAATGTAGCCGATGCCGATATCTGTTCCATCTGCGCCAATTCGATGCGCAAGCAAGAGCTGATCTGTGTGGTGGAGAGCCTACGGGAAGTCATCGCCATCGAAAGCACGCAGCAATACAACGGGGTTTATCACGTTCTTGGCGGGATCATTTCCCCGCTGGATGGAGTTGGCCCGGACCAGCTCAATATCGAGACCCTGGTATCCCGTGTCCGAAAGGAGCATACCCAGGAGCTGATCTTCGCGCTGAACCCTAACATCCAGGGCGATACGACGATCTATTATATCCAAAAGAAGCTACAGGACGCCAATGTCCGGATCACGACGATCGCCCGGGGTATCGCCTTTGGCGGCGAGCTGGAATATGCGGACGAGATGACGCTGGCGCGAAGTATCACCAACCGGCTGCCGGTAGAAAGCTATCGGGCAGGAGGTTAGGGGGCTTACCCGGCTACCGCGGCACGGCGCGGGGAAAGCAAAGCCGTCGGATAGCCGACATTGCGGATATCCATATTTTATGTAAATTTGCACCCACAGGCGGATTTGTTTATTGTTCGGCCTGTTTAAAAACAAGAACTAATAAACGGTTGAAATATCCCACCATTTTCGGTTATTTCTCGTTTATAAGGTTCGTCGGAGGAATAACACATGCAATCAACACGCAAAAAGCTGGAAGAAGCCCTCAAAGAGCGCATCCTTGTCATCGACGGCGCCATGGGCACGATGATACAACGTCATAAGCTGGAAGAAAAAGACTACCGGGGCGAACGCTTCAAAGATTGGCCCTCGGACGTAAAGGGCAATAATGACCTGCTCTGCCTGACACAGCCGGATATCATCGAAGGCATCCACCGCCAATATCTCGATGCGGGAGCGGACATCATCGAAACCAATACTTTCAACTCCCAGGCGATCAGCATGGCCGACTATCACATGGAGGCGCTGGCTTATGAGATCAATGTCGCCGCCGCCAGGCTCGCCCGGAAGGCGGCCGATGACTTTACGGCTAAAAACCCGGCCAAACCCCGGTTCGTCGCGGGCGCCATCGGGCCGATGAGCAAGACCCTTTCGCTTTCTCCCGATGTCAACAACCCCGGATTCCGGGCGGTGACCTTCGACGAGGTGACAGCCGCCTACTACGAACAGGTGAAGGGGCTGGTGGAAGGCGGGGTCGACCTCCTGTTGATAGAGACGATCTTCGACACACTCAATGCCAAGGCCGCTATCTTCGCGATAAAGAAATACTTCCGCGACACCCATCAGCCCGAACTGCCCATATCGATCAGCGGGACGATCACCGACGCCAGCGGTCGCACCCTCAGCGGCCAGACCCTGGAAGCTTTTTATGTATCGGTGATGCACGCGCGGCCACTCAGCATCGGATTGAATTGCGCGCTGGGGGCCCAGGAAATGCGGGCCCATATCGAAGAGCTGAGCCAGATCTCGGCCTGCTACACTTCCGCCTATCCCAATGCCGGTCTGCCCAACGCTATGGGCGAATACGATGAGCAGCCCGAACAAACCGCGCATTTTATCGAAGAATGGGCGGAGAACGGATTCGTAAATATCGTTGGCGGATGCTGCGGCACAACTCCGGATCATATCCGGCATATCGCCCAGCACGTCGCCTCTATCAAACCCCGGCCTTTACCCGTTATTGAAACAGAGCTTGCATAAATGACTATGACCACCACGATCAAACCGTTCCTCCGGCTTTCCGGTCTCGAACCGCTCGTCCTGCGGCCCATGACCAATTTCGTCAATGTAGGCGAACGCACCAATGTTACAGGCAGCAAGAAATTCGCCCGGCTGGTTCGCGAGGGGCATTATGAAGAAGCGCTTAGCGTAGCCCGCCAGCAGGTGGAGAACGGCGCCCAGGTGCTGGACGTAAATATGGACGATGCCCTGCTGGACGGGGAGAAGGCCATGCAGACCTTTCTCAACCTGTTGCAGGCCGAACCGGATATCGCCAAGATCCCGATCATGATCGACTCGTCGAAATTCTCGATCATCGAGGCGGGTCTGAAATGTGTCCAGGGGAAATGTATCGTCAACTCCATCTCGATGAAGGAAGGCGAAGAGAAATTCATCGAGCAGGCGATAATTTGTCAAAGCTATGGCGCGGCCGTGATCGTCATGGCCTTCGACGAGCAGGGCCAGGCCGATACGAAACAAAGAAAGGTCGAGATCAGCGAGCGCGCCTATAAGATCCTTACCGAACGGGTAGGTATGGCGCCGGAAGACATCATTTTCGATCTGAATATCTTCGCCATCGCCACCGGCATCGAAGAGCACAACAACTACGCCGTCGACTTTATCGAAGCGACGAGAGAAGTCAAACGACGGATGCCCTTGACCCGGATCAGCGGTGGCGTGAGCAATATCTCCTTCTCCTTCCGGGGAAACGAACCCGTCCGGGAGGCGATGCATAGCGTATTCCTCTATTATGCCATCAAGGCCGGGATGGATATGGGTATCGTCAACGCCGGTCAGCTGGTGGTCTATGACGAGATCGAGCCGCGGCTGCGGCAGCTGTGCGAAGATGTGATCCTGAACCGCAACGCCGAGGCCACCGACAAGCTGCTCGCCTTTGCGGAAACGGTCAAGGCGAAGGGCAAGGAAGAAGTAAAGGACGAGGCCTGGCGCCGTGGAACGGTGGAAGAACGGTTGAAGCATGCGCTGGTCAACGGCATCACCGAATACATCGACGCCGATACGGAAGAGGCCCGGCTGAAATATCCCAAACCGCTGGACGTGATCGAAGGACCGCTGATGGCAGGAATGGATGTGGTCGGCGATCTTTTCGGCAGTGGAAAGATGTTCCTACCGCAGGTAGTGAAAAGCGCCCGCGTGATGAAGAAATCCGTGGCCGTCCTCACGCCCTATATCGAACTGGAGAAAGAAGAGCGAAAAAAGTCCGGCGCTGCCGATGGCGAAGAGACCGCGGGAGCCGCAAGGATCCTCCTGGCCACGGTAAAAGGGGACGTTCACGATATCGGGAAGAATATCGTCGGGGTCGTGCTGGGTTGCAACGGATACGATATCATCGACCTGGGAGTGATGGTGCCGGCGGATAAGATCCTCGAGACCGCCAAACGCGAAAAGGTGGATGTCATCGGGCTCAGCGGGCTGATCACACCGTCCCTCGATGAGATGGTGCATGTAGCGCGGGAGATGAAAAGACAGGACTTCCAGGTACCGCTGCTGATCGGCGGAGCGACGACCTCGAGGATGCACACAGCGGTAAAGATAGCGCCCGAGTTTGACAAGGGTGTGGTACACGTGCTGGATGCGTCGCGGAGCGTCACCGTGGTGGGATCGCTGCTTAACTCCGAATTAAAACCGGACTTCCTGCAAACCATCGGCACTGAATACCGGAAGCTGAAAGAAGACTTCAACAATAAGAAGACCATCAAGCAATTCCTGCCTTTTGGCAAGGCGCAGGAGAACCATGTGCCGATCGACTGGGCCGGCTTTCAACCGGTGGCGCCCGGCTTTACGGGCACCAAGGCTTTTGATGGCTATGATCTTGCGGCCATCGCCGAATACATCGACTGGGGTCCCTTCTTCATCGCCTGGGAGCTGCATGGGAAATTCCCGCAGATATTACAGGACGAGGTCGTCGGGAAGGAAGCCACCCGTCTTTACAACGATGCCCGCCAGCTGCTGGACCAGATCATCCGGGAGAAGTGGCTGAAACCAAGGGCCGTTATCGGGTTCTGGCCGGCCAATTCGGATGGTAAGGATACCGTGGTGGCAGAGGCAGGCGAAAAGGCCGTACACCTCGAATTTTTGCGTCAGCAGATCAAGAAAGCGCCGGGTCAGCCCAATATCTCCCTTGCCGATTTTATCGCCCCGGCCGCTACGGGAAAGAAAGATCATATCGGGGGCTTCGTCGTCAGCATCGAAGGGATCGAGCCGCATATCCAACGGTTCCAGGCCTCCTTCGACGATTATAACAAGATCATGCTGCAGGCGCTTGCGGACCGGCTTGCCGAAGCCTTTACCGAACTGCTCCACGAAAAAGTCCGGAAGGAGTTCTGGGGCTATGCAAAAGAGGAGCACCTCGCCAATGATCAGCTGATCAAGGAAGAATACCTGGGGATCCGGCCCGCGCCGGGCTACCCTGCCTGCCCCGATCATACGGAAAAATGGAAGCTGTTCGCCATGCTGGATGCGACGAAGCAAACAGGGACGATACTGACGGAATCGCTGGCGATGTATCCCGCTTCCTCGGTAGCCGGCTGGTATTTCGCCCATCCCGAAAGCAAGTATTTCGGCATCGGGAAGATCGAAAAGGACCAGGTGATCGATTATGCCGCCCGGAAAGAGATGCCGATCGCCGAAGTGGAGCGTTGGTTAAGGCCTGTGCTGGAATATGATGCATAGATGCGCGCGGCGACGAATCATAATTTTTGCCTAATTTTGCGCTGGCTTTAAACAATATCTTAACCTAAGCACAATAGCAAGCGTATGATGAAGAGTGGCGCGCGTTATCGCAATCTTACCCTTAGCCTGTTCACGATCGCACTTCCTTTTTTAGCGTTCTCCCAGCAGCAACCGGAAAAGAAAAAAAAGAAATTCATCAAGGAAGTATACGCTTCCTGGGGATACAATGGAGAATGGTATACTCACAGCACCATTCATATTTCGCAGCCCAAGCTGGGCAATGACTACAATTTTGTCCACGTAAAGGCGCATGATCATCCGGGCTGGAATGAAGGGCTTTTCAGCAAGGCCCTGTCCATCCCACAATACAACTACCGGCTGGGGTTCCTGCTCGATGAGGAGCGCGGCTGGGGTTTTGAGATCAACTTCGATCACACCAAGTATATCTTCGCCGATCAGAACGTAAAGCTGAAGGGTACGCTCTATGGGCGGCCGGCGGATACGACGATCGCCTTCAACCAGGCCAACGGCTTTTATTACTACCTGAACAACGGCGCCAACTTCCTTCTTTTCAACGTAACGAAAAAATGGCACGTGGTGAAAACCCGGAATGAGAAGGTAAAAGTGGATTTCCTTGGAAAGTTCGGCGTCGGTCCGGTGATCCCCCACACCCAGAACAGTCTCTTTGGCATGCTCAATCACGAGGGCTTTCAGTTCGGAGGCTGGAATACGGGGCTGGAAGGCTCGCTTCGGGCTACCTTCTTAAAATATGTCTACCTGGAATATTCGAATAAGATAGATTACGCGCGCTATTCGGGACTAAACGTTTACGAAGGCAAGGCGCACCAGGCTTTCGGGACCTACGAAATGATCCTGAGCCTCGGGTTGATCCTTCCTACGACTTCGAAGAAATAGCGCTGCCATCCCCGGCCATGGCCGGCTCCCCGGCAGGCCCGGCCGGCTTTTTCTCCAACAGCCACCATTTTCTTTTCCGGGCCTTTTCACGATAATTCTTCTTGATGAAGGTGTCGATATGCTGACCCGCTTCGGCGATGCTGTCGGTCAGCAGGACAAGGGAGAGGTCTTCCTTTGAGACCGTCCCCTGCTCAGCCATCAATCCCATGTATTCGAACAGCGGGGTATAGTATTCTTTTCCAAACAGCACGATAGGGAACCGGACCAGGGTCTTTGTCTGTACGAGGGTGAGGGTCTCGAAGAACTCGTCCATCGTCCCGAACCCGCCGGGCATGATGACGAAGGCATAGGAATACTTTACGAGCATGACCTTGCGGACAAAGAAGTGTTCAAAGGTGATGGAGGTCTGTACATAGGGATTGGCAGCCTGTTCGAAGGGCAGCTTGATATTACAACCAACGGACATTCCCCCGGCTTCGAAGGCCCCGCGGTTGGCGGCTTCCATGGTTCCCGGGCCGCCACCGGTCATTGTCGTAAAGCCCATCGATGCGATCTGCCGGCCCATCTCCCGGGCCGACTGGTAATGGGGATGATCTTCCTTAAAGCGCGCCGATCCAAACACCGTGATACAGGGGCCGACGAAGTGAAGGGTGCGAAATCCCTTTATAAATTCCCGAAATATCTTCCAGGCAAAATTGAATTCGTAGGTCCTGCTCTTGGGGCCGTCGAGGAATTGGACATCTTTAGCGGGGATGATCCGGTGTAATTGTTCCATGCTGGTGTAGTATATTGCGGCTCTAATTTAGCGCAAACATGGCACTCTCCACCCTTCGCATCATCAGCTATAATGTTAATGGCCTGCGGGCCGCCATGAACAAGGGATTGATCGAATGGCTGAGATCGGATGTCGCCGATATCTTCTGCGTGCAGGAGATCAAGGCCCACCGTGATAATGTCGATCACGCCTTATTTACCGGTCTGGGCTATCACGACTATTGGTTCCCGGCGCAGAAGAAGGGATACAGCGGCGTCGCCGTCTTTACGAAGATCAAGCCCGACAACGTGATCTATGGGACGGGACATGCCGTCAGCGATGACGAAGGCCGGGTGATCCAGCTGGACTTTGGCGATCTCCGGCTGATCAATGCCTATTTCCCATCGGGGACCAGCGGCGAGGAGCGGCAGGGCTATAAATATCAGTGGCTGGACGACATGTTCGCTTATCTCGGTGAATTGAAGAAAGAGCGCCCGCGGCTGGTGCTTTGCGGCGATTACAACATCGCCCATCGGGATATCGACATCCATGACCCGAAAGGCAACAAGAACAACTCCGGGTTTTTACCCGGGGAAAAGGCCTGGATGGACAAGTTCCTTGCCAGTGGGTGGGTCGATTCCTTCCGGCACCTGAACGCCGACCCTCATTGTTACACCTGGTGGAGCCAGCGATTTCCTTCGGTGCGAATGCAAAACAAAGGCTGGCGGATAGATTACATCAGCGTCACCGAACCCTTGCGGCCGCAGGTGCTGAAGGCCGGTATTTATCCGGATGTAAAACACTCCGATCATTGCCCGATATTTCTTGAACTCGGGTTAAGCTAACATCATGATCGTATATAATGTCACATGTAAAGTGCGTTGGGAGATAATGGAGAGCTGGCTTGGCTGGCAGGTGGACGAACAGATCCCCGCGATGCTGAAGACGGGCCTTTTCGACAGCTATCAGCTTTACCGGCTGCTGGACCAGGAAGAAGACGAGGGCCCTACGTTTGTGATCCAGTATCTCACCAGCAACCTGGAGCGCTATGAACAATTCCTGATCGGATTCGCACCGGCGATGCAACAGGAGGGATGGGACAAATGGGGGGACCGCTACATCGCATTTCGGACGCTGATGGAGCGGGTTCGTTAACGGACGACAAGATATTGTGCCTGTGCGTTAATTGTGGAAAAACGCCAAAACCCGCTGCCGGACTGAGTTTCAACGCGCCATAAAAAACACGCATCGGATTTTTACTAACGTCCATTCCTGTAAAATCCTTGCCTGACGCGGTTTCGCGAAGGTTGTGTTGCGCGTGTGAGAATGAAAAAAATTTTGTTTGATTCAAAAAGCGGGTATATTTGTCCCTGCTAATTAAATAAAATTTCACACTATGAACAAAGCTGAATTAATCGCAAAGATTGCCGATGACGCTGGCATTACAAAAACTCAGGCAAATGCTACCCTCGATTCTTTTGTTGAAGCAGTTACCAAGACGCTGAAAGGAAACGGAAAGGTTACCCTCGTAGGTTTCGGTACTTTCTCTGTCTCCAAGAGAGCTGCCCGTAACGGTCGCAATCCTCAGACTGGTGCTGTAATCAAGATCAAGGCGAAGAAAGTAGCTAAGTTCAAAGCTGGGAAAGAACTGTCTGCAAAATTATAGTTTATGGGAAGAGGTGATAAGAAAACCAAGAAAGGGAAGATCTTCAAGGGTTCCTTCGGCAAAAGCCGTCCGGCAAAACCTGCGAAGAAATCTGCTCCCGCCGCGAAGGGCAAATAATATTTGTCGCGCGGAGCGCTCCGTTGGCAAATAAGAAGCTACGTCGCCGGCCGAATCTAATGAGATGCCGGCGATTTTTTTTGCGCGAACCGCTTTGCAGCGCCATTCGTCTTACGGCGCCAATCGTTCGATCTTCCAGGTTCCCGAATTTTGCAGGCTATAGAGAATGCGGTCATGTAACCGGCTCGGCCGCCCCTGCCAGAACTCCATCTTTACCGGCTTCACCACATATCCGCCCCAGTGTCCCGGGCGGGGGATCGTCTTGCCGGCCCAGACGGTGGCGATGCGTTGTTCGTTCTCTTCGAGCCACTCCCGGCTTTCGATCGCTTCGCTTTGCGGCGAGGCCCAGGCGCCGATACGGCTTCCCAGCGGACGGCTGTTGAAATAGTCATCGCTCATATTCCCCGGCGCCAGCGACACGAGTCCGCTGATCCGGACCTGCCGCTCCAGTTCCTTCCAGAAGAACACAAGGGTTGCCCTTGGATTTTCCAGCAACTGCTGGCCCTTCGTGCTATTGTAGTTCGTGTAAAAGGCAAATCCTTTTTCATCGAATCCCTTCAGCAGCACGATGCGGGCATCGGGCATTCCATCGGCGGAAGCGGTAGCAAGGGTCATCGCATTGGGTTCATCGATGTCGGAACTGATGATCTCCTGCCACCATTTATTGAACTGTGCAAAAGGATCTTTGAGAATATCTCTTTCCGAAAGGGATTGCAGCTTGTATTCCTTGCGTATATCGGCGATGGTTGTAGACACGGGAGCTCGATTTTTTGGACAACGAAGGTACGAAAACTACCGCACGTCATCGGGAGACCCTTGCGTGCCGGTGATCTTGGCCAGGAGGTTCTCCATATCCGTGACACGGCGGAGCTGGCTTTCGATCTTCTTGTTATGTTCGGCGATCTCCTGCAGGTCGTGGTTCAGCTCTTCGAGGAAGGCCGACCGCTTCTGATATTGCAGGCGCTGGAAGTTGGCTTCCTTGAGCTTTTCTTCGGTGTCGCCGAGGATGCGGGTGAGCCGTTGATTCTCTTCACGGATCGAGATGTATTTCAGCTTCATCTCGTCGTGCTCTTTGCCGAGCTTGAAATAGGCTTCTTTCAGCCCGTCGTAGTCGGTGCCGCGATTATGGGGCTGGGTGAGGTAGGACTGCAGCTTTTGCAGCTTTTCCTGCAGGGTGTTGTATTCGTCGTAGACCTTGTCCAGCCGCTGGGTCATTTCCTCGGAGAGTTTCTGCTGGTGACGCAGGTTGCTGATCTCCGTTTCCTTTTCGACCAGCAGCTGGGTATGATTGTGGAGCTGTTCGTTGAGGTCTTCGTTCTGGCGGACCAGCTCCTGGTTGCGCCGTTCGGATTCTTCCACGAGACGGGTCTGTTCCAGCAGGCGATAGATGCTGTTATTGTGCTCGACCAGCTTTTCCTGGGCTGCTTTCAGCTGGTATAAATAATCGCTGGTATAATCGTTCAGTGTCTCGGTAGCGGCATGGACAGTTGCGGTCTCTTCGTCCGCTGGAAGGTTGGCCGGGGCCAGCTTGAGTTCTACTTCTTCGAGCTGCGCGCGGACGATATCCAGCTCGTGGCTTACGTCTTCCAGCTCTTTGCGTTTTTCTTCCAGCTCGATGGTGAGTATCTGCTCCGTTTCCTGCGATTGGGAAAGGCGTTCGCGCAACTGTTGCTGCGACCTTTCCTGCATATCCATGTCGTTGTAATATTTCAGCTTCCAGTTATCATTTTCGCTGATGCCCGAAGATTCGGCGGGCTCGTCGTCGATGCGGATGCTTTTTTTGGAGTTCCAGAAAAAATGGATCGTAAATCCGAGGATGAGAGCGCCGAGCTCACAAATAATTATTTCCGGAAGACCCATTGTCAATTGAAGTCCCAATATGATGTTTAAGGTATTTAGGGTGTTCATAATGGTTCGGAACGAAATTTACCAAACAGAGTGCTTTACAACGTTATTGATTTCCGGGGATAATTCGATAAACAACGAGGCCTTTTCATGGAATATTGACGGGGAGGAAGCAAGCTATACGAGCGACAGCGGTGGTTAAAGGCCCAAATTACTATGGTTTGGGCAGATAAGCAACTGGATTGCGTCAAAAAATTGGGCAAATGTAATTTTTTGCCGCAACGATCATAATGTCTGTCCACTTCGTGGACGAATCGGACTACGTCCGCTCCCGGACGGGCGCCTTTTCTAATATACTGATTATTAGTCTTTTACAAGTGTGCCGACCTTTTCGCCGCGAACGACGCGCATCAGGTTGCCGGGTTTGTTCATGTCGAAAACGATGATCGGCAGTTGGTTTTCCATGCAAAGGGTGAAGGCGGTCATGTCCATTACCTTGAGGTTGCGCGTGATACACTCCTGGAAGGTGATGGTCTCGAACTTTTCGGCGGTGGGGACCTTTTCTGGGTCGGCGGTATAGATCCCGTCGACGCGGGTGCCTTTGAGGATCACTTCGGCATTGATCTCGATCGCCCGGAGAGAGCCGGCGGTATCGGTGGTGAAATATGGATTTCCGGTGCCGGCGCCGAAGATGACCACCCGGCCTTTTTCGACGTGGCGGATGGCGCGGCGGCGGATATAGGGTTCGGCGATCTGTTCCATTTTGATGGCGCTTTGGAGGCGGGTATAGACCCCGATCTTTTCCAGACCGGCCTGCATGGCCATGCCGTTGATCACGGTGGCCAGCATGCCCATATAGTCGCCGTGGGCGCGCTCGATGCCGGTCTCGGCTTCATTCATTCCGCGGTAGATGTTGCCGCCGCCGATGACGATGGCGACCTGTACGCCCAGCTCCACGATGCTCTTGATATCCTTTGCGTATTGTGCGATAACGCCGTTGTCGAAACCAAAACTCTTGTCTCCCATCAGGGCTTCACCGGATAATTTGAGCAGAATACGCTTGTACTTAGGCACCATATCGGAATGAATCTTAATAATTTGAGGCGAAGGTAAAAAAAAGACCGTCTAAAGACGGTCTTTTTTATTTTTTTATCCGAGTTGAACTCTTTTGAACTGTGTGACCTTTGCCGAAGCGTCCACGCCCTTGAGGTAGTCGCCTACCGTCTTGGAGGCGTCCTTTACGAAGGCCTGGGCGGTGAGGGTGTTCTCCTTGAAGAAGGCGTTCAGCTTGCCGTCAGCGATCTTTTCGATCATTTGATCGGGCTTGCCGGCCATTTTAGGATCGTTCTTGATCTGTTCGGTGACGATCGCCTTTTCGCGGGCGACGACATCGGCCGGAACGGAATCCGGGTCGACGGCCACGGGATTCATGGCTGCGATCTGCATGGCGATGTCTTTGCCGGCGTCGAGGACGGCGGGAGTGTTCTTCGACAGACCTACCAGTACGCCCATGCGATAGGCGCCGTGGATATAGGCCGAAACACCATCCGCGTCGACGCGTTCGAAACGGGCGAGCTGGATCTTTTCACCGATACGGGCAACCTGATCGTTGATCTTATCGGCAACGGTAGCGCCGTCCAGGGGAGCAGCCAGGAGTTCTTCGAGCGTCTTGACGTTCCTTTTAACTGCTTCGGCTATGATGCTTTGTGCAAAGTTGACGAAGTCCGCATTCTTGGCCACGAAGTCGGTCTCGCAAGCCACGGTCACGATGAAGCCGGTCTTGTTGTCGGCCGTGGTCGTCGCGATGATGACCCCTTCCTTTGCCTCGCGGTCGCTGCGCAGAGCGGCAACCTTCTGCCCTTTCTTCCGCAGATAGTCGATCGCTTTTTCGAAATCGCCATCACTTTCCACCAGTGCTTTCCGACAGTCCATCATTCCGGCGCCGGTTGTCTGGCGCAATTTGTTGATATCTGCTGCTGTGATAGTTGCAGTTGACATATACTTATATTTAAGATTGAACAATTGGATCGGCCGCCCGGTTCAGAGGCGGTCATCCTTCCTTAGCGCCCACCCGGACCACGACGGGGACCGGAATTCGGAACCCTGCGTTTGGGTTGAGTGGTGCCTCTCACTTTCTCGCCGCGGGCCCGGCCGGCTTCGCTCTCGGCTTCTGCCTGAAGACGCGCTGCCTTCTTCTCGTTCTCGTCGCCGCCTGCATCTTCCACATCTTCTTCCTTGGCGGCTTGTCTTTCGGCAAGACCTTCGGCAATAGCTGCGGTGACGTAGTTTACGATGATGGCGATGGATTTCGTTGCGTCGTCGTTAGCCGGGATCGCGAAATCTACCTTGTTTGGGTCGCAGTTGGTGTCAACCATCCCGAAGGTGGTGATGCCCAGGCGCTTGGCTTCAGCCAGCGCGATATGCTCATGACCGATGTCCACGATGAAGAGGGCGGCAGGAACACGGCCCAGCTGGGCGATACCGCCGAGGACCTTTTCCTTCTTGTCGCGCTCACGGGAAAGGGTAAGCCGCTCTTTCTTGGTGATGCTGTCGAACGTACCGTCGTTCAGCATTTTTTCGATGCTCTGCATTTGCTTCACGCTCTTGCGGACCGTGTTGAAGTTGGTGAGCATGCCACCCAGCCAGCGTTCCGTGACGAACGGCATGTTTACCTTGCGGGCGCTTTCGGTGACGATCTCTTTCGCCTGCTTCTTGGTGCCGACGAACATGACCTTCTTCCCGCTCTTGGCGATCTGCTTCAGGGCCGCAGCGGCTTCCTGCAGGCTTTCAGTGGTCTTGTTGAGATCGATGATATGGATACCTTTCTTTTCAGCAAAGATGTAAGGCAGCATTTTGGGGTTCCACTTCTTACGCAGGTGACCGAAATGGACACCGGCTTCGAGGAGTTGTTGTTGTAATGAAGTGTTATTTTCCATTGTATGAGTTTAAAGTAGTTGTGATAAAGATTAACGTTTGCTGAACTGGTAGCTCCTTCTTGCTTTCTTGCGACCGGGTTTCTTTCTTTCCACGGCGCGGGGGTCGCGGCGGAGGAGACCTGCGGCCTTCAGCGCGGGGCGGAACTCGGCGTTGACTTCGGGAAGGGCGCGGGCGATACCGAGCTTGGCGGCTTCGGCCTGACCCTTGATCCCACCGCCGGCGGCGTTGATCTTCACATCATATTTGTCCAGACCTTCTACCGTTTTCAGAGGCAGCTCGACCTGGTTCTGCAGGTATACCAGAGAGAAATACTGTTTGTAGTCCTTATCATTGATCGTGATCTTGCCTTCGCCCCGTGTCAGGAACACCCGGGTTACAGCCTCTTTACGGCGACCAACTGCATTTTTTTGCTTTTCCATTTATCTGAAAAATTAGAAGGTTAAAGTTTTGGGTTGCTGTGCAGTATGCGGATGCTGGGCACCGGCGTACACGAAAAGTTTTTTATACATCTTCCGGCCCAGGCGGTTCTTCGGGAGCATCCCCTTTACGGCACGCTCGATAACGGCGTCGGGACGACGCTTGAGAAGATCCTTGGCGATCTCTTCCTTCTTTCCGCCGGGATAACCGGAGAAGTTGATGTAGGTCTTGTCTTCCAGCTTGTTGCCGGAGAAAACGACCTTGTCGGCGTTGATCACGATGATGAAATCGCCGCAGTCGACGTGGGGCGTGTAGTAGGCTTTGTTCTTACCGCGCAGGATGGCAGCGATCTTGGAACACATGCGGCCTACGGTTTGATTAGTACCGTCCACAACATACCAGTCGCGTTTAACGGTAGCCTCGTTCGCATGCTTGGTGGTGAAATGCAGTTTGCTCATTTTCTGTGTTTTTTACGTTTGCCGGCGCTATCCCACCGGCTTGTTTATTTGAAAGGAGTGCAAAGGTAGATTTAATTGGTGTACTGTCCCAAGAAAAAAGGGGTTAAATTTTTATGATGGTTTTATAACGAATTGATTTACAATAAAAATTTTGAACGATAAAAATATCGATGAACAACACAACATATTTGTTTTGTTTCTATCTTTGATGTGAACTAATTCGAAATGGAAATCCCGTCACTATTTGACTTCAATGCGTTGGGTAGAATCCACCGAGACCAGCAGTGCCACATATTTACTTTTGAAAAGAACAACACTACATATTTCGACATGCTTAGTCAGGACCGTGATGGAAATCTAAAAGGATTTGTAAAACTATTTTTAAACGACCTACCTATTCATTATGATTAAAAATGAGAAACAATACAAGGTCACCCGGAATAAGCTTCAAGTTTTAGAAGAAGAGATCAACCGTCTGAAAGGAGGCCGGGAACACCTACCGGCAAAAGATAAGAGCCTTCTTGTCTCGATGCAACTATTTCAAAAGCAATTGCAAGACGAAGTCGACTATTATGAGCTCGTGAAAGCAATGAACTCCGAGATATTGGCTGAACGAAGCATCGACGATCTCCCAATCCTTCTCATCGAGTACAAGATCCGATCGGGCATGACCCAGAAAGAATTCTCACAAAAAGTGGGGATGAAAGAGCAACAGTTGCAACGGTATGAAGCGGAGGATTTCAACAGCATCTCTTTCAAGAATTTGCTGAAGATCATCCACGCCATTGATCTCGAGGTCACCGTTAGAGGGACCATTCGCTCCAAAGACCAATCTATTGCTTAAATTACGCCCCAAAACAAAGGCAGACCATGTCCACCCACCTCCTTGCGCTCGGGCGCTCCACCTTCGGCGATGCAGCCAATAAAGACAATTTGATATCGATCGAAGAAGCGCAAGCGCTGCTGAACGAGTGGGTACCCAATGAACGGCTAAGACTGCATATGAAGCAGGTCAGCGCCGTCATGCGGGCATGGGCGCTGGAGCGGGAAGGCGCCGATGAGCGGACGGCCCTGAAGTGGGAGCTCGCGGGACTATTGCATGACGCGGACTGGGAGAAACATCCGGACGCGCATTGCCGCATCATCATCGAGAAGCTGGAAGAATTGAAGGTGGACCCGGATGTGATCCATGCGATCGCCTCGCACGGACCGAAATATTTTGGCGTGGAGCCGGAAACGAAGATGGACAAGATGATCTATGTGTTCGACGAGCTTTCGGGGTTCATCCACGCCGCGGCGCTGATCCGGCCGATGCGCTACGAGGGCATGGACGTAAAAGGCATTCTCAAAAAATTAAAGACCCCGTCCTTCGCCGCCCAGGTGAGCCGGGATGATATCAACGACGCCATCAGCCGGATCGATGTCCCCCTCGAGGAGATCATCCAATTCATCATCGATCACCAGCGCGACGTACAATAACCCGCTAACGGGTCCGCCGGTAACGGGTGATAGAGCCATCGACTGCAAATTGGAAAATGCTCAACGTGTCGTGGGTCATGCTATATCCATTGGCTTCGTACGTATTCATTTTGATCGCCGCCGCGCTGTCCCCGTAAGGCTGGAAGTATACAAAGCCAAGCGAATACCTGCCGCTGTCGATGATGGTCGTGGCATTTCTCAACTGAAAGCTCGAATCCGGCCGCAAGGTCAGCAGCACGAATTCTTCCGCAGGATACCAGGCGCCTGTGATCCCGCCTCCATGGCCGAGCAAGATCCAGCTGCCGCTCACGGAATTCGAATGAGTATTGTTGCCGGACCTGGAACAGCCGGCGACAAAGATGACCGCAGCCAGGGCGCATAGACGGGCCAGTTGCATAGGCGCTTTTCCGCTTTGACAATGCGCATCGGCCAATCGTTGCAGCTAGAAGTCGATCCCGAAC
>Ga0157372_10000668_pt1 | contig 37714 bp, 28 predicted proteins | sample C55metaG_FD_115307 | JGI IMG/M metagenome (GOLD analysis project Ga0157372, IMG submission 115307) | Corn rhizosphere microbial communities from Kellogg Biological Station, Michigan, USA - C5-5 metaG | ecosystem: Host-associated > Plants > Roots > Rhizosphere > Soil | place: USA: Michigan...
AGTGTCGCGATGCATGCTCAGGTTCCGGATCTTCCGAGCAGGTAGAGCAGCGGATAAAGGAAAATCCACACGATGTCGACGAAATGCCAATAGAGTCCGGCAAGTTCGATGCGGCGCGGCGCGGCGAACTCGTCCGCACCGCGCCACAACGCGATGGCGAACACGGCCAGCAGGGTCATGCCAAAGATCAGATGCAGCGCGTGGACGGCGGTGAGGGCAAAGTACAAAAAGTAGAAATAGCGCACCGCCGCGGCATCTTCACCGGAGAACGCAAAACCGGTGCCCGGGAACAGATGTTCGTGCCATTCGCTGCGATATTCGAGGCCTTTGACCACGAGAAACGCGCAGCCCAGCAGGAATGTGATCAGCAGCAGGCCGGTCGCGATGCGTGTCGCCCGGCGCACGCGTGCGGCGACGGCTGCCGCCATTGCCGCACTGCTGCTCAACAGCAACGCCGTGTTGAGCGTGCCGAGCGCCACGTCGGTATGGCGGCTCGCCACGGCGAACGCATGTGCGTATTCGACCCGGCCGAACCAGTAGCCGAACAGCAATGGACCGAAGAACATCAGCTCCGTCATCAGGAAAATCCACAGCCCGAACGTGTCGGCGCGCGCTCGCTGCCGCACGTCGTCGAATGGTTCTGCCGCAGCGGCATTCATGCGCGTGATTCCTTCGGGTCTGCGCTGCTGTCGTACGCGTAGGCCTCCTCGGTCACGACCGGCGTTTGCGCGAAGTTGTGCGGCGGTGGCGGCGAGGACGTCGACCATTCGAGCCCGGTCGCACGCCACGGATTGGAACTCGCGCGCGGGCCGCGAAACAGCGACCAGGTCAGATAGCCGAGTGGCAGCAGGTAGCCGACCGCGAGAATCGATGCTCCGGCCGACGACAGCACATGCAGCAACTGATAACGCTCCGGATAGACGTGATATCGGCGCGGCATGCCGGCGTAGCCGAGCAGAAACTGCGGGAAGAACGTCAGATTGAAGCCGAAGAATGCGATCAGCGCGGCGATCCGGCCCCACATTTCCGGATACGTTCGCCCGATGATCTTCGGCCACCAGAAATGCACGCCACCCAGATAGGCCATGACCGCGCCGCCGACCATGATGTAGTGAAAATGCGCAACGACGAAATAGGTGTCGGTGAGATGGACATCGGCGGACAACGAGGCGAGGATCAGACCCGTCAGTCCGCCGAGCGTGAACAATCCGATGAAGCCGAGCGCGTACAGCATCGGTGCGGCAAACTCGATCGAACCGCCCTTGAGCGTCGCCAGCCAGTTGAACACCTTGATCGCCGACGGAATCGCGACCAGGAACGACAGCAGCGAAAACAGCAGGCTGGCGTATGCCGACTGCCCGCTCACGAACATGTGGTGACCCCAGACCATGAAGCCGATGATCGCGATCGCTAGGATCGCATAGGCCATCGAGCGATAGCCGTACACACGCTTGCGGGCGAAGCACGGGACGATCTCGCTGACCACGCCCATCGCCGGCAGTACCATGATGTAGACAGCCGGATGCGAATAGAACCAGAACAGGTGCTGGAACAGCAGCGGGTCGCCGCCGAGCGCGGGATCGAAAATGCCCACGCCGAGCAGGCGCTCCGCGGCGAGCAGCAGCAGCGTCATCGCCAGCACCGGTGTGGCCAGCACGAGGATGATGCTGGTGGCGTAGTTGGCCCAGACAAACAGCGGCAGGCGGAACCAGGTCAGCCCCGGCGCGCGCAGCATATGCACGGTGACGATGAAATTGATGCCGGTCAGAATCGACGAAAAGCCGACGACGAACACGCCGAACAACACGAAAATGACATGCGTGTTCGAAAACAGCGTGGAGAACGGCGCATAGAATGTCCACCCGGTGTCGGCACCGCCGGCGATCAACGCAACGACCGTGAACAAGCCGCCGCCGACATACAGGTACCAGCTCAGCAGGTTGAGGCGCGGAAACGCCAGGTCGCGCGCGCCGATCATCATCGGCATGAGGAAATTGCCGAGGCCCGCGGGAATCGACGGGATCAGGAACATCCACACCATGATCACGCCGTGCATCGTGAACAGCTTGTTGTAGGTATCGTGGCTGACGAGGTCCCCCGCGGGCGTGGCCAGTTCGAAACGCATCAGCACCGCCGCGGCGCCGCCGATGAAAAAGAACGCGGTGATCGAAATCATGTACAGCAGGGCGATGCGCTTGTGGTCGTGCGTGGTCAGCCACGAGCGCAGCGTCGTGCCCGCCGCGAGATAGTTGTCGGCTTCGGTGACGCGCTCAGTGCCGTTGCTCATCCTCGTCTCCTTGCGCGGCAGCGCCTTCATGGAGGTAGCGGATGATCGCCATGAGGTCGGCCTCGTCGATCTGTCCGGCATAGCTCGGCATGATCGGCGCGTAACCGGCCACCACATCCCTGGCCGGCAGCAGAATCGAATCGCGCAGGTAGGTGTCGTCGGCGGTGATGTTGCGCCCGTCGGCGAGCGCGACGGTCCGGCCGGCCACGCCATCGAGTTTCGGTGCGTGCACGCTCGAGTTCGCACCGTGACAACCATCGCAGCCATAGCTGCGGAACAGGGCGAAGCCGCGCTGGGCCATGCTGGGCTGCTGCGTGCCGCGATCGAGCCACGCGGCAAAATCGGCGGGCGACATCACCACGATCCTGCCGCGCATCAACGAGTGCTGCGTGCCGCAATACTCGGCGCAGAACAGGTCGTACTCGCCTGTCTGCGTTGCCTCGAACCACAGCGTCGTGTAGCGCCCCGGGACGACGTCCTGCTTGATGCGGAACGCCGGCACGTAGAAGCTGTGGATGACATCCTGCGAGGTCATCGTCAGGCGCACCGGCCGCCCGACCGGCACATGCAGTTCGCTGATTTCGCGCCGACCGTTCGCGTGTTCCAGCTTCCACATCCATTGTTTGGCGACGACGAACACCGGCATCGCGTCGGCGGGAACGCGGGCCAATTCGAGGAAATCGTGTGCGGCCCAGGCATAGATGCCGAGAAAAACCAGCAGCGGTCCGGTGCTCCAGATCAGCTCGATGCGGCGACTGCGCGACGGTGCGTTGGCACGCGGCATCCGCGCGCCGCGGCGATAGCGGATGCAGAACACGACGAGCAGTGCACCGACGATGATGATCACGGTGCTCATGAGCAGCGTCAGTGCAAGCATGAGCCGGTCCAGATGCGTCGCGGCCGTCGACGCGCTCGGCGGGAACAGCAGCAGTTCGCCGCTCATCTGCCGTTGTCCCGCGCACGGCGACGGCGCCAGATCCAGACCGACAACAACGTGCATATGGCGATGCAGACGACGCGCACGAGCGTCATCACCGTGACGCTGTAACGGCCGCTGGACGGGTCGTAGTGGGCGCACAGCAACAGCAGTTGTGCGAGGGCGGAGCCGACGTGATCGTCGGCCGCCTGCGCAAGGGCGCTCCTCAGTTCCTGCGCGTCGAATCGCGCGCCGAAGAAATACCGCGAAATGCGACCGTGCGGCGTCACCACGAGGAATCCTGCAGGATGGACGTACTGTGCGTGCGCCGCATCGTAGGAATACTGGAACCCCGCGGCACGCGTGAGTGCATCGATCGCCGCCGGCGCACCGGTGAGCAGGTGCATGCGGCGGGTGAGCGAGCCGAAGCGCCGCGCGTAGTCGGCCTTCTTCTGCGCGGCATCCGCGGATGTTTCGTGCGGATCGATGCCGATCTCGACCACACGCACGGCGTCGTCCGGCAGCTGCGCGCGCGTCAGCGCTTCGAGCACTCCCGTGCCGACGACCCCGCACAGCATCGGGCAGCGGTAATAGCCGAACAACAACAGTGCGCTGTGCTGGTCGAGCACGTCGGCCAGTCGCACCGGCCTGCCGTCGTCGTCGGTGAAGCGCTGTTGCAACGGCAGCGACGCACCGACGTTCTGCGTGAATTGCGCATGCGGCGCGGGCGGCAAAGCCAGCGGCGCGGAGCGGGCCGTCGTGCACGCCAGCGCGAGGAGCGCAATAGTGATTGCCGCGCGGCGCTTGCTCATTGCGGCGGCTTCGAAGTTGGTGAAGCACTACGTCGAGCCGCGTCGCGCTGCACGAGCAGGCGCATGGCGTCTTCGACCGGAATGCGCGCGATGCCGGCGTCGGCATCGACCCACTCGTGCGCGTGCAGCAGGCGTTCCTTCTCGGCTGCGTAAGCGGCGCGCCCGGATCGCGGCGCGGATTCCAGGACCACTCCGGAAACACGCAGCTCGGCGGGCGTGTTCGGCGCCAGTTGGCGCGGTGCGTGGGATGCGCCGCGCCAAGCCAGATATGCGCCGGCGCCAGCCAGCGATACGATCCCGCACAGCGCAGCCATGATCCACACCACCGCGCGAAGATCGATGCCGTGGCTGCTTTTGGCGCGCGCGCGGTCAGACATGTCCAATCTCCACGCGTTCATGCCGTTGCCATCGCCACATCGACACGGCGATGCACAACGCGACGGCGACGGCGACCGGCAAAGCCCAGGCCCATTGCGGCGGGGCGATATCCAGCGATGGCAGTACCAGCCATGCTGTGTCGACGAACTGCATCAGCAGCACTGCGCCAGCCAGGCGACCGAGCAGAAGCGGGCTTTGCTTCACGCGGCGCGAGAGCAGCAGCAAGATCGGGACGAAGAACAGGCCGAGCGCGAGCAACTGCGCCACGATCGGCCACGGGCCCCGGCTTCGCACGACATACCAGTGGATCTCGTGCGGCAGATCCTCGGCCCAGATGATGAGGAATTGCGAGAACGCCAGGTACGCCCACGTCAGCACATACGTCAACAGCAGGTTGCCCAGGTCGCGACAGGTTTGCGCGTCGGGTGGCGGGTGCCGACGCATCGCGATCGCAATCGCGAACGCCATGCCGGCAAGGACCTGACCGGCATCGACGAGCCAGCCGAATACGCTGGAATACCACAGCGGCATCAGCGACATGATCCAGTCGACCGCGGCGAGGCCGGCGGTGAATCCGTAGACGATCAGCGCGATTGCGGAAAACTGCGGCGAGCGCGCCAGCGCCGGCCTGTGCGAAAGTTGTGCGAGCGCGTTCCAGATCAACAGATAAGCGATCGCTCGTGCGGCAAAAAAACCCGGCGCGAGCCAGAAACTCTTGAACTGCGGAAGCGCAATTTGACCTTGCCAGCGCTGTGCGCCTTGCGCGGCGTGCGCGACCCACGGATAGAGCGCTCCCGTGTCCGCCCACAGCGGCAGCGTCAGCAACGACACCAGCGGCAACTGACGCGAGACGCGCAGCAGATCGTCGCGAATCGCCTCGCCCCATGCGCCACCGGTGAGATTGTGCAGCCAGACATTGGCCAGCGCGCCGAGCAGCGAGCCGATCCAGAAGAAGCAGACCGTCAACCAGGCGCCGAGCAGCAATGTCGCCGGCGAATTCATGAGTGATTCCGCGCGCGCGGCGGCAAGCTGGACCGTTGTGCAGCGGACAAATCCGCCGCTTGCGCGTGCTGACTGAGCTGCAAGGCGCGGATGTAGGCGACGATCGCCCAGCGGTCGTATGGTTCGATGCGATCGGCGAATGGATACATCGCGCCGTAACCGTTCGAGATCGCGTCGAAGAAGCGGCGGTCCGGCGCGGCGCGCAAGGATTCGCTGTGATAAGTCGGCGGCGCCGGAAATCCGCGGCGCACGACGATGCCGTCGCCGTCGCCGACCGGGCTGTGACACGGCGCGCAGTAGATATCGTAGCGTTCGCGGCCGCGCTCGAGCAGCGCCATGTCGACGACGTACGGTTGCTCGCTCGCGGCCAGTGCCGCGGTTCGCGCGGCCGCCGCGTCGGTGCCGATGCGGCCGCTGGAAGTGCCTGCGAACGGCCCGCCGGAAAACGCGACGGTCGCTCGCACCGGAGTGCGCGCTGATGCGCCGTCGTCGAACAGGGTGCTCGGCGCAAGCGGCTTGTAGCGCGGCTGATCGTACATGTCCTGCGCGGCTTTCTCGCAGCCGCCGAGCAGCAATGCGGCGCACAGCAACGGCGCTTTCATCGGCCTTGCTCGGTGATGCGCAATGGCGACAGCGTCTGCAGCCATGCGCGCGCCGCATCGGCGTCGTAAGCCGGATCATCGGCAGGCAGGAAAAGAAAAAACCGGTTGCGCGAGGCCAGATCGAATTCGGGCATGTCGAACAGCGGATGGCGCAAACGCGGCAGACCGTTCATGGCCAGCATGCCGATCACTGCTGCGAGCGCGGCGCCGAGAATCGTGACCTCGAACGTCGGCGGTATGAACGACGGCCAGCTGTGCAGCGGGCGCCCGCCGACGTTGATCGGATAATCGAGCACCGCCGAATACCAGATCAGCGCGTACGTCGACAAACCGCCGAGAACGCCACCGAGCGCGGTGACGAGCGCAACGCGGTTGCGATGGAAACCGAGCGCGTCGGCGAGGCCTTCGACCGGAAACGGCGAGTACGCCTCTGCCGTGGCGAAACCATTCGCCCGCGCGTGGCGTGCCGCTTCCAGGAGCTGATCGGCCGTGGCGAACTCGATCAGCAGACCGCCGCTCACGCACCCTCCTTCGCGCTCGTGCGCACGAGCTGGCGCATCTCGCTGATCGAAATCGTCGGCAGAAAGCGCACGAACAACAGAAACAGCCAGACGAACAATGCGACGGACGAGAGCAGATGGATCCAATCCCAGATCGTCGGATAAAACATGCCCCACGCCGAGGGCAGAAAATCGCTGTGCAGGCTGGAAACGACGATCAGGAAACGTTCCATCCACATGCCGGCATTGATGATCAGGCTGATCGCGAACAGCAGCCACACGCTGTGGCGCGCACGCCGCAGCCACAGCAGCTGCGGTATCAGCACGTTGCAGACGAGCATCGCCCAGTACACCGGTGCGTAGGCGCCGAACCAGCGGTCTTCGACGACATGGATTTCGTAGCGGTCGCCGCTGTAGTAGGCCGTGAATATCTCGGCGGCATAGCCGTAGGCGATCAGCCAGCCGGTGGCGATCAGCACCTTGGCGGCATTGGCCAGATGACGCTGCGTGATGAACGACTCGAGATGAAAAAAATGACGCAGCGGTATCGCGAGAGAAAGCACCATCGCGAAACCGGAGAACAGCGCGCCGGCGACGAAATACGGCGGAAAAATCGTCGAGTGATAGCCCGGCGTGTTGCCGATCGCGAAGTCGAACGAGACGATCGTATGCACCGACACCACGAGCGGGGTGGCCAGACCGGCGAGCAGCAGATAAGCGCTTTCGTAGCGCGCCCAATGCCGCGCTTCGCCGCGCCAACCGAGCGCAAGCAGACCGTAGATGTGCTGCTTCACGCGCAGCGCCGGCGCGCTGCCGGCGCGGTCGCGCAGCGTGGCCAGGTCCGGTATCAGACCGACGTACCAGAACATCAACGAGACCAGGATATACGTGCCGATCGCGAAAAAATCCCAGAGCAGCGGGCTGCGCCATTGCGGCCAGACATTCATGACGTTCGGGTACGGGACCAGCCAGTAGAAGAACCAGGGCCGGCCAAGATGCAGGATCGGGAAAATGCCGGCGATGGCGACGGCGAACAGCGTCATCGCTTCGGCGAAGCGGTTGATCGAGGTGCGCCAGCGCTGGCGCAACAGCAGCAGGATCGCGGATATGAAAGTGCCGGCATGACCAATGCCGATCCACCAGACGAAGTTGCCGATCGCAAAACCCCAGGCCACCGGGATGTTGACGCCCCAGATGCCGACGCCCTGCGCGAACAGCCACGCGGTCGCGCCGAAGAAACAGAGCACGCCGACAAGAGTGACTGCGAACGCGATCCACCAGCCGCGACCCATCGGCTGCGTCAACACGATGTCGGCGATGCGGTCCGACACGGACGCGTACGTCCAGCCGGCGCCGAGCACGCCGATTTCCCTGGATGTCGGAGCGGTAGCCATGTCGTTCAGGCCAGATCCGGGTCCGGGTCGGTCACGAGCGCCGAATACGTCGTGCGCGGACGCGTGTTGAGCTCGGCGAGCAATGCGTAATCGAGCGGACTCGCCTTGGCCCGATTGACCTCGCTGCCCGGATCATTGAGGTCGCCGAAGCGGATCGCCCGGGTCGGGCACACCGCCTGGCATGCCGTCACCACTTCGCCATCGCGAATCCGCCGGCCGGCGTTTTCGGCCGCGATGCGCGCGCGCGTGATGCGCTGCAGGCAATACGTGCACTTCTCCATGACGCCGCGCTGGCGCACGGTCACTTCCGGATTGCGCTGCGCCTTGAGACTTTCGGTCGCCGTGTCGGCGTATTGCAGGAAGTTGAAGCGGCGCACCTTGTACGGGCAATTGTTCGAGCAGTAGCGCGTGCCGACGCAGCGGTTGTAGACCTGCAGATTCAAGCCTTCGCTATCGTGCTGCGTGGCGCCGACGGGACACACTTCCTCGCATGGCGCGTGTTCGCAATGCATGCACGGCACCGGCTGGAACGCGTTGCGCGTACCCGTCTCCTGCGTCAGTTCGTAATTGTCCACGCGGATCCAGTGCATCTCGCGGCCGCGCAGCACTTCGGCCTTGCCGACGCTCGGAATATTGTTCTCGGCCTGGCAGGCGATCGTGCAGGCGTTGCAGCCGATGCAGGCATTGAGATCGATCGCCATGCCCCACTTGTATTGCAGGTACGACCAGGGCGGATACAGCGACTCGCCGGGCGTGCGCTGCAGGGGCAGCGCGCTGGCAAAATGCGGATCGCGTCGGTAAGCGTCCAAAGTGGCAAGACGCACCGGATCGCGGCCCTGGGTCGACAGCGAACGTTGCGTGCGCGCGAGCGCATGACGCGCGCCGGTCGCTTCGATGCGCAACTGGAGGCCGGCGGAAGCGGCGGACCTCGTCCGCAACCGGTACACGTCGGCGCCGACGCCATCGCCGACGCTGCCTGCAGCGCTGCGGCCATAGCCGAGCGGCAAAGCCACGACGCCTTCGGCTTGTGCTGCGAGCACGATGACCGGAATCTCGAGCGAGCGCTGCGGCGTATGTGCCAGCGCGATGCGCGCGATGTCGCCGTCGCGCAGAGCGTAGGCCGCTGCCGTCTGCGGACCGAGCAAAGCCGCATTGTCCCAGGTGAGCTTGGTGAACGGTCGCGGCAATTCCTGAAGCCACGGGTTGTTGGCGAATTCGCCGGCGCCGACAGAAGGGTCGGCAACGAAGACCGCGCTCGGACCCGGCTCCGCGAACTTCGGTGCTTGCGGAACGCGCGGTGCGGTCAATGTTTGCGGCGAATACGCCGTGCCTTCGATCACTCCGTGACTGAGCGCGTGCTGCCAGAAGTCGTCGAAATCGGAAATTCCGGTGCGCGCGCTCCAATGCCCGCGAACGAGTGCCAGGCCATCTGGCGATGCTTCGCCCGTGCACGACGCCAGCACTTCGTGCGCGGAGCGTCCGCGGTACAACGGCGCAATCACCGGCTGCACGATGCTCGCCGTGCCGTCGTGGGCGCGCGCGTCGCTCCACTGCTCGCAGGCATGCGTCTGCGGAACGTGCCAGACCGCGCGGCGCGCAGTCTCGTCGCGATACAGCCCGAGGTGCAGCGAATACGGCACACGTTCGAGCGCGGCGGCGAAATCGAGGTCCGCCGGCGCTTCATAAACGGGGTTGGCGTCCACAATGAGCAGGCTGCGTACGCGGCCGTCGTGCATGTCCTGTGCGAGCTGCGTGATCGAAGCCTCGTGATCGGCCGGCGACACGTCGCTGGGCGTGATGTAGTCGACGCTGACACCGACGTTGCCGAGCGTCGCATTCAACGCGTGCACGAGCACGCGCGTCGCTGCCGAGACGCTGCCGCCGGCGACGATGAGACTGCGCCCGCGCGCCGCGAGCAGGGCCTTGGTCAGCGCGGCTTCCCAGCTGGCCAACCGTTCGTCGCTGGCCGCCGGAAGATCGGCGGGAACGCCGGGGACGCCGCAGCGCGCAGCCAGCCGCCAGGCGAATTGCTCGATCAGATGCGGAGCACGCGCCAGACGATGGTCGGCGCGCGCGCCGGTCAGCGTCGGCGTCGATTCGAGCGCATACAGTCGCGGACCGCCGCTGCCGACCGCGAGCGCACGACGACGATCGGCGAAGTCGCGTGCGCAGGCAATCGCCTGCGGCCAATCGCCGAACAGGTCGGCATCGAGAGTGAGGATCGCGGCGGCGCGATCGAGCCGCAGCAACATATCGAGCGGCATGCCGAATGCCGATTGCGTCGCGGCATAGTTCGCATCGTCGTGCAGCGGATCGTAGGCGTGCCATTGCGCCTGCGGATAACGCTCGAGCAATGCGGCGATCTGCGCAGCCAGCGTCGGCGAACAGATGCCGCCCGTGAGCACACGCAGGCCCGCGCCGCGATCGCGTTGCCATGCCGCGCGTTGCGCTGCGAGCCCGGATTCGAACGCGGCCCAGCTCGACAGCGCGCCGCGTTCGTGGACGGCCTGCGTGCGGTCCGGATCCCACAGCTGCAACACCGAGGCCTGCGCGAAAACATCGGTGGCGCCGCGCGAGGCCGGATGCAGCGGATTGCCTTCGATTTTGGTCGGCCGCCCGAGATGGCATTCGATCAGTACGCCCTGGGCGCGAGCGCGGCGTACAAAAGTACTCGCATAGAAGATGGGCTGCCCCGAAGCCAGCAGTTCCGGCATCTGCACATACGGCACGATGGTTTCCTGCGGTGGTCCTTTGCAACCGCTGCCGGCCAGTGCCGCCGCCGCGGCCATCCATTTGAGAAACCGGCGCCGGCTGACCGCGCCGTCGCCGTCGGCCGCGGCCGCGGGCACGAGCGTTTCGACCGGGATGGCCGCATGTTTCATCTCAGCGGTGACACGTCGAGCAATCGGTGAGTCGGCGCTGATCCAGCAGCCGGTTCTCGCGCGCGAGCCGCTGCGCCTCGGCATCGGAAGGGGCAGCGGCGGACTGCATCGCGAATACCTGGCCGCGCGGACGCAGGTGGCGCGCTGCATCGCGGTGGCAGGCGAGACACCATTGCATGTCGAGCGACGCTTCGCGTTGCATCATCGGCATGCGATCGACGCGACCGTGACATTCCTCGCAGGCCACACCCTTGCCGACGTGAATGCTGTGGTCGAAATAGACGAAGTCCGGCAGGTCGTGAACCCGGTTCCAGTGCAAAGGCCGATGCTGGCGCAGGCTCTGCCGTAGCGGCGCCAATTCCGGAGCATTCACGAACAGCTGCGAATGACAGCCCAGGCACAGTTGCGTGGATGGCATGCCGGCGAACGCGGATGTTTCCACCGTCGCATGACAAAAGCGGCAATCGATGCCGATGTCGCCCACATGATGGGCATGGCTGAAACGGATCGGCTGATCCACCGGTTCGCCGACCGCCGCCGCAGGCTGCATGCGCAACCTCGCGAGCGTACCGGCGCCGACGGCAAGCACCAGTCCTGTGAGCACAGCAAGCTTGGTGGCGAGCACACTCGCCTGACTGAATGCCTGTGGCATGCATCGCTAACTCGGTGGCTGTCCATGCACCGCGAAAATCGTTTCGTGCAATTAGGACGCCAGCAAGGCGCAGCGGCATTTTTGTCGTGCAAAGCATGCAATATGCGCGGCGACGGTGCGGGATACCCGCCATTTCGCACGAATCGGCATATCGGGAGCGACCCCGGCGATTGGCGCGTTGCACACACGCCACGCGCTGTATTTTCCGCTCATGTGAAACGCGACGCGCGCGGGTCGGTCGCTCCGCGCAGTAGGCGCGTTCGCTGCATGACGAGGGCCGCCGCGGGAGTTCGCGGCGTTTACCGTTTGCGTTTCACACGTAGACCGGAGGTCTCGTATGAACAAGCCCTCGATCGGCCGGCGCACTTTTCTGATCAACGCCGCGCTCGTCGGTACGGCCGGAGTCGCCGGCGCCGCCTCGCTGCACAACGGCGATGCCTCGGCGCCGTCGCGCACCATTCGCGGCGTGATGCCGTGGCAGGAAGGACATGCCGATGCACCGCCGGCGGTCAGCGGAACGGACTTCCGTTTCTTCACGCCTGCCGAACGCGCTTTCATCGACGCGGCCGTTTCGCGGCTGATCCCGAACGACGAAGTCGGTCCCGGCGCCGTCGAGGCCGGCGTGCCGTTCTTCCTCGATCGCCAGCTCGCCGGTCCGTTCGGGCGCGGCGATCATTATTACCTGCAGGGCCCATGGAAAAAGGGCGTCCCGGAACAGGGTTATCAGAGCCGCTTCAGTCCGGCTCAGCTGTATCGCGCGGCGATCAAAGCGATCGACCAATACAGCGCCAAGCAACTCGGCGGGAAAAAGTTCGCCGACCTCAGCGAAGCCGACCGCGACAAGCTGCTCAAGGATCTCGAGAAAGGCTCCGTCGAACTGGAAGACGGCGTGGACGGCAAGTCCTTTTTCACGATGCTGCTGCAGAACACCAAGGAAGGCTACTTCAGCGATCCGATCTACGGCGGCAACAAGGACATGGGTGCATGGAAGATGATCGGTTTTCCCGGAGCCCATTACGACTACAGTGATTGGGTCACCCGGCACGGCGAGCCGGTGACGGTGCAACCGGTCAGCATCAAGGGCCGCCCGGGCTGGACAGAAGCTTGAGATGGCCACGACACTGAAATCCGTCGATGCGGTGGTGGTCGGTTTCGGCTGGACCGGCGCGATCCTGGCGCAGCAACTTTGCGATGCGGGACTCAATGTGCTCGCCCTCGAGCGCGGTCCGTGGCGCGACACGCCGACCGACTTCGCGCCGACCTTCGCCCAGGACGAACTTCGCTACATGTGGCGACATCATCTGTTCCAGAACGTCACCTACGGCACGATCACCGTGCGCAACAACGCGACGCAGGAAGCGTTGCCGATGCGGCACCTCGGCTCGTTTCTGCTCGGTACCGGTGTCGGCAGCGGCGGCGTGCACTGGAACGGACAGATCTGGCGCTTCCTGCCGAGCGACTTTCTCGCGCGCAGCCACAACGAGCAACGCTACGGCAAACGCTTCACCGAAGGTCTTGCCGTGCAGGACTGGGGCATCACCTACGAGGAACTCGAACCGCACTACGATGCGTTCGAAAAACTCTGCGGCACGAGCGGCAAGGCCGGCAACCTGCGCGGCAAGATCCAGCCCGGCGGTAATCCGTTCGAAGGAGCGCGATCGAGCGAATACCCGACGCCGCCGATGCAGCAGACCTACGGGCCGACTTTGTTCGGCGAAGCGGCGGCGAAATTGGGCTATCACCCGTTTCCGCACCCGAGCGGCAATCTGTCGCAGCCTTATGTCAACCCGCTCGGCGCGCAGCTCGGCAAATGCACCTATTGCGGGTTCTGCGAAAAATTCGGTTGCGGCAACTACTCCAAGGCGAGTCCGCAAACGACGGTGCTGCCGTATCTGATGACCAAGCCGAATTTCACCCTGAAAACCGGCTATGAAGTGCTGCGCATCGAACTCACGCCCGATCGCAAGCACGCTACCGGCGTGACTTGCGTCAACAGCGCCGGCGAAGAATTCTTCCAGCCGGCCGAGCTCGTGATTCTTTCCGCCTACGTGCTGCACAACGTGCACCTGCTGTTGCTGTCGGGAATCGGCAAGCCGTACGACCCGCAGACCGGCGAAGGTCTGGTCGGCAAGAACTACGCATACCAGACGATGAGCTCGGTTCACGCATTCTTCGACGACAAGCTGCTGAATCCGTTCGTCGGCGCCGGCGCGCTCGCGACCGTGATCGACGATTTCAACGGCGACAATTTCGATCACTCCAAACTCGATTTCATCGGCGGCGGCTACATCGCCGGCATGATCACCGGCGGCCGCCCGATCGAGATGATCTACACGCCGGAAGGAACGCCGGCGTGGGGCATGCAATGGAAACACGCCGCGGCGAAAAATTACCTGCGCTCGTTCGGCCTCAGCGTGCACGGCGCGAGCATGAGTACGCCGGGCAACTATCTGGACCTCGACCCGACCTATCGCGACGTGCACGGACGGCCGATGCTGCGGTTGACGTTCGATTTCAGCGACAACGATCACCGCATGTCCGACTACATCACCGAACGCGCCGCCGAAGTCGCGCGGGCGATGAATCCGCGCGAGATCAAGATCGAGCGGCGCAAAGGCTCGTGGGACGTGACGAAATACCAGACCACGCACAATACCGGCGGCGCGATCATGGGCAGCAGTCCGCACGACAGTGTCGTCAACAAATACCTGCAATCGTGGGATGTCGCCAACGTGTTCTCGATGGGCTCGGGCGCGTTCCCGCAGCAAGCCGGCTACAACCCGACCGGCACGGTTGCCGCGCTCGCCTACCATTCGGCGCACGCGATCATCACGCAATATCTGAAATCTCCCGGGCCGCTGGTGGCCGCATGAGCGCGCGTCGGGTGCTGCTGCGCACGTTCGGCATCCTCGTGGTGCTCGTCGTCGTGCTCGGGGGCTTCATCGCCTGCAGCTTGCATCATGTCGTCACTCTGCCGCCGGAACCAGCCGCTCCGCCGGGCGCGCGCGAGCTGCTCACCGCGCCGATCGACGACAGCGTCGCCGACGCCAGCCAGTTGCGGCGCGGCCAATATCTCGTGCGCGTGGGCGATTGCCTGTCGTGCCATCAGGTCGCCGGTGGGCAGCCGTTCGCCGGCGGCCTCGGGCTGAACACGCCGTTCGGCGTGATCTATTCGGCGAACATCACTCCGGACCGGAACACCGGCATCGGCGCGTGGACGCCGGATCAGTTCTACCACGCGATGCACGATGGAATCGGCATCCACGACGAGCATCTGTATCCGGCGTTTCCATATCCATGGTTCACCCATGTCGATCGCCAGGACATCGATGCGATCTTTGCGTTCTTGAAAACGCTGCCGGCGGTCGCCAGCACACCGCCGCCGAACCAGCTGCCGTTTCCGATCAATATCCGCGCGTCGGTCGCTGGCTGGAACTTGCTGTTCCTCGACAAGACGCCGTTTGCACCCGATCCGCAGCAATCGGCGGAGTGGAATCGCGGCGCCGAGATCGTCAACGGACTGGGCCATTGCGGCGCCTGCCATACGCCGAAAAACGCGCTCGGCGCGGAAAAGCGGCGACTGCCCTTCTACGGCGGGGTGATCGAAGCGCATTTCGCGCCCGATCTGACCGAAAATCAGCGCAGCGGACTCGGCGACTGGACGATCGATGACATCGCTGCGTACCTGCGCGAAGGACGCAATGCGCATGCGAACGCCGGCGGACTGATGGCCGACGTGATCACCTTCTCCACGTCGTTGCTCAGCGATGAAGACCGTCACGCCATCGCGACCTACCTGAAATCGTTGCCGGAACGAACTGCCACCGCTGCGGCGTCTGCGGATGCCGCGGCAATGAAACGCGGCGCACAGATCTACGCCGATACCTGCAGCGCCTGCCACCTCAGCGACGGCAAGGGTCAGCCCGGCTTCTTTCCGCCGCTGCGCCGCGATGCCGTGGCTCAGCAATCCGATCCGACCGGATTTGCGCACATCGTGCTCGCCGGTTCGCGCAGCGGTCCGGCGCTGGCGCGTCCCTCGGCACTGACCATGCCGAGTTTCGCCTGGAAACTGACCGATCAGGAAATCGCCGACGTGCTGACGTATGTGCGCAACAGCTGGGGCAACCAGGCCGGTGCCGTGGATTCGGCCGCCGTGCACAAACTGCGCGAACGCCTGAAGCTGCAGACCGAGCATCTGACCGACAATTCCAGCGACCGCGAGTGATCGATCCGCGTACGCGCCGAAGTCGACGCGACCGATCGTGTCCAAAGCCGCCCATTATTCCGTTCAAGCCGGACCGGCGAGGGGATACGCCAACAGCAGCGCCATAAAAACCTTTCAAGCCTCCGCCGACCCACGCGAGAAAGGTTTTTGCAGCGTGCCGGAGTCTTCGTAAGTTTTGTTGCGATGGCCGCGGAAAAATCTTCCGCATGGTCATGCGATCGGCTATGTGCGTTGTGCCACTACTGGCTTGGCCCGGATTTGGCAATATCGCGCGTGCGCGGGTGCTCGCGCGCGGTGCGGAGATCATCATGGAACCGAGACTTGTCATGGCTACGGCGGCCGTACTGTTTGGCATATCGGCATTGGGTGGTTTGATCATGGCCGGCATCCGCTTCAGTGGCCCGAATCCGCCGACCTGGCTGGCGATGCTGCACGGGTTTTTGTCGGCGGCGGCGCTGACGCTGCTGATTTACGCGGCGTGCACCATCGGCTTGCCTGCGCTCGCGCAGCTTTCGATTCTCCTGTTTGTGATCGCCGCGCTTGGCGGCGTGGTGATGAATCTGCAGTACCACTGGAAACTGCTGCCGTTGCCGAAATGGCTCGTGGTGGTGCACGGCTCGCTCGCCGTGCTCGGCTTCGTGCTGCTGCTTGCCGCGTTATGGACGCCGTCCACCGTCGGCACTTGATCGATCAGGACCCATGGCTCACGCCAATCATCGCGTCTTGATCGTGGATGACGACAGCGATGTCATCAGCGCGACGTCGATGCTGCTGTCCATCTGGGGCTGCGAGGCAGCATCGGTCGTTGACCCGTCACGCGCGGAAGCGGCGGCGCTGGCGTTTCACCCGGACGTAATCCTCCTCGACGTGGCCATGCCTGAGATGGATGGCTTCGCCGTGGCGCGTGCGATCCGCAGTCACCCGGAGTTCAAAAACACCAAGATCATTGCGGTGTCGGGGTTCGCGCACGAGAGCAATCGTGCGAAGGCGAAAGAGTGCGGCATCGATTGCTATTTTGTGAAGCCCGTCGTTCCAGACGAGCTGCATCACGAAATTGATGAGGAAGAAAAGCTGCATTAGCTGTCGGCAGCTGCGACGAAGCCGCGGGTATCTTGAGTTACGCAGTTTTCGGCAAGTACACCTCAATCAGCCGGGTCAGCTCCGCTACCCGGAATGGCTTCGCCAAGCGCACCGAATTCGCAGGCATCGATCGCGTCAATTCCGCATAACCGGTGGCAAGAATCGCCGGGAGTTCCGGGCGAATGGAGCGTATGGCTGCCACGAGCTCGAGGCCGGTCATGTGCGGCATTATCTGGTCGGTCACGAGGATGTCGATATCGGGTTCTTTTGCGGCGATCTCCAGCGCATCGACTCCGCTTTCCGCCGTCAAGACTTTGTAGCCGGCATCTTCCAGCAGTGCACACGCCGTGGCGCGCACCAGCGAATCGTCGTCGACAAGCAGGACGCAGGCGTGGCTCGGCGTTCGCGCCGCTCGCGGCATGTCTTCGTCCTTTGCTGGGTTCGAGTCTGTCGCGCGCAGCCAAAGCGCCGCCGTCGTACCACAGCCGAGCTTGCTGTCGAGCCGCAATTTGCCGCCGGATTGTTCGGCCAATCCTTGCACCATTGAAAGACCCAGGCCGGTGCCTTTGCCGACGCCTTTCGTCGTAAAGAACGGCTCGGCCGCGCGAGCCAGAGTGCGCTCGTCCATTCCGGAACCGCTATCCGTGACGCTGATGATGACGTAGCGGCCTTCCGGAAGATCGTCATTCTGACCCGAAACACTTTGCGTTCGGGCCGTGATGCGGATGATCCCGCCTGCCGGCATCGCATCACGCGCGTTGAGCGCCAGATTCAGCAGTGCCGTTTCCAGCTGATTGGCATCGGCCAGGACCCTGGGCAACTGCGTGGGGATTTCCATGTTCAAAGCGACCGACGATTGCAGCGCGCGTTCGAGCAGCCCCTGCATCCCGGACATTACCTCGACGAGATCGATCGATTCGATCTTGAGATCCTGCCGGCGCGCGAAAGCCAACATGCGTTGCGTCAGGCCAATGCCGCGCTCGGTGCCGCGGACCGCGTTTTCAAGCAGTTCGAGTCCTTTGGGATCCTTGCTCAGGCGTTTCCGCAGCAGTTCGTGGCTGTTGCTGATTGCCGTGAGCAGATTGTTGAAATCGTGCGCCACACCGCCGGTCAGCTGGCCGATCGATTCCATCTTCTGCGACTGAAAGAGCGCTCGCTGCGACTGTTCCAATGCACTGCGGATACGTCGGCGTTCGGTAACGTCCTGGGTGACTTTGGCAAAGCCCGTCACATTTCCCGCATCGTCCTTGATTGCATCGATGACCACGTGCGCGAGAAACGTCGTGCCGTCCTTGCGCACACGCACGCCTTCCTGCTCCCAACGGCCTTCACGGCGCGCCGTCTCGAGTGCCAGCGCGGGAATTCCCGCTGCACGATCTTCTTCGGTGTAAAAGCATGAGAAGTGTTTGGTGAGAATCTCCAGCGGTTTGTAGCCCTTGATGCGCTCGGCGCCCGCATTCCAGCTGCTGACATGTCCATCCTTGTCCAACATGAAAATGGCGTAGTCGGTGACGCTTTGCACGAGCAGGCGAAACTGCTCCTCGCTGCGGCGAAGCCGTTCCCGCGCCAGCATGCGCTCGGTCAGGTCGCGTGTGATCTTTGCAAAGCCCACCACCTCGCCATTGGCAGCGTGAATGGGGTCGATGATTACGTGCGCCCAGAACCGTCCGCCGTCCTTGCGTACGCGCCATCCCTCCGCTTCGAATCGGCCCTCGTCGATCGCGGTTTGCAGCGCGCGCGCGGGTGCACCTGCGGCGCGGTCTTCTTCCGTGTAGAACTTGGAAAAATCTTCGCCGACAATTTCGTACGCCTCATATCCTTTGATGCGCCGCGCACCCGCGTTCCAGCTGGATACGACACCGTTGCGATCGAGCATGTAGATCGCATAATCCAGAATGGCATCGACGAGCAGGCGATGGCGCCCCTCGTCACTGATCAGGATCTCTGACGACGAATAACTGTTCATCCGCTCACCTAAAAAAGGACTAACCGTTTAGTAGCTAGTCCGCACAAGTTCCAATACGCGAAAACCCAATGACGCGATCGTGCGAGTTGCATGCTTTTCCGCGAGTTTGCGGGAATTGCTCGTATCACGATATTCCCTTCGCGCACGAAATTGCCGGTTCCTGCAAAATTTCTGCCGGCCAAGCCACGATGAGAGCATGCGGCGGCAAGAAACGATGGGTTGGCGCCCAGCGGTTGCGTTCGCGTGGCATGTTCGTTGCGAAGTATTCGTCGCCACGGCAATCCAGGAGCAATGACATGCCTCGAGGTGACAAGAGTTCGTATACCGGCAAACAGAAGCGCCAAGCCGAGCACATTGAAGACAGCTATAAAAAGCGCGGCGTATCGTCGAAAACGGCGGCCAAGCGTGCATGGGCTACGGTGAACAAGGAAACGGGCGGCGGCAAAAAAGGCGGTGCAAAAAAGAAAACGGCGAAAAAGGCGGCGAAAAAATCCCGCGGCCGCAAGAAAACGGCGTCGAAGAAGAAGTAGTCGGCACCGGTCCGTCCGAACTGTATCAGCAGCTCGCCGTGAGCGAGCTGGACCAGCGCAGCAGCTTGTTCAATTTCCGAAAAAAGACGGGCCGGCACGTGCACCGGCCCGCCTGGAGTGGCGAACGAGTAGGGGGAGCCCGTTCGCGTTAGAGCCAGCCCTGGCACGCGCCGTCCCTGGCACCCGGCCGATCCTCGGCCGCGTCTTCCGTGACTCCTACGCGCGCATACCCTTGCGGCGATGCTTTGACGCGAGCAACAGTCATGCCTACGCGAAAAACGGCGTTTCAAGCGATTTCGGCACGCTGGCGCAGCGGAAATCGGGCGATTCGCACTGTCCGCACACCCATGTTTTGCAACTCGCAACGGGGCGGAAAATCCTTCCAAGTCTCCGTCCGCGCAAAAAATTCTTGTCAATGCGAATGGGCTCACGGTAAATTGACAAGTTGTTTTCCCCCGCGGGGGGGGGGGCGCCCTTCGCGCTGCTGCGGGAGCGCTGGATGGAACGGCTGCGATGAAGAAGTCGCAAAAAAAATCGGCGAAATCGCGAGACTCCGAGTCGGAAAATCCGGCGATTCCCGGCGTGAATCCCGCGGCGCCGGATCATGTGGATCCCGAACACAGTCTGCCGTTCCAGATCGTCGGCATTGGCTCGTCCGCCGGTGGCATCGAAGCGGTGATCCGGCTGTTCGGCGCCATGAACGTGGACACCGGCATGGCGTTCGTCGTCGTGCAGCACCTCGACCCGACGCACGATTCCACGCTCGTGGAAATCATCGCACGCGCCACCCCATTGCACGTGCAGGCCGCCGGGCATCACACGCACGTGCAGCCGAACTGCGTCTATGTCATTCCGCCGGACAAGAACATGGTGCTCGGCGACGGCATGCTGCAGTTGTCACCGCGCACCGAGGTGCGCGGGCAGCACCGCCCGATCGATCATTTCCTGCGTTCGCTGGCCGAAGAGCAGGGCTACAAGTCGATTGCGGTGATCCTGTCCGGCATGGGCAGCGACGGTTCGCTCGGCCTCGAGGAACTCAAGGCGGCCGGCGGCATCACGTTTGCGCAGGACAGCTCCGCGGCGCACACGAGCATGCCGCGCACGGCGATCGCGACCGGTTGCGTGGACATGGTGCTGAGCCCAAGCGAGATCGCACGCGAAATCGGTCGTATCGCCCAGCATCCGCTGCTCGTCGATCCGCAAACGGTCGAGGCCGCGGCGGGGCAGAACGTATTCGAGCAGATCATCGGCACGCTGCGCGACATCGTCGGCGTGGATTTCAGCAACTACAAGCGCAATACGCTGCACCGGCGCATCCTGCGGCGCATGGTGCTGCACAAATACGAAGACCCGCAGCAATATGCGGATTACGTCAAGACGCATCCGAACGAAGCCGAGGCGCTGTACGAAGACATCCTGATCAACGTCACGAGTTTCTTCCGCGATGCGGAAGCCTACGAGCTGCTCAAGACCAGGGTATTCCCCGAGCTGACGGCCAACCGCTCGCGCAAGGAACCGGTGCGCATCTGGGCACTCGGCTGCTCCACGGGCGAGGAAGCGTATTCGATCGCGATGGCCTACACGGAATTCGCCGACGCGAACAGCGTGCGCACCCCGCTGCAGATATTCGCGACCGACCTCAACGGCGCCGGCATCGAGAAGGCGCGCAGCGGTATCTATACGAAGGGAATCGAGCAGGACGTATCGCCGGAACGGCTGCGTCGCTTCTTCAGCGAAATCGACGGCAGCTACCGCATCAGCAAGCCGATCCGCGACATGTGCGTATTCGCGCGCCAGAACGTGCTGGCCGATCCGCCGTTCTCGCGCATGGACCTCGTCGCCTGCCGCAACGTATTGATCTACCTGGAACCGGTGCTGCAGAAGCGGCTGATTCCGCTGTTGCATTACGCGCTGCGCAATCACGGCTTCCTCTGGCTCGGTACCTCGGAAACGATCGGTGCTTATCGCGACCTGTTCGAGCCGCTCGACGCCAAGTACAAGCTCTACGGCAAGAAGCCCGGCGGCACGCGCCCGCACATCGTTTTCGATCGTCCGCACCTGGGCGCCACGGCTGTGCCGACGCGCGCGCTGCCACATCGCGACGCGACGATCGCCGAACACAACCGCGAGGCCGACCGGATTCTGCTCGCGCGCTATTCGCCGCCGGCCGTCGTGCTGACGCGCGACCTGGAAATTCTGCAATACCGCGGCGACACCGGTCCGTACCTCGCCCCGGCTGCCGGCAAGGCGAGCCTGAACCTGCTCAAGATGCTGCGCCAGGGGCTGGCGCCCGCGGTCAGCCGCGCCGTCGAGGAGGCCGCGCGCAAGCACGCGCCGGTGCGCGAAGGCGGCCTGCGCGTGCGTTCGAACGGCGGCTACCGCGAAGTGGCGATCGAGGTCGTTCCGATTCGCAACGTTTCGGGCGAAGAGACGTTGCTGCTGCTGTTCCACGATCGGCACGAGCATCCCGCGCACGCCGCAAAACCGAGCGCCGCGGAAACGCCGGTCGCCGACAGCGAAGCGCAGCAGGAGATCGAGCGCCTGCGCAACGAGCTGACCTCCACGCGCGACTACCTGCAGTCGGTCATCGAGCAGCAGGATGCCTACAACGAAGAATTGCAGTCGGCCAACGAGGAAGTGCAATCCGCGAACGAGGAATTGCAGAGCACGAACGAGGAGCTCGAGACCTCGAAGGAAGAGATCCAGTCGAGCGCCGAGGAACTGGAGACCATCAACGACGAACTGCACAGCCGCAATCTCGAACTCTCGCGCGCGAACAACGACCTGCTCAATCTGATCGGCAGCACGCATCTGCCGATCGTCATCGTCGGCCGTGATCTGCGGATCCGGCGTCTGACGCCGGCCGCGGAGAAGTCGCTGAACCTGATTCCATCGGATGTCGGCCGGCCGCTCGGCGACATCAAGCTGTCGATCGAGATTGCCGATCTGGAGGCGCTGCTGCGCGGCGTGATCGACACGATGAAGACGCACGAGCGCGAGGTGCAGGACAACGAAGGCCGCTGGGTGCTCGTGCGCATTCGTCCGTACAAGACGGTCGAGAACACGATCGACGGCGCGGTACTGATCCTGATCGACATCGACTCGGCGATGCGCGCGGCGAGCGCGCTGCGCGAGAGCGAAGCACGGTTTGCGGCGCTCGCCAACAGCGCGCCGGTGCTGATCTGGGTCAGCGGGCCGGAGGGTTTGGAATACGCGAACCGTACCGCCGCCGAATTTTTCGGCGTCGACGAAGAGCAGGTCAAACGCTACACTTGGGAGCGCTACATCCATCCGGACGACCGTGCCGCCTACGTGCGCACGTATCAGGAGCATTACGCCGCCCGCGAACCGTTCGAAACGCAGATCCGCCTGCGCCGCGCCGATGGCGCCTACCGCTGGATGAAATCCGTCGCGCTGCCGCGTTTGGCGGACGGCGATTTTCTCGGTTACGTGGCGTCGTGCGTCGAGATCGAGGACCTCAAGCATGCCGAGGAAGCGCCGCACGAAGCCGACTCCCTGAAAAACCGCTTCATCGCCGTGCTCGGTCACGAATTGCGCAATCCGCTGGCGGCCGTGCGCAACTCGGTCGAGGCGATCAATTTGTCCAAGCGCGACGGCAACGTGCTGCCGCGCGCGCTCGACGTCATCGAGCGTCAGACCGCGAACATGGTGCGCATCGTCGACGATCTGCTCGACATCAGCCGCATCACGCATGGCCTGCTGATGCTGCACAAGGCGCGCATTGACATCGTCGCGTGCGTACGCCAGGCCGTCGAGGCGACCGAGCACATGCGCAAGGCTTCCGGTCAATCGATGCATGCCGACTTGCCGGAGCAGCCGATATGGGTGGACGCCGATCCGGTGCGGCTGGAGCAGATATTCGGCAACCTGCTCGTCAACGCCAGCAAGTTCACCAACGCCGGCGGCAATATCCGCGTGATCGTCGCTGCCAGTTCCGGCACCAAACCGGCGCCACCGGGATCGACCGCGTTCGTATCGATCCGCATCATCGATGACGGCATCGGCATGAATCCGACCTTGCTTGGCCGCATCTTCGAATTGTTCGTGCAGGGCGATGCCGCGTCCTCGAGCCGCAGCACGGGCATGGGTCTGGGCCTGCCGTTGACCAAGCAGCTCGTCGAATTGCACGGCGGCACGATCCGCGCGACGAGTGAAGGCGAGGGCAAGGGCCTGGAAATCGAGATCTGCCTGCCGATTCCAAAGACGTAATCGATCGATCACTTCGGGATGCTCCTTCGTGGCACCGTGCTTGCAGACCGCCACGAAGAAAGCGCACCACGGAGGTACGATCATGGCGCTCAAACCGAGCAAGGCAAGAATCGCCGCGCGTCGCAACGATGCGGTCGGCACGCAGCGGCGCGTGCAGCGGCAGATTCACGAAAGCGAACGCACGCGCCCGCAGCGCAAGCCGCCGAAGTCCCGCGCCGTTCAGGCCGGAGACGTTCGCGAGCCGGAGAATCCGCTGCCCGAGCAGCATCAGCGCAAGCCCGGTTTCGAACATGAGCTGGAACCCGCGCCGCGCTTCCTCGCCAGCACCTACCGAGGCAGCGACAAGCTCAAGGACAAGATCGCGTTGATCACCGGCGGCGATTCGGGTATCGGCCGTGCCGTCGCCGTGCTGTTTGCACGCGAAGGCGCGAAGGTCGCGATCGTGTATCTGAGCGAAAAGGACGACGCGCAGGAGACGAAGAAGCACGTCGAGCGCGAAGGCAGCGAGTGCATCCTGATCGAAGGCGACGTGCGCGATCCGGAGTTCTGCGAAGACGCGGTCGGCCGCACGCTGGAAACCTTCGGCAAGCTCGACATCCTCGTCAACAATGCGGCGTTCCAGATGCACGCGGCAAGCCTGGAAGAACTCACCGAGGAGCACCTGGATCTGACGATGCACACGAATGTGCACGGCTATTTCCACATGGCCAAGGCGGCCGTGCCGCACCTGACCTCCGGCTCCTGCATCATCAACACGGGCTCGGAGACCGGCTTCTTCGGCTCTAAGGAACTGCTCGACTACTCGGCGACGAAAGGCGCGATCCATGCGTTCACGCGTTCGCTGGCGATGAACCTGTTGCCGCGCGGCATCCGCGTCAACGCGGTCGCGCCGGGCCCGGTATGGACGCCGTTGAATCCGTCCGATCGCAAAGCGGAGGAAGTGGCGCACTTTGGCGAGGAATCGGGCATGCACCGCCCGGCGCAACCGGAAGAAATTTCCCCCGCTTATGTATTTCTCGCCGCGCCGAGTTGTTCGAGTTACATCACGGGAACGGTGATCCCGGTTTTCGGGAGTGTCGCTCCGGGAGGCTGAATTGCTGGCGGACAAATTGCAGGAACTTGCATAGACGAATCGCAGGAAACTACATGGACGTGACGCAACGTTGTCAGTGGCGCTGGCTGCATCAAGGCATCGGATTGGCAATGCGCGTGGCCTCTTCGCGCGACGCCCGTGCCTGGTATGTGATCAATCCGTTGCGAACTTCCGGTGAGGCGACGCGCGGCGTGCCGCGCGACCTGCGCATGGCGCGTGCACCGATCTATCACGTGCGGCGTCTGCAAGGCCAATACCTGAATCTACTCGAGATCCTGCAATTGGCCGACGCGGACGTGCGCTGCGTGGAGGAATTTTTTGCGTGTGGCGATGATCATTTGAGCGATCGACTCGAACAGCGCGGACTGTCGATCGCGACGTTCTATCCGTTGAGCACCGCGGCGCCCGCGCGCAACGGCCAGGGCGCCGTGGGCGGGTTGCGGCCGGCGAGCCTATGACGATCGATCAACCCCAAGACAAGTGCGCCCACGAGGCGTGTCGCTGCGGCGTTCCGCCGGGGCAGTTGTATTGCAGCCCGTATTGCGCGGAAGCCGCGGTCAACCCGGAAATCGGAGTTCGCGCAGCGTGCCACTGCGGCCATCCGCAATGCGAGGATGCGCACGCGCGACACGCTGCTTGATCTGCCGCGATATGGCGAAAGGAAATTCGGCCACGCATGAACAGACCTTCTGCAGCGGCAAGACGCAAGTACGAGACGAGCCATCGCGCGGCGCCGTCGCCGGTATTCGGCTCGGTAAAGCTGACGCACGCCGAGCGCAAGGTGTTCCCCGACGGCAAGAGCAAGGCCGACGTCGCTCGGTACTACGCCGCGGTGATGCCGCACTTGCTGGCCGCGATCGCGAACCGGCCGCTCTCGATCGTGCGCTGTCCGGACGGTATCGGCGCCGCCTGTTTTTTCCAGAAGCACATGACCGCCGGTTTCCGGCTCGTGCACAGCGCACGTCTGCACGAGGAGAGCGGCGGCAGCGCAAGCTATCTTTACGTCCACAGCGCCGACGAGGTTTTCGAACTCGTCCAGTTCAACGTACTTGAATTCCATCCGTGGCCGGCGCTGATCGAGGACACCGACCATACCGACCTTCTCGTTTTCGACCTCGATCCCGGTCCCGGCGTCACCTGGTCGCGGGTGATCGCCGCGGCGCAGCTGCTGCACGAGCGCTGCACCGCCGAAGGTCTGACCTCGTTCCTGCGCACATCCGGTGGCAAGGGTTTGCACGTGGTCGTGCCGCTGCGGCCGGCCGCCCCGTGGAGCGCGGCGAAAGAGTTCGCGCAGGGTTTCGCGTACAGCATCGCCGAATCCCATCCGCGCGATTTCATCGCCACGGCGTCGAAGCAACGTCGCCAGGGAAAGATCTTCATCGATTATTTGCGCAATACGCGTGGTGCGACGAGCATCGCTTCGTACTCGCTGCGTGCGCGACCCGGCGCGCCGGCGGCAACGCCGTTGCGCTGGGACGAACTGCCGCATCTGAAAAGCGCCGCGTTCTTCACGATCCGCAACGTGCCGGCGCGGTTGCGCAGCCTGCACGCCGATCCGTGGCAGGGGTTCGACGAAGTCGAACAGGGACTTGACGGAAAAACCTGAAGGATGGCTTTACGGCATTGCGATTGCGCCGTCCGCAAGCGCGCCCGCGCCGCACTGGCACGTTGTTTTCATTGTCCAACACAACGCGGAGGTGCGTCATGAAACGCTATATCTACGCATTCGACACTCCGGTGGCGGCGCGCGGCGCCGTGGATACGTTGCGCGGGCACGGAATCAACGACGAAGCGATCTCGCTGGTCGCGCGCTCCAATATCGAACTGGAAGAAATCCCGTCGCGTTATCTGGACGCCTCCACCGACTTCATCCCCGCATTGCGCCGCGGCGCGGCCGTCGGCGGCGTGATCGGCTTGTGTGCGGGCCTGATCGCACTGGCGATTCCCGCGCTCGGCATCACGATGGCCGGTCCGGTTCTGATCGGGTTCTTCGCCGGCGGCGCGGTCCTCGGCGCCTGGAGTTCGGCGCTGGTCGGCTCGGCGATTCCTGACGAAGTGCGGCGCCGCTTCGAGGACGAGATCGAAGCCGGCCGCACATTGCTCGTGGTCGATTCCAATCACAACAACGACATGCTGATCATGGAGACGATGGCGGAAGGCGAGGATCGCCATCTGCTCTGGCAAAGCCGGTTGGCAGTGCCCGACGGCAGCGGTCGCGCGCAACCTTGAGAACCATTTGCCGCATTTTGCGCCCGCGCGCTTCTTCTGCGGTTGGCTAGTCCAGGACACGGCGGAATGCACGGACTCCGGCCGGCATGTTCTGCAATTTGCGCGATCGGCGAACGTCGCGGCGAGCCGCCATTGCGCAGAACCCGTGGCACAGCGTTTGCGTCAACGCACCCGTTCCACCAGACCGAAAACATCGGAGCCCGCCATCGCTTCGTCCACGCCAAAAACCATGATTCCGATCACGCGCCGCGGATTCCTCGGCGGTTTGGCGCTCGCCGGCGCGGGGGTGTCGCTGCGCTGGAATGCGGATGCGAACGCACAAGCTGCGACGCCCGAGTCGAAACAGTCCGTGCCGCGCACGCCGGTGAAGCTGCGCGTCAACGACGTCGATCATTCACTGATGCTCGATCCGCGCGTCACCTTGCTCGACGCGCTGCGTGATCATCTGCGGCTGACGGGCACCAAGAAAGGCTGCGATCGCGGCCAGTGCGGCGCGTGCACCGTGCTCGTCGACGGCAAGCGCGTGAATTCGTGCCTGACGTTTGCGGTGATGCGCCAGGGCGAGGCGATCACGACCGTGGAAGGCCTGGCCGACGCCGGTGAACTCGGCGCCCTGCAGACGGCGTTCCTCGAACACGATGCATTCCAGTGCGGATTTTGCACGCCGGGCCAATTGTGTTCGGCGACCGCGCTGATGGCCGAAGCGCGCGCGAACACGGTGAGCGCAGCGACCGCCGATGTGCGCAAGGCGGCGTCGCAGCCGCTGTCGGATGCGGAAATCCGCGAACGCATGAGCGGCAATATCTGCCGTTGCGGCGCGTACACGAACATCGTCGCCGCGATCCGCGCGGCGTCCGGCGGCGCGAGGGAAGTCTAAATGGATACGTTCGAGTACCTGCGTCCGCAACTGCTCGATCCCGCGCTCGCCGCAGGCGCGGCGCAGAATGCCTACTACATCGGCGGCGGCACCAATCTCGTCGATCTGATGAAAGGCGGCATCGCGCGGCCGGCGCAGCTGATCGACGTCAATCATTTGGGCTTGGCGGAAATCAGCGCGCTGCCCGACGGCGGCTTGCGCATGGGCGCCGCGGCGCGCAACAGCGACGTGGCCAATCACGCGCTCGTGCGCGAACGCTATCCGCTGTTGAGCCAGGCCTTGCTGGCCGGCGCGTCGCCGCAGCTGCGCAACATGGCCACGATCGGCGGCAACCTGCTGCAGCGTACGCGCTGCGACTATTTCGTCGATCGCGGCTTCGCCCATTGCAACAAGCGCGATCCGGGCAGCGGCTGCGCGGCAAAGGACGGCTTGAACCGCACCCACGCGATCCTCGGTGCGAGTCCGCAATGCGTGGCGGTCAATCCGTCGGACATGAGCGTGGCGCTGCTCGCGCTCGATGCGAACGTGAACGTGCGCAATGCGCAAGGCGAGCGCCGCATTGCGATTGCCGACTTCCATCGGCTGCCCGAGGATCATCCCGAGCGCGACACGAATCTGCAGCACGGCGAACTGATCACGAGCGTGGATCTGCCGAAATCGAATTTCGCCGCGCATTCGACCTACCTGAAAATCCGCGACCGCGCGAGTTACGCATTCGCGCTGGTCTCCGTCGCCGTGGCTCTCGATGTTGCCGGCGACCAGATCAAGGATGCGCGCATCGTGCTCGGCGGCGTCGCGCACAAACCCTGGCTCGCGAGCGATGCGGCGCAACAGCTCGTCGGCAAATCGCTGCGCGATGTCGACGTCAACGCGATCGGCGCGCTTGCCGTGCAAGGTGCGCAGCCGCTTGCGCACAATGCCTTCAAGGTTCAGCTCGCCCGCAGCACCACGGCGCGCGCGCTCAAAATCGCGCTGGCTCTCGCATGAACGCCGTTGTCGGCACCGCATTCGATCGCAAGGATGGCCCGGCCAAGCTGACCGGTACGGCGAATTACGCTTCGGACTTCGACTCCGCGCGCATGGCGTATGCGCTGCTCGTGCAAAGCACGATCGCCAAGGGCCACATCGAATCGATCGACACTTCGCGTGCGGAAAACCTGCCCGGCGTAGTGCTGGTGATGACGCACGCGAACGCACCGAAACTGCCGGCGGAAGCGCAAAAGGCAAATCCGCCCGGCGAGCGCGCGCTGTCGCTGCTGCAAACGAACGAAGTGCGTTACAACGGCGAACCGATTGCCGTCGTTGTCGCCGATTCGCCCGAAGTCGCCCGCGCGGCTGCCGAACTACTGACGGTGCACTACGCGGCGGACACGCCGACACTCGATTTCCAGTCGGCGCTCGCTTCCGCGTATGCGCCGAAGGAACTCGCGCACGGCAAAACCGATTCGGGATGGGGCGATGCCAAGTCCGCGCTGGCGAGCGCGGCAGTGAAGATCGACCGTGTCTACACGACGCCGATGGAGAGCCACAATCCGATGGAACCACACGCGACGCTCGCGGTGTGGAACGGCGACACGTTGACCGTGCACGACTCGACACAAGGCGTCAGCGGCACGCGCAAGGCGCTGGCGAAAAAACTTGGCATCGCCGCGGAGAAGGTGCGCGTGGTTTCGCCGTACATCGGCGGCGGCTTCGGCTGCAAGGGTTCGGCGTGGTCGCACGTCGTGCTCGCCGCGATGGCCGCGCGCCAGAGCGGGCGACCGGTGTTGCTGGCGCTCGAGCGCCAGCAGATGTTCGGACCGGTCGGCTATCGGCCGCCGACGCGCCAGCACGTTGCGCTCGGCGCCGACAAGGATGGCAAGCTCGTCGCAGTCGTGCACGAGGTAACTTCGCCGACCTCGACTTTCGAAGACTGGACCGAATCTTCGGCCACCGTCACGCGCATGATGTACGCGTGCCCGAACGTGAGCACGTCGCATCGGCTGGTCAAGCTCAATCTCGGCACGCCGACGTTCCAGCGCGCGCCCGGGTTGTCGACCGGATCGTTCGCGCTCGAATCGGCGATGGACGAACTCGCCGTCGCGCTGAACATGGACCCGGTCGAGCTGCGCTTGCGCAACTATGCCGAAACGGAACCCGAATCCGGCAAGCCGTGGTCGAGCAAGAAGCTGCGCGACTGCTATCGCGACGCCGCCGACCGTTTTGGCTGGAGCAAGCGCAACCCGCAGATCGGCTCGATGCGCGATGGCGACCGCATAATCGGCTACGGCATGGCGACGGTGACTTACCCGGCGCACAGCATGCCGGCGAATGCGACGCTGCGCGTTCTTGGCGACGGCTCAGCGCACGTGCGCTGCGGCACGCAGGATATCGGCACGGGCACGTACACGATCATCGCGCAGGTCGCCGCTGACGCACTCGGCATCCCGGCCGAACGTATCCAGGTGGAACTCGGCGACAGTGACCTGCCGAATGCGCCGGTATCGGGTGGTTCGATGACCGCGGCGAGCGTGACGCCGGCGGTGCGCGAAGCGGCACTGAAGGCGCGCGCCGAGATCATCGCGCGTGCGCTCGTCGATCCCGCCTCGCCGTTTCACGGTCGCGACGCCCAGGATCTGACGATCCAGGCCGGCGCAGTGTACGACGCGAAGAATCCGCAGCAGCGCGAACTCGTGGCCGTGCTGCTCACGCGCGGCGGCGGCCAGCCGGTGGAAACGCAAGGTTCGGCGAAACCCGATGAGAGCGGTAAATTCGCGACGCACTCGTTCGGCGCCGCGTTCGCCGAGGTCGGCGTCGACCCTGAACTCGGCGAAGTGCGCGTACGCCGCATCGTCGTCAGTTACAGCGTCGGCAAGCTGCTCAACGCCAAGACCGGGCGCAGTCAATTTCTTGGCGGCATCGTCTGGGGCATCGGCATGGCGCTGACCGAGGAAACGCAAGTCGATCCGGCGAGCGGGCGCGTGCTCAATGCGAACCTCGCGCAATATCACGTGCCGGTCGCAGCCGATATTCCCGACATCCAGGTCAATGCCGTGGAAGAGGACGACCAGAATTTCAATGCACTCGGCGCACGTGGCATCGGCGAAATCGGCATCACCGGCGTGCCGGCGGCGATCGCCAATGCCGTGTATCACGCCACCGGCAAACGCATTCGCGACCTGCCGATCACGCCGGACAAGCTGCTCGGCGGCGGGACAGTTGCATGACGACGACATCTGCGCCATGCAAGCTGCAACGACGTTGCGCCACGCATTTGAACGACGCCTTGATTTCCCCTGTGCCGACGCCCTGGCACATTGATTGATATGTCTGCAGACGAACAAATACGAGGCAACACCATGAACCGTGAGGAAGACCTGCTGCAACAGATCGTGCGCATCGCCAGCATCGGCCGCGATTTTTTTGTTGAAATGAAACCGCGCGTTGCCGACGGCGAAGTGCGCGCGGCTTTCGAATACATCAGCGATGTAAAAAGCCGCTTCGTGCTGGACATGACGCCCTGGGCGCCCGCCGGCAAGCCGGAGAATCATCACGTTTCTGCGGCGGCGAGCGCCGAGCGCATCTACGTGGACCTCAAGCGTTCGTTCGACGGCCGCCAACCGCACTTGAGCGCGGGCCTGCTCGACATCGGCGAGCAGCAACTGATGCGCCTGGTCGAGCGTGCGTTCGAGGTCGCCAAGTCACCGGTATTGCGCAAGTTGCTCAAGGCGCATTACCCGTCGCTCGTGGTGTGCCGCGAAGCCATGTCGAGGTTGAGCGCGCGCAGGGTTGCCTAGAACCTCCGCGTTCCCGTTGCGCACGCGCGGAGCGCCGAAAAAATTACGTCACTGCGAGCTTCGCCGCCACGCCTTCCGTCACAAATTCGCCGTTGCAGATGCGCTGGATCGTGTTCAGATCCGCAGGTTTCACCACGTGGTGGTCGAAGCCCGCTTCGGCCGTGCGTTTGCGGTCCTCAGCCTGACCCCAACCGGTCAACGCAACGAGCGTGAGGCTGCGACCGGCCGGATGCGCGCGCAACTCGCGCGCGACATCGTAGCCGTTGAGCCCCGGCATGCCGATATCGAGAAACACGATTTCGGGCGCGAACGCCTCGACGCACTCGATGACCTCGTGCGGGTCGTTGAGACAGTGCGCGGCGTGGCCGAGCAACTGCAGGATCGTGCCGAGCGTGGCGGCGGCATCGGCGTTGTCGTCGACGACCAGCACGCGGCGGGGCGGGGCGGCATCGTGTTCTGGCGGTGACGCCGCCGGCAGTGGCTCGACGGCGATCAGGTCCAATGGCAGGCTGACCACAAAGCGCGAACCCCTGCCGAGGCCTTCGCTGTGTGCGAGCAACTTGCCTCCGTGCAGGTCGACGATGTGCCGGCCGAGCGTCAAGCCGATGCCAAGCCCGCCACGCGAACGCTCGAGTGTGGTATCGACCTGTTCGAACATCTCGAAGATGCTTTCGAGTTGATCCTCGCTCAAACCGATACCGTGGTCGATGACGCTGATGTCCAGGGTCGCTTCGTTGCGCGTGGCGACGATTTCGATCGGCACGCCGTCGTCGGAATATTTCGCCGCATTGCTGAGCAGGTTCGAAAATACCTGCGCGAGGCGCTGACCATCGGCCTGCAACGTGACTTCTTGCGGCAGGCGCTGCACGTTGACGACATGGCGCCCGGCCTCGAGCATCGGCGCGACGGTTTCCAGCGAAGCATCAATGATCGCATTGAGCGTCGCCGGGGCGGGCTTGAGTACCATCTTGCCCTGGCTGATGCGCGCGACGTCGAGCAGATCGTCGATCAGACGAACGAGCAGCGCGACTTGCCGCGACATCAGTTCCGGCAGGTCCTTCTGCTCCGGCTCGGTCATCTTCATCACGCTGATCGCATTGGCAACCGACGATAATGGGTTGCGCAGCTCATGCGCGAGCGTGGCGAGGAATTCGTCCTTGCGCACGTCCTGCTCCATCAGACGGGTTTCGATGCGCTGGCGTTCGCCGACTTCCGCCTGCAGCTGCATGAACCGGCTGGCGAGTTCGATGTTGGTCAGGCGCAGCGATTCGTTGAGCACCGCCAGTTCGCGAGTCTTCTCGGCGTGCAGAGCGTCGTTGGCCGCAGCCAGGCGCCGATTGGCAATCTCCAGTTCGCGGCGCTTGCGATACAACTCGGCCAGCACCATGACCTTGCTGCGCAGGATTTCCGGGATGATCGGCACCGTGACGTAATCCACGGCGCCGAGCTTGTAGCCGCGCATGCGGTCGAACTCGGTGACGTTCACGGCGGTGACGAAGATGATCGGCGTATCCTCGAAACGCGGATGCTCGTGGATCAGGTGCGCGGTCTCGAATCCGTCGATACCCGGCATGTTGATGTCGAGCAGGATCAGCGCGAACTCGTGCTGCATCAGCAGCTTCAGTGCTTCCGTGCCGGACCTGGCCTCGAACAGATTTTCGTCGAGGTCCTCGAGAATCGTGCGATAGGCGAGCAGACGCGACGGCGTGTCGTCGACCAGCAGGATGTTGACCGGGTCGGGCGCTTCCGTTGCCGCCACGGGGCTGTTTTCCATCAGCGATGCAGCCACTGCCTGAGCACTCCGAGCAGTTGTTCGGTCACGACCGGTTTGGCCAGGTAGTCCGAAGCACCTGCTTCAAGACATTTTTCGCGGTCGCCCTTCATCGCTTTCGCGGTCAGCGCCACGATCGGCATTGCGCGCAACTCCGGCCGCGTACGGATCTCGCGCATGGTCTCGTAGCCATCCATGCCCGGCATCATGATGTCCATCATGACGAGGTCGATGTCCTGATCGGTCGCAACCTTTTCGATTGCTTCCTGGCCGGTGCCGGCGGTGATCACGTCCATGCCGTGGCGTTCGAGCACGCTCGACAACGCGAAAATGTTGCGCACATCGTCGTCGACGACGAGCACGCGCTTCTGCTTCAGCGCATCGTCGGATTCGTGCAGGCGGCGGATGATCTTCTGCTGCGTTGGCGACATCTGTTCGACACGACGGTGCAGGAACAGCGCAGTCTCGTCGAGCAGGCGCTCGGGCGATTCCACGCCTTTGACGATGATGCTCTTCGCCGCGCGGCGCAGACGCTGGTCCTCTTCGCTGGACAGTTCGCGCCCGGTAAAGATGATCACCGGCACGCGGCGCATCTTCGCGTCCTGCTGCACGCGTTCGAGCAATTCGAAACCGCTCATGTCGGGCAGGCGCAAGTCGAGCACGACGCAATCGAACTCTTCGCTCGCCAGCTTCGCCAGCGCGTCTTCGCCGGAAGCCGCGGCGACGATCTCGACGTCGGCTTCCTTGATCAGTTCGACGATGCTGTTGCGCTCGCGCGCGTCGTCTTCGACCACCAGCAGGCGCTTGGTGCGCGCCAGCGTGTATTTGCGGATGCGCTCGAGTGCGCCGCCGATCGATTCGGCGCTGGCCGGCTTGGCCAGAAAATCGAAGGCGCCGCGTTCGAGACTCGAATGGCGCTCCTCATCGATCGTGAGCACCTGCACCGGAATGTGACGCGTGGCGACGTCGTGCTTCAGACGCGACAGCACGGCCCAGCCGAGCATGTCGGGCAGGAACACATCGAGCGAAATCGCCGTGGGCGCGAAATCGTGCGCCAGGCGCAATGCTTCCGCGCCGTGCTGGGCGACCAGAACGTTGAAGCCATGTCCGCGCGCCAGATCGCGCAGTACCGTCGCGTAGCGCGCATCGTCTTCGACGATCAGCAGCGTCGGCCGCTCGTGGTCCAGCGTGGTGCGGTCATCGGCGACGCGCTCGGTTTCGGCGGCGGGGCGCTCGTCGATGCGCGGCATCTGCTTGCGCGCCGACAGCGGTTCGAGTCGGTCGGGTGCGACGTAATTGAGCGGCAGATACAGCGTGAACGTACTGCCGGTGCCCATCGTGCTCTGTAGCTTCAGCTCGCCGCCGAGCAGACCGGCGATTTCGCGGCTGATCGCAAGTCCCAAGCCGGTGCCGCCGTACTTGCGCGAGGTGCCGGCATCGGCCTGCTGAAACGCCTCGAACACGATCTTCTGCTTTTCTGCCGCGATGCCGATGCCCGTGTCGGTGACTTCAAAAGCCATGACCGTGGGCACCTTGTCGAGCACGGCATGACCGGCGGTCCAGCCGCTCTGCACCGCGCGCGCGGCAATGCGCACGCTGCCGCTCTCGGTGAACTTGAACGCGTTCGACAGCAGGTTTTTGAGGATCTGCTGCAGGCGTTTCGGATCGCTCGTGAATGCGTTGCCCAGGCCCGGCGCGAAGTCGACCGTGAAATCCAGGCCGCGTCGATCGGCTTCATGGCGGAAGCTGCGCTCGAGGTTTTCGCGCAACAGCGAGAACGTGATTTCCTCGCTGTCGACGGTGACCGTGCCGGATTCGATCTTCGACAAATCGAGAATGTCGCTGATCAGGTGCAGCAGGTCGGTGCCGGCGGCGTGAATGGTCTTGGCAAATTCAACCTGCTTGGCGCTGAGATTGGTCTCCGGATTTTCGGCGAGCTGCTGGCCGAGAATCAGGATGCTATTCAGCGGCGTACGCAACTCGTGCGACATGTTGGCGAGAAACTCGGATTTGTAACGCGAGGTCAACGCCAATTCCGCGGCTTTGTCCTCGAGCGCGCGACGCGCATACTCGATCTGCTGGTTCTTATGCTCGACCTCGGCTTTCTGCTCGGCCAACAGCGTGGCTTTGAGCGCGATTTCCTCGTTCGTCTGCTGCAACTCCTTCTGCTGCGATTGCAGCTCGACGGCGAGCTGCTGCGACTGCGAGAGCAGGTTTTCGGTGCGCATCGATGCTTCGATCGTGTTGAGCACGATACCGATGCTGCCCGACAGCTGCTCGAGGAACGAGCGCTGCGAGGCGGTGAATTCGGCGAGCGAGGCCAACTCGATGACGGCTTTGATCTGACTTTCGAACAGCACCGGCAGCACGATGATGTTGCGCGGCACCGCACTGAGCAGGCCGGAGCGGATCTGCGCCTCGTTGCCGGGGGCTTCGTGGATCAGGATCATGCGCGCCTGTGCCGCGCACTGGCCGATCAGGCTTTCGCCGAACGCGAGCGTCTCGCCGGAGCTCTCGCCAGCGTCGGCATAGCCGGCCAGCTTGCGCAGTCGCGGCGCCCTGCCGGGCACGTCCGGATCGACGACGTACATCAAGCCTTGATGCGCATTGATCAGCGGCGCGAGTTCCGACAGCAGCATGCGGCCGAGCGTGATCAGATCGCGCTGGCCCTGCATCATGCTGCCGAACTTGGCGAGGTTGGTTTTCAACCAGTCCTGTTCGCGGTTGCTCAACGTCGTCGCGCGCAGCGTGCCGATCATCGAATTGATGTTGTCTTTCAATTCCGCGACTTCGCCGCGCACGTCGACCGTGATCGAACGCGTCAGATCGCCTTGCGTGACCGCGATCGCCACGTCGGCGATCGCGCGGACCTGATTGGTAAGGTTTGCGGCGAGCTGGTTGACGTTGTCGGTAAGGTCCTTCCACGTGCCGGCGGTGCCCGGCACCTTGGCCTGGCCGCCGAGGCGGCCTTCGACGCCGACTTCGCGCGCGACCGTGATGACCTGGTCGGCAAAGATCGCCAGCGTCTCGGTCATGTTGTTGATCGTATTGGCGAGCTCGGCGATTTCGCCCTTGGCTTCCACCGTGAGCTTCTTCTTCAGGTCGCCGGTGGCCACGGCGGTCACCACTTTGGCAATGCCGCGCACCTGGGTCGTCAGGTTCGATGCCATCGAGTTGACGTTGTCGGTGACATCCTTCCATGTGCCGGCAACGCCAGGCACCTGTGCCTGACCGCCGAGCTTGCCTTCGGTGCCGACTTCGCGCGCGACACGCGAGACTTCCGCGGCGAAGCCGTTGAGCTGGTCGACCATCGTGTTGATGGTTTCCTTCAGCTGCAGCACTTCGCCGAGTGCGCCGACCGCGATCTTGCGCGACAAGTCGCCGCGCGCCACCGCGGTGGCGACTTCGGCAATGTTGCGCACCTGCGTCGTCAGGTTCGACGCCATCGAATTGACCGAGTCGGTCAGATCCTTCCACGTGCCGGCAACGCCGGGCACCTGCGCCTGGCCGCCGAGCTTGCCTTCGGTGCCGACTTCGCGCGCCACGCGCGTGACTTCTGCGGCGAAGCCGTTGAGCTGGTCGACCATCGTGTTGATGGTTTCCTTCAGCTGCAGGATTTCGCCTTTGACGTCCACCGCGATCTTGCGCGACAGGTCGCCCTTGGCCACCGCGGTCGTCACCTCGGCGATGTTGCGCACCTGCGCGGTGATGTTCGACGCCATCGAGTTGACCGAATCGGTCAAGTCCTTCCACGTGCCGGCGACGCCAGGCACCTGCGCCTGGCCGCCGAGCTTGCCTTCGGTGCCGACTTCGCGCGCCACGCGCGTGACCTCGGCGGCGAAGCCGTTGAGCTGGTCGACCATCGTGTTGATGGTTTCCTTGAGCTGCAGGATTTCGCCGCGCACATCGACCGTGATCTTGCGCGACAGGTCGCCCTTGGCCACCGCGGTCGTCACTTCGGCGATGTTGCGCACCTGCGAAGTCAGGTTCGAGGCGAGCGAGTTGACGTTGTCGGTCAGATCCTTCCACGTGCCGCCGGCGCCCGGCACGACGGCCTGGCCGCCGAGCCGGCCTTCGGTGCCGACCTCGCGCGCGACGCGCGTGACTTCGGCGGCGAAGCCGTTGAGCTGGTCGACCATCGTGTTGATGGTTTCCTTGAGCTGCAGGATTTCGCCGCGCACGTCCACCGTGATCTTGCGCGACAGGTCGCCCTTGGCCACGGCGGTCGTCACTTCGGCGATGTTGCGCACCTGCGAAGTCAGATTCGATGCCATCGAATTGACGTGGTCGGTCAAATCCTTCCACGTGCCGGCGACGTCGGGTACCTGCGCCTGGCCGCCGAGCTTGCCTTCGGTGCCGACCTCGCGCGCGACGCGCGTGACCTCGGCGGCGAAGCCGTTGAGCTGGTCGACCATCGTGTTGATCGTTTCCTTGAGCTGCAGCACTTCGCCGCGCACATCGACCGTGATCTTGCGCGACAAATCGCCTTTCGCGACGGCGGTCGTCACTTCG